>CENV01002731.1_pt1 | contig 27998 bp, 27 predicted proteins | sample 530231 | NCBI WGS metagenome assembly CENV01 (sample SAMEA2619815, study PRJEB7988) | marine metagenome | biome: marine biome (ENVO:00000447); feature: surface water layer (ENVO:00002042); material: "saline water (ENVO:00002010), including plankton (ENVO:xxxxxxxx)" | depth 5 m
TCTCCCAGTCCTTCCATACTGCCTAATCTGATCGAACAGCTGCGCGAAGGTCGCTGGCGGTATGTTCGGTGTGCCGATCCATTTTGATCTGGCAGCGCAACAGGCATCCGCCTTCCGGCGCTATATGCGACATCACCGACTACCAGCCTGGCACCCGATCAGGCGTTTCGACTGGCGAAAAGGTGGCCTGCTCACTTTGAAGCGATAACGGCTTTCTTCTAGCTTCGCCGGCAATCGAAACGCAAAAATGAAGTAGTCGAAAATGGCCGGAAAACAATGGCGTAGCGAAGCGCGTGCGCTTATCGATTCAATTGCGCCCGAGCGTGTTGATGCTCTTTTGAAGGGGGCCGTGGACTTGCACGTTCATTCCGGGCCGTCCACCATGCCACGCCAGCTCGACCACCTTGAAGAGGTCGACCAAGCGGCGGCTGCGGGCATGCGTGGGGTGTTGTTCAAGGATCACCACTATTCCGTTTCACCAATGATGCCGATGCTCGAGCGTATCAGCGCCAGTTCGGGCGTCCACATGTTTGGCTCGCTGGTTCTCAACAATACCGTTGGTGGTCTGAATCCTCACGCGGTGGACTACAACGTGAAGATGGGTGCGAAGCTTGTCTTCATGCCGACAGCGCATGCGGCCAATCACATCCGCAACACGCACCGCAACGCCAGGCTGGCCAGCAATGTGCAGTTGCGTAAGCCGTACGGGATCACCGTCATTGACGCGACAGGCGAGTTGCTCGACCCGGTCAAACAGATCCTGGACATCATCGCCGAGCAAGACGTGATCTTGTCGTCCGGCCACCTTCACATTGCAGAGGTCTGGGTCCTCTTCGAGGAAGCCAAGCGTCGCGGCGTGAAAAGGCTGCTGGTCAACCACCCCGCTTACGGCCTTCACTGCACGTATGAAGATGTTTCCGAGCTTGCGGCCATGGGCGCGATGATCGAGCAGTCCGCCTGCCTGTTTGTCGACTCGCGATTCAACGTCTTCCCTCCCGATGAACTCAAAGCCCAGGTCGATGCGGCCGGCGTCGCCAACTCATCAATGGGCTCGGACCTTGGTCAGGTTGATAATCCAAGCCCGGTGGAGGGGATGCGCCAGATCATTGCCATGCTGCTCGCACTGGGCTTTTCCGACGAGGATGTCGGCAAGATGGTTCGCGACAATCCTGCACGCCTCGTCGGCCTGGAAAGCTGACTCCTCCCGCATTCCACTACTGTTGAAGAAAGTCTCAAACCATGAAGCTGGGAACAGCCCTTATCGAGGGGCGCGATACGCTCATTGCTGCAATCGGCGACACCGGCGCCGTGACGCTGTCGGCCGCCTATCAGGCGGCCGGGCTCGGGGCTGTGCCCGCTAGCCTCAACGACCTGATCGAGGCAGGGCCCGATGAGTTGTCACGGGCGCGCGGCGCAGTCGAGACAGCTGCTACCAACGGCGCAAGCATGCTCCGGGTGGCGGACATCGATTTCCGGCCGCCGCAGCCGCGCCCGACCAAATTCATGGGCGTAGCGATGAACAATCGCGGTATCCGCAAGGAGGCTCACAAGAGCCCAACCGTTCCCAATTATTTTCTCAAAGCGCCCTCCTGCCTGACTGGACATAACCATCCGATCATCATGAAAGAGCACTATGGAGAGACCATTCCCGAACTCGAACTTGCTGCTGTCATTGGCAAGCGGGCAAAGAACGTTTCGGTAGAGGAGGCGCGCGATGTCATCTTCGGCTATTCGATAGCCAACGACATTACTTCGCACGGCATCAAATTCGGCTATGACTCGATTGCCACGACCCGGGCACCCGAATTGACCCGCCCTCATCATTTCGCCTGGCGCAACCGGCATGGCGAGGACGACAACGACATCTATTTCGTCTACCACACGCGATCGAAGGCGACCGATACGTTCGGGCCGATGGGGCCCTGGATTACCACGGCCGACGAGATAGCAAATCCCAACACCCTCGACGTGCGGGGCTATTTCAACGGTGAGCCTTTCGCCCAGGATAACACGTCAAACTACATGTTCACTGTCGAGCAGGTGATTGCTGACGCGAGCGAATGGTTTACTCTTGAACCCGGTGACATCATCATTTTCGGGACAACGGCCAAGGGTGTGGGCAAATATCCGCACGGCCACCGCGAGATCAACATGCACAAGATGAATGGGTTGATCGAGTGCGAGATCGAGGGCCTTGGAAAATTGGCCAACCGGGTGATTCACGAAAAATGACCGAGGCGATGCGCGTCATTGAAATCGCGGGTGCAGGCGGGCCCGAGGTCCTTCGGATGGCCGAACGGCCGCGTCCCGAGCCACGGCCCGACGAAGTGCGCATCAAGGTAGCTGCTATAGGCCTCAACCGTCCGGATATCCAGCAAAGGCGCGGGCTCTATCCGCCCCCACCAGATGCCAGCGATCTGCCCGGCCTCGATGTTGCCGGCACGGTCGACGCCGTGGGGCAGGGCGTCGATTCTGCGATACTGGGAAGGCAAGTCTGTGCGCTCACCAACGGTGGAGGTTATGCGGAATTTTGCTGCGTTCCCGCAGTTCAAACCATGCCGGTCCCTCAAGGGTTCAGCATAGAGGAAGCCGCCTCTCTCCCCGAAGTCTTCTTTACGGCCTGGAACAATATTGTCCTGCTGGCCCGATTTGCCGACAAGGAAACGCTTTTGATTCAGGGCGGCTCGAGTGGCGTCGGGCTTGCGGCCACCCAGATCGCACGTCACTTGTTCGATGGCACAGTGATCGTAACGGCTTCAACCCCGGAAAAGCGACAATTGTGTCTCGAGTTCGGTGCATCGCACGCCTTCGACTATCGCGATCCAGGTTGGACCGATCAGGTGCGTGCCGCAACGGGCGGGCAGGGGGTCGACGTTATCCTTGATGGACAGGCCGGGCCCTATACGCAGCCCGAACTCGACCTTCTGAGATCTGACGGTCGGCTCGTGCTGATCGCCAGCCATCTGGGAAAGACCGCAGCAATCAATCTCAACGACATTGTTCGTCGGCGCCTTACGCTCACCGGTTCCACTTTGCGGCCCCGTTCGCCCGCCTATAAAGGGCAGATCGCCTCGCAACTGACCGATCGGGTATGGCCTCTGATCGAAACAGGACAGATCAGGACCCACATCCATGAGGTTTTCGCATTCGATGATATGCGGCGAGCCCATGCGCTGATGGACAGCAACGACCAGATGGGCAAGGTCGTGGTCAGGGTTGCACCATGAGTGACGCAACACCGGTGATGGCGCCGCCCCTTTCAAATCGTGAGCTGCGGGCCGATAGTGTCGACTCGACGGAATGGTTCGGGACGGCAGTGTTGGATTCGCCGGTGGTCGTTGGCAAGAGCAGTGAGATCAGATCTGCAAGCCGCATTTTGGCGGTGCTGCAAGCCATGAACCGCGAGCCCTACTCCACGATCCAGTCGCTTCATGAGGCGACTGGACTGCCCAAACCCACTCTGGTGCGTATGCTCAAGACCCTGGAGGCAGGAGGGTTTGTCAGCAATGATCGTCGCCAGGCCGGCTATCAGATCACCTCACTTGTTACATCACTCAGCAATGGTTTTCACGGCGATCCACTGGTGGTTGAGGCCGGTCGTGCCTGGGCGATGAAACTCAATTCGGAATACAAATGGCCCGTTGCCATCGGAGTCTTTGATGGTGAGGCAATGGTTGTGCGTTTTTCTACGGTGCATGACAGCCCTGTGTCGCCATTTCACGCCACAATCAACATGCGGTTGAGCTTGTTCACACGCGCTCTGGGCCGGGCCTATCTTGCGGCGATCAGCGACGATCAGATTGCCGAACTGATCGCCAATGCCCGAGGCTCCGACGAACTGGAGCCGCCTTCGGCGCGTGATCCGGCCTTTGTCGAGCGTATGGTTCGGACGGTGCGTGAGCGGGGCTATGCCATGCGCGACGCCCATGTGGAGCCGCGGTCATCCGATACCATCGCGGTGCCGATTTTTTCGCGTGGGACCGTGCAGGCCAGCATCGGGATCACCTATTTTCGCTCGGCAATGAACTCGTTCGGATCCCACACCAAGTTCGTTGCCGCCCTCAAACATGCGGCTGAGGGCATCGGCGCCGAAGTCGACCGGCTCCAGATCGCGCGCGGCTATCAAAACAGTTGAGCGGTGACGCCCCTTGTTTCGCCAGACGAAACGAGCAGGCGGTGCCGTTGTCGTTTCGGGGTCGAGCCGCGACCTTCGGGCAACTTTGCATCAAGAGGATATTTGCACCATGAGCACATCAACTTCTGTCGGTATCGCGCCATGAAGGTGGGCTCGGACGCTTTGGCTGGAATCATTTTCATCGTCTTTGGCATCGGCACGGTGGCGCTGGGCTGGGGCTATGGTTTGGGTACCATGAACCAGCCCGGCAGTGGCGCAATGCCTGTCATGGCAGGCGCTGCGTTGGCGCTTCTCGGTATGGCGCAGATGCTCAAGGTCCGCATGGAAGCCGGCGATACTGCGTCGCACAAACCTGCTTTCTCCGTGTCCGAAATTCGACCTTTGCTGGTGATTCTGGCAGCGGTGTTCGCCTTTGCCACCCTTATTCTGCCCACGGGGCTTATCCCGGCCTTGATCGCGCTTATTGCGATTGCATGGTTTGCGCAAAAGGGTGGTGCCCGCTGGGAATTGTTCGGGGCCATGATCCTGGTCGTTGTCGTGATAACCGCCATTTTCAAGTTCGGACTCGGGCTTCCCCTGCGCCTTTTTGCCTGGGGGTTTTGAGATGGATCTGCTTCCGCTTTTGACACTCGGCCTTCAGGTCGCCACCAATCCCGTCAATCTCCTTTATTGCCTTTTGGGTGTGACCTTGGGCACAGCCATTGGCGTCTTGCCCGGTGTGGGGCCAATCATCACCATTGCGCTTCTGCTACCGCTCAGTTTCGGGTTGCCCGCAGAGGCTTCGATCATCCTGTTGGCCGGCATCTATTATGGTGCCTCCTATGGCGGCTCGACGACCTCAATTCTGGTCAACCTGCCAGGTGAAGCGTCCTCCGCGGTTACCTGTATCGATGGGCATCAGATGGCCAAACAGGGACGGGCAGGGGCCGCGCTGGCCGTTGCCGCGCTGGGTTCGTTTTTTGCCGGCACGATCGGCACCCTGCTGATCGCACTTGCCGGGCCACCTCTTGCAGCCATCGCCATGCGCTTCGGCGCGGCGGAATATGCGGCACTGGTGTTTGCAGCGCTCCTCATGGTGGCCACCATGACACGCGGGGGTGCAATAAAGGGAATAGGCGTGGCCCTTCTGGGCGTTATTTTCGGGCTGGGTGGTTCCGATGTCATGACGGGCGTCTTCCGCTTCACCTTTGGCATTCCCGAATTGCGGGACGGTGTCGATTTTGCGGTGCTTGCCGTTGGGCTGTTCGCCATTGCCGAAATCGTCGGCAATACCTCCAAGCAGTCCGGGGAAACCATCACAACCAGCGCCATCGGGAAGCTCTGGCCAACGCGGCAGGACTTTCGAGACGCCTGGCCCGCCGTTCTGCGTGGCACAGGCATCGGCTCTCTGCTTGGCGTGTTGCCAGGAGCCGGCGTGGCGATGAGTTCCTTTTCGGCTTATATGGTCGAAAAGAGCGTGGCCAGGGAACCTGAGCGCTTTGGCGCCGGCGCCATCGAAGGGGTGGCCGCACCGGAATCGGCCAACAATGCCGCCTCCCAGACCGGCTTTATTCCCACGCTGCTGCTCGGCATTCCCGGCAGTCCCGTGATGGCGCTGTTGCTGGGAGCCTTCATGATCCACGGCGTGGCACCGGGGCCGCGCATGATGACCGATCATGCGCCGCTGTTCTGGGGGCTGATCGCCTCCATGTGGATCGGCAATCTGTTTCTCGTTGTCCTCAATCTGCCGTTGATCGGGCTCTGGGTGCGATTGCTCAAGGTCCCCTATCACTGGCTCTACGTTTTCGTTTTGGCCTTTGCCTGTGTCGGGGTCTTCACGATGGGGTCGTCCTCCTTTCAGATCTATGCTCTCGTGTTCTTTGGATTGCTTGGTTATCTGCTGCGCGCGGCAGGGCTGAGCCCGGCTCTTTTCATCCTGGGCTTCATCCTGGGGCCGATGTTTGAGGAAAACTTCAGGCGCGCAATGGCGGTGTCTCATGGCGATCCCTTCGTTTTCTTCCAGCGCCCGATCAGCCTGATATTTGTATTGCTCGGCTTGTCCGTCCTCGTCCTGGCCACCACGGCCTTTGTTCGCCGGGGCCGCGAAGAGGCAGAGGAAGCCTAGGCAATGATCGACATCGAACATGCCGGCGATCTCGCAGCTCATGCGGGCAAATGTCTTGGCCGTTCGCAATGGATGGTCGTCGACCAGCCCATGGTGGACGCCTTCGCGACACTGTCAGGGGATACCCACTGGATCCATGTCGATGTGGCTCGGGCCCGGGCCGAGATGCCAAACGGAGAGACGATCGTTCATGGTCTACTCCTGCTTTCGCTGATGCCCCGGCTTCAGCAGGATATTTACAGGATCGCCGAGCGAGGCATCGGTCTCAATTATGGTTATGACCGGGTCCGGTTTGTCGCGCCGGCGCCGGTTGGCGCAAAAATCAGGCTCGCGCTGACCCTTATCGCTGCGGAGGCACATGCGCAGGGCACGCGGATCATAACCGATGCAGAGATCGAGGTGGAAGGGAGTGCAAAGCCAGCGCTGGTCGCGCGCCACCTTCTGCTGGTCAGGGACAAGTCCAATGAAGATTGATCGATCGGTGGGTGCCGAAGGACAGTTGCTGCACACCATCATTGCCCACGCCCGCAAACGTCCGTATGCGCCTGCATTCAGTTGTGGCGGAGTCCATTTGACCTGGGAAGATTTTGCCGCAGCAATTCTGGATGTGGCTGGCACAATCGCCGCCGAATTCGGGGAACGAAAACAGCAACCGGTGGCACTGGTCGGCGTAAATTCCGCCGAACTGGTGATTGCCTATCTTGCGATCGTGGCGGCGGGTCAGTGCGCCGTTCCCTTGCCGGTCTCTGCGAACGCGGAGACCCTGGCTGGAATGCTATCTGACTGTCGCCCAAACCTGGTCTTTACTGATCGTGTTGGGTTCGACCTCATAGGGAGCGAGGGTGCCGAACGGATTGTTGCAATCGGCTTCTCCCAAACCTCCACGGAGGATTGGGATGAGTTTGCAATTGAAAACGCGAAGCTGGAAACGCCGGTCGCTATGTCGGGGACCGATGATTTCAACATCATCTATAGTTCCGGCACTACGGCGCGTCCCAAAGGCATCGTGCAATCTCATGCCATGCGATATCGGCAGGCGGCGCGGGCGACATTCGGTCTGGGACCCGCCAGCACCATGCTGCTAGCGACCCCGCTTTATTCCAACACCACACTGATGCCACTGCTGGCCACGCTCTGCCACGGCGGAAATGTGGTGCTCATGCAGAAGTTTTCGGCGGCTGGCTACCTTGATCTTGCCGAAGAAATCAGCGCGACACACACGATGCTGGTACCAATACAGTACCAGCGCCTCCTTGGAGAGCCTGATTTTGTTCGCCGCGATCTTTCCGCGTTCGTCGTCAAACAATCAACTGGCGCGCCACTTGCGAGCGCCATGAAGCGCGATCTGACCGCCTACTGGCCCGGCAAACTGCTGGAAGTCTACGGCCTGACAGAGGGAGGCTGTACGTCAATCCTTGATGTGGGCGCCCATCCCAACTGCTATCACACCGTGGGTCGCCCGGCACCGGGCAACGATATCAGGATCATCGACGAAGCCGGTACCGAACTGCCGGCCGGCGAGGTGGGGGAGATCGTGGGGTGCTCTCCAACTATGATGACGCGCTATTTCCGCAACCCCCAGGCCACCGAAGCTTTCTACTGGCGAGATGCGGAGGGCCAAAAGTTCCACCGGACCGGGGACATCGGTCTGATCGATGAGGCCGGTTTCCTCATACTGCGTGACCGAAAGAAAGATGTCATCATATCTGGCGGCTTCAACGTTTACGCCTCTGATCTGGAGCGCGTTCTGCTCGATCATCCAGATATCGAGGATGCCGCCGTGATCGCCGTTCCCAGTCAGAAATGGGGAGAGACCCCGCTAGGGCTGGTGGTCATGAAAGAGGGTGTCACGGCCGATCTGTCGGAGGTTTGCGCTTGGGCCAATGGTCGCCTCGGCAGCATGCAGCGGCTCTCGAGGGTCGAGGTGCGTCCAACGCTCCCGCGCTCTCCGGCCGGCAAGGTGCTTAAGCAGGACCTGAAAAAACCCTACTGGGCCTGAGGCTGGCGCGTCGGGACCTGACCGATCGAAATCATCGACATCACCACTTCAGTGTTCTGATTGACGACGCTGATCCGCGTTCGGATGATGCCAAATTTGGGGTTGGATTTCGAGAGGTGCTTGTCGATCACTTCGCGTACGACGTGCACTCGGTCGCCGGGCCTCACGGGTTTTTTCCAGCGCAACTCATCGATGCCCATTCCGACAACCGGCGTTTCGCCGTAACCGCCGGATTCGATAAACAGTCGCATCGAGAGAGCAGCGATCTGCCATCCGCTGGCGATCAGGCCTTTGAAGCGTCCATTGGCCGCCGCTATGGGGTCGCAATGGATTGGTTGTGGGTCATTGGCACGGCCGAAATTCACGATCTCGGCTTCGGTTATTTCGAGCTCTTCGCTCTGCCATATCTCGCCAATGGAAAAATCCTCGAAGGTGCGAGCCGTCATGTCGGCACACGTAGCGGTGCAAACGTGCCGGCGAGATCTGTTACGGTATCGAGCTCGGTCAACGCTGCGACCAGATCTTCCGCCCGGTCTTGCGAAATGACGCCTGCCACATTGGCCATGAACTTTTCGATATAGACACTGGCCGGGGCGGGGTTTTTTGCGGTGCCCTGCATGTCTTCAACAGTATGGGAAATGGTTGTCCCGTCTGAAAATTCGATCGTCACCACGCCGCGTGAGCGGGACGTGTCCTGTGCCGCAATCGGATCGGCGATATGAATGACCTTGTCCGCCAGGGCGTTGATGCGAGGATCTATAAGGCTGCTTTGTGCGTAGGCGGACTTGTCGAAGCGGCCAAGCACCAAGGCTTCGGCCACTGTATGCTGCAGGCTGATGCGGCCGTGCCAAGAGGTGAGCGGGCGCCGTTTTTCGCTCAAGGGCTCGCAGACGGTGCGAAACGAGCGGGGCATGATCTCACAGCGGATCTGGGCGATGGCACCGATGTCGATCTCGTTCGTGGCCCTGAGCGCCAGCGCTGCCGCGATAAAGGGCATCAATGTGTAGGCACAGGGATAGAGCTTTGTTGCGATGTTGAGCACTTCCCAACGTTCGCCAAGGTCCTGGATGAGTTCGTTGAAGCGGAATTCGGGTTCTGACTGTATGTGGCTCTTGAACCATCCGAACTTCCCTTCGAAAACGGCGGCGGGCCCTGAAACGCCTTGGGCCGCCAGAGCCATCGCACGCACGGCAGCGGCGGCGGCAAAGCCGACATGGAGGGTCTTGGTAGAGGTTCCGTCTTCAAACGAAGCAATCGATCCGGACGAGAGGCTGGCTGCCGTTCCGACCGCATCCACGGTTTGCCCGCGATCCAAACCACGCAGGCGAGCAGCGGCGTATGTTGCGCCAAACACCCCGTAAACGCTGGTCGGGTGCATTCCCACTTCGTGCATCCGCACTGGCGAGACGAGGCCGAGACGGCACAGAATTTCGGACCCAACGATTACGGCTTCCAGAAACTGGCGACCTGAGAGGCCCTGGGCTTGCGCCATCGGCAGCACTGCGGAAACAATAACGCCCGTCGTATGAATGTTGCTCGCGATGTGGGTATCATCGAATTCGAGAACAGCCGACGCCACGCCGTTTATGAACGCAGCACCGGCGAGAGAGGTCTCCGCTGCACTCAAGAGCGCATGGGCGCCCTTGCCGCCACCGTCTGCATTGCCATACGCCCGCTCAGCGGCTGCAACGGTGGGATGTGCGCTGGACGCAATCATGACGCCAACTATGTCGAGTACTCGCAGCTTGGCGTTTTCGATAACCGACGAGGGGGCGTCATCCAGCGAAAACGCCAGACCCCATTCCGCCAGCCTTGCACTCAATGTCGTCATCTCGCCCGATATCCCGATATGTCTGGAGGCAAACAAAAAGCCCGGCGGCGAACTGGCGCTGCCGGGCTCATCATCTGGCAAATTACTACTGTTTGAGACCCATTGTGGAGAGCAACTGGTCGTAGTTGTCATATTCTGCCTGCAGGGCGGCCTGAAGGTCGCTGCCGCTCATGTAGCGCGGCGTCACGCCTGCCCGGAGCAAAATGTCGGTGAACTCTGGCGAAGTGCTCGCATCCTGCAGCGCCCGCTCAAGAGCGGTGACCACTTCTTCCGGCATGCCCGAGGGCGCCAGGATCATCTGAAGTCCGGTGCCCCGGATGGATGGGTACCCGGCTTCGGCAAGCGTCGGCACTTCGGGGAAGTCATCCATTCGGTTATCGCCCGGAACAGCCAGCGGCGTCACTGCATCCTGGCGAGCCTGTGGAATGGCCGCTGCATCGAGCATGAACTGAACGTCGCCCGAGAGCACCGCCTGCACGACCTCTGCCGCACCGGAATAAGGGATATGGTTTGCTTCGATGCCTATATTTGCGAGCATGTCGACGGTCGCGATATGCCCCGTCGATCCGACGCCGACCGATCCGAAATTCATCTCGCCGGGATGATCGCGGCCATAGGCAGCGAACTCCTCGAAATTCGACACCGGCAGCCCCTTGGACGCAACCAGCATACGTGGCGCTTCACTGACGTTCGCGATGGTCATAAGGTCGGCGAGCGGGTCGAAGCCGACCGAGGCCAAATGCGGCGCCGTCGTGATGATGGCGTTGCCCGCCAACAGCAAGGTCGATCCGTCTGCCGGAGCGCGAGCCGCGCGCTCTGCGCCGATCGTGCCGCTCGCTCCGCCAATGTTTTCGACGATGAAATTGGCTTCGAAGCGCTGGCTAAGTTCGTCTGCCACGATCCGTCCAACGGTATCTCCAGCTCCGCCCGCTGCATAGGGCACGATGATGGTGACAGTGTCGACAGGGTACGGTTCGCGCTCCTGTGCTGCCGCGGCGGTGGCAAAGAGTGCGGATGCGGCAATGGCGGCGGCTAAGCAAGTTCTTATCGTCATGGACAATTCCTCCCAAATGATGGCGCAGAACTTGGCATCTGGTCCGAGCCTCCGCCAGCTCACCGGTGCCTTCGTTCCGCAGTGCGAAACGTAGAATCAAATGCTCTCAGTTGAAATTTGTAGGACGGAGTCTCAGGCGGTAGCGGCTGGGGCACCTCTAAATTCACGTTATTGCAGCCAAGGATGCGATGCACCCCCAGCACGCGATAATGCTGCCCCGCTTACCCCGGTTTAGTGGTCGCGCCCGTCCGGCATATGCAATAGACTGGAGCGTGGAGCAGGGGGCAGTGGACCAACGTGACCTTCTCGAGCCGTTCAGGATTTGATTGAATCAAATCCTTGGCTCTAAGCCTTTGTTTTGTCGTGTGTCCGAACCGCAAAACCGTTTCCACTTTTGCTGGGCACGCTCTCGAAGCACCGAACGAGTTCGATCTTCTCGCTGATCAACCGTGTGCGGATAAACCCTGAACAACGCCAAGCAGCTTCACCCTCGAGGGGATAACCCAGGTTGGTTGGCGGCTGCCGCAAGAAACAAACCTGGGTGGGACGACATTGGTCGTTGGAGCGCCGCACTTATCAGCGGGCAAATGACAACACGGACTCAAGGAGAGTGAGATGTTTCGCACCTTCCTCACAGCCACTGCACTTTCGACCCTGATGCTCGGTTCTGCTGTCGCGCAGAGTCAGGATCAGGCGTCTCAGGACGAGGGGCTGGACTTGCAGTCAGCTCAGACAAATTCTGGTCAGCCGAGTGGTGAACCCTCAGTTACCGTTCGCAGCGGGGATACCATCTATATCGAACCCACCAGTGACGGCCAATTCACGCTCAACTTCCAGATCGGGCAAACGGGGGCCGGCATGGCCGGCGGGCAAATTTCCCAGACCGCGCCGGGTCAGACATTGATCGAGCGCAACCAGCTTCAGCAGGGAGATCCCGAGCAACTTTCCGTCGATAATCTGATGGGGTCGGATGTGTATGGCGCCAACGATGAAAATGTCGGCAACGTCGATGACGTCCTTCTGACGGCGGAAGGAGATGTCGATGCCATGGTCGTTGATGTCGGTGGGTTCCTCGGGATCGGAAGCCGTCAGGTGGCTCTGGGCGTGGATAATCTCGAGTTCATGATCGATGCGGGTGGCAGTTGGTATGTCTTCACTCCCTTCACCAGGGATCAACTGGAAAGCCAGCCTGAATACGATCCCGAGACCTATCAGGACAATTATGAAAGTCAGCGCCTGACCTCCCAATAATTCCGGGCGGCGCGGATGCCGCACTCGCGGCATCTGCAGTGGTGCCCTAGCTTTATCCTCGAATGGAAACGAGCCATAAGGAGATTTCTCATGGCAAATGCCGGCAAGAAAATGGGAGCCCACCCCACGGGCCAGCAGGGGGCCAAACCGGCCGGAAAGGTCGATCCGGGCGCCTTGCCCGACGAGTTCGATTATGCAGACGACATCCACGGGCGCAATAGCCTGCAGGCCAACGATCAACGCAACGTGCGCAATGAGCGCCAGGCCCAGGCCGGCGCAACCGGCGAGACTGAGAGCGTCGTGGAAAGCTTCAAGAAGCGCAAAAAATCCGAATAGTGCCCCCGATCGCCTGGCAGTCCCGCCGGAATGTCAGGCGGCCTTCCTACCGGAGCCCGCCACAAGCGGGCAGCATGATTGCTCCAATAGCAGCGTAGGCAATCGCCAGCAGCGACAGCGCTGACAAGGCTCGCATCACAAAAGCCAGAAAACTCCACTGTTCACCGGCCGCAGAGCCGCCGGTGAACAAGGCATAGGTCTGTTTCGTCCAGACAATTCCGGCGCCGCAGGCAAGCCCAGCCAGGACACTGACCGCCAGCACCCAGCCGCTCACTAGGGTCAGATCGACGCCGCCGAAGGCGCAAAGCGCCGATTGCCCACCATACATGGCGGTAAGCTGGAGTGCCCAGCAGATCGGGCCGAATATCAAAAACACCAACGTGGCGACCATGCGCCGGGATGACGATACCTCACTCATGGCTCTATCCAATCAGACGCGGGAAGCCGTGGATCAGCAAGAGCCCCACGAGCCCCTGGCCCACAGTGTAATAGTAAAGAAGCGCGGCGTTATCGAACGTTACGCGTCGGATGTTGTCGAGTTGGCTCGTGGCATGCCGCGCGGCAGCGAACAGGCACATGATGATCGCCGCCGCTCCGGCCTGGCCGGTCAGGACGGGCGCCATATAGACCATGGCTCCATAGGACGATGCAGTCGGGTCCAGCCCCGTCAGCGTATGCCCCCATATCTCGAGCCCCACCCCGGCTGCCATGGCAAGCGCTGCCATTGCCATTGCGGCGATGACCGCAATGCTGCGCCGCCCTTCGGGAGGGATGATCCGACCGGCCCAAAAGAGAATTGCTGCCCCGCCTACAAACAACAGAGCGCTGCCCAATGGAAAGAGCAGGGAGGGCGGCGCCGGAGAGCCGTTGGGTGCCCAGACGTCGGGTGAAACCGTCCAGAGATAGAGGTAGGAAAAAATGTAGGACACATAGAGCGAGGCGGAGACCAGCATCAGAACGACCATGGCCCACCAACTGTGCGATAGCGGTCCTGTGACATAGGTCGGCACCCTGATGCCGCCACCGATATCGACCTTGCCGATGCCGGGCTTGTCGAGTTGCCAGGTCCAGAAAATGCAGGCGGCAATGGCAAGCACGCCGCAGGCCAGCGCGATTTCGACCTGCTTGATGGTCAGGAGGAGGAAAAACGCTGCGGTCATCGCCGCTGCCGCCAGTTGGGACCAGCCCGGCCCGGGCATCTGCAAAACGTATTGCGGCTCGGCATCGACGGCCGAGGTGACAAGCGTCTCGCGGCCTCCGGTCGGAGCGTTTGGGAGGTAATGGAGCCCCTCATCGACTTCTCTGGGTAAGTTGGGATTGTCCCAGACGGGCTCGCGGCTGGTGACGTGGGGAATCGAGCGCATGGCATAGACATCGTTGGGCAGAAATTCGAGTGTCCCGGCGCCCCAGGGGTTTTCCGGCCCGCCATTGCCAATACGGAAATTGCGGATGAGGTCGATGACGAACACCAGAACGCCCGCCGCGATCGTGAAGGCGCCGACCGTCGAGATCATGTTGAGCACATCCCAGCCCAGATTGGAGGGATAGGTCCAAACGCGCCGTGGCATGCCGGCAAGGCCGGTTATGTGCATGGGAAAGAAGGTGACGTTAAAGCCGATGAACATCAGCCAGAACGCCCATGTGCCCAGCCGTTCCGACAGCATGGTCCTGCTCACGATTGGTGCCCAGTAATAGAAGGTCGCAAACAGCGGGAAGACCATGCCGCCGACAAGTACGTAGTGGAAATGGGCGACCACGAAATAGCTGTCATGGGCCTGGAAATCGAAGGGCACGACGGCAACCATGACCCCGGTTAGCCCGCCCAGTGTGAAGATGAACAGAAAGCCCAGGATGAACAACGAGGGCACGTTCAGTCGGAACCGTTTGCGGCCGGCCGCCATGGTCGCGATCCAGGAAAAGACCTGAATGCCCGATGGAATGGCGACCGCCATGCTGGCCGCCGAAAAGAAGGCAAGGCTCAGTCCCGGAATTCCGGTCGTGAACATGTGGTGCACCCACAGACCGAACGAAAAGAAGCCGGTGGCAATCAGGGCCACGACGATGAGCCGGTAACCAACCAGTGGCGTCTGGGCCATCGTGGGAATCATCATGGAGACCAGCCCGGCAGCGGGCAGGAAGATGATATAGACTTCGGGGTGCCCGAAAAACCAGAACAGGTGCTGCCAAAGCAGGGAATCGCCGCCCAGTTCAGCCGAAAAGAATGGCCAGCCAAAGGCGCGCTCGATCTCGAGCAGCATGGTGGCGAGAATGACGGCTGGGAAGGCAAAGACGATCATCGCCGCAAAGATCAGCATGGCCCAGCAAAAGATCGGCATCTTGGCCAGCGTCATGCCCGGCGGCCGCGTCCGCAACACCCCGACGATGATCTCGATGGCCCCGGCAATGGCCGAAATCTCGATGAACCCGATGCCTAAAAGCCAGAAATCTTCGGCGTTGCCGGGCGAAAATTCGGGCAGGGTGTTTGGCGGATACATGAACCACCCGCCTCTGGGGGCGAGGTCGTAAAAGATGGTCGAGAAAAACACCAGGCCGCCGATGACATAGGCCCAGATGGCAAAGGCCGACAGACGGGGGAACGGCAGGTCTCGCGCCGCCAGCATTTGCGGCAACAACAGGACGCCGAGCGCTTCCACGGCCGGCACGGCGAAGAGGAACATCATCGTCGTGCCGTGTACTGTAAAGAGCTGATTGTAGAGGTCCTGGCTGACCAGCGTATTGTCACCGACCGCCAGCTGCGTGCGCATGACCAACGCTAGGATACCCGCCAGTATGAAGAACAGGAACGCCACTCCGATATAGAGCGTGCCGATCACGGTGTTGTTGACCGCCGTGGGTAGCCGCCAGCCAGTGGGAGTCGCCCAGATACGTTTGAGGTCTTCGACCTCGCCTTCAGGGCGGGGGCCTTTGTTGGGCAATTGTTCCAATCTATCGCTCATGGGTCACCGCAGGAAAAACATGACGGCGAGGCCCGCCGCGTAACAGATAAAAACGGCGGCCGAATCCAACCCCATACGCAGGACCGTCTTGTCCTCGCGCTCGGCCATTCCGATGACAAACAATGCTGTAACCGCTATGCCCAGCAGCGTGCCGAAGATCGTAAACGTATCGGCCTGAGAGAGCACCGGCTCGCCCTGCGCCACGAAATCGACAACAAACACCAGCCCGACATTGATCAGATTGGTGCCCAGGATGTCGGACACGGCGAGTGTGTAAAGGCCCTCTCTCGCTGCGGTCACTGTTGTTGAGAGCTCGGGCAGCGAGGTCGCGAAGGCCAGCATTATGAAGCCGACAGCGCTGCCGCCCAACCCCGTCTGATTGGACAGTGCATCACCGGTCCGTGCAAGCAGGTAGCCGGCTATCAGAATGATCAAAGCCAGACCGGCGGTTCGCCAGATAAGACCGCGCAGCGAATGCCGACCATGCCGCTTGCGCGCCTTTTTTTCCGCAGCGGCCTGTTGGTCCACCAGGCGGTCGTCGATTTGTCCGGCCTGCGCTGCCACCCACGATTTGCGTCCTTGGGAATGAGAAAGGATATAGACGGCAAAAGCATAGGCCGCCCCGCAGATCCAGGCCCAGGCGCCAATACCGAGAATGGGAAAGTCACCCACCACCATTCCGGCTGCAACGATGGATATGAGCAGCACATTGAGCCCGCCTTGCAGGATCACCATGGGATCAGGGATGGCCGAAGTCAGCGCCTTGCGCCCGATAACCAGGTCGACGATAGCCAGGACAACCACTTGTGCCGCGATCGAGCCGAACAGATTGTTGATGGCCATCGCCGAGGCGCCTGTTGCGGCCGAGGTGACGGTCGCGCCGATTTCGGGGAGAGACGTGACGCCGGCCAACAACAACAGGCCGATGGTGGCCTGACCGATACCGGTCTTGTCGCTGATGGCGTTGGAATAGTGGGTTATCCTTGCGCCGGCCAGCCATACCGCAACGGCGGCAGTCGCAAAGATTGCAAGGTTGATCCAGATGGAAAATGCCGAAAAATCGATCATTACTGAAGCCCCTCGAGATAGGTGGCAAGAGCGTCGATCTGGCGTTCGGACAGGATTTCGTAACTGGGCATTTTGTTGTCCGGCTTGATATGCTGGTTGTCGTCAATCCATCGTGCAAAGGCCTGTGCAGTATTGGGAAGGGTCGCCGCGGCGAGGGAATGCCGACTGCCCACATGGGTGAGATCGGGGCCGATCGTTCCGCGCGCTCCGGTACCGCGCACGGTGTGACACGCCCCGCACCCGGTCTGGGCAAAAAGGGTCTGGCCCTCGCTGGCCAGATCGGTTTGCGGTTGTGCCGCTGCGCTCGCCTCGGCCTCGAGCCAGGCGCTGAAATCTTCGGGCGATTGGGTCACGAGGTGGAACGCCATCAGCGCATGGGCACCGCCGCAATATTCTGCACATTGTCCCCGGCTGATGCCTTCTTCTGTCGCGGTGACGGTCAAGGTGTTGGTGCGCCCAGGGATCATGTCGAGCTTGCCGCCCAGTTGAGGCGCCCAGAAGGAATGGATGACATTAGTGCTGGTGAGGGCGATTTCGACCGGCTGGCCGACCGGCAGGTGCAGCTCATTGGCTGCGTTTACCCTGCGTCCGTCGGGGGTAACATAGGTTACCCGCCACCACCAAAGTTCGCCGGCAATCTCGACGCGCAAACCGTCGGGATTGGTTTGCTGAGGTTCGCCGGCCCGCATCAGAGCGAAGCCGTAAATCAAGAGTGCGGTGAGAACGACGACAGGGAAGGCCAGACCCATGGCCATTACGAACCGCTCGCTTGAAAGCGATGCGCGCAGCCGGCCGCCATAGATGGCCAGGGCGGCTGCCACGATCACCAGAACCATAATCAGCGTGCCGCCGATGGTCATGATCCAGAACAGGGTCGCGACGCGCTCGGCTTCCACGCCGGTCGGGTGCAGGGCCGATTGTATGGACGAGCAGCCAGCCAGAAAAACCACAATCATGCAGGCTATTAGCGAGACGGTCCGATTCACTGGCCACCTCCAGGCGCTGCTTGCTCGAGGCTGGCGAAAAAGGCGCTGACGTCTTCGATCTGGCGCGGGCTCATGTTCCTGCCGATTACCGCCATGATCTGCCCGTAGGGCGTCGTATCGCGGCCGCCGTTGCGCCAGAGTTCGAGTTGTCCTTCGATATAGGTTTGGGATTGGCCGGCCAGGTTGGGAAACTGGGGGTTACCGTTTCCGTGGCAACTCGTACACGCCGGCACATCGTCTTCGGGCAGGCCGTTCATGGCGATTTCTGCGCCGCGTGCCACCTGCTCTGGATCAAATTCGGTTTCACCGGACTGGGGTGGATATTGGGAATAGAGCGTTGCGAATTGGGATATGTCCTGGTCGGTCAGGGCGAAAGCTGCCGGTTCCATGTAGCCGCTCTCGCGCAGGCCGGCGCGGTACTCACGCAGGGCCCGTTCGAGATAATCGGATGGCTGTCCGGAAAGGGAGGGCACGCGGTCGCTGACCGGCCCGGTCTGAGCGTCGCCATGGCAACGGCTGCACTCGTCGAGCACGTGGAAGCCGTAGGAATCGATCGGCTCGCCATCTCCGCTCGTGTTGTCAACCACGGTGCCAGGGGGATTTTCCTCGTGCACTGATTTGAGGTAGGCCACCATCGGCCAGACTTCGTCCTGCCGACCTGTCCCCGGCCACGACGGCATTCCGGTGTATTTGATGCCGTTGTCGATCAGCCAGAACAGAGCGCTTGGATCGTACCGGTCGAAGGCATAAGCGAGGTCCGGCGGATCGGGCAGCATCTCACGCGCGATGGGATTGCGTTCCTCGCCAGGCATTCCATGACAACTCGCGCACCCGCCGCGGTAGTGCTCGCGGCCCAGAGCGACCATCCCGGGATTGTCGAGATCGGGTACGGCAATGGAGCCGGCCCGGGCATGGATCGACTGGTCGCGCACTGTCTCGAGGATTTCGGTGGTGAAATCCCAGTGTTCGCTCTTTGCGCTGATATTGTAGTAGCCGGTCCAAACGAACACCGCCGCGCCGACCAAGAAAACGCCCGCGAGGAAGAGCGCGGCCATGCCCAACCGCTCCCAGCGGGTCAGCCGGCGCACCATTACAACGTCGTCGTCCCGCTCAGGCATTCATGCGCCCTTGCTCTTCCAGGGCCAGAAACCAGCGCGCAGCAATCCAGATGCCGGCCAGAACATAGGTGAGGGGGCACGCGACCACCATGATCAGTCCGGCCAATTGCTGGTCTGCCAGCGGCGAGAGCATCGCGGCACCATCGCCATGGGCAGGCATGGCGCCATAAAGCGTGCGCGGCGCGAAGACAAGCAGCACGCCCAAAAGGCAAAACAGTTTGCCTGTGACCAGTAGCGCGAATATCGAGCGCCAGCGGCCGGTTGCGGGCATGTCGATGATTGTGGCCCAGAAGCCCGCCGCCGCCAGCGCGAGAGAAATATGCATGGCGGCCATCAGCGCCAACGACCCCATGGCGGCATCAAGCACCGGCGGGCTATGCCAGCCCCAAAGCAGAACCAACTGCGCCACTGTCGCGTACGGCCAGTACCGCCATGTTCCCCGGATCCATCGTCTGGGAACGCTGAGCAGCACCCCCGGCACCAGCAGGTTCATGACGATGATGTGCGTCAGCATGTGGTGAGCCAAAGGTGTCAATGTCACCTCTCACGATTTTGTCTTGGCGTTCGCGTGTTCCAAGGTCCCCAACCCTAGCCCGTGACCGTGTTCGTTGAGCGCAAATGCAAATTGCATCTGAGGTCTCTGCGAAAAGATGAGCATGACTCCAATGCCTTTGGCGCCATGGCGTTCCCGACTTCTAAATGAAGCAATGATCGGTCGGGGACGGAACGACTGGATTGTCACAGGGCAAGTTGGGGAACGAAGCGGGCTTCGGTGCATTTCTCGCGCAGGAATTTTCGCGGAGATATGCGACATGGTCGGTCAACCAGCTCAGTACCAGGACAAGCAGCCCGGCCATCAAAGTGCCATGCATCCCGAGCCTGAATACATGCCCTTCTATCCGGGTAGCGGGCGGCTCGCGGGCAAGGTGGCAATCGTCACCGGCGGCGATTCCGGCATCGGTCGGGCTGTCAGCTTACTGTTTGCGCGCGAGGGCGCGAAGGTCGTCATCGTCTATCTCGACGAGGACAAGGACGCCGAAAAAACACGCGATCTCGTTGAAGCAGAGGGCAGCGAGGCGCTTGTGATTGCAGGCGATCTGGGCGATCCCGAGTTTTGCGGTGCGGTCGCCGAACGCACGCTGACAGCATTCGGGCGGATCGATATTCTCGTCAACAATGCCGCTGAACAGCATGTGCGCGAAGATATTGCTGAACTTGACACCGATGCAATGAAGGCCGTCTTCGAGACCAACATTTATGGCTATTTCCAAATGGTTCAGGCGGTGCTCGATCATCTGGAATCGGGGGCCCGTATCATCAATACCGCCTCGATCGTCGCCTATCGCGGACATCCCCAACTTGTCGACTATGCGATGACCAAGGGCGCCATCGTCGCTCTTACGCGGTCATTGTCAGCCCGGTTTGCTCACAGGGGCATTCTGGTCAATGCGGTTGCACCCGGACCGATCTGGACGCCACTTATTCCCGCCAGCTTTCCACCCGAAAAGGTAGAGAAATTTGGAGCGGATACGCCGCTGGGGCGTGCGGGCCAACCTAACGAAGTGGCGCCTGCCTATCTCCTGCTGGCTTGCGAGGATGGGCGATTCATGACTGGCCAGGCCATCCATGTGGATGGTGGCGATTTTTCCAGCAGCTGACCGCAATGGCAGCCATAGATCCCGGGCATTCGACCGGGCGCCTGCGCTACGTCAACGACAACGAACCCGGCATTGCCCGACGACGAAGAGGGAAGGGATTTTCCTATATTCTGGCCAGCGTCGTTGTGGCTGGAAACGTTCGCTAAACACTAGAGCTTGACGACCGTCCGGGACGCCGCGCTCTGGCGAAGCAGGGCAAGGCGGATCAGGCCGTGGTTCGGACAGTTGTGCGTATTGGCTATCCGCACAGCGCTTTCTTCGAGCTTGAGCAATCGCCGCCTGTGCTGGGCGATTTCTTCGCGCACCGACTGCGCAACGGTTTTTTGAGGTTCCATAAAGGGCTCCATCACAAGCCACGATCTTATCGCACCCGCAGGGGGATGCATTAACCTGGGTTAACGCCGCGCCGGATGGGCGCCGTATCGCCTATGGAACCCGCCCCCGTGTTTGGAATTGAATCGGCAACGCCCCTCTTATTTCAGGACGGTCCCATGCCCTCTGCACGTCCCATCTGGAAAGGTCAGATCAGGTTGTCTCTGGTGGCCATACCGGTCGAACTCTATTCGGCCTCCAAGTCAGGTGCACGACTTTCCTTCCGCCAGATTCACGAGCCATCGGGCAAGCCGGTCAAGTACGAAAAAATCGTCCCCGGAATTGGACCAATCGACTCCGACGAGATCCTCAAGGGATTCGAATACGAAAAGAATGACTTCGTTCTGCTCGAAGACGAGGAAATCGATGCCGTCAAACTCGAAACCCGCAAAACGCTCGAATTGGTTCAATTTGTGGGCGGATGCGAGATCGATCCGATCTATTTCGATAAATCCTATTATGTCGTGCCACAGGACGAGTTGGCAGAGGATGCCTTCCGGGTGGTCCGGGACGCGCTGCGGACGACCGAAAAGGTTGGATTGGGCCAGATTGCCATGCGTGGGCGCGAATATATCTGCGCGCTAAAACCGTGCGGAACCGGGCTTTTGCTGGAGACTCTTCACTATGAAGATGAAATCCGAAAATCCGATCCGTTCTTCTCGGGAATATCGAAATCCAAGGCCGAAAAGGACCTTCTCGACGTCGCCACGCAGCTCATCGAGCGTAAGACGGCGCCGTTCGAGGCGGGAAAGTTCAAGGATCATTATACCCAGGCTTTGCGCGCCCTTGTCGACAGGAAGCTCAAATCCAAAGGCAAGCGAAAAGTCTCTACCGATACCGAAGAGCCCACCACCGCCGAATCCAAGGGCAACGTGATCGACCTCATGGATGCACTGAAATCCAGCCTCGAAGGCACAGGAGGCCGCAAAAAGGCGGCATCGAAATCCACGAAAACGACGCGCAAGAAGGCAAGCTGACAATGGCCGTGGCTCGCGACCTGCTCGATGAATACCGCGCCAAGCGCGACTTTACCAAGACCAGCGAACCCCAGGGCGGCAGGGGGACTGCCAAGGGCAACATTTTTGTTGTGCACAAACATGATGCCACGCGGCTCCACTACGATTTCCGGCTGGAATATGAGGGGGTGCTCAAGAGCTGGGCGGTGGCTCGCGGTCCCAGCACCGACCCGGCCGACAAGCGGCTTGCAGTCAGGACCGAGGATCATCCGCTCGACTATGCCACTTTCGAGGGCACCATTCCCGAAGGGCAATACGGTGGCGGCACGGTCATGCTGTGGGACTTCGGGACCTGGGAGCCGATCGGGGACCCAAAAAAGGGGTTCAAATCCGGCAAGCTCAAGATACGTCTTGAGGGCGACCGAATGAAGGGCGATTGGGCTCTGATCCGTATGAAACCGAAATCGGGCGAGAAGCGTGAAAACTGGCTGCTCATAAAAGAGCACGATGATTTCGCCACCGATGGCGGCTCGGACCTTCTCGGTAGCGACACGAGTGTTTCCACAGGTCGCGCGATGGGCGCAATAAAAAAGGGACAGCCGCCGGCAATCAAGGCCGAGGGGAGTGAACGAGCCTTGCCGAAATTCGTCGAACCCCAGCTCGCAACGCTTGTCGACAGCGTGCCGGCGGGTAATGACTGGCTGTTCGAGATGAAATATGATGGCTACCGCTGTGTCGCTGCCATATCGGGCGAAAATGTCCGGCTCTACACACGCAATGGCCTTGATTGGACCGACAAGTTCGCTTCGCTTGTCGCTCCCATGTCGTTGCTCACCGATTCCAGCGCACTTCTCGATGGCGAGATTTGTGCATTCGACGAGAGCGGCAAGACCAGCTTTTCCACGCTGAAAACCCGTCTGTCCGAAGGCGGTCCGCTCGTCTATTTTGCCTTCGATCTGCTTGAAATCGGCGGAAAATCGCTTCGATCCAAGCCACTTTCCGAGCGCAAGGCGGCGCTGGAAGATTTGTTGGGCCGCCGGACGCGTCACGATCCCGTCCAGTTTTCTCCTGATATTTCGGGCAAGGGCGAGGCGGTGCTTTCAGCCATCTGCAAGGCGGGGCATGAGGGCATTATCGCCAAACACGCTCTTGCGCCTTATCGCTTCGGTCGCGGCAAATCCTGGCTCAAGGTCAAATGTACCCTGCGACAGGAGTTCATCATCGTCGGATGGTCGCCATCGGAAAAACGTCGGGGCATGTTCGCATCGCTGCTCCTTGCCACACAGGAGAACGGCAAGTTGGTCTATCGTGGCCGCGTCGGCACGGGATTTTCCGATGATCTGCGGTCCGATATCCAGGCCATGCTGGAGAAGGATGCCCGCAAGACTGCGCCCCTGAATGGCGTTCCGCGTGAAATGGCTCGGGGTGCACATTGGGTTTCGCCGCATCATCTTGCTGAAGTCGCTTACACCGAGCTCACCCCAGATGGGATGCTGCGGCACCCGTCCTTCCTGGGGCTGCGAGAGGATAAGCCGGCTAAAAGCATCGGTCTGGAACAGCCTGTCAGGGTCAAAGGAGGCCACACCATGTCGCTAGATGAAGACACCGGCATCGCCGCTGCCGAGAAGACCGGCGTCAAGCTCTCCAGCCCCGACAAGGTGCTTTATCCGGGGCAGGGGGTAACCAAGGGCAAACTCGCCGCATATTACGCCTCAGTGGCCGATGCGATGATGCCCTATATCGCCAATCGTCCATTGAGCCTTGTCCGATGTCCCGCGGGTCGCGCCAAACAGTGCTTTTTCCAAAAGCATGACACCGGCGGGTTTGCCCAGGGGATGGATACCGTCGAGGTTACGGAAAAGGACGGCACGTCCGATAGCTATTTCACACTCGACGGGCTCGATGGTCTGCTGGCGGGCGTGCAGATGGGGGTGCTGGAATTCCATATCTGGGGCTCGCGGCGCGACGCAATCGAAAAGCCCGACAGGATCGTGTTCGACATCGATCCCGATGAGGGCCTCGACTTCGGCGATGTCAAATCCGCCGCACTCGATATTCGCGACCGGCTAGCCGATCTGGGCCTTAAGACCTTTGCGATGGTGACCGGCGGTAAGGGCATTCATGTGATCGCACCGATTGTCCGTCGCGCCGAGTGGCCGGACGTCAAGGCGTTCGCTTCGGAATTCGCAAAACAGATGGCTGAGGAGGAACCGGATCGATTTACGGCGACACTGTCCAAAAAGGCTCGCAAGGGAAAGTTGTTTATCGACTATCTTCGCAACGAGCGTGGATCTACGGCCATTGCGCCTTACTCCACGCGGGCCAGAGAGGGAGCACCAGTTGCCGTTCCCGTCACTTGGGAGGAGGTTGAAAGCTTGACCGCCGCTAACGGCTTCTCCCTTGAAGCGGCTGCGGAGCGTTCGCGGGACAATGCCTGGCCGAGCTATGGCAAGCTGCGCCAGTCATTGCCCAAATCAGTCAGATAGTTCAGGCCGGGACCGAGCCTGGCTTGCTCGGTCGACGCAAATGCAGATAGGACGGTGAAAACAGGCCAAGTCTGGCCAAGGTGTCGAAATCGAACATTTCGACAATTCCCGATTGAAACGCGATCAGCTCTGACTTGCGCAGTTCCTGAAGCGTACGGTTGACGTGCACTGTGGACAATCCCAATACATCGGCCAATTCGCTTTGGGTCAGCGGCAGCGAAAAGCGCGGTCCCTCAATGCGTCCGACGGCTGCGAGCCGGAGGTAGATTTCGCACAGAAGATGGGCGACCCTTTCAAGCGCCGAGCGTTTGCCGATGCTGACCAGCCATTCGCGGCAAATCGATTCTTCAACCAGCGTCGTGCTCCAGAGAGCCCGCGTTGCGCGTGGCGAGGTCTCCAAGAGCTTGAGGAGGTTGGTGTTTGGAATCGCGCTCATCGACAGCGGAGACAAGGCGGCCAACTGCGGCTGTGCCCCGCCCAGTACGAACTGGCGCAAGTCAATGATGTCCCCTGGGATTAAAAGCGAAAGAATTTGCCTGCGTCCGTCCGGCAAATCGCGGTAGCGGCAGGCAAAACCGTCCTCGAGAACATGGACGTGATTTTCTGTCAGTTTGCCGGAAAGGGATGAATTTCTGCCGGAAAACTGCCGCAGCTGAGCAGGAAGGGCCATGAGGCCGGCACGGTCTGCCGGGTCCAGTGACATGTGGCTCTCGAGCCGGGCAACAAACAGTTCGGTCACGCGGTGGAATCCCCCGGGCTCATTTCACGCTCGGATACGGATTGGCGGCCAGCAGGCCAGCCAGATGAGCCGTGGATTCCACTACCATTCTGGCTGCGCTCGTCACAGTGTCGGGGATTTCACCGAGATCGCGAAAGTCCGTAGAGCCCATGGCATGTCCAAGCCAGTAAGAGACGGCGTTGGGCGCAATGGAGAACCCAACGTCGTTGAGCGCCTGAAACAATTCGGCGGATACATGATGGGCTCCATCCTCATTGCCGACAACGGCCACAGCGGCAACTTTTCCATATGTGGGCATTCGGCCCTCACTGTCTTTTTCAGATATGAAGGCATCCATGCGTTCGAGCGCACGCTTGATGACGCTGGAAGGCTGCCCCATCCAGACCGGCGTGCCGGCAACCACGATGTCGGCGGCGAGAATTTTCTCTCGGATTTGCGGCCAGGCATCGCCGTCGCCTTCATCGGCGGTGACGCCGGGCAAAACCTGATGGTCGGCCAGCCTGACGGTTTCGGCAGTAATTCCATGCCTGGCGAAGCCTTCGATCAAAAGATCGATCATGCGATCGGTCGACGAGGTTTGGCCGGTTTTGGATGTCTTGAGTGTGCCGTTTAGGGCGAGAACCTTGAGTGGTGTGGTCATGTGAGATCTTAACTTAACATAGAGTGGGACATGATCCATGTTAATGTCAGCTTGGACAAATTCGGCCTCCGGTGCGGAACCGCATGGATATTCTCGCTGTTAACGGGTGGAGCTGCGAACGCGTTCCACTTGGGCGCGGGGCCGATCGCCTTAATATGTCCAATGTGTGCAACGAAGTTTGCTGTCGTTGCTTTTGCACTCGGAGCGACGGACGAGGCGGAGGAATCGATGGACGCGGATCCAATATTGTCCGGGAAGGCCATAATGATTGTGGAAGATGAGTATCTCATCGCCCTCAATATCGAGATGGCAATGGTGGAGTTGGGCGCGAGTGTGATCGGCCCATTTTCCCAGATCGATGATGCGCTTGTGGCGCTGAAAGGTTCTGGCCTTCCAGACGCCGCCATCCTCGACATCAATATCCGGGGGCGTCATGTGTTTCCTGTGGCCGACCGCCTTCAGGAACGCCAGATTCCCTTTGTTTTTGCCACTGGCTACGACAATTGGACGATTCCCGATCATCTTTCCCATGTGCCCCGCTTTGAAAAGCCGGTCGATCCGGTTAGGCTGGTGCGTGCATTGGTGGGGCAATTCGCCGAGAGCGATAAGTCGGGGGCTGCATGAGCGCGGTGGAACACACCGTTTCGGACGCGATGGCCGGAAAATGCGTTCTGGTCGTGGAGGACGACTATGTCCTCGCGCGAGAGGTCTGCAATGACCTCAAAAATCACGGGGTCAATGTTCTGGGACCTGCGCCCACCGTCCACTATGCGAGCCTTATCATCGGAAGGCGCCGCCTGGATGGGGCGATTCTCGATATCAAGCTGTTCGGACAGGAGGTCTATGAACTCGTTGACGTGCTGATGGCGCGCGGTGTTCCGATTATCTTTGCCACAGCATATCAGCAGGACCGCATCGACGCGCGCTACCGATCGGTTGACACGCTCCACAAGCCGCTGGATTTGGGGCACCTCAGGCGCAAGGTGGCCGCTTTTAGACCCCAGCAGCCCGCTGCGCCTATCACCGCCCCCGAGCCTGCCACCGTGCCCGGACCCGTTCGAGCGCGGGATTCGATTGAGGACCGATGGGCGCGTCTCATGTTCGATGCAATGCGGGACGGCGCTTGAGACGGCTTGGAGGCCGGCATGATTGACGACAATGGCAAAAGCCATCGCCGAAGCGGGGAGATGCTCTCCACGGACGGTGAGGAGAGGTTTAGGCTAATTGTCGAGAACGCCCGCGACTATGCGATATTCACCACCGACAGCGAAGGCAACGTCGATAGCTGGCCGCCCGGTGCGGCCAACGTCTTTGGCTGGGCCACAGAAGAGATCATCGGCAAGCCGGCGGCTTTGCTGTTTACCCCCGAAGACAGGGAAAGCGGGGCGCCGCGACAGGAATTTGAAACCGCGCTTTCGAGAGGGCATGCCCCAGATGTCCGCTGGCACCAGCACCGCTCGGGGTCACGGGTTTATATCGAGGGAAGTGTCTGGCCCCTCAAGGATGCCGACGGGGCGCCCAAGGGGTTCCTGAAGATCGGCCAGGATATGACGCTGCGCCGTCAGCATGAAATTGCGCTGATGGAAAGCGAAGAGCGGTTCCGCCTGCTGGCCACAACGGTTCCCCATCTTGTCTTCCGGTCCACGACCGAGGGTCGCAGAACCTGGGCCAGTCCGCAGTGGACCGCCTATACCGGTATGAACGACGAGGAGTCGGAGGGCTATGGGTGGCTCGAAGCCATTCACCCCGACGATCGCGAAACAGCGCTGGTGAAATGGGACGAAGCCGGGGAAGAGGGTGAAAGCTATTACGGCGAACATCGCATTCGCCGCAAGCGGGACGGGATGTATCGCTGGCACCAGACGCGCGCCGTGCCGATCCGCTTTTCCATGGACGGCCCCAAGGAATGGGTCGGGTCAGCATCCGATATCCACGACATGCGTCAGATGCAGGAGCGGCAGGGGGTGCTTGTCGGCGAATTGCAACACCGGACCCGCAATCTGCTGGCCGTCGTTCGGTCCATAGCATCGCAAACGGCCGCCACGGTTGGCTCCCTTTCCGAATTCCAGGCAGCCTTCGACCACCGCCTCGGGGCATTGTCGCGCGTTCAGGGTTTGTTGTCACGAACGGAAGGTGAGGCCGTTACCGTCGAGTCCCTGTTGCGTATGGAACTCGATGCAGTCACCGAGGACTGGACCCGCATAGAAATGGAAGGACCGCGCGTTCTGGTCGATGATGGGAGCTTGCAGACGCTTACGCTGGTCATCCATGAGTTGAGTACCAATGCAGCCCGACATGGGGCTCTTGC
>CENV01030831.1_pt1 | contig 27992 bp, 32 predicted proteins | sample 530231 | NCBI WGS metagenome assembly CENV01 (sample SAMEA2619815, study PRJEB7988) | marine metagenome | biome: marine biome (ENVO:00000447); feature: surface water layer (ENVO:00002042); material: "saline water (ENVO:00002010), including plankton (ENVO:xxxxxxxx)" | depth 5 m
CCAACTTGCCGGTCTCGACCAGCGTGGTAATACGCCCCTGGTTGCGGAACGGCTCGCGGGTCACGGTGGGGTAATAGATCAGCTTGTCGCGCACCTCTTCGCCGAGGAACTCATGCTGCGGGAGCTCGTAGGTCAGGTAGTCGTGATAAGCCAGTTCGCTCACCTCCCGCACGCAATGCACCAGGACGATCTTCTCGAATCGCTCATAGGCCTCGGGGTCGCGAACGATGCTCATGAAGGGCGCAAGACCTGTGCCGGTACCAAACAGATAAAGATGCTTGCCCGGCCGCAGGTCGTGCATGACCAGTGTGCCGACTGGCTTGCGGCTGACGATGATCGGGTCGCCGACCTTCAGGTGCTGCAGGCGTGACGTCAGCGGGCCGTCAGGGACCTTGATGCTGAGGAATTCAAGATGCTCGTCGTGGTTGGCGCTGACGATGCTATAGGCACGCATGAGTGGTTTGCTCTCGACCTCGAGGCCGATCATCACGAAGTGACCGTTCTCAAAGCGCAGTGCCGGGTCGCGGGTGGTGGTGAAACTGAACAGCGTGTCGTTCCAGTGACGGACGCTGAGAACGCTTTCGGTACCGAGTGCAGCCATGACAAATCCTCCAACACGAGTAAGGGAAACAAGGCAGAACAAATCGTCAGGGCGAGGCCATCGCCAGCATCGCCATCGCGGTTAGCAACAGTCCGATGCTGAGCACCGCCAGAAGCGCCACCGGCCGCCAGCCCTGCGCCAGGAGATCGCCCAGGGTGGTGCGCATGCCGAGTGCCGCCATGGTCACTAATAAGCAGGCATTGGAGGCGGCGATCAGGCCGTCACGCAGGCCAGCCGGCAGCCAGCCGAAACTGTTCAGGCCGAGCAACGCCAGAAAGCCGAGCAGAAACAGGGGGAATTCGGTGCGGCCGGAATCTCCGCGACGCAGCAGCCAGCCGAGTAGCACGACCAGCGGCGCGAGCAGCGCGACACGCAACAATTTGGTCAGGGTGGCGACGTCACCCGCTGACTCCGAGACCAGATAACCGGCCCCGGCTGCCTGTGCGACATCGTGAATGCTGGCGCCAAGCAGCAGGCCGCTTTCCACGTCGCCATAACCCAGCGTGGCGAGCAGCGGCGGATAGACGAGCATCGACAGGGTGCCCAGCACCGTTACGCCGACAACGACCCCGAGCAGTCGGCGATCTTCCAGTCTTCCGCTGGGGATGACGGCGGCGACGGCGATGGCCGCCGAGACGCCGCAGATTGCCACTGCCACACCCGCGACCAGGCTGTGCAGCATCGGCAGCCCCAGCCAGCGGCCGAGCAACAGTGCGGCACCGATCACCACCGGTACGCAGGTCAATACCATCAGCAGCGGCAGGCTACCGACCACGAGCAACTGCTCGACACCGATCCTCGCGCCCAGCAGGGCCACGCCGATGCGCAGAATGTGCCGACTGCAAAAGGCGACGCCGGGCTCCATGCGTGCATCGGCGCCCTGGTTGGCGAAGCCGAACCCCAGCAGCAGGACCAGCATCAGCGCCGGCGCACCGTAATGCTCGGCAAGAAAGCTGCCGGCCAGCGCCAGCACTGCGCACAACGCGGTGCCGGGATAGAGTCGGCAAAGCGTGGCGAAGGGCGGGGCCAGCAATTGCTGGGCGCGGGTATTCATTGCAGGCGCTCGCCCAGTTCACGCAGGTAGGCCCAGGGATAAAGCCCGCGGTAATGACCGTCGCTGAAGTGGAGCTGGACGCCGGCGACACCGGAGACTTCCAGCCTGTCGACGCCCACATCGGCATCGATCAGCGTCAGCATGCCGCGCTGCTGCGCCTGGGCGCATACGGAGCAGGCACAGGACTTACGCAGGGCGAGGCAGCTCAGTTGGCTGCGCACGCCGTCGGGCCAGAGCACTTCGAGCATTTTCTGCGCTTTTCGCAGGCGGATTTCCTGGGGTGGGGCGGTCAGGATCTGGGTAGTCATGGGCAACTCCTTAACCAATCAGAAAAAGGGGGAGGGCAGGCGCGGAGGGTGGCCGTCTGGCACCATCAGGGCCGGCGTTTCTGGCGTCCTGACGGAGCGGCTCTGGTCCTCCACCGGCCGAGCACTGCCGGTCAGGGCTGCGCTGCCGATTACCAACGCCAGCAGGGCGCGGCCGAGCCAACTCGTCATGACAAGTTCAGGCATGGGTCAACGCTCCAGGAACTGCAGCTTGTCGCCCTGATCGACCCAGGTGTCGGCTTCGACCAGCGGGCTATTGGTCTGGGTGATTACCGGCCAGACCTCGGCGAGCTCGGCGTTGAGTTCGATGAAGTGGCTCTGGTCGGCGGGCAGCGCGTTGTCGGCGAAGATCGCGTCGGCCGGGCATTCCGGTGCACAAAGGCTGCAGTCGATGCAGGTTTCCGGGTTGATGACCAGGAAATTCGGACCTTCGTGGAAACAGTCCGCCGGGCAGACTTCGACGCAATCGGTGTATTTGCAACGGATGCAGTTTTCGGTAACGACATAGGTCATCTCGTTTGTCTCCTGCCTGAAATAGCCTTGTACGGGTGGGCCGCTTGCCCTGCGTCTGTTGGATGTCTTATGTAGGGCGGCACCCCGCCCTGCATATTCATCACGCGGCGGCGCCGAGCTTCGAAATGGCCCATCGCGCCAGCTTGCGGACGTCCGGGTCCGGGTCGTCCATGGCGGCTTCAATGAAGGGACGGCCGTCGTCATGCGCAATCGCACCGAGTGCGCCGACAGCGGCCTTGCGCAGGTTGCTCATCGGATCGCGGGCGCAGATGCCGAGGGCCGGTATGGCGCCAGGGGAGCCGAGCTTGCCGAGCGAATCCACGGCCTTTTCGCGGACCTGCCAGAAATCGTCATGGGTGGCGTCGACAAGTGGCTGCAGGGCGGCCTGGTAGTTGAGCTTGCCGATGCTGACGGTGGCCTCGACACGGACCTGCCAGTGCTCGTCACGCAGCAGGCCAACGAGCGTCGGGCCGACCTGTTCGGGCGTTGCGTAGACCAGAGCACCGGTGGCCGCGCGACGCACTTCGGCATCGCTGTCGTGCTGGGCGCGTTCCATTAGCGCGGGGAGGTTTTCGGTCTGTTTTAGCCAGCCGATTACGGCGACCGCCTCGCGTCGCACACCGGGGTCCTCGGCGTGCATGCGCTGCAGGGCCGGGGCCTGGGCTGCCGAATTGCGCAGCGGTTTGACCGCCCGCAGGATGCCGGCTACGACGAAGGGGTCATCCGTGCCTTCCAGCGCCTCCAGCAGGGGGAGGGCGGCGGCCGGGTCCTTCAAGTCAGCCAGTGCATGGGCGGCAGCGTTGCGCACCACTTCGTTGCTGTCCTGCAGCGCAGCAATTAGCGCGTCAGCGATATCGACCGCATCGAACTCATCAACCACCTTGGCCGCCTCCTGGCGCACGGCGGGGTCTGGATCGTTGAGCGCGAGAATTAGCAGCTCGGCGGCTTCCGGCTCGCCGCAATCGACAAGTTCGAGCACCGCCACACGGCGAATGCCCGGGTCGTCGGAGGCGAGGTTTTCGGCAATCTGCTGCAGCATCGGATCGTCATACGTTTTCATCAGCCAGTCCTCAGCGCAGCAGGTACGGAATGTTCACCTTGACCGCATCGGTCGGGCAGTCGGTCTCGCACGGCATGCAGTACCAACATTCGTCATATTTCATGTGGGCCTTGCCGGTGTCCGGGTTGATCCACAGGACGTCCAGCGGGCAGACGTCGATGCAGACGCGGCAGCCCTTCTCGGCAATGCATTTCTCTTCGTCGACGATGACCGGGACGGCAGAGCGGTGGTTGGCTACGGGCATGGGTTATCTCCTCGGTTCCAGTCGAGCGGGCACGGTGAGCCCGCTTTTCTGTAGGGGCGAATTCATTCGCCCATCGGCATCAGGTGTTGGGCGATTAAATTCGCCCCTGCAAGGTGAAACGGCGGGCAAAAGATCAGGCATTGGCGGCCTTTTTCACCCGCAACTTGCTGTAGGCATCCTTCTCTTCACCGAGCGGGACGATGTAGTCGGCGACCGGGCGCTTGCCGTGGGCCATCTGGCCGTTGGCGTCCTTGAACAGGCGGCTGTGGTAGAACCACTCAGCGTTGTCCTGCTCGGGGAAATCGACGCGGTAGTGGTACAACCCCCAGCGTGATTCGGTGCGGTACAGCGAGGCGCGCGCGGCCATCTCCGCGCAGTCGATGATTGACTGCACTTCTAGGGCACGAAGCAGTTCGTGGGGGTCTGCAGCGCTGAGCATGTGCAGGTCGTTTCGCACGGCCATGATTCGCTCCAGGCCGATCTCCATCTTCTTGGTCACCTTCGGTGGCTGCAGGTAGTCGTTCACCAGGCGGCGCACCTTGTATTCCATCTGCTCCGGCGGGATGCCGTCCTTGACCAGGAGCGGTGCCTGAATGCGCGCCAGCTCGGCGATGATGAAGGCCTCATCGAGCACCGGCTCGCTGCGATCCTTGACGAAGGCAGCGGCGCTTTCTCCGCAGATCTGGCCGTAAACGAAGGCGCCGAGCATGTAGTTGTGAGCGACCGAGGCCATGTCGCCAGCGCCGTAGAGGCCGGGCACGGTGGTGGCACCGGTCTCGTCGGTCCACACACCGGACGCGGAATGGCCGGAGCAGAAGCCGATCTCGGAGATGTGCATTTCCACCATGCGCTGGCGGTAGTCGACCTGACGACCCTCATGGAAGCGACCACGGGTAGGGCGCTCATTGGTATGCAGGACGGTCTCGATTTCCTGGATGGTTTCCTCGGCCAGGTGATCGAGTTTGAGGAACACCGGACCGGTGCCGGATTCCAGCTCCTTGAAGAACTCCAGCATCATCTGGCCGGACCAGTAGTCGCATTCGATGAAGCGTTCGCCGTAGGCATTGGCGGTAAAGCCACCGAGCGGACCGGTGACGTAAGCACAGGCCGGGCCGTTGTAATCCTTGAGCAGCGGGTTGACCTGGAAGCACTCCAGATTCACCAGGTCGGCGCCGACGTGATAGGCCATGGCATGGCCGTCGCCGCAGTTGGCCGGATTCTCATAAGTGCCGAATAGGTAGCCGGAGTTCGGCAGGCCGATGCGGCCGGCAGCGCCGGTGGCCATGATCACCGCTTTGGCGCGAATGATGATCGGCTCGGCGGTGCGGGTGTTTACCCCGATCATGCCGGCGATGTTGCCGTCCGGGTCCTTGAGCAGGCGGGTGGCCTGGAAGCGGTTTTCGATCTCTACTCGCACGCGGCGTAGGCGGCGGTAGAGGATCTTTTTGACGTTGTGACCCTCCGGCATCGGCAGGACGTAGGTGCCTAAGTGGTGCACCTTTTTCATGTCGTAATCGCCGGTCTCGTCCTTCTGGAAATGCACGCCCCAGGAGTCGAGCTTTTCGATCATAGGAAAGGAGCGAGTGGCATAAGCCATCAGCGCTGGCTGGTGAACGATGCCGTCGTTGGCGATGGTAATTTCTTTAACGTACTGCTCGGGCGTGGCGTGGCCGGGGACGACGGCGTTGTTCAGGCCGTCCATGCCCATGGAAATAGCGCCTGAGCGTTTGACGTTGGCTTTTTCCAGCAGGATGACCTTGAGGTTCGGGTCCTGCTCTTTGACGGTGACGGCGGCCATAGGGCCCGCCGTGCCGCCGCCGATGACCAGCACGTCGGTGTCGATGACTGGGATGCCGTTGATAGTGGTCATGTAGCCTCCTATTTCCGATCCACTCGGAATTGGTATTTGAATGCGTCGCCGCGGTAGCAGAGGTATTCGAAGTCGATGGGACGGCCGGCGCGGTCGTGGGTCAGCCGCTCGACACGCAGGATGGGCTCGCCCGGCTTGAGCGCCAGGTAATGCTGGTGTTCCTCGTCTGCCAGGGTGGCGTCGAGGCTGATGTCGGCCCGCCCCAGGGCAATCCCGAAAGCGTTTTCCAGCATCGGGAAGATGTCGCCTGACAGGTCCATGCCGAACATCCGGCGGCCGATGTCGAGGGGGAAGTAGCTGTTCTCGACACACACCGCCTCGCGGTTGAGGTAGCGCACGCGCTTGACCTCGACCACCTCCTCACCGGCAAGCAAATGCAGCGCGGCGACAACCGCCTTGGGTGGCTTGCGCTCTTGAATCGAGAGCAGTCGTGCAGTCGCCTCATAACCTTGCGCGGCCATGGCTTCGCCGAAGCCTTGCAGGCGCTGGACGTTCTGCACCGCTTTGGGCTTGCTGACGTAGGTACCCTTGCCTTGAGCGCTGAACACCAGTCCCTCGTTGTGCAGGTCCCGCAGGGCCTGGCGAATGGTGATGCGGCTGACGCCAAAGGCATTCATCAGCTCGTTTTCCGAAGGCAGGCGCTCATGAATCACGTAGCTGCCTTCGAGAATCTTGCGCCGCAGGTCATCGCGGATCTGCACGTAAAGCGGCAGTGGGGAGTGGCCCGGGGCGAGGGGCTGGGTTCCTTTCATTGCTTGTGCTCCAGCCTGTCATGACAGGTCATGTCGAGCGCGGGCGAACAACGGGGTGGGTTGCGCATGTTCAGCCTCCGTTCTGCTGCTGAAAGGCGCGCAGGGTTTCCTGACGGATCAGGTCCAGGCACTGGCGCTTGTAGTCCATGAACGCCGCGCTGGTGAGCAGGCTCTGCTCGCGCGGCCGTGGCAGGGTGACCTTGATGTCGGCGATGATCCGGCCGGGGCTGGCGCTCATCACCACGATGCGGTCGGAGAGGAACACCGCCTCATCGATGTCGTGGGTGACGAACACCACGGTGTTGCGGAACTCACGCCAGATCTCCAGCAGGTTCTCCTGCATCATGATTCGCGTCTGTGCATCCAGCGCGCCGAAGGGCTCGTCCATCAGCAGCACGCTGGGGTAGTTGGCGAGCGCGCGGGCAATGCCGACGCGCTGCTGCATGCCGCCGGACAGCGTGCCGGGGTAGGCGTCCTCGAACGCCGCCAGGCCAACCAGTGAAAGAAAGGTGCGGGCCACGCTGCACGCTTCATTGCGCGACGCGCCGGCCATCAGCGGTCCGAAGGCGACGTTGTCGCGCACGGTTTTCCAGGGGAACAGCGAATGCTGCTGGAACACCATGCCGCGGTCCGGGCTTGGCGCATCGACGCCCTTGCCGTCGATGGTCAGCTCACCACGGGTTGGGCTGACGAACCCGGCCATGGCGTTGAGCAGGGTCGACTTGCCGCACCCTGACGGTCCGAGGAGGCAGACGAACTCACCGGGGCGGATGTCCAGCTGGGCGTCCTGTACCGCGGCGCGCTTACCGCCCTGATGATCGAACTCGATGTGCAGGTTGCGCACGCTGATATGGCCGCGCCCCTCGCCCTTGCTGTTGGCTTTGGCGCGCAGGCGGCTGTGGTCGAGCACGGCGAGGCGGTTGTCCTGAACGGCAGTGCTCATGGCCGACCTCCTTTGGCCTGCCAGTGCAGCAGCGGCGCGCAGGCCTTGCGCACGAGCAGCGTGCACAGCGTGCCGAGGCCGCCGATGGTGAGCATGCCGATGATGATTTCCGGGTACTTGACCAGGGTGTAGCTGGTCCAGGTGAAGTAGCCGATGCCGTATTGGCCGCTGATGATTTCGCCAGCCAGCAGGGAGAACCAGGCCACACCCATGCCAATCGCCAGTCCCGCGACGATGCTCGGCATCGCACCGGGGATCACCACGTGCCAAAGAATGGCTCTCTTGCTGGCGCCCAGGCTGCGGGCGGCGCGGACCAGCACATCAGGCGTTTGCTCTACGCCGTGCACGGTGTTGAGCACGATGGGGAAGAAGGCACCGAGAAAGGTGATGAAGACGATGCTCGACTGCTCGGTGGGCAACATCAGGATCGCCAGAGGAATCCAGGCCACCGCGGGAATCGGCCGGAACAGCTCGATGTACGGCAGGATGATGTCTTCGGCCCAATGCGAGCGACCCATCATTACCCCGGCCAGCACGCCCAGCACCACGGCGTAGGCATAGGCGATGGCGATCCGCTCCATGCTGTGGACGATGTGCAGGTAGAACTCGGAGCTGGAGAGCTGAGACACCAGTGCCTCGCCTACCAGCAGCGGCGTCGGCACGTTCTCGAAATTGATGAAGAAGTTGAAGCCGCTACTGGCTGCGAAATGCCAGACCACCAAGGCCATCAACAGCGCGGCGACACGCACCAGATAGCGATTGGTCATGGCCGGCAGACGCCGCCGCGGCCGGCTTGTACTGGGCGCGTCTGGCGCAGCGGATGGGCTGGGCGAGGCTGCAACTTCCAGCGCTGGCGCCGAAATTGCCACGGACACTGGCGTGGCGGAATCGAACACGGGGTTCGGCTTGACACTCATAGCTACGCTCCTTCGGCTCAGTTTCGTTTTGCGCTCTGCGGCGCATACGAGCGGATCAGGGCAACATTGCGATCGGTTGTGCCGCGGTCAGCGGTACGCCGCCGCTTTCGGCGATATGGCGCTCGGAATCGCTTTTCTTCATGAACGCGAGCACTTCGCCGCTGGGGTCCTTGATCAAGTAGGCCGTCTTGCCGAACAGCTTCAGGCCGGTGAGGTTGTCGTAGACGTAGGTGGCGTAGATGGCTGAGCCGTCGGCCTTGGCCTTCGATTCGGCCGCCAGCATGTCCGCGGTGCTGTCGTAGGCAACGACGCCTTTGTCGGCAAACCAGATTTCCGCCGGCTTGCGTCCGGGCGCTCGCGGGGCCGGGCTGACCACGGTCTGCTGCATTTGGTCGTAGTCGAGGTTGGATGCCGCGTAGGCTTTCTTCAGGTAGGAATCATCGATCCAGGCGGAGAAGTCGAGGTCGGGGATGTCCATCTCTTTCTGCAGCAGTGCATGGTCATACTTCATGGCGTCGACCCACTGCGGCTTGATGCTCGCCTCCATGGTCGAGATACCGCCGTCACTGAAGTAGAGGTAGAGCACTTCCTTGTCGACGCCTGTCCACTCCGCGACCTGGGTGGCGGCGCGCATCGGGTCTTCGCTGATCCACTTTTGTGCGGCGAGCGTGGCCTTGAGCACGCCTTCGACGACTTCCGGGTATTTCTCGGCAAATGCCTGGCGGACCACGATGCCGTGGAACGTCGGAATGTCGGCTTCGCTGCCGTCATAGATCTTCCGCCCGGTGCCGCGGAATTCCATGATTTCCGACCAGGGACAGAAATCGGCATGAGCGTCGATCTTGCCGGCGGCGATATTGGCGGAGCCAACGGGCGGGCTCTGGTTGACCAGGGTGACCTTTTCCGAAAGCCCAGCGTCGCGCAGCACTTTCAATGTCATGCCCCAGGCGGCACTGCCGACGGGAGTGGACAGGCTCTTGCCGGCCAGGTCCTGTAAGCTCTGCACCGGGGAGGCGGCTGGCACCACGATGCCGTTGCCGGTGCCTTTTAGGTTGTAGCCGGTTACCGCGATGAAACGCGTCTGCTGTTTGCCAGTGGCCTGGAATTTGGCGCCGTTGACGATCAGCGGGTAGTCGCCCATGACCCCAAAATCGAGCTTGCCGGCCAGCATCTGGTTGGTGATCGGCGGGCCCGAATCGTAGTCGCGAAATTCGATCTTGTAATCTGCATCCTTGTATTTGCCGGTCGTGGGCAAGTATTGGTCTAGCAGGCCGAGCTTTTCCAATACGACGCCACCGGAGACGGTGTTGGTGACCATGCTCTGATGGCCGATACCGACACGGATGGTCTCCGCCGTAGCAGGTCCGCTCAATACAATGAGAGATCCGATCAACGAGGTTGCAAGCAGGCTATTCCGGTTGTCCATTTGTCTTCACCTTGGCGGTTGAGCAACTTGTACTAACAGGGCATGACGCCTGGTTTAGAAGGTGCACCGGCTGTGCCAGAACGCCGCGGGTTCGACTTATCTCCTTGTTTTTTATTATGGAATATCCGGGTTTATGACTGTGTGGTCAGGGCCAGGCAGATGCCCGCTGCGCTCGTCCATGGTGCGAAATCCATGCGAGCGTCCCAGCACGGCGCAGTGCGTGATAGAGCTGTTAGAACAAGTGGTACAAGCAGGCGATTGGCAACGTCTCACGGGGCGGAAGGGCGAGTCTGCTTGTTCTTTGCGTCGCCCAGCCAACCCGTGGTTGCGGTGGAGATGACCCGGCGCCGCGGGTGCTGGCTGGCGATGTAACTCACGATTTCTCGTTGTTGAGAGTGATCAATTTTGAGCCCCCGATTGAACAGGGTAGAAACGATCCGCTCCGGCCGGCCAGCAAGAAGCTCGGAGGGCAAGGCCCACGAAAGATCTTTGCCATCCAAATTAGTAAAACGGAGCAACCGGCCGTAACCTTCGCTGCACGTTGAGTTGCGGGTGATCGCGTCCACATGCAACGGGCCGCACAGCCATTCGTGGCGGGCGGTTTCTTCACCCTCTTCTGTCCTGGTGCTGTAGTGCATCCAGACACCTGGATAGAGCCGCTGTCCGTTATAGGTGATCTCAGTGTCGTGCACGCTGTAGCCGTTTTTTTGGAATAGCGATTTTGGTAGCTGCCGGGGCCAGCGGGGTGACGTTAATAGTCGCGCAGGATCGTGGCTTGGGCTGTTTCTCTGAGGCGTTCATACCTTATTCCTCATTTTCCGGGCGCAAGGGTGCCCGCAAGCCAAAAATGGCTGGCTTCGATAGAAAAAAGATTGGGACCGCCCTCTAGACGGCAGCGGCTCGATTAGAGGGCGAGGCGGGCGTCAGGCTTCGAGCGTGAGGAAATGTTCCACGTCCCTGCGCAACCACAAAAGGCGCCGCCCAAAGTGGCGTGGTTGCGGAAAACCGGGGTCTTGTCGCATACGCCAGAGGGTCGTGCTGCTGCAGCGCAGCAGCTGACAGAGCTCGGCGCTAGTCAGGAAGATTTCGTGTGGCATGGCAGGTGTTCCTCGTGATGTGTAGAAACACTGTGCCGTTCTGTGAAAGCTTTTTGGGCTGGAATTCGACCACATTCTTGTAGGTTTAGGATTTCGCCACAATAGCTCAGGGAAGCGCCTCAATTTGTCGAACGAGGGATAGCGCCGGGGATGTGTTGAGCAAAGTGTTGAGCAGAAACGAAAAAGGCCCACCTTGCGGTGAGCCTAAATCGTTGATTTATATGGTGCCGGCACCAGGAATGAAACCAATCATAGTAGGCTACTGATTGTATTGGGTTGTTTAAAAATTTTAACGATTAGGGTACTCGCTAGGGTACTCAAATATCATGCCTTACAATCCGCTTGAGGGTGCTTCTGCAGAATGCGCGGTTCGTCAGTGCTTGAGGGCTCCGGCGTTCTTTAAAGCACAGCATGCAAACGTTTCTTTCCCGCGAAATAGACCCTTTACTGTGGCGTCCACAGGGGCATGCTGTGTATCTTCCCGCGCACTATAACTGCCCAGCCTTTCGCGCGGCGCTGAGCACGCATTTCGCCGGAAGTGCCCTGCTGAAAGCCCGGGGCCTAGCTATTAGGGAATGATCAGATGAACCCCATCGAACAACAATTCTTCACCGAGCTTGAAAAGAAGCTCTGGACGGCCGCTGACAAGCTGCGTTCTGCGCTGGATGCATCGGTTTACAAGCATGTGGTGCTCGGTCTGATCTTTCTCAAGTATGTCTCCGATGCCTTCGAGGAACGTCAGCGCGATCTACGCGCGCAACTCACCAATCCCGCCGATGATTACTTTATGGACCCGGCGGATTACGGTGACCTCGGTAGCGACGAGTACGAAGAGAATGTCGCCGCCGAACTGGAGGTACGCGACTACTACATCGAAAAAAACGTCTTCTGGGTTCCCTTTGAAGCACGCTGGCAAACGCTGCGTGAACTGGCGCAACTGCCACCGGGCAGTGAATTGCCCTGGCTCGTACCCAAGCGCGACAGTGATGGCCGCTATTTGCGTAACGCGGCGGGTGAGCTGGAGATGGTGCCAGACAAAATGCGCACCGTTGGTTGGCTGATCGACAATGCCATGGAGGCCATTGAGCGCGAGAACGTCAAACTCAAGAACGTGCTCAACAAGGAGTTTTCCCGCACCCAGCTCGACAGCCACAAGTTGGCTGATCTGATCGCCCACTTCTCTGACACCAACTTTAGCCAGCCCAGCTATAACGGTCAGCCGCTGAATCTAAAGAGCAAAGACATCCTCGGCCACGTCTACGAATACTTCCTTGGCCAGTTCGCCCTGGCAGAGGGCAAAAAGGGCGGCCAGTACTACACGCCCAAAAGCATCGTCACGCTGATCGTCGAGATGCTGCAGCCCTTCAAGGGGCGGGTATACGACCCGGCCATGGGGTCGGGCGGTTTCTTTGTGCAAAGCGAGGAATTTATCGCCGAGCACGGCGGCAAGGTGGTCAATGGCAAGACCGGCCAGATCAGCGTCTACGGCCAGGAAAGCAATCCCACCACCTGGAAGCTGGCGGCCATGAACATGGCCATTCGTGGCCTGGATTTCAACTTTGGCGGCCAGCCCGGCGACACCCTGCAAAACGACTTGCACCCCGATCTGCGCGCCGACTACGTGATGGCCAACCCGCCCTTCAATATGAAGGAGTGGTGGAGCGCCAAGCTGGAACAAGACCCCCGCTGGCTGGTGGGCACGCCCCCGCAAGGCAACGCCAACTTCGCCTGGCTACAACATATGCTCTACCACCTGGCCCCCACCGGCAGCATGGCGCTGCTGCTGGCCAATGGCTCCATGAGCAGCAACACCAACAACGAAGGCGAAATCCGCAAACAGCTGATAGAGCAGGACTATGTGGAGTGTATGGTGGCCTTGCCCGGCCAGCTCTTTACCAACACGCAGATTCCGGCCTGCATCTGGTTCCTGACCAAAGACAAGGCCAACGGCTTTAACCTCGATAAGAAAAAGCGCGACCGGCGCGGCCAGTTCCTGTTTATCGACGCCCGCCAGCTCGGCTATATGAAAGACCGCGTGCTGCGCGATTTCACCCTGGATGACATCCGAAAAGTGGCCGAAACCTTCCATGCCTGGCAGCACGGCGAGGGCTACGAAAACGTGGCTGGCTTCTGCTATTCGGCCTCGCTGGAGGACATCCGCAAGCATGAGCATGTGCTTACGCCGGGGCGCTATGTGGGCGCGGAAGTGCAGGAGGATGACGGTGAAGCCTTTGCCGACAAGATGGCGCGGCTGACAGCGCAGTTGGCGGAGCAGTTTGCGGAAAGTGCCACGCTGGAGGAAGAGATCAAGAAGAACTTGGCGGGGTTGGGTTATGGGTGCTGATTGGGAAGCATACAGCGCAGGCCAACTGTTCGACTTAATAAACGGGTACGCATTTAAGAGTACCGATTTTAAAAGCTCTGGCGTGCCAATTATTAAGATAAAAAACGTAAAAGCTGGAGAGTTCGTTGCTGAAAATTTTGACTATGTTGATCGCAGTTTTCTTGAGTCCAGGCCTGACAAGCAGGTGAAGCCTGGAGACTTGCTAATTACCATGTCCGGGAATCGTCATGATGGTTCCCGTGAAACTTGGGTTGGCAAGGTTGCGTGGTTCAACAAAACCGAAAACTATCTTGTAAATCAACGAGTCGGAATTCTGAGGCTTAAGTGTAGCAAGAGCTTCAATGCCAGATTCCTTGCGTATCAATTGAGTTCCGATGCATTCCAAAACCACTTCATAGCCGTAGCTACATCATCCGGCGGACAAGCGAACTTGTCTCCAAGCCAAATTACAGGCATGCCTCTAAAGGTGCCGTGCAAGGCTATTCAGGATCGGATTGCAGGAATCCTTGGCGCGCTTGAGGACAAAATCGACCTAAACCGCAGCACCAACCAAACCCTCGAAGCCATGGCGCAAGCCATCTTCAAGTCATGGTTTGTCGATTTCGACCCAGTCAAAGCCAAGATTGCCGCCATGCAGGAAGGCCGCAGCCCGCTACGCGCTGCGATGTGCGCAATCAGCGGCAAGCCTGACGCCGAACTCGATGCGCTGCCGCCCGAGCAATACGAACAACTCGCCGCCACTGCTGCGCTGTTTCCGGATGAGATGGAAGAGTCAGAGTTGGGCGAGACTCCGAAGGGTTGGGCATTCAACTCCGTTGCGCATATCGCCCAATTCGCAAGCGGGAAGGTAGATGTCTCTTTATTGAACGAAGACATCTACGTTTCCACTGAAAACATGCTTGGAAACAGGGCTGGCGTAACTCGCGCAACTTCGCTGCCCTCTGTGGCTAGCGTGCCAAGTTTTAAGATGGGTCATATTCTTATTTCCAACATTCGGCCTTACTTCAAAAAAATCTGGATAGCGCGCTTTGATGGCGGACGATCCCCCGATGTATTAGCTTTTGAGCCTACAGATCTTCAATGGGCCGAATTTCTATACAACTTGTTGTACCAAGATGTGTTCTTTGAGTTCATGACGCGTACAGCCAAAGGCGCCAAGATGCCTCGCGGGGACAAGGACGCCATCATGGGATGGAGGTTTCCATGCCCAGATGAGTCTCTTATGGTTGCCTTTTCAGAAAAGGTCAGACCGCACTACGCTCACATCGAAAGCCTGGTTTCACAAAGCAAGTCGCTGACCGAACTCCGCGACACCCTCCTCCCTAAACTCCTCTCCGGTGAACTTTCCGTGGTGGAAGCCATTACAGGGGTTGAGGCATGAGCGACGCTGTGATGTCGCCGACCGAAACGTCAAGTTCGGAATCCCGCGACTACTTCGAGCAGATTCCGCTTTGGAGCACCGACAGCACGACCAGGCGGTTCGAGATCATGGCCGACGAGCTGAGCGGGCGTATTCCAGTGACGCGGCTGGAATCCTGGCGACACTTCACCGATCTCTTGGAGAGTGACTTCTTCAACCGACACGGTGTGCAATTGGTGTTTCGTGGGCATCGCCGCTTCGACTGGAGCCTGATGCCCACACTGGGGCGACTGACCACTAACGGCATCGTCACCGAGGAGTTGGCGCAAATGCAGCTGGAACGCTTCAAGCGTGCAGTACGTGGGCGGCTCAGTGATGCAGCTATGGTGGACGAGGACGACGAGCTGTGGTCCGTCGGCCAGCACCATGGTCTGATGACCCCTCTGCTGGACTGGACCTATTCACCTTACGTTGCGCTGTTCTTTGCCTTTCACAAGGACGACATCAAGGAAGAGGCGGCGAATCCCTATCGTGCTGTGTATGTGCTCAACAAGAGTTTTCTGGTCGAGCACGAGGACGAAACGGGCATCCGTGTATGGGAGCCCCGCAAGGACGACCACGGCCGCTTGGTGAATCAGGCGGGCTTGTTCACCTTCTCTCCTACCGACGCCACCATCGAAAACAAGTTGGCCACTGTGTTGGCTGATGACGAGTTGTTTGAAGACGAAGAACTGCGTTCTGCTTCCGAAGACGAACAGCCCGACATTCTGGCTAAGTACATCTGCAAAATTTACATCCGCAACGAAGAGCGCGACGCCTGTTTGCGCCACTTACGGCGTATGAATGTGCACCATGCCAGCTTGTTCCCTGACCTGCTCGGGGCCTCGGAATACTGCAACATCATCACCACCGAAGCCGAGATGGCCGCTGCTGTGCTGCAGAGAGGTAAGCACCACGAACTTACGATCACCGAGAACGTTGCGGTAGCGGATCAAGTGGAGTCGCCGGTGACTCCTTCTGCTGCAACTGCCGCCACGCTCTCAAACATTGAAGACGTTTTGCGCATGCCTGCTGGCGCGGAGCAGGTGGAGCCTGGCCGTATTGCGCTGATGGCGGAAGAGCTTGCCTCGTCCATCGCCAAGAACAAGGTGGTGGACTGGGAAACCCGCGACGCGGTGCAGGCTCGGTTGCGCAATGTGGTGCGGGTAGTGCTGCGCAGGTATGGCTACCCACAGGCACTGCGGGAGCAGGTGGTAGAGCAAGTCCTGGCTTTGGCCAAATTGACAGGCGGAGGCGATAGCGCATGACAATCACGCCCGCACAAATCGACATCTGGCGCGGCATCGCCTCCGAAACCCAAAACCTCGAGTTTAAAGAGGCGGGTAACCAGTACGACACGCGCAAGCTGTGCCGCTACTGCGTAGCCATTGCCAACGAGGGCGGTGGGCATCTGGTGCTTGGTATCGCCGATAAACCACCGCGCACCGTTGTGGGCAGCCAAGCCTTCCCCGACCCCCAGGATATCGCCGAGAAGCTGTTCCACTGGGTAGGTTTTCGCGTCGATGTAGAGGCCGTTGCTCACCCGGATGGGCGGGTTGTGGTGTTCAGCATCCCGGCGCGGCCCAAGGGCACGGCCTACCACCATGATGGCGCTTACCTGATGCGCTCCGGTGAGGAGTTGGTGCCGATGAGCGAGGATCAGCTGCGCAAGATTTTCGCGGAGGGGCAGCCCAGCTGGCTGGAGAACCCCTCGCTCAAGGATGTGTCTGCGCAAGATGTGGTGCAGTTGCTCGATACCCAGACCTTCTTTGATTTGATGCGCTTGCCTTACCCCACCGATCAGGAGGGCGTGCTGACTCGCTTGCTGGATGAGCGCTTAATTGAGCGCACCTCGGCCGGCTTCAATATCTTGCATATTGGCGCTGTGCTGCTGGCCAAGAACATGCGGCAGTTCCCGGACATCAGCCGTAAGGCGGCGCGTGTGATCCTGTATGCCGGCGAATCAAAAATGCAGACCGTCTCGGATGTGACCGGCGAAAAGGGCTATGCCGTAGGTTTTGCCGGGCTGGTGCAGTATGTGATGGGCAAGTTGCCGCAGAACGAGGTGATCGAGGGGGCGATTCGCAAAGAGGTCAAGCTGCTGCCCGAAGTGGTGGTGCGAGAGCTCCTCGCCAATGCGCTGATCCACCAGGATTTTGATATGGGCGGCACCTCTCCCGTGGTGGAGGTTTTCAGCAACCGCGTGGAGATCTCCAACCCGGGAGAGCCCATCGTGCCGGTTGAGCGCTTTATTGATGGTTACCAGTCCCGCAACGAGCGGCTGGCCGACTTGATGCGACGCTTCGGGATTTGCGAAGAAAAGAGCAGCGGCATTGATCGGGTGATCGAAGCAGCTGAGTTGATGCAGCTGCCGGCCCCCGAGTTTTTAACCAGCCACCGCCGCACGATTGTGGTGATTCACGGCCCCCGCTCATTCCGCGACATGAATGGCAGCGACCGCGTTCGCGCCTGCTTTCAGCACTGTGTTTTGCAGTATGTGCTGCGCAAGCAGATGACCAATCAGTCTTTGCGCGAGCGCTTTGGCTTGCCTGAGGGCAGTAGCAACACGATTTCGCAGATCATTACCGCGACCATGGAACAGGGGTTGGTTAAGAGCGACCCGAACGCGCCGGATTCAAGACGCTATGCGCGGTATATCCCGGCATGGGCATAGCCGCCATTTCATCGCAAATCGGCCTTGATTACCGGATTGCAATTAAAGCGTTGATTTATATGGATTTTCTTATTTCATCACAAACCGGGGCGTTGGCCAGCTAGCCCAGGAAGGCGTAAGGGTTTCACATGTTGAACGAACAGCAACTCGAAGAACTGTGCCTGAACTGGTTCCAGCAGGTTGGCTGGCGATTCGCCCGCGGCCCGGACATCGCGCCGGATAGCAGCGCCCCCGAGCGTACCGACTACCGCCAGGTGTTTTTGCGAGAGCGCCTGTTGGCCGCATTGGCACGGATTAATCCGCAGATTCCGGCTGCCGCCCTTGAGCAAGCCGTGCACGCGCTGCAAACGGTGAGCGAGCCGCAGATGGTGGTGCGCAACCGCAGTGTGCACCGTTTGTTGCTTAGCGGTGTGGCAGTGGAGTTTGAAATCGGTGAACAGAAGAAGCAGGACTGGGTGTACTTCATCGACTTTGCCCAACCCAGTAACAACGACTTTCTGGTGGTGAACCAGTTCACCATCACCGGCACAAGGCAACCACGCCGGCCCGACTTGATCGCCTTCGTCAATGGTTTACCGCTGGCCGTGGTGGAGCTGAAGAACCCCGCCAACGAACAAGCGGACGTGTGGGACGCCTTTAATCAGCTGCAAACATACAAGGACGAAATCAGCGACCTGTTCAACAGCAACGCCGCTTTGGTGGTGAGTGATGGCTGGACGGCCCGGGTCGGTTCGCTCACGGCGAATGCCGAACGTATGCTGCCCTGGCGCACCATCCTCAACGAAGACGACCGACCGCGCCTGCAGATGGAGCTGGAGACGGTGGTGCGAGGCTTCTTCAAGCCTGAGTTGTTCCTGGATTATGTGCGGCACTTCGTGCTGTTCGAGCAGGATGGCGACAGCATCGTCAAAAAGATTGCCGGCTATCACCAGTTTCATGCGGTGCGTGAGGCTGTGCGCGCCACGGTGATTGCCTCCCAACATGCGGATAAAGGCGTACTGGCGGTCCACGAAGAGCGTGCGACCTATGCCAAAGAGGTTCAGCCGGGCTCACGCAAGGCGGGTGTGGTGTGGCACACGCAGGGTTCGGGCAAGAGCATCACCATGGCCTGCTATGCGGGCAAGCTGTTGCAGCAGCCCGAGATGAAGAACCCCACATTGGTCGTCGTGACCGACCGCAACGACCTAGACGGCCAGTTATTCGCCACCTTCTGCGCCGCCAGTGACTTGCTCAAGACCACCCCCCAGCAAGCCGGTGACCGCGATGAGTTGCGCGAGATGCTGGCCTCACGCGAGGCGGGCGGCATCATCTTCACCACGGTGCAGAAATTCGCGCTGCAGGAGGATGAAGAGAAGCATCCGTTGTTGTCTGATCGCACCAATATCGTGGTGATTTCCGATGAGGCCCATCGCAGCCAGTACGGCAGCAAAGGCCGGTTGGACACCAAGACCGGCAAGTACGTGTTTGGTTATGCCAAGCACCTGCACGATGCATTGGAAAACGCCACCTTCCTCGGCTTTACAGGCACACCCATTGCCTTGGAAGACCGTGATACCCGCGAAGTGTTTGGTGACTACGTCAGCATCTACGACATTCAAGATGCCGTGGACGATGGCGCAACAGTACCGATTTTCTACGAAAGCCGGCTGGCCAAGCTGGATGTGAACCAAGCCGAAATCGACACGCTCAATGAGCAGGTTGAAGAGGTTATTGAAGACGAAGAAGACATCGTCAGCCGAGAAAAAACCAAGGGTGAGTGGGCCGCGCTGGAAAAGCTTGTGGGTTCAGAGCCTCGCCTGCAGCAGGTGGCGCGTGACCTGATCGAGCACTTTGAGGCGCGCGTATCTGTGGCAGACGGCAAGGCCATGATCGTGTGCATGAGTCGCGACATTTGCGCCCATCTCTACAACGCCATCGTAAGTTTGCGCCCGGACTGGCATAGCGATGACCCAGAGCTAGGGACTATCAAGATCGTGATGACGGGCTCGGCTGCTGACAAGGCCTTGCTGCAGCCGCACCTGTACAGCAAGCAGGTGAAGAAACGGCTGGAAACTCGCTTTAAAGACGCGAAAGACCCGTTGAAGCTGGTGATTGTGCGCGACATGTGGCTGACAGGCTTTGACGCGCCATGCTGCCACACCATGTACATCGATAAGCCCATGAAAGGGCACAACCTGATGCAGGCCATTGCTCGCGTCAATCGGGTGTTTAAGAACAAGCCTGGCGGGCTGGTGGTGGACTACATCGGCATTGCCAACGAGCTGAAAGCGGCGCTGAAGACCTATACCGACGCCAAAGGTAAGGGTGACCCCACGCACAATTCTGCTGAAGCATTGGCTGTGCTGTTAGAGAAGATGGATATCGTGCGAGGAATGATGCACGGCTTCGACTACAGCGCATTTGAGACCCGGCCACTCGAACTACTGGTGCCCGTTGCCAACCATATTCTGGGCCTCAAGGACGGGAAAACGCGCTTCCTCGACACCATGCTGGCAGTGACTAAGGCTTTCTCCTTATGCGGTACGTTGGATGAAGCCGCGCCACTGCGTAAGGAGATTGCTTTCTTCTCGGCCATCAAGGCGGCCATTACCAAGTTCACCACTGTCGATAAGAAGCGCAGCGATGCCGAGAAGAACAGCGCGCTCAAGCAGATTTTGGACAATGCCATCACCTCGGATGGCGTGGACGATATTTTTGCGTTGGCCGGGCTGGATAAGCCCAACATCGGCCTGCTCTCGGATGAGTTCCTGGAGGACGTGCGGCAGATGGAAAGCCGCAACCTTGCCGTGGAGCTGCTGGAAAAACTGTTGCGTGACGAAGTTAAGGCGCGCGCGCGCAATAACGTGGTCCAGGAGAAGAAGTACGGCGACCGCTTGCTGGAAACGTTGCGCAGGTATCACAACCGCGCGATCGAAACGGCACAGGTCATTGAAGAACTGATCCAGATGGCCAAGGAGTTCAAGGCCGCGCTTGAGCGGGAAGCCGCGCTGGGTCTGAGTCACGATGAAATTGCCTTCTACGATGCATTGGCCAACAACGAAAGCGCGGTGCGCGAGTTGGGTGACGAGACGCTGAAGAAAATCGCAGCGGAGCTTACCGAGAAGCTGCGCGCCAGTACGACTATCGATTGGCAGGTTCGTGAGAGCGTCCGGGCGAAACTGCGCATTTTGGTGCGTCGCTGTTTGCAGCGGTGGAAGTACCCGCCAGACCAGCAATCAGATGCAGTGGAGTTGGTGCTGAAGCAGGCAGAGTCGCTGTCGAATGAGTGGTCACTGTGAGTCGAGTGATCACTATGCAAATCGCATAGGGCTGCCACGCTGTTGGGTGGTCTTTTCCCAGCTGCGCGTCACTTCTCTTGCGTGATGCCACTCAATAAAGGCCCGCATTCTGCGGGCCTTTTTGCATGGGCCTATCCCAGTAAGCGGCTAGCAATATAAATCCAGGTGCTATCCGCATAACGGTTGTTTTGCGGTCGCGGCCAGCTACCTCCCCGCAGCCCCGATAATCAGCGCTCACGATTGATTTAAATTCGTCTTTAAATCAAAATGCGCAAACCTTCCATGCTGACGAGAATTCGGACAAATGAAGATTGGGTATGCGCGAGTATCACGGGATGATCAGCAGCTCGATCTTCAGCATGACGCGCTGACTGCTGCCGGTTGCGAGCGGATCTTCAGCGACAAGATGAGTGGTGCCAAAGCATCGCGCCCGGGTCTTGATGAAGCGCTGGCATTTGCCAGGCCTGGCGATGTTCTGGTTGTCTGGCGGCTTGACCGCCTCGGCCGCTCAATGTCCGAGTTGCTGCGCCTCACTGCCAACCTCGAAGCCAGTGGCGTGGGCCTGGAAAGCCTGAAGGAACAGATTGACACCACCAGTGCTGCCGGCCGCCTGGTTTTTCATGTGTTCGCTGCGATGGCGGAGTTCGAAAGAAACCTGATTCGAGAACGCACATTTGCCGGTCTCGAAGCGGCGCGTGCCAGGGGGCGGCAAGGAGGGCGGCCTGGGGTGCCGCCAGAAACGATAGCTGCGATACAAGCTCTGGCAGGTGATCAGAATCGTACGCCCGACGAGATATGCAAGGCGCTGAAGATCAGCCGAAGCACCCTCTACAAGTATCGCTAACAGGCCAGCAAATCGTGATCGAAACCGAACTCGAAGTGCTCTACCTCGGCGCGCTGCTGCTCTTGGTTGACTGCATTTGTTGCCTCATCGCCGCGTCTCGCAGAACTCCTGTGCTTGGAGCTGTCGCTGCTGGCGGCACTGCCGGCGCACTCGCTCTTGTGCTGAGCACCAGAGTGATGCCGTTTGCTCTGGCCGCAATGGCCAGCATCGTCATCGGTGGGGTGATTGCCTGGATGAAAGCGAAATCTCTCGAACCCCGTGACCGCGAGACAGCCCATGGATAAGAACCCGAGTACTACAGAGGATGCAGCGGTGCTGCTGTTTGATGGGATGTCCAGGGCGGAGATTGAGGTGCACGTGGCCATAGCTAGCTATCTGATCCCCCGAATCGCCGGAACCCCAGCCGCACGCGAAGCTTTCGAGGCATTGGCCGGCAGGTTTCAGGGTCGCTACCCACACCACAAGCTGCTTACTCACCTGCTGATCATGCCTGAATACCTGGAGCACGCCCCTGACAGCCAGCGGTAACCGTGTAGCAACTCAACCAAGGCTCATATAGCGAGGGACTCATGCGAAACCGAGAGCGCACCTATAGCGGATGCCCTGTGCTGACCCTGGCGACACAGATTGTCCCCTACCTGGATCACGGGGCCGTCCCGGGCAACGCGGAATATCTGGAGGTTCCACCTGGCAAGGTAGTGCGCAAGCGTGGATTTTGGCTGAATTCTGGCTATCGCATGCACCACACGGCGATGCTCTTCTTGATCAGCACAGATGTGTACGCGATGAACGTAGACGACTTCTACGAGCACCGGGATCAGATTCATTGCTACCTCAGCCACAAGGCTGGCACAGCCTATATCGGAAGGGTCGAGCAGGCGGGTGAATCTCAACAGCTGATGCACCCGCTACTGCACGACTTGCACGAGCCTCTTGATATCCAGCTCAACGAGCTGGCTTACGTAGGACGCGTGATTTCTGCCATCTGAGGTGCTCCATGCTTGTAGGGAACCAAGCGGATGATTACCGCCGTCGCAGGGCGAGGCTGCTAGGCCTGCCCGAGAACGCAACTGATGCAGACATGCATACGCACATCATGAAAGGCATCCCTGTGGCTCAGTTGGCAAAGCTGCTCAGGCACGGGGACATCGATGCCCATGCGTGCGAGCAGATCACGCCAGGCCCTGCGCCGAAGGAGCACCTGGCTGACATGATGACTATTCCAGGCGTCTCACCTGGTGATCGACTGTCTGTGGATGAGAGCGACCGGCTCTTACGGGTCGTGCATACCCTCGTGGTGGCCGAGCTTCTGTTTGGTTCTCATGAAAAAGCGAGACGCTGGCTCTCGAAGCCGAAGGATCGCCTCCACGGCAGCTCACCACTGCAAATGCTGACATCTACGGCAGGAGCCCGGCTCGTCGAGGAGCTGATGACTCAGCTGGCAGAGGGCTTCGTTCTTTAGTCATCGGGCTGTCGAACCGTGAGCGGGCACACCAACGATGTTCGGATTTCGCCTCGCTGTCGGCATCGCAAACTCTGGAGTCGGGCTCGACACGTAAACTTGATCTTATAGGCACGCCAAGCAGCCATTTTTAGGTCGCGGTGTATCACCCTATTCGTCTAACCGTAATAGTCTCGCACTGATTTTTAGGCGTGCAGCGTGTGATACAGGGTGGGCGTGCAGCGTGTGATACACGTAAAGCGTGCAATCTGTGATACAGCGGTATTTCTGCCAGAAAAATACGGCAAATGCGCCACTATCGAGACTCGCTAGTACGGGCCTATACGGGAATTTCAGTCCAGATTCGCCAGACCAAGGCTTCGCAGCGCCAAAGCGGCTTAACCATGGCATTCCATGGCACTGAATGCCAAGTTATGCCAAGTTATGCCAACTTATGCCACGTATTGCCACGCTATGCCATGGAATGCCACGTATTAACCGAGCGCAGCTATCGTGATTGCTCCATTCAGTGGCATTCCATGCCATTTAAAGGCATTAAATGGCATGGAATGCCGTTTGAATGCCCCATGGACCAGCCAGGATGGATGCACGCTGCATTAACCCATCATGAGGCGACTACTGTTCCTCGATTTCGACGGCGTACTACACCCCGACGCCGTATACCGGACACGACGTGGAGTCGCACTGCGCGCCGAGGGTGGGCTGTTCATGTGGGCGTCGCTGCTGGTCGAGGCTCTGGCAGGGCACCCGGACGTGAGTATCGTGCTATCGACCAGTTGGGTGCGGAACCTTGGCTTTCATAGGGCTCGCAAGGCTCTGCCGGCCCAGCTGCATCAGCGGGTCACCGGTGCGACGTGGCACTCAGCCATGTCCAGAAGTTCGACCGACTACATAGCCTGGGACAACCAGACCCGGTATCAGCAGATCGCGGCGTACCTGGCGCGCCGCACTGGTCCTGTAAGCTGGTTAGCTATCGATGACGACGCTAAGGGCTGGCGAATGCAGACCGCGAGCGGCTGGTTCTCACAGCTCCTCACCGCGGGCTTGCTGATTCCAACGCCATGGATGAGCTGATCCGCAAATTTGGAGCCACCGAATGATCCTTGCAAGTCGAGCTGTCATTTTCGATGCGTTCGGCACTTTGCTAAAAATCCAAGGCGGCCGGCACCCATATCGCAGTCTGCTGAAGCTCGGTCAGAGGAATGGTCGCAGACCGCGCCCAAATGACGCACATGTACTCATGCAGGAGCCGCTGACTTTCTCCCAGGCCGCTACTCGGTTGGGCATCAGAGTCACACGTAACGAGCTGGCCGACCTAGAGCAGCTATTGGCTGATGAGGTGGCAGGAATAGAGCCATTTGAGGATGGGCTAGAAGCGGTTGCACTACTGAAGCAACAGGGGATTCGGGTAGGTGTTTGTTCGAACCTGGCCTTCCCTTACCGAGAAGCCATCTTGAGGCACTACCCGAACCTAGATACCTATGCATTCAGCTGTGAGCTCGGAGTGATCAAGCCAACCACTGAAATCTACCGTACGACTTGCGAGCTCCTTGGAGCACGGCCGGCCCTAACGCAAATGATCGGAGACTCGCAACCCTGTGACAAAGATGGGCCTAGCAGCGCTGGCATCAAGGGCCATCTTCTCGACAGAGTGGATGATGCCGGTGACTACGCGGATCTTCTCAGTTTCGCCCAAGATGTTTTGCGAGGCTGAAGAAAGCGAAGGGTTACTGAGAGTCGAAGACGGAAGTCATACTGCAGCCTGCTCAAGCTCATCTGGACGCAGGTGCTGCGCTACATGAAAGCCTTCGCCCACATCAGGTCTGCGGATTTCGGTGAACGTGACCGAGCGTTCCGCTAGTATGTGACCGGTGCTTTTGCTCCGGTTGCGCGGGTTCTGGGTTGTAATCGCATCGGTCACGATGCGGTTTGCTCCTCGGCTTTTTTCCGGCGCAGTGATTCGCCCTTCATCGTCAGTCGGTAGGCGCTGTGCACCAGGCGGTCGAGGATGGCGTCGGCCAGGGTCGGGATCGTTGATCCAGCCATGCCAGTGCTCGATGGGCAGTTGGCTGGTCAGGATGGTTGAGCGGCTGCCGGCAAGGTCGTCGATCACTTCCAGCAGGTCATGCCGGGCGCCTTCTTCCAGCAAGGCCAAGGCCCAGTCCAAAACCAGCACATCGACCTTGGCCAGCTGTTGCAGGGTGCGACCGAAGCTGCCGTCGCCATGGGCGATGCGCAGTTGCTCCAGCAGGCGTGGCGTGCGCAAGTACAAGGTGCTGTAGCCCAGGCGGCAGGCCTAGTTGCCCAGCGCGCAGGCCAGCCAGGTTTTGCCAGCACCGGTCGGGCCGGTCAGCAGCAGGTTGAGTTGCTGGCGGATCTAGTCGCCGCAGGCCAGGGTGGCGATCAGGCGCTCGTCCAGGGCGCGGCCGGAACGGCGGTCGAGATCTTCCAGGCAAGCGCTGGCGTACTTGAGCTTGGCCTTCTTGCGCAGCCGCACCAGGCGCTGGTTATCACGCCAGGCCAGCTCGCGGTCGAGCAGTAGGCCAAGGCGTTCATCGAAGCTCAGGCTGTGGCTGGCCGGCATCGTCCATTGCTCTTCCAGGCGCGGGGCATGCCGTCCAGGCGTAGCTGGTGCAGTTGATTCAGGGTGTATTGGGGCATCATCGAACAGCTCCTGTTGCGGGGGTTGGTAGTAGTCGGCGCCACGGGTTTTCGTGGTGCTCGAGGAGCGTTGTCTCGGCGGCACGCTTGGGCAGTGGCTGCCGATCCAGGCCTTGCTGGAGCAAGTTGCGCACGCTGCGCCCGGTGAAGGCACGCAGCTGGACGGCCCGTTCGGCCGCGTCCTCCAATCGTGCATTGCCATAGCGGCGGGCCAGCGAGAGCAGGCCGAGACAGGCGCGATAGCCCATCTCCGGGTGGGAAATGTGGGTCAGCTGGTGGTCGATCAGTTGGCGCGTCTAGGGGCCGATGCGCGCACCCCAGTCGAGCAACCGTTGTGGCGTCCATTCGCGGTGCGCCTGGTGCGCGGCGGGCATGTGGTCGCGCTGCGTGCTGAAGGCGCCACGGCGACCCAGCAGCACATGGCTGGCCACCCGCCGGTTGCCATGCAGCACTTCCAGGGTGCGCGCCGTCAGCCGCACTTCGACGCTCTGCTGGGCCAGGGCCGAGGGCACGCTGTAGAAGCTGCCATTCACCTCGACGTGGTAATGGTTGTGCGCCCGCGCCTTCTTCCACTCGGTGTAGACGTTGGGCTGTTCCGGCAGCGGTCGCAGGCCGGGTCGATCCAGGATGTCGAAGGCCGACTGCCGGGAGCCTGGTAGCTTGCGAAACGGTCGGCGGTTGAGTCGCTCCAGCAGCGCCACGATGGCCGTGTTGAGTTCTTTCAGGGAGAAGAACTGGCGATGGCGCAGGGCGGCGAGGATCCAGCGTTCGACCACCTGCACGCCGACTTCGGCCTTGGCCTTGTCGCGCGGCTTGCGCGCGCGTGTTGTCACCACCGCCACAGCGTAGTGCTCGGCCAGGTCGCGGTAGCTGGGGTTGATGTCCGGCTCGTAGCGATGCGCCTTGCTCACCGCGCTGCGCAGGTTGTCTGGCACCACGATCTCCGGCACCCCGCCGAGGAAGGCGAAGCAGCGGGCGTGGGAGCCCAGCCAGTCCGGCAACTGCTGCGACCAGGTGGCTTCGGCGAAGGTGTAGCTGGAGGCGCCGAGCACCGCGACAAATACCTGCGCCTGGCGGATCTCGCCGCTGTGGCGGTCGATCACCGGCACCGTCTGGCCGGCGTATCGACGAACAGCGTCTCGCCGACACGGTGCTCCTGGCGCATCACCACATCCAGCTTGCCCTGCCAGGCCCGGTAGTGGTCGCAGAATCAGCTGTACTAGAAGCCGTGTGGCTGAGCCGCCTTGTATTCCTGCCAGAGCAGCGCCAGGGTCACGCCCGGCCGGCGTAGCTCAGTGTGAATCGACGGCCAATCAGGCAGCGGGCGCTGCTCGGAGGGAATCGCCGGCGGTGGCGGAAACAACCGCCGCTCCAACTCGGCATCCGACAGCTCCGCTGGCAAGGGCCAGGAAAGCCCGGCAGCGTTGTGGCGAGCCAGATAGTGGGGTTTGGGGAGCAATGGAACCAAAAACCAACGTAAGCTCTGAATCCCACCGTAAAGGGGCTTTCCGATCTCCAGCTCACCCGCCAGGCATTACTCTCTGATCAGTGCCTCGATGATCGGGCAGATCGTTCCGCCGTCTCCCGCATCACATTGCTGCACCAGTTCGCCTAACAGTTGCTGCATGACGACCAAGTCGGCCATCTTCTGCTCGATCAACGCGAGCTTGCGTGCAGCCCGTGCTCGCGTTTCGGCACAGGCGCACGACTCATCCAGCGTCAGCAGTCCACCGACTTCCGAGAGCGTGAAACCCAGCGCCTGAGCCCGCTTGATGAAACGCAGTCGCTTCACCATGTCCACCGGATAGCGCCGATGGCCACCCAAGGGTTTGGCTGGTTCATCCAGCAGCCCGCGTCGCTGGTAGTAGCGGATCGTCTCGACGTTCACCCCGGCGGCGTCTGCCAGCTTGCCAATGGTCAGCTCTGTGGCCATCACTTTCTCCTTGATTCCGTACTTTGGTACGGAGTTTAGAATAGCACCTAGGCAATCAGGCTCAGGAGATGGGAATGGGGATGCAACTCACCGGGAAAGGCTCGCTGGTCGCGAGTTCGCTGACCGCCATCGGTGCGTCGGTGTGCTGTGTCGGGCCACTGGTGCTGTTGGCACTCGGTGTCGGCGGTACGTGGGTGGGCGCTCTGACCATGATGGAGCCACTACGCCCCCTCTTCATCGGGTTGACTCTACTGTTCCTGGGATTGGCATTCCGCAAGCTCTACCTGGTGCCACAGGTTTGTACGCCAGGTACACCCTGCGCCGATCCGCGCACGCTCGTGCGACAGCGACTCGTGTTCTGGATCGTCAGCGTGCTGCTGCTCGGCCTATTGGCCGTGCCGTGGCTCGCCCCGCTGTTCTACTGAAGGAGATTAACCATGCGCAAACTGCTGATCGCCGTGCTTTTCGCCTTGCCCTTCGTGGCGCTGGCGGCTCCCCCGAAAACCGTCACGCTCGACGTGCAGAACATGACGTGCGGACTCTGTCCGATCACGGTCAAGAAGTCGCTGGAGAAGGTGTCCGGCGTGAGTGACG
>CENV01036409.1_pt1 | contig 27955 bp, 21 predicted proteins | sample 530231 | NCBI WGS metagenome assembly CENV01 (sample SAMEA2619815, study PRJEB7988) | marine metagenome | biome: marine biome (ENVO:00000447); feature: surface water layer (ENVO:00002042); material: "saline water (ENVO:00002010), including plankton (ENVO:xxxxxxxx)" | depth 5 m
GCGATGCCCTGCGCGTGCCCAGCGGCCACCACTTCGGCCACGCCGCGCATGATCGCTGCAACGCTCTCCAGCGCGAGCTCCTGCCCTCGCGCAAGGTGATCGGAGATGAAAGCACCCAAATCGCGCCCCTCGACCAGCTCCATCGCCATGAACGGCGCGCCCTCATCGGTCTTGCCCAGGCCTCGGATCGCAACGAGGCCCGGGTGGCGGATCTGCTGGTTGGCCATGCCCAGCGCGAGGAACCGCTCGGCCAGCCGCTCCTCACCATCACCCGGAAGCGCGAACACCTTGAGCGCCACAGGCCGGCTGTGCGACCCCAGCCCCTCCTTCGCGCGATAGACGTAGCCGGTTGCCGAATGCGCCAGCTCGCCCTCGACCTCATATTGCCCGCCAATCCTTGTTCCCGGCGCCAGCGCCTCGCCGTGCGACGACAGGTCCGGCGCTACATCGGCATAGGGCATTGTCGGCAGACCCGGATCGTATTCGTCGGCGGGGCTCATGCCGCGCCCTCCCGCCAGGCCGGTTCGCGGGACAGCTCTATCATGCTGATATTGCTGCCCTCATAGCGGAAGCGGACCTTGATGGTCAGCAGCTCGGTTGCCTTCACAATCGGGGCGATCTCGCTGCCGTCGGTCAGCGGCACCAGCTTGTCGAGGCCATAGGCGGTGCCATCCACCCGCGCGCCGTTCTCGGACAGAACCCGTAACATAAGCCGTTCGTTCTCGATGAAGATCTCGAAATGCTGGCGCGAGAAATAGGCGGTGCCCCCCGCATCCATCGCGCCATCCTCGCCCTGCGCGACCAGTTGCACGTCGATATTCCCACCAGTCCCGCGCAGGGTCATCCGGCCGAAACGCAGGGCCGCATCCGAGGTGACTATGGGGCGCTCGTTGCCGAGCAGGTGATCCTCGGCAAAGCCCTTGAGCACGATGGGCACGTTGCGGCCCACCATCGCCCCGCCCTCCATCCCGCGCAGGCCCGACCGGCGCTCGTAGGCATCCTGCCGCTCGACCTGCATGTCGAGGCGCGGCACCTGCTCCACCACGCCGGTGGAGCGGCGCTCGGGCACAGTGATCTGGTTGACGTTGCCCTGCTGGTTTTCCGCGGTGATGTGGATGTTGGTGATGTTCTGCTCGGCACTTGCCGCGGGCACGGTGAGGATCAGGGTAGAGGAGAAGGCGAAGTGCTCCTCGCGCGCTTTCCATTGGGTGGCCACCTCCCACATGATGTCGATGGCATGGGTGCCGGGTTTCTCGATCTCGCAGGCGGTCACCGTGGCGGACTGACGATCGCCGGGGTTGAGCCGCTCCCAACCCAGCCGCTCTTGCCGCCAGTCGCCGCGCTCACGGCTCCACAGCCGCTTCACGAACAGCGGCCGGTCGACCTGCGAGATGTTTACCAGCTCCAGCGGCACCGCGACCGAGCCGCCCAGCGGCGCGGTGATGGTCGCACGCTCGTTGAGGTAGAGCCGCGGTTGCACGCAGACGGGGCACAGGCCCTTTTCATCCACGATCCCCCCGCACTCGGAGAATGCCATGCACCGGAGCAGCGGCTTGCCGCACATGATACAGAAGGTCGCCTCGGGGTTTTCGAGCGCATAGGCACGGCAGCAACTCTCCTGCTGCCCTGCGGCTCTGCCCTGATCGCTTTGGCTGGCCACCGGCACCTCCCTCAATTGCGCAGCTGGGTTCCGCACTGGAAGCAGTGGACGGCCTTGGCCGGATTGGTCCGCTTGCACTTCGGACATTCGACCGTGGTGTCGTCACCGCCGTCCAGGTCAAACGCCACGCTGCCACGGCGACCAAGGCCCGCCGCCATGCCCGTGCCGCCCTTCATGCCGGTCTCAACCATGCGGTGTTCATGCTCGCGGCTTTGCGCGTTCATGCGCTCCATCATGTCGAGCATCTGCTGTGCGTTCTGTCCCTCGGCCTTGGCCTTGGCGATGGCGACATCGGCTGCGCTTTGCGAGATGCCGGGCATGTAGATCGCGAGCTGCTCAGCCGTCATCGAGCCGGCTGCGAGCATCTTGTCGATCTCGGCCTTGCTCTCGGCCTGCATTTTCATCACCTCGACCTCGGTCATGCCCTTGGACTTGGCGATCTCGGCCGCGTTGGTGGCGTTGAGATTGTCGATTGCGACCTTGTTCCACTCGCGCGTCTGGCGGACCTGCTCGTCGGCAGAAATGCCCGATGCTTCGGTGTCGATCTTGGTCTTGGAGAGGCCGTGCCTGGAATCCTCCAGCCCCTCGTCACGGTCATGCTCGCGCTGAGCCGCATCCTGCTTGCGCTTGAACTCGGCCTGTGCGGCTTCCTCCTCGCGCTGCCATTTCGCCTGCACGCTGGTCTGCTCGCGGTCGAACTGCATGTCCCACGAGCGGCGTTGCTGGCCAACCTTCACCAGCTCATGCTCGGCCAGCGACTTGGTGACCGCGTCTTCCAGCTCCTTGAGCGTCAGCTCGGTCTTGGCTTCATGCTCGGCGAACAGCAGCTTGGCCTCGTGGTCGAGCGCCTCGAACTCCTGCCGCCGCTGGTGCATCTCGCGCGCATCGACAAAGGCGACCTCGCTATCGAGCACCATGGTGCGCAGTTCGTCGGAAGCCGCACGCTCGACCTTGGCCAGATCGACGTTCGACTGGATGGTGAAGGTGGTCGAATCCGCCTCGCGCGCAATCTGGTCTTTCAGGATCTTGAGCGCGAAGTCCTTCATCTTCTCGTCGCGCTCGATCTTCGCCTTTTCGAACGCCTGCCGTTCGGCCTCGTTCATCGCGAAGTTGACCGTGGTGGCATGGATCAGCACGCCAACGTCGTTGAGCAGCCGCTCGACCTCCTTCATGGCATCGGCCTGAACGAGGTCCTGCATGCCGTAGCTGCCGCGCAGCTCCTCGGCCCGATGGCGCCGGATCACCTCGCCGAACACCCGCTCACGCAGATGCGGTTCGAGCATCGCGATCACGTCAGACACCATGAGCGCCTTACGCCCCAGCGCGCCTTCGTCGCCCTTTTTGCTGTCAGCATCCCGCTCGGCCCGCGAAACGCCGCGCATCAGGCCAAGGATATTGGTGATCTTCTCGGGGTTGAGCTGCAGGCGCATGGTCGCCTCGCCCACCACCTCGACATTATCGTGACTGATCCCGCGCACCGGGACCACCGCGTCAAACGGCTTCAGGTCGGCCAGCATGATCGCATAGTGATGCGAGCCGCCGATCACGCCCTTCATGTTCTCCCACAGTCCGCCAATGGTGAACTGCGTGCCGGTATAGGCATCGATCACGGCGCCATCGCGGAACAGGATTGCGCCGAGATCCTCGGGGCTCGCGAAGCGCTTTTCGAAGAAAGTCTTGAGCAACGACTGGGGAACGAATTCCGCCAGCATGTTCGGATCGGACAGGTTCAAGGGCAGGCTTTCCATTGGATCAGTCCTCCTTCTTCCATTTCTTTTCAGCGAAATAGCGCCAGATGTTGTAAGCAATCACGAGCACGGCCACGGTGCAGCCGAGCGGATGTTCGGTGATCAGGTATTCGAGCTTGCCCTCGGTCCCGGCCTTGTCGACGTATTCGCCCACGCGCGTCACATTCAAGATCGCGCCGGTGAAGCCGGTGATCAGCGTGAAAAGCGACATCGCCAGCGTCGCCAGCCGAGCCATGTGTTCGAGCCATCCCACAGGCCCGGCCGCCGCGCGCAACATTTCGCGCGCCTCATCGGCCTCGCGCTGCTCGAGCGCTTCCTCATAGGCCTCACCGCGAGCGAGAGCCGCCTCGCGCGCCTTCTTGTCGACCTTGAGGAAATCGGGCCGCGCTTTCTTGTTGCGCCGCGCAGAGGCGGCCACGGTGAGGTTGTAGGCCCGCCTGCGCCACCAGGCGATCATCGCCAGCACCAGCCACACGATCGTCACCGCGATCAGGATGCGCATGCACTGGTCGATAATCGGCCAGGCGTCGGGCGGAATCCGGTCGATGGCGTCCTGCGCAAGCCGTCCGGCCTCCTGCGCCGCCGCCTGTGCACCGGCCCCCGCACTGCGCATGGCGTCCTGCGCTTGATCTTGCATCGAACTCACTATCGGTCCTCCCGCATGGCTTGATGTCCCCCTTGGCGCACGGCTCAGGCAGCACGCCGTCAAACACAAAGGCGGGAAAAGCGCGGAAACCGGCTCAGGAAATTTTCGAAAACATTTTTGAGCCGTTTGGCCGTGATCGTGCGCCTTTATCTGGCGAGACGAACTAACGGGTCTTCGCATGAGCGCGCAGGCCCACAGCGGGGGACAAACAATGGGGCAGCCGGTGAATGCCAACGACATCGAAGCGCTGGCAGGTGGCAAACGCCGCCGCCGCGGCTTTTCCAGCTGGCGCCTGTTGTCGGATGCCTTTCCCTATCTGCTGGTGCCGGTGCTGATCTACAACCTGATGGCGCTGTTTGCCGGGGCCAGTTCGCCTGACGGCTCGCCTGGCCTTGCCCGCATTGTCGACTCCGTGGCCCTGAGCATGCCGATGCTGTCCAACGTGCGGCTCAACATCACCTGGGGCGAGATACTGTTGATTATCTCCGTGGTGTTCCTGTTCATCGAGGTCATCAAGTCGACCAACACCGCCTCGCTCAGCATCGTGAACCACATTCTGTCGATGCTGCTGTTCGTGGTGTGCCTGATGGAGTTCCTGATGTTCGGCAACTTCGCTACCGGCACATTTCTCATCATCACCGCGATGGTGCTGGTCGACGCGCTCGCCGGCATGGTGGTGACGATCATCTCGGCTCGCCGTGACTTCGGAGTGGAAGGGATCGGCGCATGATCGCGCGCCGGTTGCGCGCTGCGCTGGCCTGCGTGGCGCTACCGCTCAGCCTGTCTGCCTGCGCCGCCCCGGCGCAGCTGGGGCGGGTCGCGGTCGATCACAACCGCATGGTGGCCCACAGCACCGACGAGACGACACTGCTCAACATCGTGCGCGCAGTGCACCGCTTCCCGCTGCACTTCACCGCACTGTCGACCGTGAACGGCAACGTCTCGCTATCGGTGTCGAGCGAGCTGAGCATCGGGCTGGGCGATGTGTTCGATCCGTCGGAGGCCGTGCCTGCAGCGGGCGTCTCCACCAACCCGAGCTTTCAGGCCGCGGTGCTGGCCAGCGAGAAGTTCCAGCGCGGGATACAGGCTCCGCTCAAGCAGGATCTCATCGCCTATTTCCTCGAGGAAGGCTGGCGCGATGCGCAATTGATGGCGGCAACGGTGGAACGGATCGATGTCGAGGATGCAGCGGGGAGCCTCATCGGCATAATAGACAACGACGGCAAGGCGGGCGGCCCGTTCGAACAGGTGCTGTGCGCCTATAACCTCGTGCGCAGCGTGCCATCGCGCCCCATCGCACTGGCCTCACTTGACCGGCTGGTCTCCACCCTCGCGGCACAGGAAGACGCCGCCAGCGCCCCTGACCTCGATGCCATCAAGGGCCTCATCGCGCTGCTCAACACCGAGGGTGTCGTGATCGATGCCGAGCGCAACCTTACCTACGACCGCCCCAGCGTGAGCGTGGCTCTGGTCCGGCGTGCGAACTCGCGCTGCATGGGAGTGGACGCACCCTCGCTTGCCCCCGACGCGGTGCTGGTTCCCCGCTTTCGTTCGACCATGGGCGTGATCTTCTTTCTCGGCGAATATGCGCGCCTCGGACTTGGCCGACAGGAGGGCGACCGCCCCTATGGCATATCCAATTGTTACAGCGACATATGCTCGGCTGAATACCTGACCACGCGCCCGCTCATATCGGTGCGCGAGGGTTCTGGTCGGGCGCTGATCGCGACCGAGTTCGCTGGCCAGCGGTTCTACATTTCGGAGGACGAGTTCGATCCCACCGGCCCCGCGCGCCAAACCACCGCACGCTCGATGCAGGCGATCTCGCTGGTGCAGCAGCTGGTCAACCTTCAGAAAAGCTCGGACGAACTGCCAACCGCGATCAACGTGCGCTCGATCAACTAGCAGGCCTGTTCGAGCGCCTCGTCGACCCCGGCGAGCACCACGTCGCGATCATAGTCCGACAGCGGCTGGAGCCGGTTGACGTGGGCGAAGACCTGCTTGGCCTCGCGGTACATCGCGCATGACTGCGCGCCCTGCCCGGCGACTTCGGCCACCTCGGCCACCAGCAACAGGTTGCTCGCATAGTCGCGCGCGCGGCCGGGGTTGTCGCTCTCCTCACGGTACAGGCGACGTTTGCCCTCGGTGCTGCGGGTGGCAAGAACCAGCGCACGGCGGCCCTGCCCGGCATAGGCAAGCGTGATCGCCAACTGCTCACGCACGGCGGCAAGGTTCTTTAACAGGCTGCTGTCGTCGGAATCGCGCGCGGCCAGCTCCGCCATGATCGCCTCGGCCTCTTCCAAATCGCGGATCGCCGCATCCCAGCGTTCGAGCCCGTAGAGCGTGAGCGAGCGCTTGAACAGGCTGACCGCCATGGACCGGCGCGGGCCATCGGGCTTGTCGGAAGCGGCGACGTAGCGGCGATAGGCTGCAATCGAGCGGTCCGCATAGCCGAGCGCCTCGGTGTAGTCTGCCGGCTGCGGATTGTCCCTCGCATCGACTGCGCGCATCGCCGTTTCGGCAAGGTTCGACAAGGTGCGCGCGAGCAGGCCGAGATTGACCGGAGTAGCGCCATAGCTCTCGATATGGTCCTCCGTCCGGACAAGCGTTTGCTTGAGCAGCGCCACACCTTCGTCGCCGCGATCCATCCAACCGAGCGGAATGGCGGCCTCGATCTCGGCATCGATGGCCAAAGCGCCATATTTCTCGGCATCGTGGCTCTCGGCCAGTTGCCAGTAAAGCTGCGCTGCTTCGGCCGCAGTCGTGCGCGCCATCGCGTTGTCATCAAGCGCGATGAAAGCATAGACGGCCTTCGAATAGAGCGCCTCGGCAAGGCCGCGCGTGACCTTTTCATCGGTGGGTGCGCGCTGTTGCAAGGCGCGCAGCTGCGCAATCGCCAGATCGAGTGTCTCGCCCGCCTCCTCGCGCCGCCCCAGGTTGGCCGCGAGCGGCGTTCCCAGCACGTCGGACAACCGCTTGTAAGCGAGCGCCGCCTCCAGCCGGACGTCGTCACCGGCATTCTCGGTCTCCGAGAGCACGTCGAGATAGTGGCGCGCCCGGTCGGCAATGTCGTTCAGCGCCTTGGTCGTACCGGGCACGTCCTCGAGCTCGTCGTAAAGATCGAACAGCAGGAAGTTGGATAGCGCACGCACTTCGTCGAAGCGCTGCTCGGCCTCGGCCCGCGCGCGCGCCTCGCTGCGATAGGCACTTGTGACCAGCACCAGCCCCACCACCAGCGCCAGCGCCGCCGCTCCGGCCAGCGATACCGACACGATGTTGCGCTTGAGATACTTGCGCAGGCGATAAGACGGCTCGGTGCTGAAGGCTGGCACAACCCGCCCCTGCTGCCAGCGGCGAATATCCTGTGCCACCATCGCCGCACCGGGATAGCGATCCTCGGGCTCGTGCGCACTGGCCTTGGCGGCAATGGCCTTCAGCTCTGGCTCTTCGAAGGGGGCGAGCATCAGGGCCATGATCTGGCCAAGAGAATAGATATCCGACAGCGTGGTCACCGCAGCCCCCCGCTGCCGCTCGGGCGCGGCGAAACCGGGCGTGAGGCTGAGGCCGGAAAGCGTGGAATGCGCCGCCGGATCGCCACCATCGGCCTGTGGCCGGGCAATCCCGAAGTCGATCAACTTGGCCTCACCCTCGCCTGTCACCAACACGTTCGAGGGGGTGAGGTCGCGGTGGACGATCAGGTTCTGGTGCGCAAAGGCAACCGCCTCGCATATCTGCAGCAGCAGGCCGAGCCGATCCTGCAAGCTGGGCGAACTCTCTTCCAACCAGTCCGTCAGCGATTGCCCTTCGATGAATTCCATCACCAGATAGGGCGCGCCCTCATCGGTCTGGCCACCGTCGTAAAGACGGGCGATATGCCGGTGTTCGAGCGTTGCCAGAATCTGCCGCTCGCGATTGAAGCGCTCGATCACGTCGGGCGAGAGAATGCCGGGGCGGATGATCTTGATCGCGACCTGCCGCTCGAAATCGCCCGCATCGCGCATGCCGAGGAACACCTCGCCCATGCCCCCGCGCCCGATTCTCCGCTCGATGCGATAGGCACCAAGCCGTTCGGGCGGGTCGAAGTCGCTGTCCATCGCCCCCAGTGCGCCGGGCAATCCGGTCTTCAGCGCGCTTTCGCTATCGGCATGGCGAGCGAGCAGCGCCAGCGCACCGTCGCGCACCTCGGGGTCACTGGCCCGCGCGACGATGAAAGCAGCGCGCTCATCTTCCGGCAAATCGTGCGCGGCCTCGAACAGTTCGAGCATTTCGCGCTGCTGGGCGGAGGTGAGCGTGCTCATCGTCCGTACCTAGCCCGCCTGCATGCGATGATAGAGCCAGGCGCGGGTGGCAGCCCAGCGGCGCTTGACCGTGGCGGGGGAGATGTCGAGCGCGAGCGCGATTTCCTCGATCGTCATCCCGCCGAAGAAGCGCATCTCAACCAGTCGCGACCGCTCGGGATCGATCTCGGCAAGCTCCTGCAACAACAGGTCCAGTTCGAGAAAGTCGACCTCGGGCGTTTCGGGGATGTTGGTGAGCAGCGTCACCTTCTGATGCGCGCGCTTATCAGCCGCCTTGCGCCGCGCATGGTCGATCAGCACCTGCCGCATCACGTGACTGACCCAGCCCAGCACACGCGGGCGGCTTGATGCATCGATTTCGGCCTGGGTGAGGATACGCACCATCGCCTCGTTCACGAGATCGCTGGCCGCCAGCGAGCAATTGCGCTCGCCCGACAGGCGCATGGCCGCAATCCGCTCAAGCTGCGGCTGGACCTCGTTCCAGATTTCCCCCTCTAGCTGCATCGCCCCCGTCCGCCCGCTATCGTACAGGCAGGATACGTAATGCCGGCCCGCTTGCAAGCATGGCGCCACCGGGTTGCCGTTTCGGGACGGTCCTAGCGGCCCCAGTCCTCGTTGGCCCGGGCGATGACATAGGCGTGGATCGCCGACACATCCTCCTCGCTCAGGATGTCAGAGAAGCTAGCCATGCCCTTGTCGAGATAGATCCCGCCGAGCACGATATCGGCGAACTTGTCGTGCGTGGCACGGTCCATGTGGCGCAGGTCTTTCACCCCGCCGATGGCATTCTGGCCGTGGCACAGCGCGCAGGTCTGCGCGAACAGCGCGCGTCCGCGTTCGACCGTCGCCTCATCGGCCCGCAGGCGAGGCGGTTCGGGCGGAGCGCTCGCCTGCGGCGGAAGCGGCGGCAGTTCCTCGGTCCCGCCAAGCTTGAACACCAAGAGCCGCGCCGCGCTGCGTGGCAATTCGGTCCCGGCCCCACGCTCGATCTGGGCAGCGCCGCCGCCCCACCCGGCATTGACCGCAACATATTGCACCCCGTCGAGCATATAGGTGATGCCGCCGGCAACCGGGGCGCTCTGGGTGGGGAAGCTCCACAGCTCCTCGCCTGTGCGGGCATCGAAGGCGGCGAAGGTCTGCTTCGTGGTGCCTTCGAACACGAGGTCCGACGCGGTGACGAAAACCCCGCCGTTGCCATGGCGCGGCAGCTCGACCCGCCAGGCCGCCTCCTGCTTCACCGGGTCCCAGGCGGTGAGCCAGGCCTTTTCGTATTGCGCGGCCTCGGCAAACAACTCGCCCTGACGCCGCACGGCCTCCTCACCCTTCGCCCCCCAGCCCGAGTTCGAGCGCAAGGGCGCCGGCGTCCAGTCGGGCATCACCGCGAAAGGAAAGGCCGACTGGTAGGCGGGGAAATAGGCCAGCCCCGTGCGCGGAGAGTAGGCCATCGGAAACCAGTTGTGCCCCCCGCCCGGCCCCGGTGCGAGCAAGACAGGCATTTCGGTATAGCGCACGCTCTCGCGCGTGGTCGGGCGGCCGTCGGCATCGAACCCGGCGTTCCAGTTCTGGAACACATGCGCCTTGGCCGAAATGAACTCGCCGGTCTCGCGGTCGAGCACGTAGAAGAACCCGTTCTTGGGGGCCTGCATCAGGACCTTGCGCTGGCGACCGTCGATTTCGAGGTCCGCTTGAATCATCGACTGGGTGCAGGTCCAGTCCCACTCCTCGCCGGGGTTCATCTGGTAGTGCCAGCGATATTCGCCCGTGTCCGCATCGAGCGCCACAATCGAGCAGACGAACAGGTTATCGCCCTCGTCGTTCGAGCGATAAAACCGCGAATGGGGCACGGCATTGCCGGTGCCGACATAGACGAGGTTCAACTCGGGATCGTAAGCAAAACTATCCCACGGGTTGGCCCCGCCGCCAAGCTGCCGCCACAGGCCTTCATCAGCCCAGGTGGCGCGCATCATCGCGTTGACGCTGTCGCTCGCCTCACCGTCGGGGCGGTCGTCCGGATTGGGCGTGAGGAAGAACTTCCACAGCTTCTCGCCGGTTTCAGCATCGAAGGCGGCGGCGAACCCGCGCACGCCCATGTCGCCGCCCGACTGGCCGATCACCACCTTGCCATCGAACACCCGCGGTGCGCCGGTGATCGAATAGGCATAAGTCGTATTTTCGGGAAAGGCGCGGCTGGTCCAGACCGGCTCGCCGCTGGCCTTGTCGAGCGCGATCAGCCGCCCGTCGAGCGTGGCGATGATGATCTTGCCGTCATACATGGCAAGGCCCCGGCTGACCGGCTCGCAGCAGGCATAACGGCCAAATTCGCGCGGCACCTTGGGGTCGTAGGTCCACAGCCGTTCGCCAGTGCGTGCGTCATAGGCGACGGTGATGTTCCACGGGAGCGTGTTGTAGAGCACGCCGTCCGCATAGAGCGGCGTCGCCTCGACCCCGCGATAGGTGTCGAGATCGTCATACCAGGCGAGGCCGAGCTGGCTCACGTTCTGCGCATTGATCTGCGTGAGCGGAGAGAAGCGCTGGGCGCTATAGTCGTGCCCGTCGCTGGTCCATTCGCCCGCCTCGCCCAGCGGCGCGGCGGTTTGCGGCGGGACGGCGGCCGTGGTGCAGGAGGCGAGCAGCAGGGCTGCCGCGATGGCGGGAATGCGCAAGGGACTATTCTCCGGGAGGCATGATCGGCTGGCTGCCATCGACGGTGCGGCCAACGGTCAGGCTCTGGCGTTGCTCGGGCGTACCGGGCGGACGGTGGTAGGCCCCGGCCTCGCCAGCGCCTGCTTCGAACACCTCGCCCGTGACCGGGTGCGGATAGTGGAACGGCACGATGTAGTAAGCCGGATAGGTCAGATAGACCACCGAGGGCGGCAGGTCGGGCGGCGGGTCGAACTTGTCGGGCCAGGTGTTGTTGAGCGCGTTCTCGCCCCACCCGGCCCAGCTGGTGTACATCGTGAAGGGCCCGGTGAGACGACTGAACCGCCACACCCCGTCCTCGCCCTTCTCGAAAGCGTCTTCATAAAGCGGCAGGCCCCAGCCGCTTGATGCCATCACGAAGGCGCGCCCGCGCAGCCAGCCTTCGCGCCCGTCCTCGCTGATATGGGTGACAGGCTGGAACTGCATATGATTGACGAGAATGCCCATCGGCGCGCCGTCCGGCCCGAAGGCGGTCTGCATATATTCGAGCACCCGCTCGCGCCCGACGAAGATACCTTTTCCGCCGATTTCCAGCGTGGCGTCGTCTGCGAAGAGGTTGGACAGGTGCGTCCACTGGCCCTTGTCGACGAAGTAACCGTAGGTGCGCTGAAGCGTCTCGATCGCGTTCATGTCCTCGAGCCGGGTAATGCGGCGGTCAAGCTGATCGAGCTGCGCTTCCGCGCTGTCTTGAGCGGCGGCGGGGGTGGCTGCCGCAAGCAGGGCCACGAAGGCAAACATATGGCGCATCATTCCCTCCCCACCAGATCGTCCGCCGGCTGCACGAGCGTAATCTCCTCGCCCGTCACCGGGTGGCGATAGCTGAACGGCGGAATGTAGTTCGACGGGAGCGCGCGATAGGGCTCGGTCGGCGGCTCGTCGGGCGGGAGCAGCGCCGATTGCCCTGCCAGCGGCAGCTGCGATTTCATCCAGCCGAGATCGTAGTCGGTAAAGCCGGTGGGGTAGAAATGCAGGCTGGCGATCTTCCACGTGCCGCCCTCCTTCACATAGCGGTTCTCGTAGATGCCCACGCCCCACACGCCGTTGTGGCCCGGCTGTGCGAGCATCACCATGCCCTGAAACCGGCCCGCGGCAGTGCGGCCATCCTCGGCCACGGTGATCACCGCCTGCAACTGCATGTGATTGTTGAGATAGCCCGGCGCGAGCCCCTCCGGCCCGAACAACGCCAGTGCGCGCTCGATCCGCGCGGGCGTGCGATAGACGCCGCGCATCCCGTATTCGAAGGTGCCGTCGCGGGTGAACAGCCGAGCCACCTCGCTCCACAGGCCCTTGTCGAAATAGTAGCCATAAGCCGCCTGCAGGTTCTCGATTTCATCGCGATCTTCGAGCCGTTCGACGCGCTCACGGTAGTCGGCAATGCGCTGGTCGACGGTTTGCGCCTGGGTGATCGCCGGCATGCTGAGCAAGGCCAGCGCTGCAACGGTAAGGCGGATCATGGCCGCACCTCCCGCCCCGTCACCGGATGGGGAATGGCGAAGGGCGGCACATTAGCCTCCGGGAAAGCCGCAAGGTCAACGCTCGACGGCGCATCGGGCGGAAAGTCCACCGAGGCTTGCGAGCGCGTCAGCCCTTCGCCCTCCTCAAGCCGCGCCCAGCCTTTCTTGTAGGGCGCCACGAAGTTCACATAGAGCGTGAGACTGGCGATCCGCCACTTGCCGTCCGCGCCCTTCACATAGCTGTTCTCATAGATGCCATCGCGCCATTCGGCGTGCTGGTGATATTGCCCGAGCATCCCCAGATCGCGCCAGCGCGCCGTGGCGCTCATGCCATCGGGCGCGACCGCGATCATCGGTTGCAGCGTCACCCACTCGTTAAGCTGGCCGTAGATCAGCCCCTCCTGCCCGCCGTGGAGCAGCCGCAGGTACTGCTCGATCCGCTCCGGCCCGCGATAGACCCCGTCGAGGCCGATCTCGATCGTGCCATCCTCGGCAAACAGCTGCGCGGCCTGCCGCCACAGCCCGCGATCCATGAAGTAGCCGAAGGCGCGCTGAAGATTGCGCACCTCGCGCGTGCCTTCGAGCACGGTGACACGCGCATCGAGCGCGGCAATTTCGCGCGCCTGGGCGGCGCTTTGCGCCTGCGCCGAAGCAGGCAGTGCGAGGGCGGCCAAGATTAACAGCGCGCGCATTATTGCACCTCCGGAATTGCGACCGAGCGGATCACGAAGGATCCCGGATCCTTGCCCACATCGGGGCCGAACAGGAACCGCAGTTTGCCTTCGGGGTAGTAGGCCCGCCCGCCCAGCGGCGTGACCGAAGAGGCATAGTCGACCCCCTCGGCAATCGGCGTGACCGTGGCCGAGCCGTCATCATTGTAGGCGATCACGGTGATCAGCCCTGCCTCGCCCTCGGTTTGCAGCATCCGCCCGTCGGGCAAGGGGCGCAGGCCATCAGGCGTCTTGATTGCGCGCGAGGTCTGAACCTTTTCGGCGCGGTCGAAACTGCCATCGGCCTTGCGGTGGATGCGCAGCAGCGTGTCGCGCTGGATGGCGTTGGCATAGAGTGTGCCGTCCGCGGCGAAAGAAATGCCATCGAGCGTGGCGAACTCGGGGTCCACCGCCCAGACCTCGAACGTGTCACCGCCGGGTGCGAGCCGCATGATCCGTCCGCCAAGCATCTCGCTGGCAAACACCGCGCCATCGGGAGCCAGGGTGATGTCGTTGCACATGGCAGGGCCATCGCCGGTGGCAAGCGGATAGCTGCTTGCGAAGTCTCCGCTCGCAAGATCGAAGGTCTTGATCGCAGGCGCCCCGCCCTCAGTGCCCATCGGCGGATTGGAGCAAACCCACAGCAACCCCCGTGCATCGTCCGCCAGCACGCCGAATGCCGAGCCAAGGCCGTTCTCCGCATCGGGCACCAGCCAGGGTGTCGCCGTCGCTTCCCCGGCCAAGGCGCGATAAATCACGCCCGGATTGGAGCTGACATAGATCGTGCCCGTCGCATCTGACGCGATGCTCTCGGGAAATATGCCCGAGCCATCGATGGTGATCTGCGCGGCAGGAGTGGGGGCCGATGGCGTAGCCTCATCGACGCAACTCGCCAGCACCAGCCCGAAAGCGGCCAGCCCCACAGATCGTGCCATCATGCCTCGCATCCCCGTCCCCTCTTTTGCGCTAGACTAGCTATGACAACAAATTATTCAGAATCCAACAGCTGCTCTGATTGACAAGGTCGGTTGGTCAATCAAGGATCGCGGGAAAGGGCTATTCGCCGGGGGAAGGATATCATGGGGGGGAGATCGAAGTTGCGCGGCATGCTTGTTCGCTGCTCTGCTGCGGCGGCGCTGGCTGCTTGCGCAATGCTGGCTTCCCCTGCGCTGTCCGGCCCCGCCGAGGTCGATGGTGCGGCCATGCGCGCAGTCGATGCCCCGGCCAATGCGGGCAACTGGATGAGCTACGGCCGCGACTGGGGCGAGCAGCGCTATTCTCCGCTTACGCAGATCAACGATGGCAATGTGAGCCAGCTCGGCCTCGCGTGGTTCGACGACCTACAAACCATGCGCGGCGTGCAGGCGACCCCGCTCGCTGTCGATGGCGTGCTTTACAACGCCAATGTCTACAACGTCGTCACCGCCTATGACGGGACGACCGGCGCAAAGCTGTGGACCTACGATCCCGAAGTCGGCGCGGAATGGGCGCGGCTCGCCTGCTGCGGCCCCACCTCGCGCGGGATCGCGACATGGGAAGGCAAGATCATCATCGCCGCGCTCGACGGGCGGCTTATCGCAGTCGATGCCAAGACCGGTGAGGAACTGTGGACCACCCAGACTTTCGACCGCTCCGAGGCCTATTCGATCACCGGCGCGCCGCGCGTGTTCGATGGCAAGGTGGTGATCGGCAACGGCGGCGCAGACTATGGCACGCGCGGCTTCGTCGCCGCTTATGATGTGAACACCGGTGAGAGGTTGTGGAAGTTCCACATCGTGCCCGGCGACCCCGCCGATGGCCCCGACGGCGAAGCCTCCGACAGCGCGATGGAGATCGCCCGGCCCACGTGGTTCGGCAAGTTCTGGGAGATCGGCGGCGGCGGCGCGGCGTGGGATTCGATGATCTACGATCCGGCGCTAAACCTCGTCTATATCGGCACCGGCAACGGCAGCCCGCACATGTGGCACTTCCGCAGCGAGGGCAAAGGCGACAACCTGTTCCTGTGCTCGATCGTGGCGGTCGATGCCGATACGGGCGCGTACAAATGGCACTATCAGATGGTGCCCGAGGAAGACTGGGACTTCACCTGCACCCAGCCGATGATGACCGCCGACCTTCCAATCGGCGGGCGCACCCGGCAGGTCATCATGCAAGCGCCCAAGAACGGCTTTTTCTATGTGCTCGACCGCGCAACCGGCGAACTGCTGAGCGCGAATAGCTACGTCTCGGTCAACACCTGGGCGAGCCGGATCGACATGGCCACGGGCCGCCCGGTGCTGATGCCCGGTGCGCACAATGGCACCACCCCGCATATCATGAGCCCGAGCTGGCTCGCCGCACACAGCTGGCATCCGATGGCCTATAGCCCGCAAACGGGGCTCGTCTATTTCCCGGCGCAGGAACAGGGCTCGATCTATGCCCGCGCCGAGGAAAAGCCCGCATGGGTGCACCACCGTAGCAACTCCGGTCAGGCGCGCGGCAACATGCCCGAACTGCGCAGCGAATTGCAGGAGCAGATCACGGCGGCGGAGAAAGGCTATCTCCTCGCGTGGAACCCGGTGACGCAGACCGAGGCATGGCGGGTGCCCTACCGTGTCCCCGGCTCAGGTGGAGTGCTGGCAACGGCGGGCAACCTGCTGGTGCAGGGCACCATCGACAAGACGCTCGCGATCTATGCCGCCGATACCGGTCGCAAGCTGTGGGAGATGGACATCGATCAGGTGCCCATCGCCGGGGCCATCACCTATATGGCAGGCGGCGAGCAATATATCGCGATCAATGCCGGGTGGGGCGGATCGCCGGTCTATAATCTCGGCCAGTTCAGCACCTCTTCGGCCAAGCTGCTGGTGTTCAAGCTCGGCGCTACGGGCGTCGAGCTGCCCCCGCCCGCCCCTGCTGCTGCGCTGCCGCGCCCACCGTGGCTGACCGCGACCGAGGCGGAGGTCGCGCGGGGCCGCGCGCTCTATGGCGAGAGTTGCAACCGCTGCCACGGCGAGAATGCCATCGGCGGCGTAAAAGACCTGCGCTGGATGACCGCCGAAACGCGTGCAAAGTTCAACGATATCGTGCTGCGCGGGCTCTATGCAGAGCGCGGGATGATCGGCTTCGATGACGTGCTTAGCGAACAGGATGCGAGCGACATTCACGCCTACCTGATTGCCCGCGCGAACGAGGATTATGCGGATGCGGGGCATCCATAATTGCAAACGAGCACCCGCTCGCCCTGAGTCGGGGATGAGCAAAGGTGACGGGGGAGAGACGCCGAGATGAAGAACCACTTGCTAGCCGCCATCGCCCTCACCCTGCCCATGTCTGCGCACGCGCAGGCACCCGGCGAGGAAAGCGCCCTGCGCACCGCCCAGTGCGACTACGCCTGCCTCACCGGCACCATGCAGCAGTTCATGGACGCGCTCGAAGCGGGCGACGCCTCCGCCCTGCCCGTCAGCGGTGACCTGCTCTATACCGAGAACAACGTGCCCCTCGCGCTCGGACAGGGCAGCTGGCGCACCACCCACGAGGTGGACGACAACGGCCTGCTCGTCGCCGACGAGACCACCGGCCATGCAGCCTGGTTCGGCTCGATCCGCGAGAACGACTTTGCCAGCTTCTACGCCGTGCGCATCCACGTGACCGATGGCCTGATCGACGAGGCCGAAGCGGTGATCCACCGCAAGTCCGGCCTGCCCGCCCCATATGGCGACTGGCAGGGCATGGAGCATTTCGCCGAGTTCGCCGAAGTTCTGCCCGAAGCGGAACGCCGCCCGCGCGAGCGGATGCTCGCCATTGCCGATGCCTATTTCGATACGGTCGAACTCAACGACGGGCAGGTCTTCGCCCCGTTCAGCGAAGACTGCGCGCGCCTCGAAAACGGCATTCTCACCACCGCGCCGATCCCCGGCCAGCAGCAGAGCGCAGCCGCCATCGCCTCGGGCTGCCGCGCGCAGTTCGAGCTGGGCATCTACCGCATCAACAAGCGCATCCGCCGCCGTCTGCCGCTGGTCGACGTGCAGCGTGGCGTGGTCGTGGGCGCAGGCTTTTTCGACCATGCCAATGAGTTCGACCGCTATTTGCTCACCAACGGCAGCGAGATGAAGACCGCGCTCAAGTGGCCAAACTCGATCACGCTCCTCGAAGCCTTCCGCATTCGCGATGGCGCAATTCAGCGGATCGAGGCGACCTTCACCTATGTGCCCTATTTCATGCACAACCCATTCTGGGGGCCGGACACCACATTCCCCCAATATTCCGCCCGGCCTGATGAATGCGACAGCGCTTGCCTCACCGCCAATGCCGAGGCGCTTGTAGATGCCATGCCGGGCAACCGCTGGCAGAGCCTCAACTGGAGCGACAAGCCGGTCGGTTATGCGGAGAACTCGGTCGGCATCCGTATCGGCGAGAGCGTCTGGCGCACGGCAACCGTCGTTGACGCCGCGCCGCTGATCGTGGCCGACGCGCAGACCGGCAACGCGGTCTGGATCGGGCGGATCGAGGAGCACGGCCAGCCAGCCTGGGCCGCGATCACCATGCTCAGCGACGGCGTAGAGATCGGCGGGGCTGACGTGCTGGTGCGACGCAAGGAATATGGCGCGCCCTATGCCGAGCCGGTGAGTGCGCCGCAGTTCGCTCCCCTGCCCGCAGGCGAACGCACCAGCCGCGCCGACATGGCTGCAGGAATGCACACCTTCTTTGCCGCGATGGATGATAACGCCCCCGCGCCCGACATCTTCGCCGACCACTGCCGCTGGCTGGTCAACGGGCAGGACGTTGGTGCCTGCCCCGCGCCGTTCGGCAGCCCCGCCCTCGCCGGGATCGAACGCGTGCGCGACATCGAACTTCTGGCCATGGACGAAGCACGCGGCCTTGCCGTCTATCGCCAGTACGAGGACCGGCCCGCTACCGATGGCAGCGGCTATCCACTGACCTATCAGGTCGTCGAGATGGCACGTTTTGAAGGTGGGCAGATCACCCGGATCGATGCCTTCACCAGCGAGCTGCCCTACGCAATGCGTCCGATCCAGCGCCGATAGCGCAGAGCGAAGTCACATTTTCGCCACGTTTCACCGCAGGTTTGTCTCAAGCCGTCGCGAGAATCACCGGATTCTTTCAGAATGTTAATCTGGGCGACAGGTGCTGAGGAACAGTGCCCCTAGCGACCCGTTTACGTGGTGCTCACCAAGAGCGCATTTGTTTGAACTAACAACTGGCATTCTCCTAAACGACTACAGTTCGTTGTAGTCGGGGCCACATGCGCTTTCGGGCAACAGGATATTTTAGTAAAGATTCGTAGATTCAAGGAGTACTATGATGAGGATGACTTCAAAAACTAGCGGCATTCTTCTTGCCAGCGCTATGTTTGCCGCACCCATGGGTGCCACCGTTTCAGCTCAGGAACTGCCGGCAGCTTCCACAAGCACCGAGACGACCGCCGACACCGAAATCAACGTTTACGGCCAGATCCCGGCCGATCTTACCGGGCTTGAAGCCGGCCCCGAGATCGAGGGCATTATTGCCGGACGCACGGCCAACCGCATGATCATCAACGCCGGCAACAACAGCGAAGCCGAAGTGTCGCTGAGCCAGGCGACTCGCATCACCGGCAGCGGCGGCTTCCTTGGCCTCAACCGGACCGAGCTGACCAGCGACGAGCTGTTGCCCGGCCTGCCGGTCGAGATCGAGACGGTGAACTATGCCGGCGGTCTGATCGCCAGCCGCATCAAGTACAAGACGTCGGACTACGAAACCGCCGAGATGATCCGCGGCGGAACGCAGCGCCAGTTCGCGATGCACGATGAAGCTATCGGGAACAACGAAGAAGCCATCGAAGGTCTGCGCGGCCGGGTGGCGAACATCGACCAGTACAACGTGCGTCACGTGGCCAACGTCTATTTCGACAGCGGCAAGTGGCGTCTGACCCCGGCTGCTCAGAACGAGCTTTGCGCCACCGCGACGCAGGCCGAGCAGATCGACAACGCGCTGCTGCTGGTCGTCGGCTACACCGATACCGATGGCAGCCAGGAATATAACCAGACGCTGAGCGAACGTCGCGCTGGCGGTGTGGTGAACTACCTGCAGCAGGCCTGCGGCTGGGCTCCCTACCGGATGCTGACGCCGACCGGCATGGCCGAGGCCGATCCGGCTGCGGACAACACCACGCCCGCTGGCAAGGCCCAGAACCGTCGTGTGGCGGTGAACATTCTGGTCAGCAAGGCCGTGGATGACAGTCAGGAAGTGGCCTACCGCTAAACCTCACCCTCTTGCCCGCCTATTCCCCCTCGCAAGGCGGGCATCATAGAAGGCCCGGCATTCGTGCCGGGCCTTTTTCTTTGTTTTCACGGTCTTTTCTTATCGTCAGAAAACGTCAGGCGGCCCTTCGAGGCCGCGGACATATCATCCCCCGCAACCAACTACGGGGGATCGAAGATGCACAGCAAATTCAAAATCGCGAGCCTTACCGCCGCCGCCGCCATTGCCATGGCCGCAGCCAGCCCAGCCCTGGCCGATGATCCGGTCGAATTGGTCAGCTGCGAGGAAAGCCTTGGCACTATCGCGCTGGTCGATAGTCCGAATGCCGGCTGGTCGCAGTGGGATCTTGGCTCCCCACGCCAGCTGCTCGCCCGTCTGGCTGCCGAAAGCGGCTGCTTCACCCCGCACACCGGTGGCGCAGAACCGGCGCGGTTTCTCGTGACCGCGGTGGCCGGTACGCAGGAAGAGGTCGATCAGGGTGTGAGCTTCGCCCAGACCGCCGCAACCGAGGCCCTGGTGCGCTCGGGCGCTGCGGCTGGCGTTCTGAGTTCAGTGCCGTTTGGCGGCGCGGCGCTCGGGATGCTGGGCGGACTGGGCGGTCGGCGAACCACCGTCGCTGCCGGTCTCACTGTGGTCAATCCGGCAACCGGCCAGCCGCTCGCGGCAGGAACGGGCACCGTGCGTTCAACGTCGCTCCGCTTCCGCGGTTCGCGCGGGGCCTTTGCCCGGGGGCTCGCCGAGACCAGCGGCTATGCCAACAGCTCCGAAGGCCGCAAGCTGACCGAAGCCTTCGTGATCGCTTTCAACAGCCTCGTCGCCCAGCGCTCGGCGCTGACCGCAGCGCGTGCCGCCAGTGCCACTCCGGCGGCAGCGACACCCGCTGCGACCGTAGCCATCGATACCGCCCTGCGCACTTCCGCCTCGGCTTCCGCAGCCGAAGTACGCACGCTGCGGGCCGGAACCGCGCTCACCCCGACCGGACAGCGCGACGGCTTGTGGATCGAGGCCGAGGATAACTACGGCACCCGCGGGTGGGTCTCGGTGGAAGATCTCCAGTAGGCGAATTCACTCGCGCGGCCCCGCATCTGACGAGGCAGCAAGAAAAAGGGGCCGCACTCCCGCGCGGCCCCTTTCATGCATCTGGCGCCGGTTGCCGCCAGCTTACGGAAGCGCGGCAACGCTTGCGGCATAGGCATCGGCTGCTGCGTCCATCTCGGACACCGGATTGTGCGGCCCTGAATTCCTGCCGTCGATAAATTCGTTCAACACGTTGCGGCGCTGGATAAGCCAGCGCCCGTCAATCCGGCGGAACTCATCCTCGTAGACGCCGTAGGTGCCCATCTTCATCGTGTCGCCCGGGCCATTGTTGGCCATCTCGACCCACAGTGTGCGGCCCCAGGCGCGGTCGCCCACGATGCGGATCGCCTTTTGCAGAACCACGTGGCGCAGCCTGGCCATCTCGCCATCTTCGGTGTGGTAATAGCGGCCAATGTTGTGGCTGAAGTTCACCACCGACTCGCGGATCGCCTCGCGCCCGCGGGTGATGCCGGAGGCATATTCCAGCTCTGCGTCCTCGGCGAAGACGGAGACGTAGGCGTCCCAGTCGAAGTAATCGATGGCGAACAGGTAGCGCGCCATCAGATCCTCGATCTCGGCCCGGTCATTGCCGTAGTTCGAATTGTAGAGCGGCTGATCCTGCGCGGCGGCCGGGGCCGCACAAAGCGCGGCGGTTGTGGCCAGCGCGAGTGCGGCGCTGGTCATCAAGGTCTTGAGGGGCATTGGTACTCTCCCGTTGGATAGCTTCTCGCGGCGCGTCAGATGGCGCCCGGAATGTCGCTCGCATCGGCCCAGAAGCCGTGGACCTGCCCCACGCACTGATAAGGCATGCGCACCCGCGCGCGCGGGCCGCCCGAGGTATCGGCGAGGTCAAACAGGATCAAGTCGGAACGCCCGCCCTCCTCCATGCTAGAGCCGAGCCCGATCAGATAGCCATCGCCCTCCGGCGCATCCTTGTGGCGCGGCACGAAGCACATCTCTGACAGGCGATAGCCGGGCACCGACAGCACCTTGCTGGTCTGCGTGGCATGGTCGATCACGCCCCAGCCGCCATTCGGTCCGACCACCTGCAGGAAGCCATAGCGATAGGGCAACGTATGAAAACGGTCGTCCTGACGGGCGAGCACGCCCGAGACCTCGGGGAAGATCGTCACCGCCTCGTACTGGTCGTTATTGCGGTCGGCCATGTCGACGGTGAAGCGGCGCACGAAGCCTTGCGCCTTCACCGGATCGAACGGCTCATGCAGCGAGGGGAAGAACGGGAACTGGTTGCCCTCGCCCCCGTCCATGTCGACGGTGATCTTGGTGCCATCGTTCCAGCCGCCCATCACGTGGGTGCAGAAGTAATTGGGGCCAGTGAGCCACTTGATGTCGCTGCCATCGCCGCCCCGGCGCAGCACCCCGAAATAGCACGGCGCGGTGCTGTCATAGGAGAAGTGCACACCGCCCTCGCGTATGCGGGTCTCGTCGGCCACCATATTCACCAGATAGAGCACCACATAATCCTGCGTGACGCAGAAATCGTGCATCATCCCGGCATAGGGGGCCTCGACCGTCACTGACCACGTGATGTTGCCGTCTTTGTCGGCGCTGAACACGTTAACGTCCTTCGAGAGGAACCCGCCTGCCTCATAGCCGAAGCCGACGAACTCGCCGGTCAGCGGGTCGATCTTGGGGTGCGCGGTGTGGGTCTGGCTTTCGAGCTTGCCACCGAAGGTATATTCCGGGTCCAGCGTTTCGAGCGTCAGCGGGTCCATATAGACCGGCGGGCTATCCTCCTTGAACACCAGCAACTTGCCGTGGTGGAGGAACAACTGGGTGTTGGCCGTGCCCCGGTTCAGGCCCTCGACGCTGGGATCATCAGTGGTCGGGTTGCGATACATGCCGAACAGCGAGCGGCGCGCCTCGGCCTGCGCCTTGTAGCGCGCGTTCTTCGCATAACGGGTGCGGTAGTCGACATGGCCGTGCTTGATGCGAAACATCGAGACATGGCCTTCGCCATCGAAGGGAATGTCGGACTTGTACTCTTCGGGCTTGGGATACTGCGGATCGGGTCCGACACGGTAGAACACGCCGTCAAGATCGGTCGGGAAGTCACCCTCCACCTCGCAATCGCGCAGGTCCATCTCGGTGCGGTTGACCGCGCCCGCCGCCGCGCCGCCACCGCCGAAGGTGCCGCGTTCCTCAGGAAAGTCGACTTGCGGAGCGACCAGGTCCGCATCTTGTGCCGAAGCCGCGCTCGCGCCAAGCCCAGCCAGCGCCGCACCGGTGCCGAGCACGCCAGCGCCAAGAAAGTCGCGCCGGTCAAGTCCTGCCTGCCGTGGCGAACCCTGTGTCTTGTCAGTCATCTTGTCCCTCTCTCCGTAACAATCGTTACGACACACAACCATTGTGTGAATGTCAATGCGCCAGCTTGTCGCAATATGCATCGGCCCCAAGAGCGCTCTCGCCAGCGCCATCCGATTGAGCCGCCTTGCCGCGCGTGATAACGGGCGCGCATCATGCCAGAAACCGACCTGCCCGTCTGCGTTGCCGCGCTCTACAACTTCACCCGCTTTGCCGACCATGCCGCCTTGCGCGAACCGCTGCTGGCGCTGTGCGAGGCGCAGGGCATCAAGGGCACGCTGCTGCTCGCCGCCGAGGGTATCAACGGCACTGTCGCCGGAAGCGACGACGGAATTGCCGAAGTCCTCGCCCACATCCGCGCGCTGCCGGGCTGTGCTGAGACTGACGTGAAGCTCTCGCGCGCGCCGAAAATGCCGTTCTTCCGCATGAAGGTGCGGCTGAAGCGCGAGATCGTGACCATGGGTGAGCCCGACATCGATCCGCTCGACAAGGTCGGCCACTATGTGGAACCGGAAGACTGGAACGCCCTCATCAGCGATCCTGAAACCGTGGTGATCGACACCCGCAACGATTACGAAGTGGCGATCGGCACCTTTGCCGGGGCCATCGATCCCGAAACCGACTCGTTTCGCGAATTTCCCGAGTGGTGGCGTGAGCGGCAAGCCCAGTTGCTCTCGGGCGAAAAGAAGCGCGTGGCGATGTTTTGCACCGGCGGCATTCGCTGCGAGAAATCGACCGCCTTCCTGAAGTCCGAAGGGATCGACGAGGTCTATCACCTCAAGGGCGGCATTCTGAAATATCTCGAACAGGTGCCCGAGACCGAGAGCCTGTGGCAAGGCGAATGCTTCGTGTTCGACCAGCGCGTGAGCCTGCGCCACGGGCTTGCGCAAGGCACCTATGCCCTGTGCCACTCGTGCCGCCTGCCGCTGGGCGAGGAGGAACTGGCCTCGCCGCTCTATGAGGCCGGGGTGAGCTGCCCGCACTGCCACGCCAGCCGCACCGAGGAGCAGCGAGCTTCGTTGCGCGAGCGGCACCGACAGGAAAAGCTCGCCGCTGCGCGTGGGGAGGCGCATATCGGGGCCCGGCGTGACGCCTGAGGCGCTGCCAATCCTCTACAGCTTTCGCCGCTGCCCCTATGCCATGCGCGCAAGGCTGGCCCTGCTGGCGAGCGGAACCACCTGCGTGCTGCGCGAGGTAAAGCTTTCGGCCAAGCCTGATGCGCTACGCGAGGCATCCCCCAAGGCCACGGTGCCGGTGGTGGTTTCCGCCGAGGGTGAGGTGATCGACGAGAGCCTCGACATCATGCGCTGGGCGCTCAGCCGGTCCGACCCGCAAGGCTGGCTTACCAGCGCCGACGACCCGCTGATTGCCGCCAACGATGGTCCGTTCAAGCATGCGCTCGACCGCTACAAGTATCCCAACCGCCACGGCAGCGATCCGGAAGAACACCGAGCGAAGGGCCTTGCTCTATTGGGAAGGCTGGAAGAGCGGCTCTCGCACCAGCCGAAGCTTGGCGGCGAAACGATGGGGCTGGTCGACGCGGCAATCTTTCCGTTCGTGCGCCAGTTCGCCCATACCGATCGCGACTGGTTCGCCGCGCAGGAACTTCCGCACGTCCAGAGCTGGCTCGCCAAGCATCTGCAAAGCGACCTGTTCGCTCGCGCCATGGTAAAGCACGCGCCCTGGGCCGAGGGCGATCCGGTAACGCTGTTTCCGGCGAGCTAAGCGGTCACCTCGTCCTGCGGGATCACGTCCACCGCCGTTTCCATATGCTGCGGGGCCGATCCCACGAAGGTGCCGTCGATTGGCGACACATCGGCATAGTCGCGGCCCATTGCGATCAGGATATGGTCGCCCAGCGCCAGGCAGTCGTTGGTGGGGTCGAACCCGACCCAGCCCAGCTCCGTGCCGCACCAGACCGCCACCCACGCGTGCATCGCATCGGCGCCCACCAGCCGCGCCTGCCCCGGCGGCGGCTCGGTGCGCAAATAACCGCTGACATAGGCCGCCGGAATGCCCTGGCTGCGCAGCCCCACGATCATCACATGGGCAAAGTCCTGACACACCCCCTCGCGCCGCTCGAAGGCTTCGGCGGGCGGCGTCGCGCTGGAGGTAGCTCCGGGACGATAGACGAACTCGCGGTGGATCGCATTCATCAGCCCACTTGCCGCCGCCACGATGGGCTGATCTGCCGCCAGAATGCCGCCAGCCCAGTCTCCGATAGCGGAATTGGCATCGGCAATGCGTGAGGCGAACAGGTATGGCGCGGGCGAGAGGACCGAGAGATCCCGCATGTCGAGCGCTTGCTGGCGCAGCTGATCGAGCGCGGGCCCCTCGTTGGCAGGCGGGCGCGCCGTCACCTCGACCGTGAAGCGGCTCTCGATAGCCAGTTCGGACAGCTTGCCGGTAAAACCGATCAGACTGCGATTGACGCAATATGGCCCCGCCTCATTGCGCCGTTCTGCGGGCTGCGGACTGAAGTCCAGCTGTTGCGTGATGATCGACTGTCCGGGCCAGCCATAGGGGCGCAGGCGAATGTTGAAACGCGCCTGCGCAACCGGCACCTCGTAGCTGATGGTGGTGCGGTGATGGACCTGGTAGATCATCCCAGCAGGCTCGCCGTTATCTTGGCCTGCGGGCCCTGATCCTGCAGGAAATAGCGGTTGCCGATCGCATCAGACAGGGCGAACAGATCGCGCAGGAGGCCCTGCACGATCGCCTTGTCGATGCTGCCTGCGGCCATTCCTTCGATCCGGGCGTTAAGGCTGCGCGCGATGCGCAAGGGCTCTTCGATCATGCCGTCCTCGCGCAAGCTTGGCAGGGCGCTCAGCCGGTCGATCAGGCGGCGCATCTGATGCGCCATCGAGCGCGGCTGCGCAGGATCGAGCAGCACCATGTCAAGCACCGGCGCACGCGATGGCAGCACAAGGTAGCGGCTGCGATAGACGTTCTCCCCGTCAATCAGATCGACCAGTGCCGACAGGTCTTCGTGGCTGGCTCGGTCAAGCGCGAGCGCCCCCGCCGCCTGCGCCATGATCGAGGACCGTTCGAGACTACGCCCGATGTCGAGGAACTGCACCGCCGGGCCGCGCACCAACGTATCCGACATAAGGCTGGACAGTGCCGAGAATCGTTCGACAAGACGGTCACAAGCACCGGAAATTGCTTCAATATCACCATCCCGAACAAAGGGCATCGGGCGTTGGATGATGCGCCACACATCGCGGCTGAGCCGGTCGCGCAGCAACAGCGCAAGCTGGCGAACCGCTTCTATCGAACTGTGCACCGAGCCCGGCATGTCCATCGAACCGAGCGCCGCACTCGCAAGCTGCGAAGGTTGCCAGCCGCGGCTTTCTGGCGGCACCGCGCCGAGATCGCGCAACAGGTTCGCCAGCCGGGTAATGGCCGAGACGGCATCAGCCCCGCCACCAGCGATGGCGATCTGCTCGACCAGGTCGCGCACGATCCGGCTGACCTGATGCGCCCGTTCGCTATAGCGGCCGAGCCAGAACAGGTTGTCCGCCGCCTGGCTTGGCAGCAAGCCCTGATCGCGTCGCAGCGATGGCGCGGCCATGCCGGGGGTGGTGGTCACCTCGGGCAGAGCGGCAGGGTCCACCACGCACAGGTCGGTGGCAATATCGCCCAGCCCCATCAACGAGCTACGCTGGTGCTCCTCCTGCGAAATGCGCGCAAAGCCGCCGGGCAACACGGTCCAGCTGCCGTTCCCGTCCCGCGCGAGGAAGGCGCGGATGGTGAAGGCGCGCGGCTCGATCCGGCCATCGATCAGCGCCGGAGCCGTGGAATAGCGCACCACCTCCTGCGCCGAGAAGTCGAGCGGCCGGGCTTCGATGGCACGCAACACCGCCGCGCGCTCATCAGGCGTGAGGCTGCCGCCGATACGGGCCTGCCCATCGGGCAGACCCGGCAGCGGCTTGTGGAAGGCGGGCACGATCATCAACTCATCAAAATGCTCAAGCGCATGTTTCCGCTCGCGCTCACCCCCGAGCCACCAGGTCGCCGCATTGGGCAGCGCCAGCGGCTCACCGAGTAGCGAGCGCGCCAGTTTCGGCAGGAAGGCCGGCATGGCGCGGCTCTCCATCACGCCAACACCGGGCCAGTTGGCCAGCACCAGCCCGTCAGCAGCCGCATCGACGATGCCGGGCACGCCGATCTGCGAACGCGCATCAAAGTTAAGCGGATCGATATCGCGCGTGGTGATCCAGCGCCAAACCGCATCGATCCGCTTGAGTCCGGCGATAGTGCGCACGAACACCTTCTCGTCGCGCACGGTGAGATCGCGGCCCTCGACCAGCGCGAAGCCCAGATGCCGCGCCAGCAGCGCCTGCTCGGGGTAAAACTGGTTGAACCGCCCCGGCGTGAGCAAACCGACGCGCGGATCGGATCGATAGCAGCTCGCCGCCATCCCTTGCCGCAGCGCCTCGAAGAAAGCGGTCTGACGGCGGGTGCCGAGCGAGGCCAGCAGCCCACCGGTGGCGCGCCCGATGGCGAGCCGGTTTTCCAGCGCATAGCCGATGCCATGCGGAAGCCGGACACGGTCGGCCAGCACGCGCCATTCGCCCTGCGGCCCGCGCGCGAGATCGATGCCAACCACATGCAGATAATGCCCGCCCGGAGGCTTCGTCCCGATCATGCGGCGGGCGAAGTGATCGCTGCCCGAGATCACCGCGGCGGGCAGATGGCCTTCGGCCACCAGCCGCTGCGGGCCGTAGATGTCGGCGATCACGGCCTCCATCAGATCGGCGCGCTGGATCAGCCCGCGCTCGATCCCTGCCCATTCGCCGGCACCGATGAAAATCGGCAGCGGGTTGAGCGGCCAGGGCCGTTCCCCTTCATCGCCCGCAACGCGGAAGGCCAGACCCAGGTCGCCCACATGGCGATCGAGGTAAGGTTGCAAGCCTGCCAGCGTTCCACCACCGCGCCGCGAAACCCCGGCCACGAACCGCTTCCAGCAAGAGGCCAGTTCCGGCCCGGCAGAAGAGAACACGTCCGCAGACGTGTCATCCGCCCCATAGCTGGAGAGCGGGTCGTTCTCCGGATCGGAGCCATAGAGCTCGGCAGACTGGCTGGGGCCCG
>CENV01042670.1_pt1 | contig 27848 bp, 27 predicted proteins | sample 530231 | NCBI WGS metagenome assembly CENV01 (sample SAMEA2619815, study PRJEB7988) | marine metagenome | biome: marine biome (ENVO:00000447); feature: surface water layer (ENVO:00002042); material: "saline water (ENVO:00002010), including plankton (ENVO:xxxxxxxx)" | depth 5 m
ACGTTGACGAAGCCAGTACGCTCTGAGCCCAACGATATCCAGGCGATGAGTCCAGTAAACGGGGAGACGAACATGGGCATTATGATCAGCAATTCGATCAGCCCCTTCCGCGGCAGGTCGGTGCGGGCCATGATTAGCGCCATGGTGACCCCGAAAACCAACGACACCGCGGTGACCATGGCCGATAGCCACAGGGCATTACCCAGATAGCCGAGATATTCGGCCGAGAAATAGACATTAATGACCGCGTCGAGACTGCGATTACTGGTCAGGCCGACCCTGCTTTCCTCGTAAAAGGCGGCGTCGACGGCAAATGCCAGCGGCATGATGGATATAGCAAGAACCACCAACGCCAGTACCAACCACATGATCCGCTCTGGCCCGAACCAATGCGAGAGGCCACCATGACGCGACCGGCCCTTGATCGGCCTCGCGTCTTCCGCATGGTTGTTGACTGTGACGATGCTCATTTTGTTTCCTCCCGGCATATGCTCACTCGAATTTGGGATCAAGCGGCTTTTGCGGTGCTCGCCTTTTCAGTTGCCGGATAGATCAGTACGCTGGCGGGATCGATACGTACCCAGATGTCCTGACCGGGCTGCCAGGGCATTGGCGGGCTGAGCTGCCCGCGCAATTGATGGCCGGCAGCGTTGAAATAGATGTCGCCGATATTGCCCAGGAAATATGTGACATCTGCCTTGCCCCTGAACACATTGTCCCCGGACAATTCGGTAGCTGCGAGCTGGAGCATTTCGGGGCGAATGACGAGGTCGACAGACGAACCGACAGAGCGATCCGTGGCTCCGGCGAGAATGTGCTCACCATTGTCCAGACGGATGCGCGAATGGCTACCATTGGCGACCAGCGTGCCCCGCAATTTGTTGGCCAGGCCGACAAACTCGGCCCCAAACATGGTCTTGGGCCGATAGTAGATGTCGGTCGGCGATCCGATTTGGTCGATCTGTCCCTCATTCATCAGCACGATGCGGTCGGCGACGACCATAGCCTCCTGCTGGTCATGCGTGACGTAGATCGAGGTGATTCCCAATCCCTGAAGCAACTGTCGAAGCTCGAAACGCATACGCTCGCGCAACTTGGCGTCGAGATTGCTGAGGGGTTCGTCAAATAGCAATACGCCCGGTTCAAGCGCTATCGCCCGGGCCAGCGCGACGCGCTGCTGTTGCCCGCCGGACAGCTGGCTGGCGCCGCGATCTGCGAATTTCGACAGGCCCACACGATCAAGCGCCGCCTTGACCTTCTGTTCGATCACGCCGGCGGACATTTTTTTAATTTTCAGCCCGAAGGCGGTGTTTTCCGCCACGCTCATATGCGGCCAGATGGCGTAGGATTGAAAGACCATGCCGATATCGCGCTTTTCCGGCGGGACGGAAAAACTGGCGCTAGACATTACCTCGTCGCCCATGACGATCGAACCGCCCGAAATTTCTTCCAGCCCCGCCACGCAGCGTAGGGTAGTGGTCTTGCCGCAGCCGCTCGGCCCGAGGAGCACGACGAACTCGCCGTCTTCGACCTCCAAGTCCACGCCCTTTACGGCATGGAAGGCTCCATAGTGCTTCTGCACCGAACGGATGCTGACATTGGACATGGTGGATTCCCCTCCCTGAGATCTGCTTGGCCCCGCCCACTCGGCTGAATGCATGTCCGAGACATAAGAAAACCAAAACAGCTTGCCAGCAACATGTCAATGGTTCTACCTTAGAATTGATTGGAGAGGACGATTGACCTATTTGCGAGAAGACGAGCCGTTGCGGGGCATAGCTCTGGAGGTCTTGGCCGGTGTCCGACGGGTGATCGCGCCCAATCCGGGGCCGATGACCTATCATGGCACGAATACCTATCTGATCGAGACGCAGGAAGGGCTGGTGGTGCTCGACCCGGGTCCTGCCGATGATAACCACATCCACGCCGTCGCCGATGCCTGTGGCGAAGTGGCCGCTGCGATTGTCCTCTCCCACGGACATTACGACCATTGCGCCGGCGCATCGGCGCTCCAAGCGAAGCTCGGCGTTCCCATTTTCGGACATAGCCGCTTTCGCTCGTCGGTCGCTAACATCGACAATGCCCTGGACGAGGGCGACGTAGTCTGCGGGTTGCGCGTCCTGTTTACGCCGGGGCATGCGCCGGACCATATCTGCCTCGAACTGGAAGACGGCGTCGTATTCACCGGTGACCATGTCATGGCATGGTCGAGCAGCGTCGTGCCCTATCCCACAGGCGATATGTCGGCTTTTATTGCCAGCCTTCAGAGACTGGCAGATCGGAATGACACACTATACTTGTGCGGACATGGGCCGCTTCTGCCCTCGCCAAGCGGCTTCGTACAGCGGCTGATTGACAATAGGCTTCGACGCGAAACCGCCATCCTCGAGGCCGTGCGGGGAGGTATGGGCACTGCAGAGGCCATTTCCGAACGGCTATACAGAAAACGCGGCACCCACCTTAGGAAGGCGGCGGAACACAATGTGCGGTCGCACCTAGAAAAGCTGTTAAGGGAGGGCCTTTTGGAATTGCGCGACGGACATACATTGGTTGCAGCTTGATTAATTAGACAGCTCGGTCTAATTAATCTGGATGGATCTATCAAAGCGCCTTTCACCATATGGTCAGAAGCCCAAGCGCGGCCGCCCGCCAATTGCGCCTGGCGCGTCTGCCACACGGCAAGCCCTGATAAGAGCCGGGATCGAGCATCTGACGGAAAAGGGGTATTGCGGGGTCGGCGTCGACGAAATTCTCGCCTTCGCCGGTGTGCCGAAGGGCAGTTTTTATCACCACTTCGCCAGCAAAGCTGAATTCGGCCTCGCGCTGATCGCTGCGTACAATGCGTATTTCCTTGAATTGCTCGACCGCCACTTTCTTCAGCCAGAGCGGGCTCCGCTAGATAGGCTGCGGGACTTCACTATACGCGCGGAAGCAGGACTGGCGCGGCACGGGTTTCGGCGGGGCTGTTTGGTTGGCAATCTCGGACAGGAAATGGGGGCGTTGCCAGATGATTTCCGGACCGCACTGATCGAGGCTCTGGACGGATGGCAGGCTCGAACGGCACAGATTTTTCGCCAAGCTCAAACAGAGGGAGCACTTGGCGCCGGGCATGATCCCGACATCCTGGCCGAGACCTTCTGGACGGGTTGGGAGGGCGCCGTGCTTCGCGCCAAGCTCGAACTGCGACCCGAGCCGCTGCGCCGCTTTGCGAAAACCTTTTTCCAACTGGTCGAAATCCGATGACCCGAACGCTAAAAGGAGCCGATTGTGCGGGCAATACTTATTGAAAAAGCCGAAGACGCGCAGTCCGTAGCGCTGACCAATGTCGATAAAGCGCAACTGCCTGACGGTGACGTCCTAGTTGACGTGGCCTACTCCACGCTCAACTACAAGGATGCACTGGCGATCACCGGACAGGGACCAGTCGGGCGGCGGTTTCCTATGTTGCCAGGTATCGACTTCACCGGCACTGTCGCCGATAGCGGCCACCCCGACTTCAAACTAGCCCGCGTCCAGCTCCTGGTGCTCGACGACTGGGGAACCCATACCCTTACCGATCAGCAGCGTCTCGATCTGCTCGAACTCTTCGAAGAGCGCTACCAGCGCAGATCCACAATCATCACTGCCCAACTTCCAGTCTCAGGGTGGCATCAGATGATCGGCGAACCCACCATCGCCGACGCCATCCTCGACAGGATCATCCACAATGCGCATCGCATCGAACTCAAAGGAGACAGCATGAGACGAAAAACAAAACGAGCCGACTTGACCCAGGAAACAAACACCGAAACCATGGCCAACAACACCTAACCGCAGGACGAAGATCAACCCTGCCCAGACTGTCCGGGAATTAGTGAAACCGGTGTCCGGGAATTTGCGAAATCACTGTCCCGTATTTTTGAAATCCGCATCATGGGTCTGATGCCGATCTACCAGAAGCCAAATACCTCGAGACCGGCCAAGGGGCACAAGGTCTGGCCCTATCTTCTGAAAGGGTTGAGGGTGGAGCGCCCCAACCAGGCCTGGGCTGCGGACATCACGTATCTGCCGATGCGCCGGGGCTTTCTCTACCTGGCGGCCATCATGGACTGGCACACCCGCAAGGTCTTGGCGTGGCGCATCTCAAACACGCTGGAGGCAGACTTCTGCATCGAAGCATTGAACGAGGCGGTCCACAAGTTCGGCTCACCCGAGATCATGAACACCGATCAAGGCAGCCAGTTCACGTCCTTTGCCTGGACCGACCGGTTGCGACGAATGGGAGTGCGCATCTCTATGGATGGCAAGGGCCGGTTCCTCGACAATATCTTCGTCGAAAGGCTCTGGCGCACCCTCAAATACGAATGCGTTTATCTGCACGCTTGGGAAACCGGATCACAGGCTCGCGCCGGCGTCCGCGACTGGATGGAATTCTACAATCACCGACGCCCTCATTCCGCCCTTGGCGGCAAACCACCTGCCGTGATCTATTGGCAGCGCATTGAGCAAAACCAACCCGACCAGCAGGTGCAACGAGTAGCTTAATTTACGCCGAAATCTGTCCAGCGATTGGGGAGTAGCTCACTCACCGGTCAAAAAGAAGCGCTGGGTGGTTTACGCCAAGGCGCCATTCGCTGGACCCGAGGCCGTTCTGGGCTATCTCTCTCGCTACACCCACAGGGTCGCGATCTCGAACAGGCGGCTCATCGGCTTCGGCGATGACGGGGTCACATTCCGCTATAAGGACTACCGGCGCAACGAGGCTGATCGACCGCAGGTCATGACGCTGTTCGCCGACGAGTTCATCCGCCGCTTCCTGCTCCATGTTCTTCCACGAGGCTTCCACCGCATCCGCCACTACGGCCTGCTCGCAAGCTCGACGCGTCAGGCATGCCTGGAACACGCTCGAGAACTGCTCAAGGCCGCACCACCATCGGAATCGGCAGACGAAGGGTCTAAAGACCTGCGTCCACCATGCCCGTGCTGTGGCGGCACCATGGTGATCATCGAGACCTTCGCGCGATGGCAGCAGCCTCGCGCTCCACCAGCCAACGCGCCTCTTATCCGGGAGCTCGCATCATGACCCGGCATGGCTCGATACTAACCGACGCCGCAACGCTGTCGCTGCGGCCAACGGCCGATCTCGGGCCTATTCGTCTCGGCACATGCCCACGGCACCTTTGCGCGGCGCACCGTCACCGCTCACCCAAGGGGATAAGCCCGTCTTGCGCTTCATTGGCATTATCCCGAGCGCTTCCCCACCGCCACTTATTCATTCCCGCAGGCAGCCCAAATCCGGAATCTCCATAGGCACAGCTCATGGACCGCGGGTTCGTTCTCCGGGGGGCTTTCGGGCGCCTGACGGCAGCCGAAACCCTACACGAATGCGGTCAGTCCTGTTCTGGCCCCGGGAACGGAAAAGCTGCCGTTCTGCACGCGCCTCCTTTAAACTCGTTCGGTTTCGAAACAATGAAACGCCAAAGACCGCCAGTCGACTTCGAACAGATGTGGTGGGCTTAGCCTACATCTCGGACACAGAGGGTCCGCAGTGACTTCTTGCAGCCTATGATCAGTCAGTTGGCTTTGGTCAAATTTCGTATCTCGCTCACTCTTGCCTGCGCTGCCGACATGAGCAATGCAGTATCCAGTTGCGCAGTAACCAATCGCGCCCCTTTCTCGATATATGCAGCCACCCGTGCGTTGTCACGGTCTCCGCCCAATCCGGCGAGCTTACCCTGCCGGCAAGCGGCGCCAATCACGCTTTCGACCATTTGGATGAACTCGGGCTTTTCCATACTGTAGCCTACGCCAAGATCGCTCAAAAGATCCACGCAGCCGAGATGCACGCCGTCCACCCCCTCAACGGCCAAAATTTCATCGGCATTTTTTACCCCCTCGCGCGATTCGATCATGCAGATCAACAATGTGCGCTCGTTGCAGAGGTCCATCGTCTTGCGCTGGGGCAAGGTCTGGTAGTTCAAGAGACGGATTAATCCCGGCAGCGAACGGCGGCCGAGCGGGGGGAATTTGGCCGCTCTTACTGCCTTTTCTGCCTGGGCACGCGTTGCCACGTCGGGAATGATCAAACCACTTGCCCCGGCATCGAGATAGAGCGGTATGTTTGGGTCATGGCTGCCTAAAGTACGAACCAGAGAGGCAATGCCCGCATTCACGCATGCTTCGATGATTTCCGCAGCCACATCTACGGAGAAGGCTGCATGTTGTGCATCGATGAAGACAAAATCAAAGTCACACACCTTGGCAATCATCGCGATTTCGCCTGACTTGACCGTGCGCACGATCAAACCGACGGCCGTGTCATCTTGTTCTACTCTATCGAGAATACTGTTGGCGATCTGGGTCATGGCCGGGGAAGAACCTCGTCGGCAGGTGTGAATGGCTGGTTGGAAAGGAATTTCTGCATGTTGCCAAAGGCGTGACGTGCCACATTGGGCACGTTATCGAGCACGCTGCCGGCCGTGTGCGGAGTAATCACCACCTGCTCCAGAGTAAGCAGTCCGACGCCCGGCTGAGGCGGCTCGGGATCAAACACGTCGAGGCCGGCGCCCATCAGATGCCCCGAAACGAGAGCGTCGTAGAGGGCATCTTCATCGACGATGTCGCCACGAGACACATTGATAAGTACCGACCGCTCCTTCATGCGCTTGATGACGTCGGCATTGATGAGCTTCTCGTTCTCGGCACCGCCGGGAATATGGAGGCTAACGATATCGGACTGTGCGATCAACTCCTCGAACGAGACGTAGCGCGCGTTGCAGCGACGCTCGACCTCCGCATCGCGTCTTGCAAGATCGGAGTAAATGACATCGACCTCGAAGCCCATTAGTTTGCGGGCCACGGATTGGCCGATATGACCAAACCCCACCAGCCCAACCGTCTTTCCTGACAGCTTCATGCAGATGCCGCGCATCTTGTCGAAGAGCCAACGCCCTTCTCGTGCTGCCTGATCGACCATCGAAAGCCTGCGCAGCACTGAGAGCATGAGCATAATGGCATGCTCTGCCACTACGCTGGCATTCCCGCCTGCAGTAATCGCCACTGCAATACCGGCGGCCTCGCAGGCTTCAAGGTCAATCCTTTCGAGCCCAATACCCCACTTCTGAATCATTTTGAGGCGAGGCGCAGCTGCAATCATTTCCGCAGTCACCTCGGCCCAACCCGTCAGAATGATGTCAGCATCGGCCGCCAGGGCCGCTTGCTCGGTCGGGTCGTAGGTGTCGGCGAAGGCAATCTCAAACTCTGCAGGAATATTGGCGAGCACCGCCGCCCGCACTTCCGGGGTCCAGACATCTAGTCCTGCCACTTTGATTGTTGTCATGCTTTCCTCCTGCTAGCGGGCGTCGTTGCCAGCAATTCTATAGCCGTGCGTGAACGTTCACACAATCCTTTGTTTGCGTTCGGGAGGCGAAATTTGTGATAAGGATCGCGACGGGAGTCAGGCGGAGAAGAATCTTGCAAATTACGTTGAAGAGTATCGCGGAACGAGCCGGCGTCTCATATCAAACGGTTTGGCGCGCACTCCACGGCGAAGGGCGTGTCTCGCCCCAAACTCAAGAGCGCATCCGCGAAATCGCAAAAGAGATGAATTATCGCACCAATCGTTTCGCAGCCGGATTGCGCACCAATCGGTCGGGCATCGTCGGACTGGTAGTTCTCGACGTGAGCAATGCCTTTACCGGGGCGCTGACCCGAGCCATTGAGTTCGAGGCGAGAGCCAGAGGCTATTCGGTCTTTCTGGCCAATAGCGATGGCGATATCGAGCGCGAAAGAGACGCGGTTCTCGACATGATCGAACGCCGAATCGACGGGCTGATCATCAGCGGCGCGCAGATGAGCCAGAGCTATCTGTTCACGGAACTCCCGAAAGAGTTTCCGATCGTCTGGATTAATAAGCCGATCGCCCGCGCGGGGTTGGGCGGCGTGGGTAGCCGCAATTTCGACGTCGGTCTGCAGGCTGTCGACTATTTCGCCAAGCGTGGGCACCAGCGCATCGGCGGCATTTTCGGCCCGTTCGCCAACAAGCCCTTCGAGGCCCGCCACGAAGGGCTTGTGGAGGGGCTGGCAAGGCATGGCCTCGACAGCAACCCAGATTGGCTCAAGGTGGGTGAGAACACCATCGCGTTCGCGCACCAGGCGTTCATGGAGATGTGGCAGGGCGAGCAAAAGCCTCAGGCTGTGCTCACGACCAGCTATCGACTGACCGAGGGCGTACTCACTGCCGTCCAGGAGCTAGGACTAAAGCGCAACGAGGATGTCGAAGTGCTGGGCTTCGATATCCAGTATGCTGAGTTCCTACAGCCCCCAATGGCGGTATTCCGTCAGCAATATGGCGAGATTGCCCGCCGCGCCGTCGAACGGCTGGTGGCGGGCATAGAGGGGCATGCGGCGCCCGAAGCGAGCGATGTCGCGGTGCCGCTGCAATCCGCCGGACGGTGATCCTGCAACCTCAGGTCATCGCGCGGTAAAACCCTCCCGCTGCAAGCGCGCACCGTGGCTGCGGGCCGCCTCGATGATTCCGGCATTGGCCGCTCCGTCCTCGCCCGTGGCGCCGAAGGACGGGTTGCCGCGAATGGCTTCGATGAAATCGCCGACTTGTAGGCCGTAGGGAACGAGATGGTCGAGCTGCTCGAATTCGCGCACGATACCGTCGTGGGTGGTGACGGTGGACGAGGCATCGAGCGCTAGCGTGTCCTCGGCGCGGATCCAACCTTTGCTTCCGTAGAACTCGAAGCGGCTGCCCGGGCTGACATTGGAGTTGCTCGCCTCGACCAAGCCGATGACGGCGTCGCCCAGCCCCATCATCACCGCTACGCTGTCTTCGGTACGGAAATCGAATTTCTGCGAGCCCATTGCCGCACCGATGAACCGGCCATGCGACCCGCCAAACCATTGCGCCATATCGATGAGGTGGGATCCAAGGTCGTTGATAATGAATCCGCCGCTGATGGCCGGGTCCTGACGCCATGCGGGGGGCTCGGCGGGCATGTCGGGGTAATAGGGATAGAGCCAGAAGCGGTGCAGCCGCACGTAGCCCAGCTTGCCGATATGGCCGGTTTCGATCAAATCCTTAATGTAGCGGTGTGATGGGCGGTAGCGGTGCTGGTATCCGACACGCAAGATGCGTCCGGCGGCCGCTGCCGCCTTTGCAGCTTCGGCGGCTTCGGCGGCGGCGAGCCCGAGCGGTTTTTCGACCAGTACGTGCTTGGCCGCCTGAACAGCGCGGATCACGTCGGCGCCGTGGCGGCTGTTGGGCGAGCAGATCCAGACGGCGTCGATATCGGGGTCCGCGAGCATCTGGTCGACTGATTCATAGGACTTTTTCGCGCCGTGGGCCTTGGCAAAGGCCTGCGATCTTTCGAGCGAGGTCCCGACCCCGCCGATGAGTTGGGCCGCGGGATTGGCGACGATGTTGGGGGCGGCAACTCTGTTGCCATGACCGGACGTGCCGATCACGCCAAAGCGGATAGGTTGGGACATGTTGACCTCTTATAGACTGAACATTTGGCCCCCAGATTACTCCGGGGGCAATTCCTCGGGATTTTCGAGATCGTAATCGGTGATCGCGAACAGGATCGCCATCAGGCCGCCTCCGATGGGAATGAGCAATTGAGGTACCCAGATCGGCATGGTGATGAGGCCATAGTCGATCCGTCCGGTGCGCAGGCTTTGCGAGACAAGCGCGATGCCACCAGCCAGGAGCAGAAGGCCCGCGATGACCGCCAGAGCACGGAACAGTGCCTTGGCCAGCTTAGCGACAATGCCGCCATACTGCCGCGACAGCAGGTCGATTTCCACGTGACCGCGGTCGATTACTGCAAGGCAACTGCCCAACAGCACGATGCCAGCCATCAGATAGCCGATGAGCGAACTTGCGTAGCTCAGCGTCGCCGACGACAGGAAATTGCGTTCAAGCGCACCCAGGGCGAGCAGCACCACAATCGCCCAGAGCGCCACGCCCGTAAGCACCTCGAGCACTAGGCCCGTGCTGGATATGGGCTTTTTCATAACCAATCCTCCTCCCTCTCGCGTGCTGTCACGACGCAAAGCTGGTGACAATTTGCGGAAAGACCAACAACAACACCAGCATGATGCAGAGCATGCCCATATAGGGGATGACCCCTCGCCATACCGCCTCGATGGGCTCCTTGGTCAAATGCTGGGCTACAAACAGATTGACCCCGACCGGGGGGCTGAGTTCAGCAATTTGCACGCAGGTGACCAGCACCACCCCTAGCCAAATGGGATCATATCCCAGACCGACGATGGCCGGAAACACGAAGGGCAGGGTCAAGACAAGCATGGAAAGCCCGTCGAACAGTATACCCAGCACCACGTAAAACAGCGCGATCAACATGAGTATCACCAGCGGTGAAACCGGCAAAGCTTCAATGAATTGGGTTGCATCGCGCCCGAACCCTTGGAAAGCCAGCGTGGTGGACAACATCTGGGCGCCGACCAGGATGAACATGATCATCGCGGTGCTCACGATGGTACGCCGCGTGGCCGAACGCAGTCGCAGCCAGCTGATTTCGCCATTGATCAGGGTCATGATCAGGGCGAGCGTCGCGCCGAGGGCGGCCGCTTCCACGGGAGTCACCCAGCCGGCGAGGAAGCCGCCGAGAACCACCAAGATGGCGACAGGGAACTGCCAGGCTGCACCAATAGTGTCCCGCTCGGGCTGCCGGCCTTGCTCTTGGCCCGGCGCCTCCATGGGCGCAGGATGTTTGCGGGCAGCCCGTTTCCAGGCCCAGACCGCCATGGCAGCAAACAGAAAAATCTGAATGATGCCCGGTAGGATGGCAGCGGCGAACAAATCTGAGATTGCCGTTTCCGTCAGCGATCCAAAGATAATGAGAGTAACACTAGGCGGAAGCATGATGCCCAGCGCACCGACCGATGCGACAAGTCCCAGACTCTGATCTACCGGAAGGCCCGATTTCCGGAGTCTGGGGTATGTCGTGCGGGTGACAATCGAGGTGACCGCGGCGAGCGAACCGGCCACGCACGATATCATGGCGCCCACGACGACGGTGCCCAGAGCCGACGAAGCCGGGACACGCCGACCAACTCGTGTTAGCCAATTGAACAGGTCGCTGCCCGCTCGGGATGTCGAAAGAATCTCACCCATCAGAACGAAGAGCGGAATGGCGGCGAGCGTGCCCGAATTGGCCGACGCCCAGACGGAAACGCCGATCTGGTTCCACGCCTGGTCCCCGAAAGACAGCCACAAGCCGAGCGCACCGGCGATAATCATAGCGACGCCCGTCATGACCCCCGAAAGGGCCAGGACGACCACCACGACAGCGACGATTAGAACTGTGAACATCGTTTTCGGCTCGGCTGAGAGACTATTTCACGAGATCGAGCAGGGATGCCGATTCCGTTCCGTTCCGTTCCGCCCAGGCGCCCCAAACGTTCTGAGCGCCCGAGATAAGGAGTTCGCGATCCTCATCGCTGATGGGCACTATCGTATAACCCTGCGCTTCGGCTTCGATGCGATACTGTGCCTCCTGCGTCTCAGCTTCTCTCCACACCTCGTCCTCGAACGCCTGCGCCTGCTCGATCAGGGCGGCCTGTTGATCGGCGTCGAGCTCATTCCACCGAGACTCGCCGACCACGAGAAAGCCTGGACTTTGGATCGCGTCCCAAACAACGATATTGGGCCCGAAATCCACGAGATTCTGGGTCATGATCAGCGGAATGCCTGCAATGATGCCATCGACTTGATTCGACGCCATAGCCGTCGAGAGCTCGCCAACTGGTATGTTCGTAGGGAAAGCTTCCAGCGATTCCACGAATTGGTCCTGATCGGGACCGAGCGTGCGGATGCGGAGACCCGAAAGCGATTCAACACCCTCGAAATCGCGGTTGCCAAGGTAGAGCTGCAGGGGGGTCGACGCCAAGGTCGCCAGGATGCGTAGTCCATAACGCTCTGATAACAACTGTTCTTGGGCTGGACGCAATTCGTTAGCGATCTCACGCGCTTCAGGAGCCGAAGCGGCGATCATCGGCAGCCCGACTACCGTCAGATAAGGAGCCTCGCCTGCGACATAGGATGCCACGAACTCGGCCAGCTCGATATTACCGTTGGCGACCGGATCAAGGATAGCATCTGCCGGAACGCCAAGAGAGGAAGAGGGAAAAACCGAAATTTCGATATCACCACCCGAAGCCTCGCTGACGTTGCCCGCAAACCTTTCCAGAGCGGTCGTCCACCAGAATGTCGCCGGTTGGTCGGCGTGCAACCGCCAGTCGACGGTCTGGGCATAGGCACTGCTTGACGCGAGAAGGGCCGCTGCAGAGACTGCGGCGGTCACGAATTGCCGTATATTCTTCATCAAATTTCCTCCCATTGGTGTCGGATCGGGCAGCGGGGAGCGCTTCCCAACTTGACATGATGTTAGATTAGCGTGATCGTTCACGCAAGCAGTAACATTCGACTTTATGCTGCTCGCCCTGTCGGAAAACTGATGGAAGGTAGTTTATGAGCCGGCCCAAACGAATTATAGATGCTCACCATCATCTGTGGGATCTGAGCGAGAACATCCATCCTTGGCTTTCGAAGGCAGGTCCCCACCCGATGTTCGGCGAAGACTTTGACGCACTGCGCCAGACATATCTGCCCGCTACGTTTCTGAACGATATCGGTGACCTGCCGGTTGAAATGTCTGTGCATCTCCAGGCAGACGCTTCAGATCCAGTCCGCGAAAGCCTTGGGTTGAACAGAATGGCCAAAGCGCCGGCGAGTAGAGGCTTTCCTCACGCCATCGTTGGGTATGCCGATTTTTCGAAGCCCGACGTGGCAGATATTCTGGCGGCCCAGGCTGAAATTTCTAGAGTCGTGGGTATTCGCCAGACCCTACATCACCGGTCAGGTCGTCCCCTGGACCAAGAGATTTGGGTCAGAAATTTTGGACTGCTCCGCAAACACGACTTTTCGTTCGAACTACAAGTATACCCTCGCCAGTTGAGTGAGGCGCTGCGTCTTGTGGATAGGTATGACGATATCCAGTTCGTACTGCCGCACGCTGGGCTGCCGCAGGATCGCACCGCCGAAGGAATCCAGCAATGGCAGAACGCCATGTGCGCCTTTGCCAAGCGAGAGAACGTTGTGGTGAAGGCTTCCGGATTTGGCATGATGTACCGCGCCGATTACCTTAAGCATACCGCCGCAGTGATCCGCGATCTGCTCGCGATTTTTGGTGCCAACCGTTGCCTTGCAGGGAGCAACTACCCTGTCGATAGGTTGGGCGCCTCATACGCGGACATCTGGCAGTCGATGTTCGACGGCACGTCAGAATTGTCGATCGATGAGCGCGACGGGTTCTATTTCGGCACCGCGGCAAGAATATACAAACTAAATGAGCATTAATTCGACTGCATAGTTCCGAGTTTTCTAGTAGACGCCGTCGGTTCTCCTTTCCTGCTGTCGTTCGAACTCGACGGGTGACAGCACGCTGCCACATTCCCTTTGCCAAGCTTGCGCATGCCTCCAAACCGAGCGGTAGCTGCCGTCATAGCCACGCTCCTCAAATATCTGGATCAGCATCAGCCGCTCCCGCCGAGGCTTTGTCGCATTCGCTGACAACAACCGATCCAGGTCTTCACGCCAGCCGCCCATTCGCGGACAGGGCTGATGCCTGCGCTCGTAGCGAAACTTCGTCTCGCCCGACCGTAAGCGCTTTCTCGCTCCCCTATGCGGCGAGGCTTGACGCTTTTCTGAAGGCCCATGGCATGAGCTCCTCAATACGGCTTTTCGGATGGCCGTCGAGCAAGGCTCGGAGGATATCGGCGATATAGTCGACGGGGTTCACTTCGCTCATTTTGTCATTCGGCGTGGAATATTGGCTCTGGCGCGCACTTGGTGCACTGCGCTCACGGAGCGCCTATTAGCCTGGCCTCCAACAAGTCGATCTTTCCGCGGCCATACATCTGACGCTTGACGAGCTTGAGCTTGGTGATCTGCCCCTCAGTTTGTCCGTTCGACCAGGTTGAAGTCATTGCCGCCTCGACCGCTGCTCTGTCCCGATGAACCCCCTTGGCGAACGAGGCCATCAGGCCTTGCGAAGACTGCTCAAGCCAATCGGCCAAACCGCCGGCGTCCCGGGTCCGGATCATGATGTGGAACGCCTCGACCTGACTGCGGGCGGTGACCAGGTTGGGCACATCGGCTTCAATAGCGGCGACAATAACCGTTTCTGACTTCGTCAGTCGGTCTCGCCCTGTGGCCATAAGCCTGGCAATGGTTCGCGCCGAGGGAATGCGGCGAAGGGCTGCGTCGGCCTGTTCGGCTCGCCGCCGGCGCGTTGCCCACTCTCCCACCACCCGGAGCGAACCTTTGAACCCCCTTGTGCGCAGGCGCCGCCAAAGATCGGCGCCATTTCGATCGCCCTGTTCCCATCGAGAATCCAACCACTCGAGGTAGGGCTCAAGCGAGTTCACGCGCGTGCGGAACACATCGGTGTGCAACCCCCTTGTAATCTGGCGAACAAGCCCGCGGCTGTGACCGGTACGCCGGACGATTTCCTTGATCGGGATCCCGTCGTTGAAGAGCGCCATAACCGCCTGGCTAGTGTCCTCACGGCGCAGAAAGCCTTGATATTGGATTTTCTCGGCTGCCGTCAGAAGCTCAGGGTCGATACGCACCACCCCGATACTCTGCCTGATTTCCCGCATGGATTTGCGCACTGCCTCGAGAAAGGCCCTGCTGGCGTTCTCCATCAGATGCCATCGGTCGGCCACCTGGATTGCTTGCGGCAGACCTCTGCTGATCGCGAGACCGTATCCGCCACCCCGATCTCGGGCGACAATCTCGATCTGGCCTTGATGAGATAGCCAGGCTTGTGTTGTCGCGGGTTCCCGGTCCGGCAACAGCTTGATTGGGCGGCGGCGCTCAAGATCGCAGATCAGCGTCCCATAGCGATGATTGCGTCGCCAGGCCCAGTCGTCGATACCGATGACGCGAGGAGGCACCGGCGCTGTCGTGCCATAGCGCCGGACGGTTCGGATCAAAGTATCCTTGCTGACAGGCACCATGAGCCGATCCGCAAATCGTGAACCCGGACGGCCACCAAGCGCCAAGCCCAAATGATGGATGATGAGGTTGAGGCGCTGTGTCCTGCGCGCCCACGGCGCAAGCGCGCCATTGTCCAGCCGCTCGGCAAATATCTTCTGTCCGCACAGCACGCTGTTGCATCGAAATCGGCGGGCTTTGACGAGCAATCTGACGCGACGGCCTCCAAGCGGGAGGTCGGAGGCCGTTCGCCAATAATGACTATGGATACTACGGCTACTGCGTCCACAAGAGGGGCAAGCACTTCCCGTTTGACGAGGGCGGACGCCGATCTCGAGATGACCGTCTATCTCCAGCGTCGTCTCAATGATGAAGCCTGACGGTATAAGCGACGAAGTATCAAGCTTGCGAGCCATTGCAGTGATTCCCTCTCAAAAGGAAATCACACAGCTCGATTGCACCAAATCTGAGTCAGAGCCAATATTCCACGCCGAATGACAATCACTGTCCCGGAATTACCGAAATCAGTGTCCGCGATTTACTGAAATGGCTGTCCGGGAATTTGTGAAACCCGCAGATGCGGCGACGGTGGATGCCATCGAGAGGGCGCTGTCGACCACTTCTTCGTGGTCGCCATAAGCTACCGCGCCGAGATTTTGCAAAGTGGCGGGATAGAGAGGAGATGGCAGATCTCGTACGGAACGCGGCGCGCGCGGCCGGGCGTGCCGCCGGTCGTGGGGCGGTGTTCCTGGCAGAGCGTTCTGACGACGATCTGGGGCAAAAGGCGTTCTTTGCCCTCATTGAAGCAAATTGGAAGTTTGGCGCCGTCGCTTTCGATGACCTGGAAAGTTGCTTTTCCTGTTGGGCGTGCTCATCGTCGCCATCCATCAGGAATGGCCTGATAGCCTGGTCGCTTGCCTGTCGATGCTCGATACGCTGGCACAGCAACGGCCGGTGGCCAAAGCCGGGGGCATATGGAACGCCATCAACCGACTTCGGGCCGCATGAGGTCGTCGATAGTTCCGTCATCAATCGTGCGGAGTTCGCGGCCTGTTTCTGGCCGAAAGGGGCGCACTCCATGGAGAAGGCGCGTCGGGTAAAGATGGGGTGCCACTCAGGGCGTCGATCCGGTGAACGTCTGCCTTTAAGAAGGCCCGCCAGTTCTCCGAACGACAGAAATGAGGGCGCAAAGCTGATGGGGTGGACGCCCCCCGACGGCATCTATGTGCCAAAGTGGAGGTGTTGAAACACCACTGAGGGAGGCATCCGTGTCGGAACTTACCACAATCGGTCTGGACATCGCCAAGAACGTTTTTCATGCGCACGGCGCTGACGAACGCGGTGCGATGATCTTCAGTCGCAAGCTGACGAGAAGCAAGCTGCTCGATTTCTTCGCCGGTCAGCCGGTGTGCGTCGTGGCGCTCGAAGCCTGCGGCGGTGCGCATCACTGGGCGCGCCAGCTGCAATCGATGGGGCACGAGGTTCGGCTGATCCCGCCGGCCTACGTGAAGCCGTTCGTGAAGCGGAACAAGAACGATGCAATCGATGCCGAGGCGATCTGCGAGGCGGCGCAGCGTCCGGGCATGCGCTTCGTTGCGGTGAAGAGCGAGGAGCAACAGGCCGCAGGACTCGTGTTCCGCACGCGCGATCTGGCAGTGCGACAGCGCACCCAGCTGATCAACTCGATCCGTGGCCACCTTGCGGAATATGGTTGGGTGGCGCCGCGCGGGACTGCGCACATGACGATGCTGTCTGACCTTCTCGAGGATGAGGAGATGGCCTCCAGTCTGCCGGAGGCGGCGCGGCCGATCTTCAAGCTCATGGTCGACATGCTGGGCGAGCTGGACAGGCAGATCGCTGTGCTCGACCGCGAGATCGCGCGGCGCGCGAAGGAGGATGAAGATGCCCGGCGGCTGATGACCATACCCGGCATCGGACCGATAGCGGCCACCGCCATCATTGCGCTAGCTCCACCGATCGAAACGTTCCGCAAAGGCCGCGACTTCGCCGCCTGGCTCGGCCTAGCACCGCGCCAGCACTCGACTGGCGGCAAACAGCGGCTCGGCAGCATATCGAAAATGGGAGAACGCACCATCAGGCGGCTGCTCATTATCGGCGGGAGCTCAATGGTGCGCCAGGCGTGCCGGTTCGGTGCACCGGCCGGCTCGTGGCTGGAGCGGATGCTCGCGCGCAAGCCACGCATGCTCGTCTCGGTGGCGCTCGCCAACAAGATGGCGCGCATGGTCTGGGCGCTGCTCACGAGGAAGGAAGATTACAGAGCTCCGGAGGCGGTCGCGGCGTAAGCCGGGCGGCAGCCAGAGGTGTCGGGGACGTAGGCGGTCGAAGGAGGGTATGGCACAACGGTCGGCGAGACGGGGCTGGACGAACCAGGGAATGGCAGAGCGCTAGCCAAGCGCGCAAAGCTGAAATGGATCCTGTCCGCGAACTCCCATACTGGCCCGCAGCCATGGCGCTGCTCATCGAGGCCGGACAGATGACAGCATCCGACTACGTGCCAACATACCCGAATTTACTGCTTGCATCCGAAGGGGCGTCCACAGATGCCATTAGTTTTGCGGCATCGCGGCATCGCGGCATACCAAACGCTGCGGCAAGATTGAGCGTCAGCATCGACTTCCCCGCCCCACCCTTGGTCGTACCGACCGGTAGAACCAGTGTACCCGCTGCGCGGCTTTGCATGATGCGGGCGCGATTGAGACTATCCTGCGACGAAATTGGTACCGGTTGATGCAGAAACCCGGTGACATCAGGACGCCTCATGATCGCCTCCGTCTGAAGGCGCAAGCGTTCCGATTTGCCGAGCACTCAGGGCTTCCAGGGTCCGCATGAGGCGTGTTTCCCGATCCAGTGCGGAAGCAATATCTGTTTCGGCGCGCTCGAGCTTGCTGCGCAGAGATTCATATGCGCTCTGACTATACGAAGCGGCTTGTTCTGCTGCTGCCGTCTGACGTTCGGCACTGTCAAGCCGGGCCTCGCAGTCGGCAAGCTGAGCCTTTACATCGCTTTCCCGTCTCTTTGCTTTTTGCTGGGCGTCCTCAAGACGCTCTTCGTTCTCGCGCGCGGCTTCAAGCTCATCTTCGAGAGCGTTCATCAGGGTATTGAGGCGCTCACTTGCTTGCCGATAGCGCTCCCGCTCGGTCGTGCAGGCCATGTCGTAAAGGCTCGACAACATCGGGCGCGCGCTTTCGAGCAATGCGGAAGGAAAGGTTTCTTCCGAGCCTTGCGGATTGGAGCGGGCCCGGCGTTGGCGCAAAAGGCGAGCAACCGTCGACTTGCTGCCACCTCCAAGTTCTTCGATGACATTGTCGGCGGTGGCCGCCCGTCCGGCCCGTTCGAGTGCAAAGATAACGCGCTCGACCGCCTGCTCTGTGGCGATAGCGGCGCTCATCGCTCCATCCTCCAACGATGGGTACGGTACAGTACGGTACAGTGAGTACAGCCGTAGCTTCTCCCTCGGGCCTGACGGGCGTCATGGAAGGTTCGAGAAAGCCTCCTAGCCCCCTGCCCTCCGTCATAACAATTTCGAGCATTCTTCATTTTGCACCTCGACTTCCCACTTTAGTATGCTATGCTAATATTGCAATACACCGAAAGAAGCCAGAATCCATTTCCCGCATGGTTAACGAACCGTTTCCCGAAATCCTCGCCGAGGCCCGCAAGCGCAAAGTCCCCTGGATGGACATCGCTCTCGCCGTTCGCGAACTTGAAACAAGCGGGGCGCCAACAGGCAGTGTCGAACCGCCGATCCGCATGGCCGAGAGGCTGAGCGGCTACTCGTCCAACCAGCTTCGGCGCATGCTTGCCGCGCTGGGCTTTCTGGATGAACTCACGGCTGTCGATCCGGAGTTGCGCCGGGCGTTGGGGTCGCCGCGATTTTCGCACGCGGAGATGCTGGCAAAAATCTGGAGGGCTGATCGGGGCGCTGTGCTTGATCTACTCCGTAAAGAGCCAGTCTTGCGCTACCAGTCCCTTTACCAGCTCCACGAGCATGTCCAGCAAAAGAGTGGAGCACCTCCTCCGATGGCAGCGGGCAAACGGGCCAGTGCCGCCTTCAAGCATAATTTTCTGGCCATACAGTCCAGGTCGCCAGACATCCTGACTCTTTTTGGCAACGCGAGTTACACGCTCATTGAACCGCGCGCACATCACCGGTACGCCAAGCCGGCACTGCTGCTGCGGGCGGAGCTCCTTGACACGGAGCGAAGCCGCCGAGGTCAGAGGCGGGTGTGTTGGGCGGGCATCGACTTCATGTTCACAACAAATCGAGACGATCCAGCCATTATCCGGCACCTTTTGTCCCTGGCAACCGAAGCCAGCTTTTTCGATGGTCAGCTTGTTGTCATACCAGAGGGACCCGCACTACAGACCGTGGTAAACGTGATTGATGAGCTGCGGCTGCCAAACTTTGTCGTTATCGCCGTCAGCAACCAGACCGCATCCTTGGAGCGCATGTCATTGGTACACCCCTCCCCCGATCGCCGCGACCAATGGTATGCTCCGCACCTTTTCAACACCGTGTCGAGCTGGATTGGGACAACATGGGTGTAGGGCCAGCACACCCGGTCGACAAGGTCGAATGCTAAACGCGCGGCGCGGCCCGCATGTTTGTGGCCGCCCGATCATTCTATCTGCCGGCGTCAAGCGGCAAAGCAGTGAAATTGGAAGCGCTAAGAGAGCTCGCCCTTTAGTGCTGCGACAATTCCCAAGCGAAAAAGCGGCGCAAGTTCCTACGAACTTCATCCCATGAACGCGACGGGCTCCCTCGCTGTTGGTTGGAAACGTTTGAATGTGCCACGCACATTGTCAACGCTTTCCGCCAGAGGCTTGCCAGCCAAACGGAGCCCGCGCCAACCCGTTCTGCTTTTCGCGTAGTGAGTAGTCGCAGTGCGAACCGACCCGTGGCCCGCAGCCGCAGCAACCTCGTAAGGTTCCAACCAGGTTTTTGCACTGGCAATTCCCACGTGCCGGAGGGTGTAAAGACTAACCCGGTCGACACCGACAGCTTTGCAAACACGTGCAAGCCGCGATGCAAGCCGGCCATGAAGACTCTCCCAGCCTCCCGCCTGTGCTGTCGCTTTCCGAATGCGCCGCAAAAACAATTCAAGGTTTGCGATACCGTCGGCGCCCATTGCCGAGATATCGCGACTGCGGTATTTGCCGTTGGCTCGGCCGTTTGTCGCCTTGGCATTTTCGACGACCAGAATCGTGCCTTCGACGCTTGCGGAAAGGTATTCGACGGGTCGAAGAAACAAAGCGACACCAAACCCGAGAAAGCAGCGCAGGAGCCGGTCGTACCTGCCTTTCGACGTCTTGAGATGCTGGTCAAGTTTCATGAGCTCAGCGACGCTCAGGCTCTTTCGTTTCCGACTCGATGTTCGTTTGGGCCCGCCATCTACCGGCTTCGGCCCTGCGGCCAGCCGCATCTCCAAGCCAGCGCGAAGATCCGAGAGCATCTCGGTGCCATCGAGCTCATGCCAGATCGCGGACCTGTACTGGCGCACGGTGCTTGCTTTCCACCGACCATTTTGAGAACGAAACCACGCAACGACATCAGCGATGTCTCCGCCAGCCCGTTCTTCACGTTCCGCCATTAGCCGCAGATTGCGATACCGACGACCATAGGCCGCCACCGATTTGCTCGTTTTGCTGGCAATTTGCCCTGTGCAATTGCGTCTCATGAACTCGTTCTCCCCGTGTTACTCGACGAAGAAAAGCTTGTGACAGGATCATGAAAGAATCCATCGCGCGTTACCGAGAAAACGCTCAAGCAGCTGGGCCATTCAAGTGATCGTGCAGCCGGCAAAATTCCGGTTCTACCCGGAACCGGTGCTGTAGGCACCCCACGGCCAATGCTCGGGAACCGGCGTGACTGAAGACTTGTACCGATTGGCGGAAGCCGGACTGACGCTACGATCTGCTGACGCGGCTGCGCGACAGCGGAGTGACGGTGGACCTAGGCGTCCGAAATGCGAATAGCTGCCTCCGGTTCAACAAGCGAACCAGACGTCAGATCGCCCGATTTGCCGAGCATAACCCAGTCCACGACATTTGACCCCGGACACCGAGCATGAATACCCCAAAGCTAGGCGGACTTCGTCTGGCGTCGTGTTTTTGCCTTCAACTTCGCTGCCCGCGACCAAGGGGCAATCTCCATTTTCTCAACCCAGGGAAGCAGACGGATCGGCTGCCGTTGGAGATGAGCAGACAGGACCGGCAGTTTCGCCATGATCTCGAGTTGAACCGTCAGTTCGATTGGATCGCAATATCTGTCTGCGGTCTCGGTTCCGCGTGTGTGCCCCAGAAGATCAGCCCGTTCCTCCTCGGTAATGCGGGCCTTTTTCAAGGCATCGTTGAAATAGTGTCGAAACTGGTGTGGTGTCACACCCACTCCCGATAAAATCGGGTGTACTTCATCGTAGAACCGATCCCCCATGGGGCTGCGTGTCGAGGGGGAATAGAGGTCGGGAAAAAGGCGCGTGTAGCCCAACGCTTCGATCGCCTGAACGTAATCCAGGAAGCCGAGCCTGATCAGTTCGGGATGGAGTGCCAAATTGCGGATTGACTGCGAGTTCTTGATGCGGCGCTGCTCGTTAAACGTGATGTGTATATAGGGAATTTCGCCGTTGTCTCGGATCACATCGCTGACAAGCAGACCGCAGAACTCCTCCCGTCGCGCACCATTGTAAACGGCAAGCAAAAGCCCAAAATAGAGCCCACGGTGGAACACTTCAGTGCCTGGTTGGTCGGGGTGTTGCCAATTTCGGCATCCGAGGAAGACCGGCGATTGAAATAAGGGCGCGATTTCTCGGGCCGTCGGTTTGGCACGCACCTCGCGGTCAGTGCGCGTATCCCTTGCTCGAAAAGCTCCGACATCAAGGTCCGGGTCAAGCTTGTGTCCGAGTCCCTTGGCGTATTTAAACAGCAGTCCCAGATTTGTGTAGTGACGATTTCTCGTGGGAATTTCGATTCCCCGCTTTTCCAATGGCAAGGCCGCTCCTTCTCGCCGCAGATCGGCAATCGGCACCGTCGCATCCTTACGACTCTTGCCATAGCTTTTCTTGATCACCAGCAAGAACTCATTGAATGCACCCACGTGCTTCTGCTCGATCAGGCAAAGATCCTCGGTGCCTACGGTTTCGCGCATGAAGCGAGCGAAAAGTCGATAGATCGACTGCGCCTGACCTGCCGATTTATTGTCCCATTGTTTATCCTTGGTCTTCTGAGCGACCAGCTTTTCCCCAATCTCAATGATGAGGGCCGGCTCGGCCGTTGGATGAGGGGCAGCGGATTGGTGGCTCTGACTGGAGGACAAAATCGCAGTTTGATGTTCGGGCTTGTTTCCGTCAGCAGCGACGGTGGTGGCAGCAACTGAGGTTTTGGGTGAATGCGGCTCCAGATGTCCAACAAGCTCGTCATACGGCAGTGCATCGACGCCATTTCCCCGAGAAGCTCCAAGAAGGGCCTCCCCGAGCGCCCGCAAATATACCGATCGTGCTGCAGTAATGTTGATCGCATTGGCTTCGTACCGATTGTTCTCAAGGAGTGCCCGAATTCGCTTGATTGATCCGGAGGCCAAGCCCTGTTCCCGCAGCCTTTCCAACTCGACGCCCGCGGCATCGAGGTCCTCCTGGCTTGCGCCCTCACTTGCCAAAAGTGCGCGTGAGGAAGGTCCAAACTCCGATTGATGGCCAAATCTGGAAAGATGCCTGTACGCAAACCCGAGCGCGCGATTGTGCAAGTGAGTTGCGGCCGGGTCATGGCGGCCATCCTGACGGTCGATCTCCGTCAGCATTTCAAGCTTGGCCCGGTGCTCCTTGAACGCACTTGCGAAGATAATCTTGAGATCATCGATGCTCAGAGACGAGGATGGTGACATAAAAATTTCAGCAGCGGTTGCATCAAGACGTGTGGCCAGGAACCGCGCATCTGTGTGCTCCTTGGTTCTCAGGCAAAGCCTGAAATGGCTTTGCCCGACATGAGAGCTGATGTGACGCGGTAGCCTTCGCCGCCAGTAGTATACAGCACCACGTCTTTCGAGGCTGGAATTTTTTGCCATGGCATCGCTCCGTGACTCACACATGTGCCCCAGTCGTGTGACCACTGAGGATGGACGTGCGCAGTCGAGCGAACTTTTTTATGCAAAATCAATAGCTTATGAAAAACTGGCTGGGGCGGCAGGATTCGAACCTGCGAATGTCGATACCAAAAACCGATGCCTTACCACTTGGCGACGCCCCAAAGCGCGTTGGTTCCTACACCGTTTGCATAGCACCCGCAACACCTTCGGCGCGCGGGTTTTATCCGAGCGGCGAATTTTTTGGGGAGCCAGACTGAACGGCAACGAAGGCGTGAACCGCGGTCGATTTTTGCCTACCGGGTGGATGCGAACAGGCTTGAACCGGCGTCGGACGCACTATATAACGCGCCGCAACGATGCTCCATCGGTCATGGCCGGGTGGAGCAACGGACCAGAAAAAACCTATCGGAGTATAGCGCAGCCTGGTAGCGCACCTCGTTCGGGACGAGGGGGTCGGGTGTTCGAATCACCCTACTCCGACCAATAAAGCCGGGACCTTGCGGTCCCGGCTTTTCCTTTACCCGAGAACTACTCTGTGGCGCAGTGGTAGCTCGACGCTTCGTTGATATCGCCATCACCGCTATACATCGGGAACGCGGGATATTCGCAAACCGGCCGTGTGCGACCACGGGTCTCGCTGTCGGTGCCATCCACCATGATCATCCCTGCGGGCGGGACACCGTTTTCGACCCAGTTATCAAGAGCCGCCAGCGTGTCGATTTCAGGGCTGAACCGACCGCCACCGTGAGCCAGGCCCGGCACCACATAGAACCGCAGGAACTGTTCGACAGCTTCGTTCCCCATATCCTCGCGAATGCGGTCGACAAGGGCCACACTGCTCCATGGGGTGATCGAGGGGTCATCAGCTCCGTGGATCCAGATGATCTTGCCACCCGAGTTCGAGAAGTCGCTCAGGTCGGTCTCGGTGGCGCCGATGATCTCGGCGAGTTCGACAAGTCGATCCTGATGCTCACCGGGATTCTGGATGTCGAATTCCAGAAGATCGAAGTCTTCGGAGGTGTCCACGAAATTGGTCGTGAACTGGAAGGCGCGATTGACGTGGTGGGCGTTGGGACCGGAAGGCGGAGGATTGATGAACTCGGCCTGGGTGCCGATGTTCATGACCACGCCTTCAAGGCTGTTATAGCCGGGATATTCGGACAGCCCGCCCAGTTCGTAGGGAAGAGAATAGCCTTCGTGATAGACACCGATGACCCTGTCGATCTGGGTCTGGTTGAGGCAGGTTTCATCCTCCTGGCCCTCGGGACAGCGCAGGTCGTCCACGATGGAAGACGAAACCGCTCTGCACTCTGCCGGGTTGCTCACGAGCCCGTCTTCGACCCCGTCGAGGGGATCGCACAGTGCAATGGCACGTTCGGCGATGGTTTCGACAAGTTCGGGCGGGAACCAGCCGGCCGAATCGTCGGAATAGATGGCGTCGGCGAGCGCAACGCCCCAGAGACGCAGACCCATGAAGTGGGCGCTGGGGTAATAGGTTATTATGCCATCGTAAGAGTCGGGCCAGCGCATGGCGGCCGTGAGCCCCTCGCGTCCGCCGGTCGATCCGCCGCTGAAATAAACAAGGTCCGCAGCCTCGCCATACGCCTGTTCGGCGACGATGGTCATGGCATCGAGAGTCTTCTTGATGTGGGCGTAGCCATAATTGACCAGCGCCTCATGATTGCGCGCGAACGCCGCACCGCCGCCGGACTCGGACGGATGACCGGAATCACCGCCGAAGGTTACATAGCCCTGAGACAGTGGCGTCGCCGTTGTCGTCGGGCCAAGCTGGACGTGGCGCAAGGTGTTGGGAATTGTCCCGTTGTAGCCACCGCCACCATACTGGATGGCCTTGCCGTTCCAGTTCGAGGGGAAATTGGCCTGCCAAAGGATGGGCCAGGCTTCGGGATCGACGGGGTTGATCGAGCCCATCACTTCGCAATAGGTGCCGTGGCTGTCCGTCTCCATCCATGTGGCGGTATCGACGACACCGCCGGTTGTGTCCAGCTCGATCGCCTCCGCCGGCAATTCAAGCCCTGCCAGAGCCTCACATTCCTGCTGTGAGAGGGACGCTTCCTGTGCCAGTGCGGGCGCGCCGAGGCCGGCACCGATGATGCAGGCAGCGCTTAAGCTGAATCGTAATATTGTCATCTCTCTATCTCCTCCTAAAGATTTCGGATTGATGTCGACGGCTTTTCGGGCCGTGCGTTGACACGACGTCTCGTGCCACTCCTCCCAAAAGGATGGCTCCAGGGCCGGGCAGCAGACACCATCGCATCAACTGCCCGGACAAGACCTTGGGTGTTCTTATTCGGCTACAAGGCCAGGAACCTCGTCGTCGCGGAAGAATGCGCGATTGAACGGGTCCGGGAGGCGGAAGCCGGTATTGTCATCAAGGGCAAGGAAGCGCGCTTCACCGAGGCCAGAGGCTTCGCCGGCTGCATTCATCGCTTCAGGGCTCGTGTTCCACTCGCCGGTTTCAAGGCGCTCGACGAGCGTGTCGACCGAAGCGGCGAGCTCGGCCAGATTGAAGGTGCAGTGGCCCGCGGCATCGATGAATGCCTGGCGGTAGAGATCTTCCGTACCCTGCTGCTCGATCTTGGCCTCATAGCCGGCCATGACCGCGGCCGGTGTGCCGCCATCACCAATATTGGAGATGTGCAGGACCGGTATGCCGATGTTTCCGCTATGAGTACGCGAGCGGAAATACTCGACACCCGCTTCGGTCGCCGCGATGCGGGGGAACGCATTTATCTGCTCGATGTCGGCAAGAATCGCATCCTCGCCGCCCAGACCGGCCGCCTCATACATCTGGCTGACCATTTCACGCTGCATGGGATTGGCGTTTTCGTAGAACTGCTGGTAGTCGACGTCGGTGGTCCAAGACATCAGGCCCGCCGGCTGATCCCACATGGGACGACCGGTAACCGCCCTGCGCAGGCCATCGACCGCGGCGCGCACCATGGTATCCTGTACCGATTGCGGATCGTCCCAATCGGGCTTTTCGGCCTGGGGCTGGTTCTGGCTGCCCCACATCGGATATTGAGCCACCGCTGCTGCCAGTGCCATCCGAGCACGCCCTTCGGGCGTTGCCTGGGCCTGCTCAAGTGCCGCGAGCCACGCCTCTTCCGCTTCGGCCTGCTGGCCATCCTCGATAATCAGCGGCAGGTCGCCGTCCGGGTCGAGGAGCGCTTTGAGGGCGACGGAGAGATCGAGCCGCATATTGGCCAGTTCAACGGGCGTCGATGCGTGCATGGAGATGACGCCATCGAACCGGCCGGGGTGATCTTCTGCAACGCTAAGCCCTACCGATCCGCCGCCCGAGCACCCGAACTGAATGGCGTGGGCCGGTGTATCGAAGTTCTCTTCAAAGATATCGAGGACGCGGACCATGTTGTCGGACTCGGCCTGCGGATCCCAGTTATAGCCACGATCGGGGTGACGGCGGGTGCCGGTGTAAGCGTATCCATTTTCGAGAAAGAACGTGGCCCGATCCGATGCATTTTCGACGTTGCCGACAGAATCGAGATCGTTGATGAGCACGCCGTTCCAATCGGCAGGCACACTCAACTGCCATTCCTGGCCATCATCAAACGTGCCTGTCATATGCTCGACGCCTTCGAGCAGTTCATTGGCTGAGACTGCCGTCAGAGCAAGTGACGCTCCGACCACCAGGGCGCAAACCGAGATCGCAGTATGGGAATATTTCATGGATTTCTCCTCCAAAACGCCCCGCAACGCATCACTAAAGGGCCCGCAGAACGGGCGAAATCATTTGATGTCGGGGCTCTCTCCACGCGCCGGACGCTTCTCCTCGAAAACATCCAGCACATGAAGCGTACGGCGCCAGACTGTCCAAAAGCTGTCCGACGCCATTTTTGTGTCCAAGAGGATGCAATTTTTTCGGGGTGGGCGGAGCCGGAGCCGTCGAGATCGGAGCGGCTAATCCAGCGTGTTGACCGTCTTGTCGAGTTCTTCGTCGACGGCTTTGGGGTTGTCGAGGGCGCGGGTGGCGGCCTGGTCGGGGCCGGTGATCAGGCGGGCGCCCTTGGCGTAGGTCAGCCAGTGCCAGAGCCAGTTGACCAGGACGTTTATGCGGTTGCGGAAGCCCACGAGATAGGCGATGTGGACCGCGCCCCACAGCATCCAGGCGGCAAAGCCGGTCAGTTCGATCTTGCCGAATTTGCCAACGGCAGCGGAGCGGCCGATGGTCGCCATGGTGCCCCAGTCGCGGTAACGGAACGGGTTTTGCGGGCTTTGGCCCTGTTGCGCGCGGATAATCGCTTCGGCGACATATTGGCCCTGCTGCTTGGCGACCGGTGCCAGGGCGGGAAGCGGCTTGCCGTCCTCGCCTTCGACCGATGCCGCATCGCCGATGACGAACACGCCGGGCAGATCGGGGATGGTCAGGTCGGGGGCGACCGGGACCGTGCCGTTTCTGTTGGTTTTCAGACCCAACCATTTGCCGACCGGGGTCGCCTCGACACCGGCGCACCAGAAGATGTTGGAGGTTTCGATGAAATCGTCGCCGGCCAGAACCCCGTTTTCGTCGATGCGTTCGACGGGGGCATTGGTGTGCACCTCGACGCCCAGATCGGTTAGTTTGCCCACCGTATAGGCGCCCAGATGGGCAGGATAGGCATTGAGCAGGGTATCGACGGCCTCGACGAGGACGACGCGGGTGTCGCGTGGGTCGATATTGGTGAAATCCTTTGCCAGGGTTGCCTTGGCCAGATC
>CENV01050392.1_pt1 | contig 27741 bp, 21 predicted proteins | sample 530231 | NCBI WGS metagenome assembly CENV01 (sample SAMEA2619815, study PRJEB7988) | marine metagenome | biome: marine biome (ENVO:00000447); feature: surface water layer (ENVO:00002042); material: "saline water (ENVO:00002010), including plankton (ENVO:xxxxxxxx)" | depth 5 m
GCCATGATCGAGGAACTGGCGCGCGGCTGAAGCGCCGCGCCCCGCTCAGCCGGTTTGCACCATCGGTTGCCGGCGGTTGTCCCACCACACCAGGGCGGCCAGCAGCAGCGACAGCACGCCGCCGATCACCGTGCTCAGCAACGACGGGAAGCTGAAGATAAAGCCCGCCACCACCAGCCCCGGCCGCCACCAGCGGCGCACCCGGCCCGCCCCCAGCAGCCAGCCTTCCAGACCACCGGAGATCAGCACGATGCCGGCGACGATGGACGGCAGGATGTACACCAGCGGCGTCAGATCTCCCTGCAGCACCAGCGCCGGCTGGAACAGGAAGAACAGCGGCACGAAGTAGATCACCACGCCCAGCCGCATGGCGGTGAAGCAGGTGCGCATGGGGCTGCTGCCGGCGATGGTGCCGGCCAGGAAGGCGGCGGTGCCCACCGGTGGCGTGATCACCGACAGCATGGCGTAGTAGACGATAAAGAAGTGCACCGCCACGGTGTTGAGACCGCCCACCTCGATGATCGCCGGGGCCAGGGTCACCGCCAGGAAGATATAGGCGACGATGGCCAGGCCGGCCATGCCCATGATGAAGCAGGCCAGCACGCCGAAGAACAGAATCAGGTAGAGGTTGTCACCGCCCAGGGCGATCAGGCCGGAGGTCACCGAACCGGTCACCCCGGTGATGGTCAGGGCGCTGACCACGAACGCCACCGGCAGGATAATGGCGGCGGTCTGGGTCACCAGGAAGCCGATCTGGCGCAGCGCCTCGAACAGCTTCACCGGAGTCAGGCGGGTGTCCTTCTGCAGATAGGAGAGCGCCACGATCAGCGCCGCCGCGTACCAGGGCGCGTAGTATTCCCAGCGCATGTACAGCAGCCCCCAAACCAGGAAGGACAGCACCAGCAGGAATGGCCAGCCGCGCTTCAACACGCCCTTCATGGACGGCAGCTCTTCTTTCCTGAGCCCCTTGATGCCGGTCTTGGCCGCGTAGGCGTCCACCTGCAGCAGCAGGCCGAAATAGAACAGCAATGAAGGGATCACCGCCGCCAGCAGCACGGTGGCATAGCCCACGCCGATGGTGATCGCCATGACGAAGGCGATGGCGCCCATCACCGGTGGCATCACCACGCCGCCGGTGGAGGCACAGGCTTCGATGGCGCCGGCGTAGTGGGGCGGGTAACCGGACTTTTTCATGGCCGGAATGGTGATCGAGCCGGTGCCGGCGATGTTGGAGAAGATCGAACCGGACAGGCTGCCGAAGAAGCCGCTGGCGACGATCGCCACCTTGGCGGGGCCGCCCCGGTGGCGGCCGAACCCGGCATTGGCCAGATCGATAAAGAACTGGCCGGCGCCGGTGGCGATCAGCACCCCGGCGAACACCAGGAAGCCGAGAATGATCTCCGCCACGATCTTGGTGGTGATCCCCATCATCCCCTCGGCGCGGAAGATATGGGCGTCGATCATCCGGTTGAAGTCGTAGGGAATGCCCATCAGCAGGCCCGGGAAGCGGTCCGCCACCAGCGGGTAGCTGCCCAGCAGGGCCACCACCAGCAGGAACGGCAGGCCGCCGCTGCGCCGCGCCAGCTCCATCATCAGCAACCAGATCACCACCGCGCTGGGCACATGGGCCCAGCCGCTCTGCACCATGTCCCAGGCGTGCAGGGAGTAGTAGAAGCTGATGCCAATGGCCACCGCCGCCGCCGCCAGGTCATAGACCGGAATATGCTGTTGGCCCTTGTAGGCGGGCAGGGCGATAAAGGCGGCGGCCACGAACAAGCCGATGAAGATCCAGTAATACTGGCCCTCCAGCAGCCTCTGGCCGTCCCAGGTGAAACCGAACACATAGGCCAGGCCGGTGATCAGGCCGGCGCTACAGAGCACCACGAACAGGATGCTCTGCCAGGAGAACAGCTCGCCCAGGCGACTGATCGCCGGCTGCGGTGCCGCCTCCTCGACGGTGGAAACGGAAGTGTTCATAACGGAGGGCTCCGCTGCGGTGTCAGATCCTGGAGCGGAAGCCGTCCAGCCCGTCGGTGTGCTTGTCCTGGATCTCCAGGAACGCCGGGTTCTGGAAGTCCACCTTGACCCCGGCTTCGCGGGCTTCTTCCACGGCGGCGCGGCGGGCGGCGATCCAGCGATCCATCTTTTCCATGGCCTGCTGGTTGTTTTGCTCGTCCTGTTCGCTCCATTCGCCGATTTCACGCAGGTATTTCACCGTGCCTTCGTGCACCGGCAGGGGAGTGCGGTCCAGGTAGGAGCGGAACTGGGTCAGGGACATGCGCGCCGCCAGCGGGTGCTTGCCCTGGTACTGGTCGTAGGCCTGGTGCATCCATTTCGACAGGTTGTAGATCAGCGCCGGGTCGGCGTCGGCGGGCACGGTATAGAGGAAGTTGGAGGTGGCGCCCTGCACGCCCCGGGCGGAGTCCACGCCCTGGTCGATGGTGGTGGGCACCAGCATCGGCCGGTGTTGCAGGTAGCGCTGCCAGCCCTCGGTGTTGCTCTGTTCCATGGGCAGCCAGCGAATACCGCCGGGGGCGCCTTCCATTTCCGATACCACCGCGCTGATGGTGGCGCAGTAGGCCACGTCGGCCTTGCCTTCCACCACCGAGCGGCAGTTTTCCGCGTAGCTGCTGGCCGGCACGAACTGGAAGTGCTGTTCGGTTTGCGCCTCGGACAGGCCCAGGAAAGCGGGCAGGGCCTCGCGCACCGCCACCGTCATCGGCGGTGAGAACATGCCCTGGGCCACCCGGTGCTTGCCCTCTTTCAGATCGTCCAGGGATTGCAGGTCGGAATCGCCGGCCACCACATAACCCCAGGGCGAATCGTTGTGGTGCCAGACAATCCGCTGGGGCGCCGGCACGGTATTGATATAGCCGCCCACCCCTTCCACCTGGAAGCGCATCTCGGCGGCGGTCACCGAACTGATGGCGATGTCCTTGCGCTGGGTGAGGCGCCGGTAGCGCATGGTTTCACTGTCCTCGGGGACGATGCGCACCACCGTTCCCCGGTCCTTCTGCAAAAGCGGTGCCCAGGCATTGGTGGAGATAAAACTCCCGGAGGAGGTGCCCGGGGTGCCGATCACCAGCAGCCGGGGCCACTCAAACGACGATTCGGCGGCCATGGCCGAGGCCGACATCAGCAGGGCACCGCCGAAGGCGCCGGCCAGGGTCCGCTTCAAGGTAATTTTGTTCATCGAATGCTCCTTGTTTTTGTGATTCTGTCGGATGTTTTTCCAGAAAAACGAAACAGTCTTTCGATACTGACATTTGTCAGGCTAAAGCCGGGTTTCAATCCTCGCAACCACTAAAATCGTTTTCTTAAATCAAACAACTTGGTTGTTATTTTAAGGGTGGAAGGTCCGGCGAAGGGGGCGGCGGCGGCGAACTTGACACCCTGTCGCGGGCCGCTTAGCTTAACTTCCTGACAACTGTCAGTCGTCGCCAGCGCCAGCGACACCGCCTAGCCGGGCGGATAACCACCGGGAGAATAACAATATGGGCCCAGGCCAGGATGACCGTGCCACGGCGCCGTCAGGCACCGGCTCACCAATGAGCTTCGAGGCGGCCGCGGAACATCTGCTCGCCACCGAACCCCGTTTCGCCTTGGGCGAGGCCACCGTGCGTGGCCAGCGCTATAAGGTATTTCGTAACACACCATTCCATTTACGTGATCTGCTCCGCGATAGCGCCGCCGCCTTCGACGGCCACGATCTGCTGGTCTACGAGCAGGAACGCTGGGACCACCGGGCCTTCAGCGCCGAGGTGTGCGCCCTGGCCGATGCCCTGCAAAGGGAGCTGGGGGTGCGCCCCGGCGAGCGGGTGGCCCTGGCCATGCGCAACTACCCGGAGCTGCCGATTCTGATCCTGGCGGTGGCCGCCGTGGGCGCGGTGGCGGTGCCCATGAATGCCTGGTGGGGCGAGCAGGAGCTGGCGTTCGCGGTGGAGGATTGCGGTGCCCGGCTGTTGTTCGCCGACCGCGCCCGCCGCGAGCTGGCACGGGGCTTCGCCGGGCGGCTCGGGGTCACGGTGGTGGCGGTGCGGGACGCGGTGGCGGAGCCCGGTGACCAGCATTACACCGCGCTGCGCCAGTCCGGTGACGGCGCCGGCTGGCCGGACATCGCCATCGATACCGATGACGACGCGGTGGTGCTGTATTCCTCCGGCTCCACCGGCCACCCCAAGGGCGTGCAGCTGACCCATCGCGGCATGATCTCGGCGGTGTATTCCCAGGCCATGGTGCATGCCATGGCCGGGCTGATGAATCCGCCGGCGGCGCCGGTGACCCGGCGGCCGTCGGCGTTGATCGTTACGCCCCTGTTTCACGTGACCGCCCTCAACGCCAGCTTTCTCCAGGGGCTGGTGGCCGGCGCCACCATGACGCTGATGTACAAGTGGGACCCGGACCAGGCGGTGCGCCTGATCGAGCGCGAGCAGGTAACCCGCTTCGTGGGCGTGCCCACCCAGTCGGCGGAACTGCTGGCCGCCGCCCGCCGCCAGGGCGCCTCCCTGTCCAGCCTGGCCTATATCGGCGCCGGCGGCGCCAAGCGCCCGGCGGCCCAGGTGGGCGAGCTGGCGCGGGCCTTTCCCGACGCCAATGTGGGCACCGGCTGGGGGATGACCGAAACCAATGCCCTGGGCATCGTGCTGTCCGGCCCGGACTACCTGGCCCACCCGGATGCCGCCGGCCGCCTCAATCCGCCGCTGCAGGAGATGCGCGTGGTGGACGAGCACGGCGAGCCGCTGCCGCCGGGACAGGTGGGCGAACTGGCGGTGCGCAGCGCGGCCAATATGCGCGGCTACCTGAACCAGCCGGACGCCACCGCCGAGACCCTGCGCGACGGCTGGCTGCTCACCGGCGACCTGGTGCGGGTGGAGGAAGACGGCCTGGTGTACATCGTCGACCGTCGCAAGAGCATTATTCTGCGCGGTGGCGAGAACGTCTCCTGCCTGGAGGTGGAAGGCGCGCTGCACCACCATCCGGCGGTGGCCGAGGCCGGCGTCTTCCCGGTGCCCGATGAGCGGCTGGGGGAGGCGGTGGGCGCCGCCATTTACCCCCATGCCGGCGCCACCGTGGACGTGGCGGAACTGACCGCGTTTCTGGGCGAACGGCTGGCCCGGTTCAAGATTCCCGATCATATCTGGGTGCTGACGGGGCCTTTGCCGCGCGGCGCCACCGACAAAATCGACCGGCGGGCCCTGCGCGCCGCCTGTCTTGAGGACGGCCGGTCGGCCGTATTGCACGCAAAGGAGTAGAACGTTGAAAGCACTGGACAACGATACCGCGATGAACAACCTGGCCATGTCCGAGGACGCGCGGCCGCTGCTCGACGCGGTGATCAAGCATATCCGCGACAACGTGGACCCGATCACCGAGGAATTCCACCGTCTGGGCGAGGGCAGGGCGGAGCGTTTCAGCTACGCGCCCGGGCAGCTGGAGCTGCTGGAAGAAGCGAAGGACAAAGCCAAGGCCAATGGTCTGTGGAACTTCTTCCTGCCCAACGCGGAAACCGGCGAAGGCCTCTCCAACCTGGACTACGCCTACATCGCCTTCGAGCTGGGCAAGAATCCGCTGGCCTCCCAGACCCTGAACTGCTCGGCGCCGGACACCGGCAACATGGAAGTGCTGGAGCGTGTCGGCACCCCGGAGCAGAAAGAAAAATGGCTCAAGCCGCTGCTCAATGGCGAGATCCGTTCCTGCTTCGGCATGACCGAACCCAAGGTGGCTTCCTCCGACGCGCGCAACATTGAAACCAGCGCGGTGCTGGACGGCGACGACTGGGTGATCAACGGCGAGAAATACTACATCAGCGGCGCCGGCGACCCGCGCTGCAAGATCATGATCTGCATGGTCAAGACCAGCCCGGACGCGGAACCGTTCCGCCAGCAGTCGCAGATTCTGGTGCCCATGGATACCCCCGGGGTCCAGGTGCTCGGCCCGATGCGGGTGTTCGGCCATGACCACGCCCCCCACGGCCACATGCACATCAAGCTCGACAATGTGCGGGTGCCGAAGGACAACATCCTGTGGGGCGAAGGCCGCGGCTTCGAGATCTCCCAGGTGCGCCTGGGCCCGGGCCGCATTCACCACTGCATGCGCTCCATCGGCGCCGCCGAAAAAGCGCTGGATCTGGTGCTTGAGCGCGGCATGGAACGGGAAGCGTTCGGCAAGCGTATCATCGACCTGGGCAAGAACATGGAACTGGTGGGCCGCGCCCGCATCGAGATCGAAGCGATGCGCATGATGGTGCTGAAGGCCGCTCGCGCCATGGACGTGCTGGGCAACAAGGAAGCGCGCATCTGGGTTTCCATGGCCAAGGCCATGGTGCCGGAGAAGGTCTGCCAGATCATCGACCAGGCGATCCAGATCCACGGCGCCACCGGTGTCAGCCAATGGTCGCCGCTGTCCGAGATGTACATGCAGCAACGCACCCTGCGTCTCGCCGATGGCCCGGACGAAGTGCACCACAACGTGGTGGCCCGCAACGAAGTGAATCGCTACCGGCAAACCGCCGGCTGATCACGCCAGGGAGTCGCTCATGGATATCAAGGATCGCATCGTCGTGATCACCGGCGCCGCCGGCGGCATCGGCCGGGCGCTGGCGGTGGCCTGCGCCGAAGCCGGCGCCCGCGCGGTGGTGTGCGCGGACCTGGACGGGGAGGGCGCCAGCGCCACCGCCGACCAGGTCACGGCGGCCGGCGCGCGGGGCGTGGGCCGCGCGGTCAACGTGGCCCGGGAGGAAGAGCTGCAAGCGTTGATCGACGACACCGAGGACCAGGTCGGCCCCATCGATCTGTTCTGCTCCAACGCCGGCATCTCCATCCCCGGCGGCCCGGAGGTGGACAACGACGGCTGGCAGCGCATCTGGGACATCAACGTGATGGCCCATGTGTTCGCCGCCCGCCATCTGGCGCCGCGCATGATCGCCCGTGGCGGCGGTTACTTCCTCAACACCGCCTCGGCGGCGGGCCTGCTGTCCCAGGTGGGCTCCGCCCCCTATGCGGTGACCAAGCACGCCGCCGTGGGCCTGGCCGAATGGCTGGCGCTGACCTACGGCGACGACGGCATCAAGGTGTCGGTGCTGTGTCCCCAGGCGGTGCGCACCAACATGACCAAGGGCAAGGAAGACCACGTGGCCAGCGTGGACGGCATGATGGAGCCGGAACCGGTGGCCCGCGCCTGCCTGGAGGCGATCGCCGAGGAAACCTTCCTGGTGCTGCCCCATGCCCAGGTACTGCAATACATGCGCAACAAAACCGAAAATTACGACCGCTGGATCGGCGGCATGCGCAAGCTCAACCGGCGTTTCAATCCCAAGGCGGATTGATTCACCGTTTATCGCGGCTAAAGCCGCTCCTACGGGGGCATCCGGTCTCGGTAGGAGCGGCTTCAGCCGCGATCCCTCCCCAAACATTCGCAGTGACCCGCTTCACAGTCTCGTCGTGACCGCCTTCCCGAATGGCACTTCCCCTTTATAATCCGAAAGTTGCGCCTGTCGTGATACTTTTGTCCGATGCCGAAACCGGCACCGGTGGCGGGCGACAACCATAATAAAAGCGCCGGGGGCGCGATCATGGGGATGCTTTGATGAGCGGGTTGAACAATCTGTCCGTGCGGCTGAAGATTCTGTCCGTGGCGGCGCTGGGGGTGTTCCTCTTCCTGGCTTATTTTCTTTACAGCTATTACATCGCGGAAACCAATATCCACCACCTGCAGCGGGTGGAGCAGCACGATTTTCCGGTGCTGGAGCTGGTCAACGCCAACAACGTGGAGTTCCGCAGCATCAGCGCCGCCTTCGACGGCGCCATCAACCGGGTGGACGGGGAGGCCCTGGCCAAGGCCCGCCAGCGCTCCGACCTGTTCCTGGAGCGGCTCGGCGACATCGAGCGGCTGGACCCGGCCCTGGGCGCCCAGGTGGACAACCTGCGCGCCACCTTCCTGGACTATTTCAGCAGCGCCGACGCACTGGCCCACGACCTGATCGAGGACCCGGTGGCGATGCTGGACGGCTTCGACCGCATCCAGGCCATGAACGCGCTGCGCGACGACTACGAGCAGGCCCACGACACCTTCGAGGCGGACCGCTACAGCAGTTTCCGCGCCACCCTCAATGCCAGCCGCGAGGACAACAAGAGCACCCAGATGATCGGCCTGGTGCTGGGCGCCATCGCTTTCACCCTGCTGGGGTTCATCGCGCTGCGCGTGACCCGCGCCATCACCCGGCCCCTGGAGGACGCGGTGAGCGCCGCCGACAGCATCGCCGGCGGCAACTGGGACACCGAGATCCGCAGCGACAGCCGCGACGAAACCGGCCATCTGATCCGCGCCATCCGCAAGATGCGCGACGCCCTGAAGGCGCGCACCGAGGAACAGCAGCGCCAGGAGCGGATCAAGAACCAGCTGGCGGAACTGAACGCGCTGATGCGCGGCGAGATGACCCTGGAGCAGCTGGGCCGCAACCTGCTTGGCTATCTGGTGCCGGCCCTGGAGGCCCAGGTGGGCGCTTTCTATACCTGGGACGAGGACAGCGCCCGGGTCAGGCTGAGCAGCGCCTATGCCATGCAACGCCGCAAACACATGGCCAACGAGTTCGCCCTGGGCGAATCCCTGGTCGGCCAGTGCGCCCTGGAAAAGCAGAGCATCGTGCTGGAGGAAGTGCCGGAGGACTACATGATCGTGGGTTCCGGCACCGGCCAGGCGGTGCCGCGTAATGTGGTGGTGCTGCCGGTATTGCACGACGGCGAACTGAAGGGCGTGCTGGAGGTGGGCGCCTTCGAACGCTTTGGCGACCAGGCGCTGGCGTTCCTGGAGCAGGGCGCCGCGGTGATCGGGGTGGCGCTGCACAGTGCCCAGAGCCGGGTGCGGCTGGCGGCCATGCTGGAGCGCACCCGCGAGCAGGCCACCGCGTTGCAGGAGCAGAAGGAGGAGATGGCCCGGGTCAACCAGGACCTGGAAGAACAGGCCATGGAGCTGTCCGCCTCGGAGTCCCGCCTGCAACAGCAACAGGAAGAATTGCGCGCCATCAACGAGGAACTGGAATCGCAGACCCAGGCCCTGCGCGCCTCGGAGGAATCCCTGCAGGCCCAGCAGGAGGAACTGCGCGTCACCAACGAGGAACTGGAGGCCCAGGCCAAACTGCTCGGTGAGCAGAAAACCGAAATGGCCGACAAGAACCAGGAGCTGGAGCTGCTGCACCGGGAACTGGAAGACAAGCTCAAGGAACTGGAATTGTCGTCCCGCTACAAATCCCAGTTCCTGTCCACCATGTCCCATGAGCTGCGCACGCCGCTCAACTCGATTCTGATTCTGTCCAACGCCCTGGGCCAGAACAAAAAAGGCAATCTGGACGAGAAGCAGGTGGAGCACGCCCAGGTGATCCATTCCGCCGGCGCCGACCTGCTGTCGCTGATCAACGACATCCTCGATATCTCCAAGATCGAGGAGGGCAAGATGGACGTGGTGGTGGACCCCATCGCCCCGTCGGAACTGGGCGACCACTTCCGCCGGCATTTCTCCCATGTGGCGGAAAACCGGGGCGTGGAATTTCGGGTGGCCCTGGGCGGCGACCTGCCGGCCAACTTCTACACCGACCGCCAGCGGCTGGAACAGATCATCAAGAACCTGCTGTCCAACGCCCTCAAGTTCACCGACGACGGCTCGGTGACCCTGGGCATCCACCGTCCCCTGGCGGACGAGCGGGTACCGGGGCGGCTGGACCGGGCCAGCACCCTGAAATTCTCGGTCACCGACACCGGCGTGGGCATCCCCGAGGACAAACAGAAACTGATCTTCGAGGCGTTCCAGCAGGCCGACGGCACCACCAGCCGCAAGTACGGCGGCACCGGGCTGGGCCTGACCATCTCCCGGGAACTGGCGCGGCTGCTGGGCGGCGAAATCGGCCTGCACAGCGACGGCCCGGGGCAGGGCGCCACCTTTACCCTGTATCTGCCGGAAGGGTCGGCGGAGCAGGCGCGCGCCGATGGCGAGGCGGACCTGGGCGTGGACATGGACGTGGGCGCCAACGCCGAGGCCCACACCGCGCCCAACCTGCCGTTCCAGACAACCGACGATGACTATGTGGTCCGCGAGAAAACCGTGCTGGTGGTGGAGGACGACCGGGAATTCGCCAATGTGCTGGTGGACCTGGCCGCCGACTATGGTCTGGAAAGCCGCATCTGCAACGACGGCGAAAGCGGTCTGGAATACGCCCGCCGCCACCGGCCCAGCGCCATTATTCTCGACATCGGCCTGCCCGGCATGGACGGCTGGGAAGTGATGGAGAAACTCAAAGCGGACCCGCGCACCCAGGACATTCCGGTGCACTTTCTGTCCGGCAAGGACGAACGCAACAAAGCGCTGGAACTGGGCGCCATCGATTTCCTGGCCAAGCCGGTGAACCAGGAACAGATACTCAAGGCGTTCGCCAAGATCGAAACCGCCATTGAAACCAATGTGCGCCGGCTGCTGGTGGTGGAGGACAGCGAGATCCAGCACCAGAGCATCCGCGAGTTGTTCGACCAGAAAGGGGTGCGGATCACCGCCGTGACCAGCGGCGCCGAGGCCCTGGCGGCCCTGGGCGAGACCGTCTTCGATTGCATGATCCTGGACCTGACGCTGCCGGACATGAGCGGTTTCGAGCTGCTGGAGCGACTGCACGCCAATGATCAGTACGAGGCGGTGCCGGTGGTGATCTACACCGGCAAGGACCTGACCCGGGACGAGGAAGCGCGGCTGCGCAAATACGCCGACCGCATCATCCTCAAGACCGAGCGCTCCCATGAACGGCTGCTCAACGAGGCGTCCCTGTTCCTGCACTGGCTGGAATCCACGCTGCCGTCCCACCGGCGCGGCAACCCGGAGATGATCGAGCACCGCGACGACATCTTCGAGGGCAAGAAGCTGCTGCTGGTGGACGACGATATGCGCAACATCTATGCGCTTTCCGCCCAGTTGGAGGAGCTGGGTTTCGAGATCAGCATCGCCAACAACGGCCGGGAGGCCCTGGATGCACTCAACGAAAGCCCGGACTACGACATCGTGCTGATGGACATCATGATGCCGGAAATGGACGGCTATGAAGCCATGGGCCATATCCGCCAGCAGCCGCGATTCGCGGCGCTGCCGATCCTGGCGCTCACCGCCAAGGCGATGAAGGACGACCGCGCCAAATGCCTGGACGCCGGCGCCAACGACTACTGCTCCAAACCCATCGACATGAGCAAGCTGACCTCGCTGTTGCGGGTGTGGCTGCACAAATGAACGGAGACCCGGCCGTGGCTACGGACCCGTCGATCAGCGATGATCAGGTGCACCTGGAAGACATTGAAATCCGCCTGCTGCTGGAGGCCATCTACCAGCTCTACGGCTACGATTTCCGTTCCTACAGCCAGGCCTCGATCCGCCGCCGGGTGATGCACCGGCTGACCATGTCCGGCTTCGCCACGGTGATGCAGATGACCGACCGGGTGCTGCGCGACCGGCAGTTCTTCGTCACCCTGCTCAACGACCTCACCGTCAACGTCACCGAGATGTACCGGGACCCGGAGTTCTACAAGGCGTTCCGCGAAGAGGTGGTGCCGGTGCTGAAGACCTTTCCGTTTATCAAGATCTGGCACGCGGGCTGCGCCACCGGCGAGGAAATCTACTCCATGGCCATCCTGCTGGAAGAGGAGGGCCTGTACGACCGGGCCATGCTCTATGCCACCGACATCGACAAGAACGTGCTGGCGGCGGCCCGCAAGGGCATCTATCCGATCCACGCCTTCAAACAATACGCGGACAACTACCGGCGCGCCGGCGGCCGCCGCTCGCTCAGCGACTACGCCACCGCCCGCTACGACAGCGTGATCATGGAGCAGTGCCTGAAGCGCAATATCGTGTTCGCCGACCACGACCTGGCCACCGACCAGGTGTTCGGAGAAATGCATGTGATACTCTGCCGCAACGTTCTCATCTATTTCGACCGCACGCTGCAACAGCGGGTATTTCGCCTGTTTGGCGAGAGCCTGGACCTGGGCGGTTTCCTGTGTCTCGGTACCAAGGAGAGCCTGCGTTTCTGCGGTGACGAGGATGCCTTCGAGGTGGTCAACAAAGCGATGCGGATTTTCCGCAAGCGTCAACTGCGTCATAACGCCTGAGTTCGAGAAAAATCATGATCGAGCAGAAACTGTTGCTGGTCGATGACCAGCCCGCCAATCTGGTCTCCCTGGAGGCCATTCTGGAAGACCAAGGGCGAACCCTGTTGAAGGCCGAGTCCGGCCAGGACGCGCTGAAAATTCTGCTGAAGGAGGACATTTCCCTGGTGCTGCTGGATGTGCAGATGCCGGGCATGGACGGTTTCGAGGTGGCCGAACTGATGCGCCAGCGCAAGGACACCCAGACCATACCGATTATCTTCGTCACCGCCATCAGCAAGGAAAAGAAGTACGTCTTCAAGGGCTACCAGGCGGGGGCGGTGGATTATCTGTTCAAGCCGCTGGACCCGCTGATCCTCAAGAGCAAGGTGAACTTCTTCCTGCAGCTGGACCGCCAGCGCCGGGGACTGCAGGCCAAGCTCAAGGAAGCCCAGGCCCACCGCGCCGCCTACGAGGCGGAAAAACGCAACCGGGGAGGGCAGGAATGAATCCGCGGTCCCCGTGGCGGCGGTGAACGGCCATGGCCAGGCCGATCAAGATGGTGGTGATGGGCGCCTCCTGGGGCGGACTGAACGCCTACTCGCGTATTCTTTCCAGCTTGCCGGAGGGGCTGCCCGCCGCCATCATGTTGGTCCAGCATCAGAACGCCAGCGCCGACAACCGGCTGGCCTGGTTGCTGTCGCGCTACTGCCGCCCGCCGGTGGTGGCGCCGAACGATAAGGAAACGATCCGGGCCGGCCATATCTACGTGGCGCCACCGGGTTATCACATGCTGGTCAACGGGGACCATACCGTCGCCTTGACCGTTTATCGGCCGGTGCATTTTTCCAGGCCGTCGATTGATGAACTGTTCTTCTCCGCGGGCCATGTATATGGCGACCAGACCCTGGGCGTGGTGCTGACCGGCGCCAATGAGGACGGCTCCGCCGGGCTGGATTACATCCGCCGGCGCGGCGGCCGCACCCTGGTGCAGTCACCGCAAAGCAGCGAAGCGCCGGCCATGCCGGAGGCGGCCATCGCCCTGGGCGCCGCCGCTGAGGTGCTGGATCTGGAGCGGATCGGGCCCTGGCTGGTGGAAAGTCTGACAAAAAATCAGTCAGAAGATCAGGTGGCAAGACAAGTGAACAGCGGGGTTGGCTTGCGCAATGATTAAGCAGAATATCCTGGTCGTCGATGACCACCGGGAAAACCTGATCGCCATGGAAGCGTTGCTGGAGGGGGAGGGCCGCCAGCTGATCATGGCGCAATCCGGCAACGAAGCCCTGGCCCTGGCCCTGAAGCACGATTTCGCGCTGGTTTTGCTGGACGTGCAGATGCCCGAGATGGATGGCTTCGAGGTGGCGCGGCTGATGCGCCAGAACCGCAAGACCCGCCATATCCCGATCATTTTCGTCACCGCCATTTCCAAGGAACGGACCTTCGTGTTCCAGGGGTATCAAGCCGGCGCGGTGGACTATTTGTTCAAGCCCGTGGATGAACAGATCCTCGACGCCAAGGTCAATGTATTCCTGCAACTGGACCGGCAACGTCGCAAATTGCAGCAGGCGGTGGTACAGATGAAGCGTCTCAAGGACGAGAACGAGCGCCTGCTGCACGCCCTGGGCGAGGCGGTGATCGGCACCGACGCGGACGGCCTGGTGAGCTTCAGCAATGCCTCGGCGGCGGCGCTGCTCAATAGCGACCGGGACGCGCTGCTGGGCCAGCCGGTGAGCGCCCTGCTGGCGCAAGGGGACAGCCCGGCCTGGTGCGGACCGTTGCCGCCGCCGTGCGCCGAAGGCCGGCACTGGGAGGGCAGCCTGGACCTGTATCCGGATGGTCATGAACAGCCGTTACCCTTGCTCGTCCATGCCAACCCGGTACGACGTGAGTGCGGCGCCTTCACCGGCGTGGTATTCATGTTGCGACGCCGGGACGAGGAGGGCGCCGGCGACGGCCGCCGGGAGCGCCGTGGCCAGCCGCGCAAGCGCATGTTCCATGAACTGGTGGTGTTCGATCGCGGCACCGGTGGTAATGTGGGCAGGCTGATCAACCTGAGCGTTGGCGGCTTCAAATTATTGCTGCGCCGCGACGTGGCGCCGGGGGAGCAGCTGGAGCTGGGCATGGTGTTGCCGGACCAGATCGGTGGCGTCAATACCATGAGCTTCAACGCCCGGGTGGTATGGAGCGAGGGCCTGGACGAACCGGGCGAATACCACGCCGGCTTCCAGTTTCTGGAGCTCTCCGACGCCAATGGCGAGATAATAGAAATACTTATGGAACGGTATTGAAGGATATTGAGGGGTTATGAGCGAAGCAGTGGTTGAGCATACCGAACTGGCGGAGGACAACGGCGGGCCGCAACTGTTGCCGTATGGGTTCGCGCGCCGCTTCGGGGTGCTGCTGAGGGAAAAGGACGGCCGCAAGGAGCTGTGCTGCCGGCAGGATGTGTCCCTGCAGGCCCTGGCCGAGGTACAGCGCTGGCTGGGCAGGCTGCCGCCGATCCAGCGCATGGACGAGGGCGCCTTCTCCGCCGCCATGGCGCTGACCTATGAACAACAGCGCGGCGCCGCCGCCGAGGCCGCCGACAACCTGGAGGGCCTGGACCTGGCCAGCCTGGCGGATTCGCTGCCGGAGACCTCGGACCTGCTGGAGCAGGAAGACGATGCCCCGATCATCCGCCTGATCAACGCCCTGTTCCAGGAAGCGATCCGCGAGAACGCCTCCGATATCCACATCGAGACCTTCGAAAAACGTCTGGTGGTGCGCATGCGCGTGGACGGCGTGCTGCGCGAGGTGCTGACCCCGAAACGGGAGCTGGCGCCGCTGCTGGTATCGCGCATCAAGGTAATGGCGCGGCTCGACATCGCCGAAAAACGGATTCCCCAGGATGGCCGTATTTCCCTGCGCCTGGGTGGCCGCGACGTGGACGTGCGGGTGTCCACCATGCCGTCCAGCAACGGCGAGCGGGTGGTGCTGCGTCTGCTCGACAAGCAGGCCGGCCGCCTGCAGGTGTCTCACCTGGGCATGGGCGAAGTGTGCGACAACCTGATGCGCGAGCTGATCCACAAACCCCACGGCATCATTCTGGTCACCGGCCCCACCGGTTCCGGTAAGACCACCACCCTGTACGCCTCGCTCACCGAACTGAACGACGCCACCCGCAATATCCTCACCGTCGAGGACCCCATCGAGTACCAGCTCGAGGGCATCGGCCAGACCCAGGTCAACACCAAGGTGGACATGACCTTCGCCCGCGGGCTGCGGGCGATCCTGCGTCAGGACCCGGACGTGGTGATGGTGGGCGAGATCCGCGACCTGGAAACCGCCGAAATCGCGGTGCAGGCATCACTCACCGGTCACCTGGTGCTGTCCACACTGCACACCAACACCGCGGTGGGCGCGGTGACCCGGTTGCAGGACATGGGCATCGAGCCGTTCCTGCTGTCCAGTTCGCTGCTCGGTTCCCTGGCCCAACGGCTGGTGCGGGTGCTCTGTGACGACTGCAAGCAAGCCTATTCCCCCAGCGACAGCGAGCGCACCCTGCTCGGCCTGGCGCCGGACCAGCAGGTCACCCTCTACCACCCGGTGGGCTGCGAACACTGCAACCAGCAGGGCTACCGGGGCCGTACCGGTATCTATGAGCTGGTGGTGATCGACGATGTGATGCGCGAGCTGATCCACGAACGGGCCGGCGAACTGCGCCTGGGCCGGCACGCCCGCACCCTGACGCCGAGCATCCGCGAGGACGGCTGGCGCAAGGTGCTGGCCGGCGACACCAGCATCGAAGAAGTTCTTCGCGTCACCAAGGAAGACTGATGCCCGCGTTCGAATACCGCTCCCTGGATCACCGGGGCAAAGTCAAACGGGGCACCCTGGAGGCGGACAGCGCCCGGCAGATTCGCCAGCAACTGCGCGACAAGGGCTGGGTACCGCTGGAAGTCACCGAAGCCCGCGACCGCCAGAGCGGCGGCGGGCTATCCGCGCGGCTGTCCGCCACCGGCAAGCTCAAGGGCGGCGAACAGGCGCTGATTACCCGCCAGCTGGCCACCCTGCTCAAGTCCGGCCTGCCGGTGGAGCAGGCCCTGTCGGCGGTGGCCCGGCAGTCCGGCCATGTGCGGGTGGAAAAGATCATTCTGGCGGTGCGCGGCAAGGTGCTGGAGGGCTACAGCCTGGCCCGGGCGCTGGCCGAGTACCCGCGCGCCTTCCCGGAGATGTACCGGGCCACGGTGGCGGCCGGCGAACAGAGCGGCCACCTGGAGCAGGTGCTGGAGCAGCTGGCCGACTATCTGGAAACCCGTGACGACACCGGCCGCTCGGTGAGCCAGGCGATGATTTACCCGGCGTTCATCATGATCTTCTCGGCGCTGGTGATCGGCTTCCTGATGGCCTTCGTGGTGCCCAAGATGGTGGCGGTGTTCGCCAACCGGGACCAGGCCCTGCCGTTCATCACCGTGGCGGTGATCGCCCTCAGCGACTTCGTGCGCGCCTGGGGCTGGCTGCTGGCGCTGGCGGTGATCGGCGCGGTGGTGGCCTTCACCCGGGCCATGCGCCAGCCGGCGTTCCGCATGCGCGTGCACCGGCGATTGGCCGCCATGCCCCTGATCGGCACCATGATGCGCGCCTCGGACAGCGCCCGGCTGGCCAGCACCCTGGGCATCCTTGGCCGCTCCGGGGTGCCGTTGGTGGATGCCCTGTTCATCGCCGCCCAGGTGGTCGGTAACCTGGCCATCCGCCAGGCGGTGGTCAACGCCGCGGCCCGGGTGCGCGAAGGCGGCAGCCTCAGCCGAGCGCTGGAAAACAGCGGCTATTTTCCGCCCATGCTGGTGCAGATGATCGCCAGTGGCGAAGCCAGCGGCGAGCTGGACAACATGCTCTCTCGCGCGGCGGATTATCAGGAACGGGAACTCACCAGCACGGTCCAAACCATGGTCGGGCTGCTGGGGCCCATGATGCTGCTGATGATGGCCGGGTTCGTGATCCTGATCGTACTGGCGGTAATGCTGCCGATCATGCAGATGAACAACTTCATGGCGGGCTAGGCGGAGCACGCCCACAAGGACGTCTCTCCAGACACAACAAAAGGTGAATCATGAAAACGATGCAACGGGCTCAGGGTGGCTTCACCCTGCTGGAAATCATGGTGGTGGTGGCGATCATCGGGCTGTTGGCGGCGATGATCGTGCCCAACGTGATCGGCCAGGGGGAACAGGCCAAGGTGGACATCGCCAAGACCAATATGTCGCGGATCGTCCAGCAGTTGGACATGTACAAGTTCAACAACGGCACCTACCCGACCACCGAGGAGGGCATCAAGGCCCTGGTGGAACGGCCGGCCTCCGCCAAGAAATGGCCGGAAGGCGGCTACCTGCCGAGCATGCCGGAAGATCCCTGGGGCAATGAATACGTCTATATCAGCCCCGGCGTGGACGGTCCCTTCGACCTTTACTCCCTGGGCGCGGACGGCGCCGAAGGCGGCGACGGCACCGACGCGGACATCAGCTGGCGCGACAAGGGCAACTGATCGCCATCATGGAAACGCGGCGCGGCGGACGGCGCCAACAGGGCTTCACCCTGCTGGAAATCCTGGTGGTGGTGGGGCTGATCGCCATGCTCTCCCTGGCGGTGCTGGTGGTGCCGGTATGGATGGACGATGAACGCCAGCTCGACGGCGAGGTGGCGCGGCTGTCCGATACTCTCACCCTGCTCAACGAACAGAGCCTGTTCGGCGGCCGGCTGATGGCCCTGCGTCTGACCGACCAGGGCTGGACGCCGCTGGTCTATGACGTGGGCGAGCGCCGGTTCGTGCCGGCCCAGGGCAATGGCCTGCAGGCCCGGCGCCTACCCGAAGCCCTGGAACTGACCTGGCAATTCGATGAACTGCCTACCGATGACGAGGAACAGCTCGGCCTGGACCAGGTGGCGGAACGGCTGGTCACCGACAGCCCGTTCGGCGACGACCGGGGGCTGCTGTCCGAGGAACGGGAGCGGGCCGACCGGGACGGGGAGGGCAAGGATGACCAGGACGACCAGGAGGACAGCCTGCCGCAGGTGTTCTTCTTCCCCAGTGGCGAGACCACGCCGGTGACCTTCACCATCCGTTCCCGCAACGACATTGATCTGGAAGTGGACCGGGCGCTTACCGCCCTGGGCCGGGTGCGGGACCCGGAACAGGAACCGGACGAGAAACTCACCGCGCCCAAGGACAAACCGGACGATTCACTGATCGACGAGGATTTCCTGGGAGGCGACCGATGAGCGGGCGACACCCGGCCGGCGCGCAGCGCGGCTTCACCCTGGTGGAAGTGATGCTGGCGGTGGCGATCCTGGCCATGGCCATGGTCGCCCTGAGCCAGACCCTGGGGGCCAGCGCCATCGCTTACCGGTCCATCGACGACACCCGCCGCGCCTACATGGTGGCGGCGGACAAGCTGGTGGAGCTGCAGGTCTATCAGGAGTGGCCCAACACCGGCACCAGCGACAGCACCGTGACCGTCGGCGAACGGGAATGGTGGGTGCGCACCACGGTCAGCGCCGGGCCCTACCCGGACACCCGCCGGGTGGATATCGAAGTGGGCGAGGTCGTCGGCGACGACCACCAGGAAATGATGTACACGCTGGCCAGCCTGATCGGCAAACCCGCCGAGGACGGGCAAGCGTTCCCCGGCGGCGGTTCCGGTCCCGGCGGCGGTGACGGCGGCGGCAGCCGGGATCTGACGGAGGGATGATGAGGCGCTCCTCGGCGCGGGGCTTTACCCTGCTGGAAGTACTGGTGACCATCGCCATCTTCGCCATGATCTACGTACTGGCGGTGGAGTTCCTGAACCGGGCGCTGGCCAACCGGGACATGCTCAGCGAAGGCGCCTCGGAGCTGGAGGACATGCAACGGGCGGTCACCTATCTGACCCTGGATTTCGAGCAGATGATCGCGCGGCCGGTGCGCGACCCCTACGGCGACCCCCAGCCTGCCATCTTCGGCCGCGATGACTATGTGGAATTCACCCGCCTGGGCTGGGCCAACCCCTTCCAACTGCGCCGCCGCAGTGAAATGCAGCGGGTCATCTACGCCCTGGAGGGCGACAAACTGTACCGCCGCTACTGGCCGGTGCTGGACACCAACGTGGCCACCGAATACCAGCAGGACGTGCTGCTCGACAAGGTGGAGCGGTTCCGGGTGCGCTATCTGGACCAGGCCCAGGACGGCCGCTGGGACTGGCTGGAATTCTGGCCGGAGCCGGCGATGATGAACACGCCGGTGTGGACCCAGCGGTTGCCGAAGAGCGTGGAAGTGGAAATCGAACTGGAAAGCGGGGAGCGGCTGCACCGCTTCTTCCGCACCGTGGTGAACCCATGGGCCACCTGAGCGCGCGCCACCGCCAGCGGGGCATGGCACTGATTATCGTGCTGATGCTGTTCGCCATCATCGCGGCAATTACCACGGAAGTGATGTTCCGCCAGGACCGTTTCCGCACCCGCACCGAGAACCTGCTGGAGTGGGACAAACGCTATCAAATCGCCATGGCCGCCGAAGTGGTGGCGGTGCAGGGCTTGAACGACGACCTGGAAGCGGACCGGGAAGAGGGCGAGCAGATCGACGACTGCCTGGACGAGCAATGGGCGGTGGAGCTGCCGCCCACGCCCTACGAGGACGCCGTGCTCAGCGCCAGCGTCCAGGACCTGCAGGGCCGCTTCAATCTGAACTGGCTGGTCAACGCCCAGGGCACCGGCTTCGAGCGCGACGATGTGGCCCGCGACATGCTGCAACGGCTGCTGGAGCAGACCCTGCCGGACCCGAGCCGGGCCAGCCTGCTGGCCAACCAGATGGCCGACTGGCTCGACAGCAACAACCTGGTGGACGCGGTGGAAGGCGCCGAGGACGCGGAATACCGGCTCAGCCGCACGCCCAATATGCCCGCCGCCCACGAATCGGAACTGCGCGCCCTGCGCGACTTCCGGGTCGCCGACCTGTTCCCGGACGCGGCCATGTGGGGCCTGTTCACGGCGCTGCCGGTGGACACCAAACTGAACGTGAACACCGCGCCGGTGCCGGTGCTGGACGCGGTGCTGGGGCTGTACACCGGCGGCGAGGGTGCCAAGCTGGTGGAGAAAATGCGCCGGGAAGAGCCGATCGCCGACGTGGCCACCCTGATGCAGCAGGCGCCGTTCGCCGATCTGGACGAAGCCCAGAAGCAGCAGCTCAGCGAGCGCCTGGGGGTCTCCAGCGAATATTTCCAGGTGATGGTGGATGTGGAAGTGGCCGGCGATCTCAGCCGCCTGGTCAGCCGGGTACGGCGGGCCTCCGGCGGCGGCGCCAACGGCACCCGGGTCTACAGCCGGCAGATCAAACCGCTGCTGGCGCCGCTCGAACCCGCCTGCAATCCCTTCTACAATGCGGGCGATGACAACAACAATGTGATAGACAGTATTCCAGGGACGTAAAGGACACCTATTTTGGCCGAATCAGCTTTGATCTATCTGGCCCCGGGGGCATTCAGCCAGCACCAGGCGGAGGGACTCGACACCGCCGCCGTGCTGTACCAGACCGTGGCCGGCGAGCCGCCGCAGCGGACCACGCTGGGCGAGGCGCTGCGCCACCAGGACGGCGCCGGCGCGAATCTGGTGATCACCAGCGCCGAGGCACTGCTTACCCAGGTGGCCCTGAGCCGCAAACAGGCCCGCCATCTGCAGCGGGTGCTGCCGTATTTGCTGGAGGAGCAGCTGCTGGACGCTCCGGAGCAGCTGTGGTTCGCCACCGGCAAGCCGGAACAGGGGAACTACCCGGTGGTGGTGATCAACCGCGTGGATCTGGACGCCTTGCTGGCGCTGTGCCACGAGGCCGGCGTGCGGCCCACCGCGCTGAAGGTGGACGCGGACCTGCTGGCGCCGGAAACCCCGGTACTGATCAACGTGCCGGAGCGCGGCGCCCTGATTCTGGAGCGCGACCAGGCCCTGGTGGCCGACGGTGAGCAGCGCGACGCCCTGATGGCCCTGCACGAAGACGAGGAGCGGCCGTTCACCCGCATCGAGGACGACCAGACCCTGTGCGACCGGCTGCGCGCCGGCCTGGCCGCCGAGCGCGGCGTGGAAGTGCTGCAGGGCGCCTACGCGCCGCGCCAGACCCGCCGTGCCGGGCCGTCCCCCTGGGACCCCTGGAAACCGGTGATGGGGCTGGCGGCGGCGGTGTTCCTGATCGCCCTGGCGGCCATCTGGGCCCAGCAGTGGCGCTATCAGCAGGCCGCCGACCAGGCCTTCGCCGACGCCGCCCAACTGTACCAGTCCCTGTTCCCCGGCGACCGGGCCACCTCCGGCCTGCGGCGCCAGTTCGAGGCGCGGCTGGCGCGCCTGGGCGCCGGTGAGGCCGGCGGCAGTACCCTGTTCGCGGTGCTGCCGGCGGTGGCCACCACCCTGTCCGGCAGTGAGGTGGAACCCAAGCGCATCCAGTTCGACCAGCGCGACGGCAGCCTGGTGCTGGATCTGGGCGCCAAGGAATACGACCAGGTGGAAAAACTGCAAACCGCCCTTCAGCAGAAGGGCGTGCGCGCCACCATCGCCAACTACCGCAACGGCGCCAGCGGCGTCACCGCGCGGGTCAAGGTGGAGCAGGCGGGATGAAACAACGACTCAGAGAAGGTCGCTCGCAACTGAACAAACGGCTGGCTCCGGCGGTCACCTGGTTCCAGGACCGGGAACCCCGCGAGCAGCGCATTCTGCAACTGCTGGCGGTGCTGCTGGCGGTGGCGGTGGTCTACTGGCTGATCTGGCAGCCCAGCTGGAACGCCCGCCAGGACGCCCGCCAGCGTTATCTCTCCAATCAGCAGACCCTGGCCTGGATCGAGGCCAACGCGGACGCGGTGCGCGCCGCCCGGGGCGGTGGCAAGCCCGGCACCACCCAGCTGGGCAGCAACTGGGTCAGCGAAGTGAGCCGCTCGGCGCAGAACTACGGGCTGACCCTGCGCGGTTTCACCCCCAGCGGCAACGACTCGGTGCGGGTGCAACTGGAAAACCAGGAAGCCAGCGCCCTGTTGTTATGGCTGCAATCCCTGGAAGAGCAGGGGCTCACCCTGGCCACCCTGGAAATGAGCGCCGGCGACAAATCCGGCACCGCCTCCCTGCGGGCCACGCTTACCCGTTGAATTGAGTGAGCCCGTTGCATGAGCCGACCCGCTCAATGAAGCCGGCCCTGGCCCTGGCGCTCTGGTTCGGCTATGGCCTGGCCAGCCTGGTGCTGGCCCTGGGCCTCACCTGGGGCCTGTACGCCCAGGCCGACTACGGCTACCCGTTCTGGTACCAGCAACTGGAGATCGGTGCCCACATCGATCACTACGGGCCGCTCAACCGTTACCACCGCCGCGATTTCGAACGCCTGGATGCCCACCAGCATCAGGCGTTGTTCCATGATATCCGGGTGGCGGTGCACGACGGTGGCCGGGGCCTGGAAGCGCTGGCCTACCAGGACCGGGACGGCCGCCGTATTCCCCTGTTACGCCACGCGGAAGTGCTGCATCTGCGCGATGTGGCCCACCTGATCGACCGGGGGCGGGTGGCGTTCTGGTTGGCGCTGGTGCTGTGGCTGCCGCTGGCCTGGCTGTCCGCCGGCGCCCCCCGGCCGGGATGGCGGGGACGGGCACTGGTCGCTGTGAGCCCGTTGCTGGCTATGTTAGGTTGGCTGCTGGTGTCCGGCCCCACCAAGGTGTTCTACCAGTTTCACATCTGGTTGTTTCCCGCCGACCATGAATGGTTCTTCTATTGGCAGGATTCGCTGATGAGCACCCTGATGAAGGCGCCGGCGCTGTTTGGCGGCATTGCCGTGGTGCTGGTGGGGGGCACCCTGGTACTCACGCCAATGCTGTATGGGGGCGGGCTCTGGTTGGCCCGGCGGCTTCGAGAACCACACCGATAAGTATTCCATTCCATGAGCATGCAAGTACTGCCCGCCGACCCGGACGGTGGTGAGAACGTGCAGCGCTGGGCCGCCCGGGGGCTGCCGGTGCCGCCCAGCTGGCGGATCGACCGTGGCGACGTGATCGACCTGGACCGCCACGGCCTGATCGACTACCTGGCCGCCTTGCCGGAGCTGTTCAGTGGCGAGCGCTACTGGGTGTTGCACCAGGGCGCCATGAACGAACACTCCCAGCGGGAAAGCCTGCTTAACCTGGATTCCGACGAAGCCCTGGCGGCGGCGCTGATCACCGTGTTCCGGCGCCCGTCCGCGCCCGCGCAGGTGGTGGTGCAGGCGCTGCCGCGCCAGCGCGCCGCCGGGGTGCTGTTCACCCGCCATCCGTTGCGCCAGGACCTTTCCCACATGGTGGTGGAAGGGGTGGTGGACGGTGGCGCCGAGCGCCAGCGCCTGATCTTCGATGACGAGGGCCGGCTGGTCTACCGGGGCGAGGCGCAGAGCGAGCCCCTGGATGAAGTGGTCGGCGGCCAGCGGTTGCTGGCCCTGGGTGAGCAACTGAAACAGCTGTTCGACCGGCCCCAGGCCGGCGAATGGGTGTTCGACGGCGACACCCTGTGGCTGCTGCAGACCCTGCCGGTGGGCTCGCTGCCGGTGCCCGAGGAAGTGTGGGTGCGGCGCGCCGCGCCGGCCCTGTTCAACCAGGCGGTGACGCCGCTGTGGTACACCCTGGCGGGGCGCTGGCTGAAAACCCACTTTTGGGCGCCGCTGGCGGCCCGCCGGGGCTGGACCGACCTGGCCCGGGTGGAGCCCTACCGGCGCCAGCAGAGCCATCTCTACTGCAACGCTGAATTCTTCCGCCGGCTGCTGGCCCGCCATCCCGGGGCCGCCGACAAGGTGCCGCCGGCCTGGCTGCCGCCGCGCCCGGAAACCGCCCGGCCCCCGCCGCCGGGCCCGGCGCGCCGCTGGCGCCTGGGTCTGGAGCTGGCGGCCATCCAGCGACGCCTGCGCCGCTGGCGGCCGCCGCCGGCGGACCGGGAACGGCTGTGGCGGGGCCTGATGGCCTTGGACCGGCTGGGTGAGCGGTTGGCGCGGTTGGACGGTGAACTGGCCTATCTGATGCTGCCCGATGCCCTGGTGGGGCGGCGCCCGCCGCTGCCGCTGACGGCGCTGCTGGACAGCCAGGAATACGAGGTGCTGGAGGCGGTGCTGGCGGGCGACAAAGAGCGCCTGGAGCAAAGCGAGCTGCGTCCCGGCGCCGACCCGGTGCACGCCCCGCTGCGGGAAAAACCGGCTCAATGGCAGAGCCTGCGGCCCGCCGCCCGCACCCTGGACGACCGGGCGCCGCCGCCGGAACCGGCCCTGGCGGCGGTGCTGCCGGCCTGGCGGCGGGCCCGGCGGCTGCGCTTCGACCTGGGCGAACGGCTGCGCCGCCTGCTGCGGGACCTGGCCTCGGTGCTGGTCAGCGAAGGGCTGCTGGCGCACCCGGATGACGTCTTCTTTCTCTATTTCGACGAGCTTTGGCAGCTATGGATGGAGCGGCGCACGCCGGCCTCCGCCGCCGGCGAAGTGCTCGGCCAGCGCAAGGTCCGCTATCTGGAAGACGCCCACGCCGGTGCCCCTGACTGGAAGATGGACCGCATCGGCTTCGGCTTTGGCGGAGGCGGGCGGCCCAGCCCGGTACTGCGCGGCGCCGGCCTGGTGCCCGGCCAGGTCACCGGCCCCCTGCGCCGGCTGTGCAGCGCCTGGGGTCTGAACCGCCTGCAGCCCGGTGACATCGTGGTGGTGGATCAGGTGGACCCGAGCTGGGTGCCCTGGCTGGCCCAGGCCGGCGCCCTGGTCATCGCCGGCCGCGACCCCGCCAACGCCGCCGCCAGCCTCGCCACCGCCTGCGCGATCCCGGCGGTCTGGGCCGTCAGCGACGTCGTTCATAGCGTTGTGGATGGGCAGACGGGGGTGTTGGACGGGGAGGTTGGGACGTTGGGGGTGGGGGAGTTGAAAGTTGAAAGTTGAAACGCGGTTGAGCGTTTTGCGGGCTGATGCGCCGTGCCCGCGCCGGGCTGCAAGTTACAAGCTTCAAGCTACAAGCAGGACCGTGCCGGTACCTCAGGCCCCGTTGAAGCTTGAAGCTTGTAGCAAGCGCGGGCACGGCCTTCCAATCCCCCACGGCCCAGCCCGCGTTTCAACTTTCAACTTTGAACTTTCAACTGGGCCTGATCGCGGCTGAAGCCGCTCCTACAAAAGCACGCCGGTGGGCCTTGTAGGAGCGGCTTCAGCCGCGATCCGCCGCGACCCGCCGCGACCTCAATCCTCAATATACCCCAGCAAATGCGGCACCATCCTTTCGATGTTCTTGCGGGTCATGCCTTTGCGGTTGGCGTAGTCGTCCATCTGGTCGCGGGCCAGTTTGCCGGTGCCGAAGTAGCGGGCTTCCGGGTGGGCGAAGTACCAGCCGGAGACCGCCGCCGCCGGGAGCATGGCGTAGGATTCGGTGAGCGTCATGCCGGCGTTTTTCTCCGGTTCCAGCAGTTCCCAGAGCAGCGCTTTCTCGGTGTGGTCCGGGCAGGCCGGGTAGCCGGGGGCCGGGCGGATGCCCCGGTATTTTTCCGAGATCATCTCGTCGTTGCTGAGGGTTTCGTCCGCGTCGTAGCCCCAGTATTCCTTGCGCACCCGCTCGTGCATGCGCTCGGCGAAGGCTTCCGCCAGGCGGTCGGCCAGGGCCTTGAGCATGATCGAGCTGTAGTCGTCGTGGTCCGCTTCGAAGCGTTGCACGTGCTCGTCGATGCCGATGCCGGCGGTCACCGCGAAGCCGCCCAGCCAGTCCTGCTTGCCGCTGTCCTTCGGGGCGATGAAATCGCTGAGGGCGTAGTTGGGCTTGTCGTTTTTCTTGCGGTCCAGTTGCTGGCGCAGGTGGTGCAGGGTCATGAACGGCTCCGCGTCGCCGGGCTGGCGATACAGCAGAATATCGTCCATGTCCGACTGCGCCGGCCAGAAGCCGATCACGCCCCGGGCGGTGAGCCATTTTTCGGCGACGATTTTCTCCAGCATGGCGCGGGCGTCGTGGTACAGCTTGGTGGCTTCCTCGCCGACCACTTCGTCGTCCAGGATGCGCGGGAACTTGCCGGCCAGTTCCCAGGAGCGGAAGAACGGCGTCCAGTCGATGCGCTCCACCAGGTCTTCCAGCGGGTAGTCATCAAACACCTTAAGGCCCTGAACCCGCGGCTCCGGCGGCGTGTAGTCGCTCCAGTCCGGCTGGAAGCGGTTGGCGCGGGCGTCGTCGATGGACACCAGGGTCCGGTCCACCTGCTGCTGCTTGCGGCGCTCGCGCAGCCCCTCGTAGGTGCTTTTGATCTCGGCGGCGTAATCGTCGCGCTGGGTCTGCGACAGCAGCCGAGACACCACGCCCACCGCCCGGGAGGCGTCGGCCACGTGCACCACCGGCTGCTGGTACTGGGGATCGATCTTCACGGCGGTATGGATGCGGCTGGTGGTGGCGCCGCCGATCATCAGCGGCAAATCCATGCCCAGCCGGGCCATCTCACTGGCCACATGGACCATCTCGTCCAGGGACGGGGTGATCAGGCCGGACAGGCCGATGATGTCCACGTTTTCCTTTTTGGCGGTGTCCAGGATCTTGTCGCAGGGCACCATCACGCCCAGGTCGATGACCTCGTAGCCGTTGCACTGCAGCACCACGCCGACGATGTTCTTGCCGATGTCGTGCACGTCGCCTTTTACCGTGGCCATCAGGATGCGGCCATTGGATTCGTCCTGGGTGCCCAGTTCTTCCTTTTCTTTCTCCATGAACGGCAGCAGATAGGCCACCGCCTTCTTCATCACCCGGGCGGATTTCACCACCTGGGGCAGGAACATCTTGCCCTCGCCGAACAGGTCGCCGACCACGTTCATGCCGTCCATCAGCGGGCCTTCGATCACGTGCAGCGGGCGCTCCGCGTTTTGCCGGGCCAGCTCGGTGTCGTCTTCCACGTGTTCGGTGATGCCCTTGACCAGGGCGTGCTCCAGCCGCTTCTCCACCGGCCAGGAGCGCCATTCCTGGTCTTCCTTCTTGACCTCCTTGTCGCCGGAGCCCCGGTACTGCTCGGCCAGATCCAGCAGCCGCTCGGTGCCGTCCTCGCGGCGGTTGAGCACCACGTCCTCCACCGCGTTACGCAGTTCCTCGGGGATGTCCGCATAGATCGCCAGCTGCGAAGGATTGACGATGCCCATGTCCATGCCGGCCTTGATGGCGTGGTACAGGAACACGGCGTGGATCGCCTCGCGCACCGGGTTGTTGCCCCGGAACGAGAAGCTCACGTTGGACACGCCGCCGGAGATCAGCGCGTGGGGCAGGGTGCGTTTGATCTCCGCCACCGCCTCGATAAAGTCCACCGCGTAGTTGTTGTGTTCCTCGATGCCGGTGGCGATGGCGAAGATGTTGGGGTCGAAGATAATGTCTTCCGGCGGGAAGCCCACTTCCTCGGTAAGCAGCTTGTAGGCGCGGGTACAGATGCGCACCTTCTCGGAGCGGCTTTCCGCCTGGCCGTTCTCATCGAAGGCCATCACCACGGTGGCGGCGCCGTAGCGGCGGATCAGGCGGGCCTGGTCGAGAAACTGCTTTTCGCCTTCCTTGAGCGAGATGGAATTCACCACGCCCTTGCCCTGGATGCACTTCAGGCCGGCCTCGATCACCTCCCACTTGGAGGAGTCGATCATGATCGGCACCTTGGAGATTTCCGGCTC
>CENV01021753.1_pt1 | contig 27604 bp, 24 predicted proteins | sample 530231 | NCBI WGS metagenome assembly CENV01 (sample SAMEA2619815, study PRJEB7988) | marine metagenome | biome: marine biome (ENVO:00000447); feature: surface water layer (ENVO:00002042); material: "saline water (ENVO:00002010), including plankton (ENVO:xxxxxxxx)" | depth 5 m
GAGCTGGGCATCCGCAACATCAAGCTGGCCCTGCGCCGGCTGCGCCAGTTCGCCCGCACCGGCCGCGACGAAGAGCTGGACATGGACGACACCATCCGCTCCACCGCGCGCAACGCGGGGCTGCTCGACATCAAGATGCGCCCGGAGCGGGAAAACCGCGTCAAGGTGCTGCTGTTCTTTGATATCGGCGGGTCCATGGACCCCTATATCAAGCTCTGCGAGGAGTTGTTCTCCGCCGCCCGGCTGGAGTTCAAGCATCTCGAGTATTTCTACTTCCACAACTTCGTCTACGAGTACGTGTGGAAGGACAACCGGCGCCGTTGGGACGAGAAGTTCTCCACCTGGGACGTGCTGCACAAGTACGGCAGCGACTACAAGGTGATCTTCATCGGCGACGCCGCCATGAGCCCCTACGAAGTGAACTCGGTGGGCGGCTCCGTGGAGCACTGGAACGACGAGCCCGGCGCGGTCTGGTTCCAGCGCATCAAGGAGACCTACGAGAAGGTGGTGTGGATCAACCCGGAGCCGGAAAAGGCCTGGCAAATGACCACCTCCACCCAGTGGATCAAGCAGCTCAACGACCACCACATGTACCCGCTTACCCTGGACGGGATCGAGCGGGCGATGCGTTACTTGAGCAAATAAGAGCTAAGTAAATAAGAGCTGAGTAACCAGGTCCGTCAGTCCTTCTTCAAAAAGCTGTCGATCATATCCATCGGCAGCGGGAAGACCACCGTGGTGGTGCGCTCGTTGGCCACCTCGGTGAGGGTCTGCAGATAGCGCAGTTGCAGCGCCTGGGGCTGTGACGACAGGGTGCGCGCCGCGTCCAGCAGGACTTCCGAGGCTTCCTTCTCGCCGTTGGCGTGAATCACCTTGGCGCGCCGCACCCGCTCCGCTTCCGCCTGGCGGGCGATCACCCGCACCATGTCCTCGTCCAGGTCCACGTGTTTGATCTCCACGTTGGCCACCTTGATGCCCCAGGGATCGGTCTGCTCGTCGAGGATTTCCTGGATGTCCCGGTTCAACTCGTCCCGGGAGGCGAGCATTTCATCCAGCTCGTGCTTGCCCAGCACCGAGCGCAGGGTGGTTTGCGAGAGCTGGCTGGTGGCGTCGTAGAAGTCCTCCACGTTGATCACCGCCCGTTCCGGGTCGACCACGCGGAAGTAGAGCACCGCGTTGACCTTCACCGAGACGTTGTCGCGGGAGATCACGTCCTGGCTGGGGACGTCCAGCACCCGCACCCGCAGGTCCACCTTCACCATCTGCTGAATCACCGGGATCACCAGAATCAGCCCCGGCCCCTTCACCTTGTGATAGCGGCCCAGCATGAAGATCACGCCGCGCTCGTACTCGCGGAGAATGCGGAACATGCTGACCACGAAGCCGACGACCAGAATCGCCAGCGCAATCCAGAAATATTGGAAGATCATGGTTTGTCTCCTTTGCGGGACACATGAAGAGTGAGGCCGTCCCGGCGGCGGATGGTCACCGTTTCGCCCTCAAGGACCGCCTCGTCAGTGGTGGCGCGCCACAGTTCGCCGGCGGCGCGCACCTGGCCGTTGCCGTCCGGCCCGAAATCGTTTGCCGCCACGGCATCCTGGCCGATCAGCGTGTCGCCGCCGGTGACCACCGGGCGGCCGTGGGCCTTGAACGCCAGCCGCACCGTCAGGCCGGTGAGCGCCAGGCTGCCCACGCCCACCGCCGCAATCACCGGCACCGCGACCCGGAAGGCGGGCAGGTCCGTGTCCATCAGCATGATCGAGCCGATCACCAGGGCCACGGCGCCGCCCACGCCCAGGACGCCGAAGCTGGGCGACAGCCCCTCCGCCACCATCAAGCCGATGCCGAGCAGGATCAATCCCAGGCCCACATAGCTCACCGGCAGCATCTGCAGCGCATACAGTGCCAGCAACAGGCAGATGGCGCCGAGCACGCCGGGGATGCCGAAACCGGGGTTGGAGAATTCCAGAATCAGCCCGTAGATGCCCACCAGCATCAGAATGTAGGCGATGCTGGGGTTGGTGATCACCGCCAGGAAGCGGGTGCGCCAGTCCGGCTCCAGCTCCACCAGCCGGTAGTCGGTGAGCGCCAGGGTGCGCTCGGCGTCCCCGTCACGGACGGTAAAGCCGTGGAGACGGGCGAGCAGGGCGTCCAGATCCGGCGCCACCAGGTCGATCACCCGTTGCGCCTGGGCCTCGGTGGCGGTCAGGCTGACCGCCTCGCGCACCGCGCGCTCGGCCCAGTCCGCGTTGCGCCCGCGCAATTCCGCCAGGCCGCGAATATAGGCCACGGCGTCGTTGACCTGCTTGCGGCGCAGCGCGGAGGCATTGTCTTCGACTTTGTCATCGGCTTGCGGCTCGGCGCCGTCGCCGGCCGGGGAGGGCGCGCCGCCACCGCCCAGCTGCACCGGCGTGGCGGCCCCCAGGTTGGTGGCCGGGGCCATGGCGGCCACGTGGGAGGCGTAGAGCAGGTAGGTACCGGCGCTGGCCGCGCGGCTGCCGGACGGTGACACATAGGTGGCCACCGGCACCCGGGAATCAAGAATCGCCTGGATCATAACGCGCATCGACTTATCCAGACCGCCCGGCGTGTCCAGGCGCACCACGAACAGCGCCGCCCCGGCGCGGTTGGCGTCCTCCAGGGCACGCACGAAACCGTCGCTGACCGCCGGGCCGATGGCGCCGCGGAGGTCCATGACCCGCACCTCGGGCCGGTCTTCGCTGGACGGCTGGGAAGGGGTTTGCGCCTGGCCGGTGGCGGCGAGCAGCCAGAGGGCGGCGAGGGCGATAAGGCCTCCGCCCAGGCGGCGCCCAAGGGGCCGCTTCCCGGGTGAAAGGTGTCGATCGCTGCCGGCTACAGAGGTCATGCGCGTCTCTTCGCTGCTTTCGCTGCTTGGTGGCTGCTGTTTCCATGAAAACGCAGTTCGCCGGTCCCGGCAATGGAAACCGGCGGTGCCCCCCTTTTCGCCCTGCGCGCCATGCTGCATAGTACGGCGAAGTTCCGCCCCGCCATGCATCGGCCCTGAAGTACCGCGATGACCGCCTCCAACATCCGCCAATATCTGATCCGGACCCTGATGCTGGCCGTGCTGGTCCAGCCGGCCACCGCCGCGGGCCTGTTCCAGGGGCTCACCAGCGTGGAAGCCGGCCCCCGGCTGGACGACGACGGCGTGATCCGCCAGCAGGTGGAGCAGGACGAGATGTTTCTGGAGGCGGGCTCCGGCGCGCGTATCCAGCTGCCCACGCAGTGCGTGTCCTCGGCGCTGGTGGCGCGCAGCCACAGCCGCTTCAACGCCCTGTTTCCGGACACCGAGGGCATGGTGGGCAGCGGCACCATCACCAACGAAGCCGGCCTTACCGTGGAGCGTCTGTTCGGGGCGCCCGGCGGCGCCTACCGTCTGGAGACCGCGTTCAAGGCCCACCGCATCGACCTTTACAGCTACGAGCTCAGCCATCAGGAGGCGTTCGGCTCGGCCTTCGACAGCCCGGTGACGGTGAGCGAGCAGCAGGGCTTTAACGTGGATACCCGGCTGAGCCGGTCGTTCGGCGAGCTGGACCTGGCCCTTCGGGTGGAGAACCTGTTCCCGGACCGGCGGCCGGGCATGGTGGCCAGCCCCTATACCATGAAGGCCCACGCGGAACTGGCCACCGGCTTTCAGTACGCCGGCCTGCCGACCCGCCTGAACCTCAACCTGGACCGCTTCGAGGCCCTGGAGCGCGACCTGGACGCCCGTTACGCCGGCGCCCGCCTGCAGTGGGGCGCCGCCGACCGCACCCGGCTACGGCTGGGCTACCGCCACGACCTGGTCGCCAATCTGGATTCGGTGGCCACCCTGGGGCTGGTGTTCCCGCTGTTCCATGTCTTCGATCTGGACATCTCGGGCACCAAGAACCCCGGCGACGCCTACGGCGTGCTGGCGCGGCTGGCCGCGCCGTTCCCGTTCTAGGCCTCGGGAATGCGGAATGAAGTCACCAGCGACTTCAGATGGCTGGCCTGGTCCTCCAGCGAGCCGGCCGCGCTGCTGGATTGCTGCACCAGTGCCGCGTTCTGCTGGGTGACCGCGTCCATCTGCGTGACCGCGGTGCTGATCTGCTGAATGCCGCCGATCTGCTCGGTGGTGGCGGACGCCACGCCTCGCATCAGTTCGGCCAGCTTTTTGATCGACTCCACGGTTCCGTTGAGCGTTTCACCACTGCGCTGGGTCTGATCCGCGCAGGTGGCGATCTGCGCGCCGGTGCTTTCCAGCAGGGCACGGATCTCGCCGGCGGAATCCCCGGCGCGGCTGGCCAGCAGCCGCACTTCGCTGGCCACCACCGCGAAACCGCGGCCTTTTTCGCCGGCCCGGGCCGCTTCCACGGAGGCGTTCAGTGCCAGGATATTGGTCTGGAAGGCGATATCGTCGATGGTGGCGATAATGCCGTTCATCTTCTTGGAACTGGCCACCACCTTTTCCATAAGGTCGATGTTGGCGCGCATCTCCTCACCGCCGTGCTGGGCACTGCGCGACGCCGCGTCGGCGAGCCGGTCGGCCTCGCGGGTGTTCTTTTCGTTGTGCTCCGAGGTGGCGCTGATCTCCTCCATGCTGGCGGCGGTCTCCTGCAGCGCGGCGGCCTGCTCCTCGGTGCGGGAGGAGAGGTCCTGGGCGCCCAGGGCGATCTCGTTGGCGCCGATATAGACGGTCTCACTGGCGCCGCGCAACGCGGACACCAGCTTGACCAGGGAATCGCTCATTTCCGCCATGGCGGCCAGCAATTGCGCCGGCTCGTCGCGCCCGCGGGCGACGATGCGCTCGCGCAGGTCCCCTTGAGCAATGCGGCGGGCCACGCCCAGGGCGTCGGCGAGGGGCAGGGTGATGCTGCGGGTGATCACCACCGCCAGGACCGCCGACACCAGCAGCGCCACGGCGGCGAACACCACCAGACCGAGCAGCGCCTGGGTGACCAGCGCCTGCAGCGTGGCGCCCAGACCGCCGAGATTCTCCATGGCGATGTCATGGATGCCCTGGGCGGCGTCCTCAAGCTGGTAGATGCCCTGCTTGTTCTCGGAAAAGGCCGCGTTGGCGGCGGCGGTGTCCTGGTAGGTGCCGTCCATGATCGCGCCGTAGATGCGGGTGAAATCCGACTCGTAGGCGCCCAGCCCCTCGCGGGCGTCCCGGTAGCGCTGTTGCAGCGCCGGCGCCACCGCCAGTGCCTCGCCTTCATCAAGCACGCTTTTCAGCCGGGTGACGGTGTCGCTCCATTTGCCGAAATAGCCGTTCAGGGCCTGGAAATCCGCCAGATTGATAAAGACGTCCTTTTCATAGCGGCGCAGCTCCAGCGCCAGGCGGCGCACCACGCCGGCATTGGACGCCAGGGCGCCGTCGGTCTCCAGCGCCTCGCGGGTGGTGTCCGCGATCCGCGTGACCGAGAACAGGCCGGTGCCCGAGGCGGCCAGCAGAAGAAGCAAAATAATAGCGAAGGCGCCGCCGAGACGGGCGCCGATCTTGAATTGACTAAGCATGAGGGGATACCAGGAATGGCTGTGACAAGGTTTGGGGGTTGTCGGCCCGCCGGGGAAAATCTTTAGCCTTAAAAGAGCGACGTGACCCGGGCTTGAGTCCCGGCCCGGGAATTGGCATGGTTCGTCCACCTAACCGGCCCCGAGCACCCTATGTCCATTGATCTCGATTTCGACCGTGACCACCTCTGGCACCCCTATACCTCCACCTCCAAGCCGCTGCCCACCTACCCGGTGGCGCGCGCCGACGGAGTCCGCCTGGAGCTGGAAGACGGCCGCACGCTGATCGACGGCATGTCGTCCTGGTGGGCGGCGATCCACGGCTACAACCATCCGCGTCTGAACCAGGCGGCCAAGGACCAGATCGACAAAATGGCCCACGTGATGTTCGGTGGCATCACCCACGAGCCGGCGGTGGAGCTGGGCAAGCGTCTGGTGCGGATGACGCCGGAACCGCTCAACAAGGTGTTCCTGGCCGACAGCGGCTCGGTGTCCGTGGAGGTGGCGATCAAGATGGCGCTGCAGTACTGGCTCAGCCAGGGGCAGCCCGAGAAGCACCGGCTGATCGCCCTGCGCAACGGCTACCACGGCGACACTTTCGGGGCCATGGCCACCTGCGACCCGGTCAACGGCATGCACCATCTGTTCAGCAAGGTGCTGCCCAAGCACCTGTTCGCCGACGCGCCGGCGGTGGGCTACCACGACGACTGGGACGAGCGGGATCTGGATTCCTTGCGCGGCCTGCTGGAACAGCACGGCCACGAAGTGGCGGCGGTGATTCTGGAACCGATCGTGCAGGGCGCCGGCGGCATGCGCTTTTACCACCCGGAATACCTGCGCGGCGCACGCCGTCTGTGCGACGAGCACGGCGTACTGCTGATTTTCGACGAAATCGCCACCGGCTTCGGCCGCTCCGGCGAACTGTTCGCCATGGACCACGCCGGTGTCTGCCCGGACATTCTCTGCCTGGGCAAGGCGCTCACCGGCGGCTACATGACCCTGGCGGCGACCCTGTGCAACGACCGCGTGGCCGCCGGCATCTGCGACGGCGAGGCCGGCGTGCTGATGCACGGGCCCACCTTCATGGGCAACCCGCTGGCCTGCGCGGTGGCCAACGCCAGCATCGACGAGCTGCTGGAGAGCGACTGGCGCGGCCGCGTGGCGGCGATCCAGTCGCAGCTGCGCCGCGAGCTGGAACCGCTGCGCGGCGCCCCCGGTGTCGCCGACGTGCGCGCCCTGGGCGCCATCGGCGTGCTGGAGCTGGAAGAACCCTGCGACGTGGCCGCCACCCAGAAGCTGCTGGTGGAGCAGGGCGTGTGGATCCGGCCGTTCGGTAAGCTGGTCTACATCATGCCCCCCTACGGCATGGAGCCGGACGACCTCAGCCAGCTGACCCGTGCCATGGCGGCGGTGGCCGAACTTTAGGCGTTGACACTTTAAGGGGCAGGACGATGACGTCCGTAACAGCGATCCAATTCCAATCCAAGGGCGTAACCTGTCGAGGCGACCTCTACCTGCCCGACACCGCCGGCCGCGCACCGATCATGGTCATGGCCCACGGCCTGGGCGGCACCCGCAACATGCGGCTGCCGGCCTTCGCCGAGCGGTTCGTGGCCGAGGGCTACGCCTGCCTGCTGTTCGACTATCGTCATTTCGGCGACAGCGACGGCGAACCCCGCCAATTGCTGGACATCAAAAAGCAGCTTCAGGACTGGAAGGCGGCCATCGAGCACGCCCGTGGCCTCGCGCAGGTGGACCCGGATCGGGTGATCCTGTGGGGCACGTCCTTTTCCGGTGGCCATGTGCTGGCCACCGCCGCCGACGATCCGCGCATCGCGGCGGTGATCTCCCAATGTCCGTTCACCGACGGGCTGGCGTCGACCCTGGCCACGGAACCGCTGGTCTCCGCGAAACTGACGGCCAAGGCACTGCGCGATCGCCTTAGCGCCTTGGTGGGCGCCGCCCCGGTGATGGTCGCCGTGGCCGGGCGCCCCGGCGACACCGCGCTGATGACGGCACCGGACGTCTGGGACGGGTACATGAACCTGGTTCCCGAGGGCGCCCGGATTCGCAATGAAGCCGCCGCGCGCTTCGCCCTGGACATTATCCGCTATTATCCGGGCCGCAAGGCCGCCGGCATAAGGGCGCCGGTGTTCTTCTGCGTGTGTGACAACGACACCGTGGCGCCGGCCAAACAGACGCTCCGCCACGCGAGCCGCGTGCCGCGCCATGAGATCAGGCGGGGCATTTCGAGATCTATGTGGGCGAGGCGTTCGAGCAGGTGGTGGCGGACCAGATCGAGTTTCTGAAAGCGCATTGCCCGCCACGGGAAACACCGGAAGCCTGAGCGAGCCCGACGAACGAAGCCCCGGATGCAAAGGGAAGCCCCGGGGCTTGGATTCATACCTGTTCGATTCGTTATCTTCTATTTAACATAATATACATTACACGTAGTTATCGGTGTTCAGGATAATCGTACTACCCGTCACATTCGGGAGTGAATTTGGACAGCATGCTTTCTTTGCATTTGGCACATTTGCGGTCGGTGTATTCCAAACCTGACCAGGTGTGCCTACACCCAAGGCAGGTGAAGTGCCCTCTGCGGTTCGGAGGTGGCGTGTGGGTTCGATCGACATGAGTATTCTGGGGCGTGAGTTCTGCCGCCGGAGGCAGTGAGCCGGCATTCGACGGCGGTGCGGCGTCGATGACGGCCTGCTCGCGTGGGTGGTACAGCCATTCTTTGGCTGTGTTATCGCCGGTAAGTACCTCGGTTATGAGGGTCCTAAGGACACCGGGGCCGCTTGCGCTCGTCGCGTACAGACTCCGAATGTGCTCAATGTCGATCGCCAATAACCCCTGTCGAGGATTTTCTGGTGTCGGTGGCAAGCTCCGGGTTGAGTACTTCAGGAATATGGCGATCGAGCCGCCGCCTATCCGCGCCTCTAAGTCGTACCTGGTGGACGGCAGATATTCCACGTCCAAGAACCCCTTCGGCTCAGACACAGACCTTAGGACACCGTGCACGCGGACACTGCGCGCCGGTGTTCTGAGGCCTTCGATTCGCCCACCCAAGGCCAAGTCAATGACGTAAAGGCGACAGGAGCTCTCAAAGGATATTTCGCACTCTCTTACCGGGCGATCTACGGCATCCTTATCATGGGAAAAATGCCAAACCAACACGTCGCCCTGTTTGGCCACTAGGCTCTGCCGACAACACAGGCAAACACACCCGCATGTGCGTCCGCGCGAGACGTCACCGACCTCTTTGATGGAGCCGGAGTTCTTGTCGAGCCCGAAAGGTATCTTGATTTCCTGCATGGCTGGAGTTCTGAAAACAGGCCCTGTGAGTCTCATTTCTTCTCTGGTGGCTCTTATAGAATTCACACAACCTGCCTATGTTTCAATTGTTGTCTCAAGATTAACACTCGCGCATTAAAAGAAAGTAACAATAAAAACAAATACTTATATTTGATATTTAAAGTGACTTCTCCGTCTAATTCGAAGGGTCGCTACGGGCCTTCGCGGGCCTTTCATGGCAAACCATTAGCCTTGGCCCCTCGGCTTGACCCGTTTTGGGCGAGCTGCGTTAATCCCGGCGCCGCCGATAAAGGGAATCATTGTCGTTTATGATGGTCCACTCCCAGGGCGACTCACCACACCGAAATCATTGGGGGTAACGGTACGGATGCGCGATTGCGATACAGCAGGACTGAGGGGCGTTCTGGACGTCCGTCGTTTTTGGTTGGGGTTGGCCGGCGTGCTGGCTCTGCTGACGGTGGAACCGGCGGCGGCTCGCGAGCCGGTGTCTCTGGTGACGGTGGAATCCCGCGAGCTTGAAGAGCGTCTGCCGCTCACCGGTACCCTGACGGCCAAGCGCGCCGCCCTGCTTTCCACCTCGGTGTCCGGCCTGGTGACCGCCCTTAATGTGGACCTGGGCGACCGCATGGAACAGGGCGACGTGCTGCTGGAGCTGGATTCGGAGCTGAACCGCCTGGCCCTGGAAGGCGCCCGCGCCGCCGCCGCCGAGGCGGAAGCCACCCTGGCGGACGCCCGGCGGCGCCTGGAGGAAGCCAGCACCCTGGCGGCCCGCCAGAGCATCGCCGCCACCCAGGTGCGCGGCCTGGAATCCGAGGTGGAGGTGGCCCGTTCCTCCCTGGCCGGTGCCCGCGCCGAGGCGCGCCGGCAAAGCGCCCTGCTCGCCCGCCATGCCTTGAAAGCCCCGTTCGACGGCGTGATCAGCCAGAAGCAGACCGAAGTCGGTGAGTGGGTGACGCCGGGCACCTCGGTGCTGGAGCTGGTCAGCCTGGAGGATCTGCGCGCCGATCTGTCGGTGCCGCAGGAGTATTTCCCGCGGGTGTCCAAGAACGACCGGCTGGAAGTGCGGCTGGGCGGCGACAGCGGCCCGGCCTACCCGGCCACCATTTCCGCCATCGTGCCGGTGAACGATCCCAGCGCCCGGACCTTCCTGGTGCGCGCGCGGCTGGAGTCGCCGCCGGCGATGACGCCGGGCATGTCGGTGCGCGCCACTCTCTTCCTGCAGGGCGATGAGGCCAGCCTGGCGGTGCCCCGGGACGCTCTGGTGCGCTACCCGGACGGCCGGGTGTCGGTGTGGCTGGCGGAGGAAGGCGACGACGGCCTGGTGGCGCGCGAGCAGCGCATCCGCATTGGCGACGGGCTGGCCGACCTGGTCACCGTGAAGGAAGGGTTGTCCGCCGGCGACCGGGTGGTGGTGCGCGGCAACGAAAGCCTGACCGACGGCCGCGCGCTGCGGGTGTCCGAATGAGGTCTCGCCGTGTTTGAGAAGATTGTACGCAACGGCACCCTGATGACCGTGGTGGTGCTGATCATCACCATTCTCGGCGTGCTGGCGGCGCTGCGCATTCCGGTGCAGATGATTCCCGATCTGGAAGTACGCACCATCACCGTCCAGACCAGCTGGCCCGGCGCCACGCCCCAGGACGTGGAAAAAGAGATTCTGATCGAGCAGGAAGAATACCTGCGCAATATTCCCAATCTGCGCCGTCTCACCGCCACCGCGCGCAGCGGCGACGCGGAGATCGAGCTGGAATTTCCGTTCGGCGTGGACATCACCGAGACGCTGATCCGGGTGAACAACGCGCTCAGCCAGGTGCCCTCCTACCCGGACAACGTGGACCAGCCGCGCATTCTGTCCACCTCGTTCTCCGCCAACGCGTTCATGTACTACCGGGTCTCGCCCCAGGAGGGCAATCCCAAGGACCTGGACATGGACATGATGCGGGACTTCATCGACGACAATGTCCGTACCCGCATGGAGAGTGTCGACGGCGTTTCCCAGGTGGAGCTTCGCGGCGGCGCCGAGCGGCAGATCCGCGTGCTGCTGGACCCGCAAAAGCTGGCGGAGCGCGGCTTCACGGTGACGCAGGTGCGCGAGGCGCTGCTGAGCCGCAACCAGGATGTGTCCGGCGGTGAAGTGGACAGCGGCAAACGGCGCTATCTGCTGCGCACCGTGGGGCGTTTCGACCAGGTGCCGCAGTTGCTGGACCTGATTCTGGAGCGCCGCGAGGACAGCGTCACCCGCCTGCGCGACGTGGCCACCGTGGAGCTGGACCATTTCCCGGTGCGCGCCGAGTCGTTCGTCAACGGCGAGCCGGTGATCAGCCTGGCGGTGCGCCGCGAGACCGGCTCTAACGTAATCGACATCAAGTACGCCATGTTCGATCAGGTGGACCTGATCAATAAGGAGGTGCTGGAACCCGCCGGCATGCGCATGTCGCTGATCTCCGACGACGTGCGCTATGTGGAAGCCTCGGTGGCCAATGTCTGGACCAACCTGGCGATCGGCGCGGCCTTCGCCACCCTGGTGATGTTCCTGTTCCTGCGTTCGGTGCGGGTCACCGCCGTGGGCGTCGTCGGCATTCCGATCTGTACCATCGCCGCCTTCCTGGGCCTGTTGCTGGCCGGGCGCACCATCAATGTGATCTCCCTGGCCGGGGTGGCGTTCGCCATCGGCATGACACTGGATAATTCCATCGTCGTGCTGGAGAGCATCGAGATCGAGCGGCGCAAGGGGCTGGACCGGTTCCGCGCCTCGGTGGAGGGCATCCGCAAGGTGTGGCCGGCGGTATTCGCCTCCACCATGACCACGGTGCTGGTGTTTCTGCCGGTGGTGTTCATCTCCCAGGAAGCCGGGCAGCTCTATTCCGACATCGCCATCGCCGTGTCCGCGTCGATCCTGATCTCCATGCTGGTAGCGATGACCGTGATCCCGACCCTGGCGGCGCGGCTCGATTTCGGCGCCGTGTTCGACCACGACGGCCAGGACAGCGGCTGGCTGCGGCGCGTGCACGGCGTCTCCCACTGGCTCAGCGCCACCGCGCCCCGGCGCCTGGCCACCATCGCCGCCACGGTCACCGGCGGCGCCCTGGTGCTGGTGCTGCTCACCCCGCCGGCGGAGTACCTGCCCGAAGGCGAGGAAGCCAAAACCTTCGCCTCCATGAACGCGCCGCCGGGCTACAACCTGAACGCCATGGTGGAGATCGGCAAGGAGGTCCAGGCCCACTTCCTGCCGCTGGTGGACGCCGACCCGGCCGCCTGGGAGCGCGGCGAACTGCCGGCGCCGCCGATCCGCTACCTGAACCTGTCCATTGAGGCCCAGAGCCTGCGCATCATCGCCGAGCCGGTGGATCCGGATCATATGGAAGCGCTGATGGACTCGCTCACCGAATACTACGAGCGCTACCCGGGCATGCGCGCCTTCGCCGCGCGCGGCTCGATCATTTCCAGCAACGATGGCGGCACCCGCAGCGTCAATCTGGATATCTCCGGCAACGACCTGGCCACTCTTTATGAAGTGGCGCAAACCGCCTACCGGCGCGCCGAGGAGGTGTTCGACAACCCGCGCATCCAGAGCCAGCCGGCCAGCCTGTCCCTGGCCCAGCCGCTGCTCGAGGTGCGCCCGGACTGGGAGAGAGCCGCCGAGCTGGGCATGGGCGCCGGCGACATCGGCTTCACCGTGGCGGCGCTCACCGACGGCGCCTTCATGGACGAGTTCTTCCTCGGCGACGACAAGGTCGACATCTACGCCTACAGCAACGCCGGCGTGGATCCGGACCTGGCCGCCCTGCCCTCGCTGCCGGTGCACACGCCGCAGGGCGCCACCGTGCCGCTGTCGTCGGTGGCGCGGCTGGTGGAAACCGTGGACACCAGCAGCGTGCGCCGGGTCAACGGCCGCCGCACGGTGACCCTGAACATTATTCCGCCGCGCTCCGTGGCGCTGGAGACCGGCGTCGCCATGGTCCGCAACGACGTGATCGGCGCCCTGCGCGAGGCCGGCGAGATCCCGGCGGAGGTCAACGTGGATATCTCCGGCGCCAGCGACCAGCTGCAGGCCACCCAGGAGGCCCTGGGCGGCAACTATGTGGTGGCGGTGTTGCTGGTCTATTTGCTGCTGGTGGCGATCTTCACCCATTGGGGCTACCCGCTGCTGATCATGACCACCATTCCGGTGGGCATCGCCAGCGGCATCCTGGGTCTGGCGCTGTTGAACGGCCTGGGTGAATTGATGCCGCTGCTGGGCCTGCCCGGCTTCAGCCAGCCGTTCGACATGATCTCCATGCTCGGCTTTTTGATCCTGATGGGCACGGTGGTCAACAACCCGATTCTGATCGTGCACGAGGCGCTGACCAATCGGCGCGGCGGCATGGCGGTGGCCGAATCGGTCAGCGAGGCGGTGCGCTCGCGGCTGCGGCCGATCGCCATGACCACCATCACCACGGTGTGCGGGCTGGCGCCACTGGTGCTGATCCCCGGCGAAGGCACCGAGCTGTATCGCGGCGTCGGCGCCATCGTGCTGTTCGGCCTGCTCGGCACCGCCATCGTCACCGTCACCTTCCTGCCCGCGCTCACCGCCACGGTGTTGCGCCTCACCGAGCGCCGCGCCGCCTCATCTTGATGCAGGTCAATAGACCGCCCCTTCCGCGCTGCTACCTTTGCAGCCGCCTGAAACCGGAAGGGAAACATCATGCGAGATGGCAACGGCACGCCGTACCACTACCGAGTGGTACGGCAATTCACGGTGGCCACCGTGGTCTGGGGAGTGGTGGGGATGCTGGTCGGCGTGTGGATCGCCGCGCAGCTTGCCTGGCCCGCCCTTAATTTCAATCTGCCCTGGTTGAGCTTCGGCCGCCTGCGGCCGCTACACACCAATGCGGTGATCTTCGCCTTCGGCGGCTGCGCGCTGATCGGCACCTCGCTGTACGTGGTGCAGCGCACCTGTGAAACCCGGCTCGCCTTTCCGCGCCTGGCCGCCTTTGTGTTCTGGGGCTACCAGGCGGTGATCGTGCTGGCGGCGATCACTTTGCCGCTGGGCTTCACCAGCACCAAGGAATACGCCGAGCTGGAATGGCCCATCGACATCCTCCTGGCGGTGGTGTGGGTGGCCTACGCGGTGGTGTTCTTCGCCACCATCGCCCGGCGGCGCACCAGCCATATTTACGTGGCCAACTGGTTCTACGGCGCCTTCATCATCACCATCGCGCTGCTGCATATCGTCAACAGCGCCGCCATCCCGGTGTCGCTGACCAAGTCCTATTCCGCCTACGGCGGCGCCATCGACGCCATGGTGCAGTGGTGGTACGGCCATAACGCGGTGGGCTTTTTCCTGACCGCCGGCTTCCTCGGCATGATGTACTACTACGTGCCGGTGCAGGCGCAGCGCCCGATCTACTCCTACCGGCTGTCGATCGTGCATTTCTGGGCGCTGATCGCCGTGTACATGTGGGCCGGCCCCCACCATCTGCACTACTCCAGCCTGCCCGACTGGGCGCAATCCGTGGGCATGGTGTTCTCCATCGTGCTGCTGGCGCCCAGCTGGGGCGGCATGATCAACGGTGTCATGACCCTCTCCGGCGCCTGGCACAAGCTGCGCACCGACCCGATCATCCGCTTCCTGATCGTCGCCCTGTCGTTCTACGGCATGAGCACCTTCGAAGGCCCGATGATGTCGATCAAGACCGTCAACGCGCTCAGCCACAACACCGACTGGACCATCGGCCATGTGCACTCCGGCGCGCTCGGCTGGGTGGCGATGATCACCTTCGGCGCCGTCTATGTGATGACGCCGCGGCTGTTCGACCGCCGCCGGATGTTCTCGGTGGGCTGGATCAACGTGCACTTCTGGCTCTCCACCATCGGCACGGTGCTCTACATCGCCGCCATGTGGGTATCCGGGATCATGCAGGGGCTGATGTGGCGGGCGGTCAACGACGACGGCACGCTCACCTACAACTTCATTCAGGAGCTCTCCGAACGCCAGCCGTTCTACATCGTGCGGTTGCTGGGCGGCGTCATCTTCCTCGCCGGCACCCTGCTGATGGCGGTGAACGTCTGGCGCACGGTGCGCGGCGACCGTGACGACAACGGCGACCTTAATGTGCTCCGGGAGGCGGCGTAACCATGGCCAATCACCACGCGGTTATTGAAAAGAACATCGGCCTGATGATCGTTCTGATCCTGGTGGCGGTGAGCTTCGGCGGCCTGGCGGAAATCGTGCCGCTGTTCTGGCAGAAAGCCACCACCGAACCGATCTCCACCCTGCGCCCCTACTCCGCCCTGGAGATGGCCGGCCGGGACGTCTACATCCGCGAAGGCTGTCACGTCTGCCATACGCAGATGGTACGGCCGCTGCGCGCGGAAACCGAACGCTTCGGCGATTACACCGTGGCCGGCGAGGACGTCTGGGAGCATCCGTTCCTGTGGGGTTCGAAACGCACCGGGCCGGACCTGGACCGGGTCGGCCTGCGGCCGATCACCGAACAGTGGCACCGCGAGCATCTGCGTGATCCGCGCGCGCTGGTGCCGGAATCCAACATGCCGGCTTACCCCTGGCTGCAGCACGCCACGGTGGACTGGTCGACCATGGCGCGCACGCTGACCGTGTTCCAGCGCCATTTCGGGGTGCCGTACAGCGACCAGGATATCGAAGAGCAGATGGCCAAGGTCAATGGCGAGTGGGCGGACGCCACCGAGGAAGACGCCCTGGTGGCCTACCTGCTGTCCCTGGGCCAGGCCCGGCGGGAGCAGCGCCAATGAACTACCACGCCGTGATCACCGTGATCTTCTTTATCGCCTTTATCGCCCTGGTGGCCTGGGTGTACCGGCCCGGCCGCAAGCGCGACTACCAGAAACTGGGGGAGATTCCGCTGCGCACCGACAGCCACGGTCGCCGGAACCCGAAAGGAGACCGCCCATGAGCGACTTCTGGAGCGTTTACATCATCGCCATCGTGGTGCTCAACCTGGTCGGTTGCGCCTTTCTGTTGTTCGCCAACCTGCGCATGACGCCGGAGGAAACCCGCAGCGACACCACCGGCCACAGCTTCGACGGCATCCAGGAACGCAACCAGCCGCTGCCGCGCTGGTGGCTTTACCTGTTCGTGCTGACCCTGCTGTTCTCGGTGGTCTATCTGGTGCTGTACCCGGGGCTGGGCCGGTTCGGCGGGCTGCTTAACTGGAGCAGCGTGGGCCAGTGGCAGGAAGAGGTGGACTGGGTGGAAAAACAGACCGCGCCGCTGTTCGAACAGTTCGCCAAGGTACCCATCGAGGAGCTGCACGCCTACCCGGAGACCCGCGACGTGGGCGGCCGCCTGTTCGCCAACAACTGCGCCCTGTGCCACGGCTCGGACGCCCGCGGCGCCAAGGGCTACCCGAACCTGACCGACGACGACTGGCTCTACGGCGGCAGCGCCGACGCCATTCTCACCAGCATCCGCGACGGCCGCCACGGGCAGATGCCGCCCATGGCCGCCGCCGTCGGCGGCACCGACCAGGCGGTGCGGGACATGGCGCTGTACGTGCAGAGCCTGAGCCGCCCGTCGATGACCGACCAGCCCGAGGTGGCCGCATCGGTGGCCCGCGCCGAGCCGCGCTTCGCGGTGTGCGCCGCCTGCCACGGGCAGGACGCGCGCGGTAACCAGGCCCTCGGCGCCCCCAATCTGACCGACGGCATCTGGCTGCACGGCGCGCGCCTGGAGGACATCGAAACCACCATCCGGGAAGGCCGCAGCGGGCGGATGCCGCCGCATGAGTCCGTGCTCAGCGAAGAGCGTCTGCATGTGCTGGCCGCCTACGTTTACGGGCTGTCGCAACCATGAATTCCGGCCGTATTCCCAGCCAGGATCTCAGCCCGGACGGCGGTTCCGGGCTGTACGCCAAGCGCCGGCGCATCCAGATCAAGGATGTGAAGGGCCATTACCAGCGCCTGCGCGACACCAGCGTGCGTCTGGTGGTGGCGCTCTATCTGGTGCTGCCCTGGCTGACCTGGAACGGGCGCCAGGCGATCCTGTTCGATCTGCCGGAACGCCGTTTCCATATCTTCGGCGTCACCTTCTGGCCGCAGGACTTTTTGTTCCTGGCCTGGGCGCTGATCATCGCCGCGCTGGGTCTGTTTTTCGTCACGGTGTTCGCCGGGCGGGTCTACTGTGGCTATGTCTGCCCGCAAACCGCCTGGACCCGACTGTTCATGGCCATCGAACAGCGCTGCGAAGGCGACCGCCACCAGCGTCTGAAATGGGACCGCGCGCCCTGGGGCGCGGAGAAACTCCTGCGGCGCGGCCTGAAACACGTGCTGTGGCTGGCCCTGGCGCTGGCCACCGGCGTCACCTTTGTCGGCTATTTCACCCCGATTCGCGAGCTGCTGCCGGCCCTGGTCAGCGGCGAGGTGGGCGGCTGGACGCTGTTCTGGTCCGGCTTTTTCACCGTCGTCACCTACGGCAACGCCGGCTTTATGCGCGAGCAGGTTTGTCTGTACATGTGCCCCTACGCCCGCTTCCAGAGCGTCATGTTCGACCGCGACACCCTGGTGGTGTCCTACGACCGGGCCCGGGGTGAACCGCGCCGGCGCGGCGCGCGCAAATCATCCGGGCAGGAGCCGGCCGGCGACTGCGTGGACTGCGGGCTGTGCGTGCAGGTCTGCCCCACCGGCATCGATATCCGCGACGGGCTGCAGTACGAGTGCATCACCTGCGCCGCCTGCGTGGACGCCTGCGACCAGGTGATGGCGCGGATCGGCCGGCCCCGCGGGCTGATCGACTACACCACCGAAAACACCCTGAACGGCCGGCGCAGCCGGGTTCTGCGGCCGCGCCTGATCGGCTACGGGCTGGTGATGGTGCTGATGATGGGCTGGTTCGCCGCCGGCCTGGTCCAGCGGGTGCCGCTGCAGGTGGACGTGCTGCGTGACCGCAACCAACTCTACCGGCTCACCGCCGACGGGCGCATCGAGAACAGCTACCGGCTGGAGATTCTCAACAAGGACCAGCAGGCCCACGACTACCGGCTCAGCCTGGACGCGCCGGAGGGCCTCACCCTGGTGCAGGGCAACCCCACCTTTACCCTCGCCGGCGGCGAGCACCGCAGCCTGCCGGTCACCGTCAGCGGCGACCCCTACGCCGGCGAGGTGCGCTCCGCCACCGTTCGCTTCCGGGTACGCAGCAGCGAGCCCCGTTCCACTATGGAGACCACCCATGAGGCACGTTTCATCGCGCCCTGATCCCGAGCGCCCCTGGTACCGCCATGGGCTGGTATGGCTGGTGATCGCGCTGCCGGCGGCGTCGGTGGTGGGCGGCCTGGCCACCCTGGCGATCGCCATCACCCACGCCGACGCCACCGTGGCCGATCACTGGTACCAGGACGGCAAGGCGATCAACCGGTCGCTGGAAGAGGAGCGGCGGGCGGAATTTCTCGGCCTGCGGCTGGAAATCGACCGGGCCCGGGGTATCCGATTGCGCAGCGAAACCGCCCTGCCCTGGCCGGACCAGCTGGACGTCACCCTGCGCCATCCGGTGTTCGCCGAGCGCGACCGGCAGCTGCGCCTGAGCCATCGCGGTGACGGCGGCTACGGCCCGGCGGACCCGATGCCCGCCGGCGGCGACTGGACGGTGACGGTGAGTCCGCCGGACGGCCGCTGGCGGCTGAGCCGGCGGGTGGACCTGGACGCCGGGATTGTCCACATCGGCACCCGGGCGGGGTCCGGATGAGCAGCGCCTGCGCCCACTGCGGCGAACCGGCGGCGCCTGAGCTTTACGTGGAACAGGACGCGCAACGGCTGCCGGTCTGTTGCCCCGGGTGCGCCGGCGCGATGACGCTGGTCCATGAGCTGGGCCTCGACAACTACTACCGCCTGCGCACCGGCCGGGCGCGGCCCCACGGCGGGGACGAGCCGGGCGAACGGGAGCGCAATCTGGCGCTGTTCCGGATGCCGGAGCTGCTCGCCGAGCATGAAAGCGTGACGCCGGAGGGACGGCGCCTGACGCTCTCCCTGTCCGGCCTGAACTGCGCCGCCTGCTGCTGGTTGATCGAAAAGGCGGCGGCGGACATCCCCGGGGTGGTGTCCGTGGGCACCGACCTGGCGGCCATGGAACTGACCCTGGTGTACCGGCGCGCGGACGCCCCCGCCGCCGTCGCCGAGCGTCTCGACCGGCTCGGCTACGGAGTGACGCTGCCGGGCGATCCCCGTGGCCGGGCGCTGCGCCGCCGCGAGCAACGCCGGCTGCTCGGCCGCCTGGCCCTGGCGGGCATCGGCGCCATGCAGGCGATGATGTACTCCGCCGCCCTCTACATCGGCGCGTTCGACGACGGCGACCAGGTCTATCAGTGGCTGTTCCGGCTGGTGGGCCTGCTGATCGCCACGCCGGTGGTGTTCTACGCCGGCTGGCCGTTCTTTCAGGGCGCCTGGCGCGGCCTGCGCGCCGGCAGCCTCGGCATGGACCTGCCGGTGGCACTGGCGTTGTCGCTGGCCTGGGGCGGTTCGGTGGTGAACATGGCGCTGGGCGGCGAGCACGTGTATTTCGATTCCGCCGCCATGTTCGTGTTCTTCCTGTTGCTGAGCCGCTGGTTGGAGCAACGCCAGCGCCACCGGGTCGGCGCCGCCTGGCAGCAGATCAAGGACGCCCTGCCCCTGCTGGTGCGTCGAAGTACGGACGGCGACGAGCAGTGGGTGACGAGCCGGCGGGTGGTGGCCGGCGACCTGCTGCGGCTCGGCCAGGGGGAAGTGCTGCCGGTGGACGCGGTGGTGGTGGAAGGCCAGGGGCAGGTGGCGCAGGCCGCGCTCACCGGTGAACCGCTGCCCTGCCGCCGTGGCCCCGGCGACGCCGTCCAGGCGGGCGGGCGTCTGTTGGAGGGCACGCTGCTGGTGCGCGCCGCCGGGCCGGTGGGCGACAGCCTGGTGGCCCGGATCGCCGACCAGGTCGCCCGCGCCAGGTCGGAGCCGCCCCCGATGGTGCGCGACTGGCGCCGGGTGGCGCCGCTGTTCACGGTGGCGGTGCTGGCCCTGGCGGCGCTCACCTTCGGCCTGCACTGGGCCGCCGGGCCGGCGCGGGCGTTCGAGTACGCGCTGGCGGTGCTGGTGGTCACCTGCCCCTGCGCGCTGGCCCTGGCGGTGCCGCTCAGCGTTTCCGGCGGGCTGGGCGCGGCGCTGCGCCACGGCGTTCTAGTGGCGTCCCCGGGGCAGCTGCTGGCCGTCACCGGCCTGCGCGGCGTGCTCTTCGACAAGACCGGCACGCTCACCAGCGGTCACTTCCGGGTGATCCGGCATCAACCTCTCGGCGACGGCGGCCACAGCGAGGCGGTGTTGCTGTCGATCGCCGCCGCTCTGGAACGCCACCACCCCCACCCGCTGGCGCGCGCCTTTGACGCCTACCCCGACGACCCGGCGCTGGCGGATGCGGAGGTCCTGCATCAGGGCGCCCGGGGACGCCGCCTCGGCGTGCTCTGGCGCATCGGCCCGGACCCCTTCGACGAGGCCGGCAACGCGGCCACCCGGGGCGCTACCCGCCTGCTTCTGTATGAAAACGAGCAGCCACGCCTGCGCCTGTGGCTCAGCGACGAACCGCGCCCGGAAGCGGCGGCGGTGACCCGCGCCCTGGGCGCGCAAGGATGGCGCCTGCGCCTGGCCAGCGGCGACGGCGAAGGCGCCGTGGCCACGCTGGCCGACACCCTGTGCCTGGACGACTGGCGCGCCCGCCAGACCCCGGAGCAAAAAAAGGCCTGGCTGGAACGGTTGGCCGCCGAGGAAGGCCCGCAGATGATGGTCGGCGACGGCATCAATGACGCCCCCGCCCTGCTGGCGGCCTCGGTGTCGGTGGCCACGGCGGACGCCAGCGCCCTGGCCCGTAAAGCCGCCGGCCTCTACCTGCTCAAGCCGGGCCTAGCGCCGTTGGCCGCGCTGCCGGCCCTGGCCCGCCGCGTGCGCCGCGGCATCCGTCAGAACCTGACCTGGGCGCTGGCCTATAACCTCACCGCCGTGCCGCTGGCGGTGGCCGGGCTGGTGCCGCCCTGGGCCGCCGCGCTGGGTATGTCGGCCAGCTCGCTGCTGGTCACCGTCAACGCATCGAGGATCGCCCGATGGCAATCATCATCCTCCTGATCCCGCTCGCCTTGCTGTTCCTGGGCCTGGCGCTGTGGGCGCTGTTCTGGGCCATCAACCGGGGCCAGTTCGAGGATCTGGAGCACCAGGCCTGGCGCGTGGTGTTCGAGGACCGCGACCGTGATTGAACTGATGCTGCCGCACCTGAGCGCCGCCGCGCTGCTGGCGGTGGCCGGCGCCGCACACTGCGTGGGTATGTGCGGCGGCATCGGCACCGCCCTCACCTTCACCGTGCCCGCCGCCCGGCGCGAGGGCCTGCGTCTGTGGGGCTGGCAACTGCTGTTCGGCGTCGGGCGCATCGGCGCCTATGCGGCGTTGGGCGCGGTGGCCGGCGGGCTGGGCAACGGGCTGCTGCGCGCCCTGCCGTGGCAGGGCCCGGCCTGGCCGGCGCTGTTTTCCGGCGCCCTGATGCTGCTGCTGTCGATCCACTTTCTCACCGGCGGCGGGCTGCTGCGTCGGCTGGAACGGACCGGCGCCGTGGTCTGGCGCCGATTGCAGCCGCTGGTGCGGCGCCTGTTGCCGGTGGATCGCCCCGCCAAGGCCTTGATGCTGGGCGCGCTGTGGGGCTTTCTGCCCTGTGGTCTGGTCTATTCCGCGCTGCTGCTCGCGGCCAGCAGCGCCAGCGTGGTCGGCGGGCTGCTGGTGATGACGGTCTTCGGGGCCCTGACCCTGGCCCCGGTGGCCGCCGGCGGGGTGCTGGGCGGCCAGATGCGCCGGTTCCACGGGGTCCGGGGACGCCGGGTGGCCGCCGCCCTGGGCCTGCTGCTGGGGGCGGTGTTCCTGGCCCAGGGGCTGGCGCCGGGGTCGCTGCACCGCTGGGCGGTGTTCTGCGGCCTGGCCTGAATCACGCCGGGCGTTGATCCATATCAATATTGGCGGGCGGCAACACTGAGACCATACCCCGGTCTACGTTTGGAGCAGCCCCCATGACCGTCTGGAACCCGGACCTGATTCGCCAATACGGCGGCCCCGGCGCCCGCTACACCTCCTACCCGGCGGCCACCCGGTTCCATGAAGAAGTGAGCCTCGGCGACGTTCAGCGCTCCGTGGCGGCGGGCAACCGCGCCCACCGCAATCTGTCCCTGTATTGCCATATCCCGTTCTGCGCGTCGGTTTGCTACTACTGTGCCTGTAACCGGGTGATCACCGCCAACCGCGAGCGCGCCCTGCCCTACATCGCCCATCTGAAAACCGAGATCCGGCAGAAGGCGGCGCTGATCGACCGGCAAAGACCGGTGGTCCAGATGCACTGGGGCGGCGGCACGCCGACCTTTCTGAGCGACGCGCAAATCACCGAGCTGGTCTACGAGCTGGCGCGCTATTTTCATCTTCTCGAAGACGACCGGGGCGACTACGCCATCGAAATCGATCCGCGCACGGTCGACCGCGCGCGGCTGGGGCTGCTGCGCGGGCTGGGCTTCAACCGCCTGAGCCTGGGGGTGCAGGACCTCGACCCGCGGGTGCAGCAGGCGGTGAACCGGGTACAGCCGGTGGCGATGATCCGTCGGGCGTTCGAGGACGCACGGGCCTTCGATTTTCATTCCATCAACGCGGACCTGATCTACGGCCTGCCCTGGCAGAGTGAAACCAGCCTGGCCCATTCGCTGGAGCAGTTGATCGCGCTGCGGCCGGAGCGCATCTCCCTGTACAACTACGCCCACCTGCCGGCGCGCTTCAAAATCCAGCGCCAGATACCGGAGCGCACCCTGCCCAGCCCCGAAGAGAAGCTGGCGATGCTGGTGCGCGCCGGCGGCATGCTGCAGGAGGCGGGCTACGAACTGATCGGCATGGACCACTTCGCCCTGCCCGAGGACGACCTGGCCCGCGCCCGCCGCGAAGGCACCCTGCACCGCAACTTTCAGGGCTACACCCTGCACGGCGATGCCGACCTGATCGGCTTCGGGGTGAGCGCGATCAGCGATCTGCACGACCTGTACGCACAGGCGCCGAAACGCATCGAGGACTGGCAGGACAGCGTCGCCAAAGGCGACTGGCCCCTGGAGCGCGGCTATCTGCTTAACCGCGACGACCGCCTGCGGCGCTGGGTGATCATCGGCTTTCTCTGCCAGCTGCGCCTGGATCTGGCCGAGTTCCGGCAGATGTGGGGGGTCGATTTCGTCGATTACTTCAACGACGTCCTGCCGCAACTGGCGGTGTTCGAAAAGCAGGGGCTGATCGCCATGCAGGACAGCGCCCTGGTGATCACGGATGCGGGGCGTCTGGTCGCCCGGGCGTTAGTGATGCCCTTCGATAATCACCGGGACCCGACGGCCGGCGAGCGCTTCAGCCGGATTATCTAATAAATTTTATAGGCCCTATAATGAACCAAGCCGCTTCCTTGCTACGTAGCCCGCCCGAAGGGGGGATCATGACACGCAGTGTATCCTGCAACCAATGCAGCCTGAGCCCGATCTGCCTGCCGCTGGCCGTCGCGCCGGATCAGCTGGAAGAGCTCGATCGCATCATGCAACGCGGCCGCCCGCTGAAGCGCGGCGAGCACCTGTTCCGCGCCGCCGACGACTTCCACGCGGTCTACGCGGTGCGCTCCGGCGCCCTCAAGACCTACGCGGTGTCCGACGACGGCGACGAACAGGTGACCGGCTTCTATCTGCCCGGCGAGATCGTCGGCATGGACGGTATCAGCACCGCCCGCCATCTGAGCAACGCCAAGGCGCTGGAAACCGCCACCGTTTGCGAGATCCCCTTTCACCGGCTTGAAGACCTGTCGCAGCGCATCCCGTCTCTTCAGCACCACTTTTTCGGGCTGATGAGCAACGAGATCCGCGCTGACCGCGAGCTTCATATGCTGCTCAGCAAAAAGAGCGCGGACGACCGGGTGGCGTCGCTGCTGCTGTCCCTGGCGGCCCGGCAACAGCGCCGGGGCCTGAGCGCGAAGCGTTTCCGCCTGCCCATGTCGCGCTACGACATTGCCAACTATCTGGGGCTGGCGGTGGAAACCGTGAGCCGGATTTTTACCCGTTTTCAGCAACAGAAAACCCTGTGGGTGGACGGCCGTGAAGTGGAAATTCTCGACCGTGAGACGCTGTGCGGCAGCGGCCGCCTGGGTGTGGAGGCCTGATCATGAGCAATGCTATGGACGGTAACGGTATTCTGGTTTTTCTCGACCGCGATCTGAAAGCGCCGCAGCCGGCGCTGACCAAGGGCCTGAAGCTGGCGCGCGCCGCCGGCCTGCCGTTGACGGTGATGGTCAACAGCGACTCGGCGGCGATGCGCCGGGCGGTGGGCCTGGACGAGGAACGGCGGCAGGCGGCGGAGAAACAGATTCGAAAGGCCTGGGACAAACGCATCGACGCGCTGTGCGGCGACCACCAGGTGGACAAGCGCATCGTCTCCTCCTGGGACAGCGAACAGGCGCTGCGGGACACGGTCCGCGACTGCCGCCCGGTGCTCAGCGTGGTGCACACCAGCGAGGAAGGCCGGCTGCGCCGCCATTTGTTCACGCCCCGCGACTGGCTGCTGATTCGCCATGCCCCCGGCGCGGTGCTGTGCGTGCATTCCGACCCCTGGAACGACACGCCCCGGTTCACCGTGGCGGTGGAGCCGGAACAGTATGAAGGCGGTCTGGACGACCGGGTGATCGGCGCCGCCGGTTATTGGTGCGAGCAGATGCACGGCGAGCTGGAGGCGGTGCATGTTCTGGAGCACCCGGACGAAACCCTGCTGCTGGTGGCCGGCGAAGCCCTGCCGGAATACGCCGCCAGCGCCGCCAACATTCGCGATTACCATCAGAAAGCGCTGGACGCGTTCGCCGAGCGCCACGCCCTGCCCAAGGACCGCGCCACCCTGCTGGAAGGGCCGGTATCACGGACCCTGGCGGGCTACTGCGAGGAACAGGGCAGCGACTGCCTGGTGGTGGGCACGGTGCGCCGCAACCCGGTGGAGCGGTTACTGCTGGGCGCCACCGCCGAAGGGCTTCTTACCCGTGCCGGCTGTGACGTGATGGTGGTCAAGCCGGACGACTTCGAGTCCGACTGGTTGTAACCCTCCGGCGGCCAAGGGAGGGGCTCAGGCGGCCCCTTCCGCGCGCCGGAACACCGGCTTGGTGTCGGTGGAAGCCGCCTTGTCGTAGCGGTAGCCGGCGACCCGGAACTTGTTCAATTGCGCCGGCGTTTCAATCCCTTCCTGCAGAATCCAGGCGGCCATCAGCCCCCGGGCCTTCTTGGCGTAGAAACTGATCACCTTGTATTTGCCGTTCTTCTCGTCCTGAAACACCGGTTCGATCACCGGCCCGGGCAGCTGCTCGGTGCGCACCGATTTGAAGTACTCATTGGACGCCAGATTCACCAGCACCTCGGTGCCGGCCGCCTTCATGTCTTTTTTCAGCTGTGCGGTGATAATGTCGCCCCAGAACTGGTAGAGATCCTTGCCGCGCTCATTGTCCAGGCGGGTGCCCATTTCCAGCCGGTAGGGCTGCATCAGATCCAGGGGGCGCAGCACGCCGTACAGGCCGCTGAGGATGCGCAGGCGGCTTTGCGCGGCTTTCAAATCGTCGCCGTCGAAGCGGCTCACGTCGAGGCCGGTGTACACATCGCCCTTGAACGCGAACAATGCGGGCCGGGCGTTGTGTTTATCAAAGGGGCGCGACCATTGCGCGAACCGTTCCACGTTCAGGTGGGCGATCTTGTCGCTGACCTTCATCAGGCTGGCCAGATCCGCCGGTGACAGCTTGCGGGCACGCTCCACCAGTTCGGCGCTGTGTTCCAGAAGGCGCGGCTGGGTGGCGCGCAGCGACGGCAGCGGCGAGTCGTAATCCAGCGTTTTGGCCGGCGATACCACGATCAACATGCGGTTCTCCTTTACAAGATGCAGACCCGATTATAAGAACACCGTCGAGAGAAGAAACAGGCTTTATACTATGGGCCCCTTGGCGAGATGCTATCGTAACCTCAACCGAACCGGGGAGTGATCCAGTCCGATGCGCTTTTTGTTGGTGTTAACCGTGACCGTCGCCGTTGTCGTGCTGCTTTGGGGCAGCTGGCAAGCGGGCCGCAAGCCTTTTTACCTGGTCCTCGCCGGCGTCGCGCTGGCCGGCTCCATTTTCCTCGGCGCTATGCTGCTCACCGACCAGGAACGCCGGGTGCCCACCGACCCGGAGACCGTGGAGACCAGCATCTCCAGCGTGCACGAAACCGAAACCACCTATCGCCTGCGCGGTGAAATCATCAATCGCGGCGAGAACGCGGTGGCGCGCACCGAAATCATGGCGGAAGCGCTCAGCTGCCCGCCGGCCAAAGCCTGCGAGGTGTTGTACGGCGAGCGCATGACGCTTTCCATGCACATCCCCGCCGGCGGACGCTACCCGCTCAATCTTTCCGTGCCCCGCCCCGACCGGGAGATCCAGGCCGAACGCTGGCGCGCCCGGGTGTTGCGGGTGGAAGCCTACGACCGCTGATCACCGGGCCGTGGCATGGACCACTAGGCAATCGCCGACTAAATGGTCACAATGCCGGCTCCTCGAAGCACAGCAACGGCTGTAGGAGAGATAATGGCAGCGCTCATTCCTGGCCACCCTACCCCAATCGCACCCAACGCCTGGCGGGTACTCGGCCGCAACCCGGGAATGATGACCGGGCCCGGCACCAACTCCTATCTGGTCGGTGACCGCGCGCTCACGGTCATCGACCCGGGCCCGGTGGACCATGAACACACCCAGGCGCTGCTGCACGCGGCGGAAAAGATCGGCCGCCCGATCGAACAGATTCTGGTCACCCATACCCACCGCGACCACTCCCCCGGCGCCCGCGAACTGGCCGAGGCCAGCGGCGCGCGCCTGCTCGGCCCCGACGTGCCCGACGACGGCCTGCAGGACGAAACCTGGGCCCCGGAACGGCGCCTGCGTCACGGCGAACGGGTGGATTGCGGCGGCACCGAACTGGAAGTGATCGCCACGCCCGGGCATGTCGGCAATCACCTGTGTTATCTGATGGTGGACCAGAACCTGCTGTTCACCGGCGACCACCTGATTCAAGGCTCCACCGTGGTGATCGCCCCGCCGTCCGGCTCCATGGCGGCCTATATGGACTCCCTGGCCCTGCTGCGCGACTACCGCATCGACCTGATGGCGCCGGGCCACGGCGACGTGATCGACGACCCCATGGCCACCGTCGACAAAACCCTAGCCCACCGCCGCGACCGCGAACGCAAGGTCGTGGAAGCGCTGGACTCGGACCCGATCACCGTCCAGGAACTGGTCACCCGGGTCTACGAAGACGTCCCCGCTTTCCTGCACGGCGTCGCCTGCCTCTCCCTGGAAGCCCACCTGATCAAACTCCGCGACGAAGGCCGCGTCAGCCACACCAGCGGGAAATGGGCAGTCTGAAACTGCAGTTAAGAGTTAACAGCTAAAAGACGCGTCCCGGATCTTCTTGAGCGGCGAGGCCGTGCCCGCGAAGTGGTGACGCGGGCACGGCCTAGCCGTTTATCCGGACCCCCGATCGCGCAACTATTAACTGTTCACTATTAACTATTAACTGCTCCTCACAGCCATCCTTTGCGTTTGAAGTACCAGTACGGGGCGATGCCGGAGAGGATCATCAGGCCGAGTACCGCCGGGTAGCCGAACGCCCATTGCAGTTCGGGCATGACGTCGAAGTTCATGCCGTAGATGCTGGCGATCATGGTGGGCGGCAGGAACACCACCGCGGCGATGGAGAAGATCTTGATGATCTGGTTCTGTTCGATGTTG
>CENV01013334.1_pt1 | contig 27405 bp, 46 predicted proteins | sample 530231 | NCBI WGS metagenome assembly CENV01 (sample SAMEA2619815, study PRJEB7988) | marine metagenome | biome: marine biome (ENVO:00000447); feature: surface water layer (ENVO:00002042); material: "saline water (ENVO:00002010), including plankton (ENVO:xxxxxxxx)" | depth 5 m
GAACCTTACTACAAAGGTTAAAACTAAAAAAGTAAAGGAAATACAATGGCTAAAAAAGAAAAACAAGAAAATAAAAAGCCTGTTTTGGTATTAGATGACAAAGAATATCATTACGACAACTTGGAAGAAGATCAAAAGGTAATGGTTGCACATATTAACGATCTAAACAGAAAAATAGATGGCACTACATTTAATCTTCAGCAGTTGCAATATGGTAGACAAGCTTTTATCAATAGTTTAAAAGAAAGCCTTGAAAAGGAAAAAGAAGAGGAAAGTTAAAATAAATGTTTGATGCCTATGCTGAATATGGGGCTACTGCTATCATTGTTGGTTTGTTTATAATGATGATTGTTAATTTAATCAAAAGTCAAAAAGAACAAACAAACGATTTAGACACCATAAGACAAGACATTGCAAAGCTGGAGACAAAAACAAATAATGTTGAAAGCATTGTGTTAAAACTTGTAGATCGTTGGAACAAATCAGATGACACAGCAATGAGACATAGAGAAGCTATCGTTTCAGAGCTTAACGATGTAACAGATGACCTATCTTATATAAAGGGTCGTATGAATGGAAAAAACGCATGATGGATAGTGCAAAAACAATAGTAGTAGCCAGCACAGGTGTTGGAATTTTTTGGGTTAATTTACCTATGATCTTACAAATGATAATCAGTGTACTTACTATAGTATATATCAGCCTTAAAATAATAAAAGAATACAGGAGTTAATCATGCTACAAGAAATGGTAATGAAGTATTTATTTAATGACGAAAACAAACAGAAAATTGTTGATGAATTAAATAAAAACGTAAACATTCCTATTATTAACGAAGACACAGAAGAAAAAATAATTTCAGCTATCTATGAAGTCTTTGAAGATGTAATGGGAAAGGTTCTAAAGAAGTAATGGAACACAAGATGCCAAGCTGGTTGCAACAACACTATAAAAACATTGAACAGGTTTTAAATAAACTTGGAAAAAAATATGTTAAAAATGAGATGGCAATAGAGCTAGTATTAGCAACTGGCTTGGTTGAAAGCAAGTTTCGTTACACTAGGCAAGTTGGATCAGAAATAGCAAGGGGGTTCTATCAGGTAGAGCCAAACACAGCTATTGATACAGTAAAGACATATCTAAAGTACAGAAAAGGTCTTATCGTAAAATGTGCAGAAGCTTCTGATACGCCAGTAGACTTATGGAAAAGCACAGATTATAAAAGATGGGAAGATGCCCTAACTCACAATAATGCTGTTGGTATTATTATGGCAAGGCTAAAATACTATCGTAGTCCAAAACCTTTACCTAAAACTTTAAACTCAATGGCAGTTATGTGGAAAGCTGTGTACAATACAGTACATGGGGCTGGTACAGTAGAGCATTTTGAAGAAATAGTAGGTAAATATATTTGAAGGTAAAATATCAAGTAGTAATTTTCCCTGACATTCATTTTCCACATGAAGATAAAAAGGCTCTTGCTTGTGCTTTGAAAGTGTTGGAATATGTAAAGCCTTATGGATTTTTGCTTTTAGGTGATTTTGCAGAGGGTGAAAGCGTATCACACTGGCAATGGGCAAAAAAGAAAAGACCACCTTTAGAGATACAGCTTGAAAGCGTAGACAGAGAAATAAAGCTGGTAAATGCAGGATTAGATAAAATAGATGCTTCATGCAAAAAAGCTGGCGTAAAAAAGAAAATTTTGACTATGGGTAATCATGAAGTATGGTATGATAACTTAGTTTTAGAAAATCCATTTCTAAAAGAATATAAAGCCCATAGAGCTTTTAAAATTGAAAAGCGTGGTTATGTATGGCACGAGTATGGAAAGTATGTTAAAATACTAAATTCAAAGCTCTGGGCATATCATGGGGGTCACTATATGGGTGTTAATCACCCTAGAAGTCATTTGCAAAATCTAGGTATCAATGTTTTGTATGGACACACACATGATTCATTAAAATCTGTGGTAACGCACATGGATGGTGCAAAAATGGCATACTCTATGGGATGTTTATGCAAAATGGAAAAAGAATTTTTAAAAAATAGAAAAACAAACTGGACACATAATGTAGGTGTTTTGGATATTTTTGAAAACGGAAACTTTAATTTAAATAATTTAACCATTATTAATGGCTACACATCTATTAATGGAAAGGTAATTCATGGAACTGTCTAGCTTTGACGAATTAAGTCTAACAGATCAAATATCAATTTTAAAACAATATGCTAGTATTTATGAAGACTCGCAAGCTCCAACAGTTCTGTTTCAGCTTTTATTAATGATAAAAGATATGGAAATACCAGAGCTTATAGGTGTAACACAAGTAGAAGGAGAAGCCTGATGCCAAGCACAAATTATGAAGCTTTATGTAATATAAATGATGATCTGCAAGTTGTCTTACCTAATTTAAACGCATACAATGTAAGAAGACCAGTTGAGGGCTTTGTGCAATCATCTGGCATTGTATACGAAGCTGGGGGCGTTGGCTATGTAGAAATGTTATTTAGAGATGGTAAAGAGCTAGGAACAGCACAATCATCTGCAAGTGACGTTAATGCAGATGGAGAATACCACTACGCTGAAGATACAGACTTACTAACAATAGCAAGTACAAATGATCCCAGCTCTGAGCATTTTTACGAAGCAGGCTTAGACTGGAAAAGCACAAGAGAAGAAGCTGTGAACAGAGCAAGTGCATTTGTAAGGGAATATGTAAACAGACCCATTAGAAGAATCTATGGTGAAGAAGGATCAGAGTCTACAGGAAACTATCAAGATATAATTGTAAGAGCCACAAGCCATTTAGCAGTAGCATCTATAGTAAGACCCTATGATTTTGAAAAAGCACAGCAAATAGAGGGCATTGCATACAATGAAGAAACTAACACTGGCTTACTTAATTTAATTAAGGCTGGTGAAATACCATTATGGGATGACACAACAGCAAGAAAAAGAGATGGTATAGTTAAAAAAATAAGTGTAAATGCTTCAAGTACAGGTGGCATAGCTGATGTGTTGGTTCCAGAGGGAACACCTTATGTAGATTGGGATAGAATAAAAGTAATTATTAAAGATGATGGGAACAGTGGAAGCGGTGCAAATCTAGTTGCTGGCAGTTCAAGCAATATTAAATATTCTGTATTTACAAAAAATGATGATGGTATTAAAATTGATGAAACTGTAAAAGATGAACCTATAAATGGTGACTACCAAGAACTTGCGTATGGAACATTTATCAGGTGGTCTATTGGTGGTACTTCATCTGCTACATCTTCAAAGTATTATACGAATGACGAATGGGAAATAGAATTTGATGGACAGCCTATAGAATCTGGTTCAGGCATTGGAGCTTTACAAGTTATAAGGTCAGATTATTAGTGTCAGGTTTTGTAAACACATTTCAGCTAGTGCAGGATAAGTTGGAGAGTATTGTGAGAACTGAGTTTCAAGGATACTCTGTTTTTTTTGACGATGAATATATGAATAGAAAAAATAAATATTTTAATATTAAAAAGGGTGGTGACACACTTGTAACTAATCTAATTCCGTCTGCTCAAATAAGAAATTATAGCTTTGAAATTAAATTTTATTCTAAAAAAACAAATTTGAATGAACAGCACAATACACAAGAAAAATTTAGAATTGGTGATAGGCTATCACAGTTGATAAAAAATAATCAAAATGTGGATTTTCATTCATTTTCTGTGGATGGTTCAACAAGAAACTTAAACTTTATTGATGGTGTTTTTTCTAATTATGACTCAAATCCAGACAGGGAAGACTCAGAAGATATAGACGATTTGGATGTATTAAGCTTTGACTACTCAGTAAACATATTTGAAAGTTTAAAATGATTAATTTTAATAAATCAAGCTTTGACGTTCAAAAAAGTTTAAAGAATATTATCAAAAAAACTTTAACATCTGGCAACAAACCTGTACCATTTTCAGTTTATTTTGACAACGATTATAAAAATAGATCAAACTCTTACATTACTATTAGCCCTTTAAGTTTTGATTTTTCAAATACCAAAACAGATAGTAGTATTAGAGAGCTTGCTTTTGTTATTAAATTTTACTACAGAAAATCAAATGTATTTATGGGTTCAAGCTCTTCAAAAAAAGAGACGTTGAAAACAATAAATAACATTGTTGAAAAAATAAAACAGGTTTTTGTTGAAAATAAAACACATAGTTTTGTAAATGTAGTTGTATTTGGTACTGAAAGCTCAACCTTTGGCAGTGTGACAAGAGTTTTTTCAGAAGAAGACTCAACAAATACTGAACTTTTTAACATACAGATTACTGATGTGGATTACAACCCAAGCAGAAGCGATCTTGAAGATGTTAAAGATTTAAACATAGTTTCTATGATTACAAACATAACAATAGAAGATATAGCCATATCATAAGGAGTATTATGGAAGTAAAAAAGAAAAAAGATATGATGATACCAATGTTTGATTCATATAAAGGTCTGTCATTTGATGACTGGGAAAAATTAAATGATGGTCAAAAAGTAAAACTAAAAGAAATCCCAGAATTAGCAAAACCATATTTAGATATGGGAAAAGGAAAGGAAAAACAAGATGGCTCTTGATGGTCAAGCCCTAAGTCCACAAGAATTTAAATTGGCGTTTAAACCTGAAACAACCATAGGAACCGCAAACACCTCAACAATGCGTTTAATAAATGTTGATTCAGTAGAAACGCCAGCTTTAAATATCACACAGGTCTTAGACGTAAGAACAGGAAGTGGTAGAACTGCAAAAACTACTGATATGTTCACAGATGAAAAAGGAACAGTAAAAGAAATTTCATTTAGTGGAATAGCAGATACAACTGTTTTGCCAGTATTGCTACAAGCTATAACAACAACAGCAGTAGGATCAAGCCCAGCATCTTACGATATTGCTGGTGCATACACACCCCCAGAAATACAGTTTGGGGTGGGTAGTATTAGTGATAATCTACACACATTTACTGTAGCTGTTTCACACCCAGAAGCTGGCAACGATCATAGTATGATTTTCAAAGGTTGCGTATTGACCTCATTATCTATATCAGGATCAATGGCAACACAGTCAGGTCGTATTGCTATGAGTGGTACATTCCAAACAAGATCGCTTGGTACATATAATAGTGCAAGACCAACATCAACAGGTGCTTTTGGTACGACATTTTATAATATGTCTACTTTTGGTGAGTCAAGCAATCAAACCAATGGTGTAAAAGTTGTTGGTATTGATGACTGTGTCATGTCTGATTTTAGTTTGAATATTGAAAACCCAAGTGAATTTGTTGGTTTTGATTCTGACGGAAATCCACAAGCTATTGCAAGAGGTATTCCAGAAATATCAGTAACCTTTGATGCAACCATAAAAGCCGATGATAACACATCTGGTCTTCATGCAAGCCTAGTAGCTGGTGCAACAAACCTATCAACTGAATTAACTAATCACGCTACGTTTTCTTCTGCCACTACTTTTGGTATTAAGATTGCAAACAGTGTATTAACCTCAGTTGAACTTAGCCCTTCCACAGCCATGTTCTACGCAATAAGCTCTAAAGCAGTCACAGATGGTTCTGCTGACTTAGTACAGATTATAGCGTAATGATTACAGTAAAAGCATTGGAGAAAGAATGGAGAATCAAAGATATTAGCTTTGCTGAAAGGCGTAAGCTTCACGCTCTAAATTCTTTATGTTTCCAAAATAAGAAAATAAATCAAGAAAAATACTACGATATGCTTGAAGCTGTAAGAGAAATGGCTGGATATGGAACAGATACAAAAAACGAAAAAGAGTTAGAAGAGTTACAAATGGTTGAGATAGACTCACTTCTACAAACTTTTTTAATGGAATATCTGGGATTAAATAGTGCAAAAAAGTAGAATGGGAACTAGCTGTAAATGTATGGTGTAATTATTTTGGCTGGCAGGAAAGCCTGTTCCCAAGCTCGTATGATAACTTAGGTTATTTTGCATTATCACCAACATTAAATAAAAGAATATGGTTTGGTGACAAAAAAGACATTGATTCTGAGATACACAGAATACTGGACATTAAAGATGATAAATTTTCTTATGGACAAACATTATATCATTACATCCCCTTTTTTTGTAATGCTATGTTGTTTTCTGATAGTGAATATACTTCTTTAATAGAAGAGTACATGACTTGTATAGATTTTAAAATACCTTTAGCAAGATCGCTTGATGAAGCTCCAGTGTATAAAACAAGACTATTTGGAATCATAAAACAGGAACTAATAAACTGTCAGAAACTAAAAATGGATCAAAATGGCTAAAACAGTAAGATTAAAATTTGAAGTAGAAGGTGCAAGAGAAGCACAAAACCAAACCAAAGGGGTTGAATCAAGCTTAACAGGTCTAGCTAAAAAAGCTGGGGGCGTGGCTTTAGCCTTCTTTGGTACACAGGGCTTGGTAAATGCTTTTACATCTGCTACAAGAACTGGTGCTGAGTTTGAGCAAAATCTTAAAAATCTTGGAGTTATATCTGGAGCAACAGGTGGAAAGCTTAGACAGTTAGAACAATCAGCGTTAAGACTTGGTGGTTCCACAAAATTTACAGCATCTGAAGTAGCCAATCTACAAATAGAATTTAGTAAACTAGGTTTTACCTCAGATGAAATACTACAGGTTACTGAAGGCACACTAAACCTATCTACTGCATTTGGCACAGATCTAGCATCTACTGCTGAGATAGCTGGTAGTACACTAAGAGCGTTTGGGCTTGATGCTAGTGAAACTACTAGACTTACCGATGTCATGGCTTCATCCTTTTCTAGTACAGCATTAGACATATCTAAGTTCTCAAATTCAATGTCTTTTGTAGCTCCAGTTGCAAGTGTTGCTGGATTTTCTATAGAGGATACAACTGCTATACTTGGAACACTAGCAAATGCTGGTATAAGTGGAAGTATGGCTGGTACTGCCCTTAGAACTGTATTTCTTGACCTCACTAACTCTTCTTCTAAACTATCAAAAGAGCTTGGTAGCGGTATTGATAGTGTTGATGACCTAGAACAAGCACTAATAAAACTTAAAAACTCTGGTATGCCAACAGAGCAAATGCTACAGCTTGTAGACAAAAGAGCGGTTTCTGCGTTTAGTATTTTATTAGAGGGGGCTGGTAGTATTGGTGAATTAGCAAGTGAATTTGAAAACGCAACTGGTACTGGTCAAAGAATGGCAACAGAGATGCTAGATACCTTAGAGTCTAAATTTGCTATACTAAATTCAGCTACAGATGATTTAAAGATTGCGTTTTTTGAAACTTTTGACGATGCTTTGAAAGCTTCTATAGATAGAATTACTGAAGCTATTGGTGCAGTATCAGAATTTTTTAAACAACTAGACGAGAGTCCACTACAAACAGCTATAAGAGATATAGAAGCTTTGGGTGGCAATACAGCAGACTTAAGATTAGAACTTGCTGAAACAAACCTTGAACTTGCAAAACAAGCAACTGAGGGTCTTCCATCAATTAGTGAAGCTACAAAAGAATTAGCAGATAATACTCAAATTCTTATAGATATAGCAGAGCAAAGACGAGTAGCAGAAGAAAATGCTAGTATTGATATTTCTAAGGCAATGGGTGCTGAAAAAGGTGTTGCGATAGCGTTAAGAAATGCTGGTAGGGAAAGAATTAAAGAGCTAAACAAAGAACAGGAAGCTATAGAAAAACGCAACGAACAGCTAGACGATTCTATTAAAAAACAATCTGCACTTATTACAGCACGAAAATCTCTTAAGGATGTAAATGATGAAATCAACAAAGCACAGCAAAAAAGCAACGACTTAACCAGTGAAGACCCCAGCCTTAAACCTGAAACGACAGAGATAAAACTTAAAGAAGTTGATCTATTAAAAGAAAAACTTGAAATGTTGCAATTGGGCTTAACGCAACAAGAAGCAGAAGCAAGTTTAGTAGAGTTTCAATTAGCCAATGCAGAAGCTTTTGGTTTAAGTGAAGAAAAAAGATTACAGCTTCAAATAAAATCCTTGCAATTAGAAGAGCAGTTTCAAAAACAAGCTAAATCAGCACAGGATTTAAAAAATAAATCTGCAAAAGAAGACGAACAAAGAAGAAAAGATGAGATAACACAACTTATTGCAAATGCAAATAACGCAGAAGAAGCGTTAGAGAAGAAAGTAAGAGCAGAAGCATCTAACGCATTAGCTTCATTAGTAAGATCAGTTTTTGAATCTACGCCCTTTCCTTTAAACTTTGCATTGGCTGGTGGTGTTGCAGTAGGTGGTACAAAGCTGATAGATGGTCTTATATCAAGTGCAAAAGCTATTAAGCTTAGACAGGGTGGCATGGTAGATGGTTTTGGTGGTGGTGACAGGGTTCCAGCTTTACTTGAAAGAGGTGAATTTGTATTAAACAAAGAAGCTGTGCAAAACATAGGCATTAGCAATCTTGAGTCTTTAAACGCTCAAAAACCTTCAGGGGGTGTAAACCTTACATTTAACGCACCAGTAACCAACGAGGATTTTGTAAAAGATTTTATTGTGCCAACTATTAATGATTCTGTAAGTAATAATTTTAGCTAATGGCTTTATCTGCTCCACACTCTAATTACACAACAGCCTTGAACAATGCAAGTAGCTCTGGTTTAGATGAAGATTTTTTAATAATACTTGAATACAAAACCAGTTCTGGTAGCGGTAAAGTTGGTTTAAGTATGGATCATTCTGGAAATATTACGGATGATGAAGACAGTTCAGGTACAACTGTTTCGTTTACACCTTGTATAACTTCCAGTCCAAAGATTAGAGAAAAAATTGACATAAAATCTTATACCAGTTCAGTAGGAAATGTTGCTGTCAATATTGTTGATTTTTTAGTAACAGAAAGTACGTTTCCATTAACAAACAATAATGGTAGATTTTCTGGGGAGTTTCCAAAAAGCAGTGGTGGCAGAGTTTATATCAACGGAAAAGTTCGTATTTTTTCTAAGATTACTAGCGATACACAAACTGCAAGATTTTTAAAAATATTTGAGGGTCGTTTAGCTAGTGTACAGGCTAATTTTATTGCAAAAACAATGACACTTAAAATGAACGCTTACAACCCATTCAAAGATATTGTTGTACCGCTTGTAAGAGACACTGAGTTAGGAATACCAGCACCAATATCCTATGGTAATTACACACCAAACTCAACTGGCAATTATCCAACCAGCCAGAGCTTGTTTGAAATGCCAGTGCATAAAATAAGTGGGGGGTTTTTACGAGCAGTGGCAAGAGATATTGCCATATCAAGTGAGTCTGTTCCACATTTTTATGACGAAGCAACAGATAGTTTTGTACCAATGCACCATATATCTAGCTCCGATTCTGGTTTAGCAAACACTGTATCAAGTTTAGGTGTGCATTTTACAAAATTTAGCACTGGAATGATTAGAACTTTAAAATACAAACCAGATAGCATTGACACCGACACTGATAATACTGGATCATCATGGTCTAACACAGCAAATGCTATTGACTCACCTAGTGCAGATGATACATCTACCTTTACCTCAACCACAAAAACAACAACAATTAGTGCTGGATCAGGTGATGATTTTACTGTCGTATCAAACACAGACCCAATAACTGTAAATGTTCCAAGCATAACAGGTGTGCCTACAGTTTACAATGTGACACTTGTGTATCAACTTGTTCAGGTAGGAGACACAACTTCAGTAGATGCTACACACGAATTAGATATGTCCTTAACTAAAGATGCAAATGGAGATGTTACCTATGGTAATTCTTTTGCCAATAACAGTGCAAATAGACCCAATGGGTTTACATCTTCACAAACAGCACTTACCGACGATGCTTCTAGCTCAGTGATTACTAAAACTATTACATTTAATTCCACCGACTTAGCTGGAACAATACCTGATTTTTTATCATTTAGGATCAGTAGCACTTTTGAGCAAGGCAATGCTGGGTCTGATAGAAATCATACGTTACAGTTCAAAGTTTTTGATATAAGAATACAAACAACACAGTTGAGTAAAGTAACAGGTGATAACAATCAATCAGGCAAAAGAGAGGTTTTGAGCATTGAAAATGTTTACAATGGTGCAAATGGATACACCGCTAGTTGGGATTCTTCTGCTATAACAAATGTTGTAGATATGCACAGAGATTTTTTGCATAGGTTTGGCGGTCTTTCTACTAGCGTTACACCAACTAATTATTCATCTTTAAAATCTGCTAGATCAAACTTTGACATAAGGTTTAATTTTTATGAACCAAGAACCTTACAATCTGTATTAGATAAAATACAATTTGAAGGGGCTTTTATTTTTAGGGTAAACTCACAAGGAACCTATAAATACATAAATTTAGACGTACCAGAGGAGGTTACATCTCCTAATGGTGATCTAACTTTTTCAACGTCAGATATATCAAATATAAACTTTAGTAGTATGCCACTACAAGACTTGTCTACCTCACATAAATTGTTTTATGATTTACACCCAGCACTTAAAACTTACAAAGAAAGTTTATCAAGAACTGCAAGTGATAGAACCATTTTAAATTTTTCAACTACGCAAGACAATCAACAAACTTTTGAGTTTGATGCCCTAACAAGCTCTGCTGGGGTTACTGACTGGTCTAATAAATATTTTGCTCGTTTCGGTACAGCAGAAAATAGAATTTTTACAAGCTTTGATATTATAAACCCAAAGTTTTTTTACACAGAAGTGGGAGATATTTTTAATTTTAGCTCAAGTATGGGGTTTGCTTTTGACACAGATTTGGATGATAGTAATACAGGGTTTGTGGTTACAGAAACACAAAGATCGTTAGGCAAAATGAGTATAAAAGGATTTTTTATAGGATTAACATAATGGCAAGAAAATTATCTCAAAGAACATTAACAACTCTTAAAAATAAAGCTAAAAAAAGCGGTATTTCGCTATCCGTTTTAAAAAAGGTTCATAAAAGAGGTGCAGGGGCATGGCTTTCCTCTGGTAGCAAAAGGGGTATGAGTATGGCACAATGGTCTATGGCAAGAGTAAACAGCTTTATTAGGGGTTCAAGAAAACATGATACAGATTTAAGGAGAAAAAAGCGTGGTAAGAAGAGTCGCAAAAGATAAAAAAACAGGTTTACCAAAAAAATATTTATCTGGATTAAAAGGAAGAAAAAGAGCAAAAAGAGCAAGGCTAATTAAAAAAATGGCTATGCTATATAAACAAGGTAAAAGAATACCAAAAAAACTATTTAAAGAAAGGAGTAAATTATAATGCCTTATCATTATGGAAGCAAAAGAATGAAGAAAAAGAAAAAAAAGAAAAACAAAAGAAAGAAGCGTAAGTAATGGCAAAAAACCTTAAAGGTATAAATCTAAAAGGTTTGTCAAGAGTTCAAAGGGGGCAAATGTCAAAACACAAAACACACCACACAAAAAGACATTTAGCTAAGATGGCAAGTTTAATGCGACAGGGCAAAACCTTTAAACAGTCACATACTATTGCTATGAGAGCAGTGGGCAAATGAAAGACCCAAGACTAAAAAGGTATGGTTTAAAAGGTTTTAATAAAGCCAAGCGTACACCAAACCACCCAACAAAATCACACATGGTTTTAGCAAAGGTTGGTAAAAAAACAAAGCTTATAAGGTTTGGACAGCAGGGAGTAAAAGGATCACCTCCAAAAAAGAATGAAAGCAAAGCGTATAGAGACAGAAGACTGAACTGGAGAAAAAGACACGCTAAAAACATAAACAATAAATTTAGTGGAGTTTATTGGTCAAATAAGGTTAAATGGAGTTAAAAAATGGCAACAAAAATTACAGCAGTTAAGTTTGGTGAAGATACATCTGGTACAAACAATGGCAACTACAGTCCTTCTACTAACCCTTCAATCGGTGTAAGATATTCTAATGCCTATCGTGGAATTACTGTAAACAGAGCATTAGACAATACAGCTTATACTGTTGAAAGATATGGTAGAAAAAAAGGGTTTCAGTTAAATTACACATTCTTACCAGAAGCAGATAGAGATAAGCTAGAAGCTTTGGTAGCTTACACTGTTGGACAAAAAAAGTCTTTTTTCTTTTCCCCTGCTGGTACGTTTAGTGATGATATTGAAGTTAGATTCACACAAAATAATTTTGAATTTAATGAAGTAGCACCCAATGTGTATTCTACCACTATAAACTTTGAAGAAGTTTAAGGGTACACATACTGTTATAAATATAAATAAAAGTATATTAAATAATAATATATTGACAACGCTGTAAATAATTTATTAACTTCAGTGCAAAAAATGAGGTTAATATGAATGTTGTTGCAATAAAAGACTACCTATCTTCTAGGGGTCTTAAATACAAATGGTTAGCCGAGCAAATCGGTATTTCAGAATCATATATGTCTCTTTTAATATCAGGAAAACGCAACTGGAACAAATCTTGTGTAGATAGAACTGCCAGTGTTTTAGATATTAAATCAGAGAGGCTTTTACAAATGCTAAACCAAAATATTGTAAAAGAAAATGGAGGCGGTTATGGGCAATCTATTTGAAGAAATAATGAGAAGGCAATACATGACAGATTTAGAAACAATAAAGAGACTTGAGAAAATAACAAACAAAGGAAATAATAATGAGAAACTTAGAAAACTACATAGAGGTAAAAGACAGGCTGAACGCATTTCAAAAAGATCACAGAAATAATTACTCTATAAACATTACACACCAAAGTAATGAAAATGCGATTAGAGCAACTTGCAAGATAACTCTCTATACAGATAACGGAAAACGTATTTTTGTAGACAGTGCTACTGAGTATGGATCAGATAGAAAAATACAAGAAAAATGTTCTAGCCACGCATTAGGCAGAGCATTAAGCTTGGCTGGTTATCAAGGTGCAAAGTTTGGAGAAAACTCACCTATAGCATCAAAAGAAGAAATGGAATCTTTTTACAATTCACAAGAACCTAAAAAAGCATCAATGAGACAGGTTCAATTTATTTTAAACCTTTGCAAACAAACCAATAATCCTTATAAACAATCTTTAGAATATATTGGATTAGAGGAAGAGGATTGGGATAGTTATAAAGAAACAGATGAGTATGATGGTCAATTAACTATGGAACAAGCAAAAGGTTTGATCAATGATCTCAAAAGTGTTTGAGCGGTGTCCATTAGTAAACAAACTTTGTGCAATGTGTGGCACATCAAACTATAACATTACAAATCAATCTTACCAAAAAGAACCAATACAATACTGTGGAGCTGTTACTTCAGGTATGAATAAAATACAGTCATTGGAAAAGTGTTGGCTAGAAATGAATGGATATGAAAAAAGAAAACATAAAAAAAGACACTATTGATCCTATATCATTAAAAGTTGTTAGAAGCGTAATCCAAAGAAGTTTAGACATGAATCAAAAACATGGCAATAGATTTTATGATGTAAACAGAAGTATTGAAGGATTAATACATGACATTGAAGAAGAATTGATAGATGGTCTTGTGTATTTAGAAAAACTGAAAAGTGTGTTAGATGGCAAAAAGATACATTGAAAGTAAGATTTGGCACAAAGAGTGGTTTCGCTCTTTATCCCCAGATAAAAAATGTATTTGGATTTATTTAATAACTCAATGTGATCATGCTGGAATTATTGATTTTAGTGTGCCTTCATTTAATTTTCATATAAACTCTGTAAGGCAAAAGACATATAACGATTTATATAGCGATTTACAGGTTTTTGGTGATAGATTGGTAATATATGAGGATGGCACTAAAATTTGGGTCAAAACTTTTATAGATTTTCAATATGGCGGATTAGAAAAACTACAAATGAATGTCAGACCACAAAAAGCTGTAATTGAAAGATTGCATCAGCAAGGTTTAATTGATAAAAACAGTTTTCAATACACAGAAAAAGCTGAAACTACGCATATTAAACCAGAAGAAGTATTGTTAAGCTACCAAACAGAATTAGAAAAAGACTTCCCAGACAAGAATGTAAAGCTTGAAATACAAACAATGGTAGACTGGTTAAAGGCAAATGGAAAAACAAAAAAGAACTACAGAGCCTTTGCTAGAAACTGGTTGCGGTCTTCTTTTAATAATACACCCAAAAGCACTAAATACAAACTTTCTGATTTTAAAACTACAGTTGATGGTAGATCATACATAGGAAGATGTGTTAGTTGTGAAGAAACATTATTTTACAGCAAAACTGGAATTTTTGAAGATTCTAGGTGTTGTAAAGCAGAAATCAAACCAAGTGGTAATTATGAAAATACAAATTAGTCAAGAGAATTTAAAGCTTATGAACAAGTGGGGAGAGTGTATAAAATCACTAACAGAAAAAGGGATCATATCTCAAAAAAATTTTCCTGTTGAAGAAACTAAAAAAGCACTTTATCAACTTAAAAATAAAAAATATTTTAGTTTAATTAAAAACAAAGATCACCCTTTAGGTGAATTGCTAGACAATGAAAATAGGAAGATCACAGGAAGATAGGCTGTTTAGTCTTTATATAAGACAAAAAGCCAAAGGAATATGTGAGCATTGTAAAAAGTATTATGGTGTTAAAAAACTTCAGGCAAGTCACTACATTGGTAGAAGAAATAGGGCGGTTAGATGGGATGAGGAAAATGTATCTGCTTTGTGTTTTTATTGCCACATGGTAGTTATGACTGAAAACCCACTGGTTCACACAAACTGGATGAAGAAAAAACTCGGTCTTAAAAATTTTAACAAATTAATACTTAGATCACAAAAAATTAAGAAGTGGAGCAAGGAAGACCTTAAAAATTTAAGGAAACACTACAAAAAGCTGACAGATGAATATATTTAAAAAAAGATTTTATCAGTCGCAAGAAGCGGTGTATTTAACCGCACAATGGTTTCAAAAACAAGGCATTAAAGATATCATCATACCAAAATTTACTGTTGCCAAAGACCATAAGGATTGGAAAAATCACACAGACAATGGTGATTTAATTGTTCAAGGTAAGCGTATTGAAGTTAAAGGATTAAACAAACCGATTTATAATTTTACAAAGACAAAACCTTATCCGAGAAAAACATGGATAGTCTGTGCCAAACATAGCTTTGATAGGGCAGAGCCTACCCCCTATATTTATATTATCTGGAACAAACAAAGAACACATTTCGGTTACATCAAAACAGAGACTAAAAAAGATTGGAAAACATTTACAATGCGTGATCCTGACTATAAAAACGAAAGTGGTGAAATCATGCCACAAGTCATGTATATATACGATACAAGCAAAGTTAAAATAATAAAAGCTGTATGAAATTTAGGTTTGTAGATCAGAAAGAAAAATTAATAAGAGACACACACTTAAGAGATATAAAGATATCAACAGCCTATCAGTTTTTAAAGGAATATACAGATTTTAAATACTCACAAATAATAGACATACTGTCTAAAGAATTTTACTTATCAGATCAAGGTATAAAAAATATTATACAAAAAATGAAAAGGAAATAAAATGAAAGATAAAAAATACTTAAATGGCTTATCAATAAAAGAAAAAAGCTTTTCTAATGGGTCTTCAATTTTGAATGTCTGGATCAAAAAAGAACAGTTAATAGAGGAATTAAACAAGTATGAAAAAAATGGCAGTGTAAATGTTTGTATTTCTAAAAGAAAAAAACCATCTGAAAAGGGCGTGACTCATTACACTTATTTAGATGAGTATGAACCAAAGCAAGACCCAGTGCATTATGAAGAAGCAAACATAGACGATTTATTTTAGCGATGGATACTATAATACATTTATTAGGTTTATGTGGAGAGCCACATGGATTACTTTATAATATTTTTATTCTTTCTTTCTTAATAGTAATGATTACTATTTACAAGGTTTTTAATGCCAAAAAAGAAATATATTAAAAGACCTTTTCCAAGAAAGGGTGTTGATTGGGATAAGATTAGGGCAAAAAAAGAACTAGAACAAATAACTAAGCCTACACCAAAAAAAATAATGGGGTAGGGCTGTGGCATTTTATAAAAAACTACAGGCTGATATTTGTGATAATTCTGGGTTGGCAGACTCTTTGCCCTACAAATTTTGAAAATAATACTTGACATGAGTAATTAAGTATCTTTATTTTGTCAATAATTATTAACAAAGGATTATTATGAAATTATCAGACTTAACAATGAAAGACGTGGATAATATTTTATTAATTATTACTGATGGTAGTGAGTCAATAGGTGATAACGTAGGAAAATTTATGGGAATGACTCAAAAGGAATTCAATACAGCAGAAGGCATATTAATTGAATTTTATCAAACTTTGCGTGAATTAGTAGAAAAACAAAATTTAAAGGGAAAAAAATAATGTTTATATCTGAGTCAGAATTATTAATAATGGTATTAGTGCTAATAACCATTGCACTTTACGCAAAGAATAAAATAGATTACTACAAGGAAAAAAGTGCATTTTGGAAACAAAACGCTTTTGATTTGCAAAGACAGATCAATGACGAAAATCAAAATGCTCCCTTTGTTTGAGTAAAAAATCATCAAGACCTCTCTCCTTTGGTGATAAGAAAGCCCCAGTGAAATTAGTAGCTGGGGTTTTTTATTATATTTATTTGTAAATAATACTTGACAAGTATATATATTAAGTATTATATTGAAGCATGAAATCAAAGGAGAATAGTATGACAAAACAAAAAATCTGGAACTATAATGATGGTGGCAGAAAAGAAGCTGGATATAAAGGTAACACTGGAGATTGTGGAGTAAGAGCTATAGCGATAGCTACTAACAAAAGCTACCAAGAGGTCTATGATCTTGTAAACTGGTATGGCAAGAACTGGGAAAGAAAGAGTAAACGCAGATCAGGTAAGTCAAGTGCAAGGGATGGTATTTATGGCTCAACCTTCAAGAAAATTATGCTTGATCTTGGTTGGAAGTGGCAGGCTACTATGCTCATTGGATCAGGTTGTAAGGTACACCTTAAAGCTGACGAACTTCCAAAAGGCAGAATTATCTGTAATGTCAGTAAGCATTATGTTGCTGTTGTAGATGGAATTATTCAAGACACTTATGATTGCTCAAGAGATGGTACTAGATGTGTGTATGGATATTTTTATAAGGCTGAGGTGTAACATGATGATACAAAAAAGCAAAGTAAAGAAACTCATAAACTCTAAAGGCTTGTCTGTTAGCTCAAAGTCTTATGAGTCTATTGACAGAGTAGTGACAGAAGTAATAGAAGCTCTATGTGAAAATACTACTGAAGATGGTATGAAAACAGTTATGCCACATCATTGCATTGTTAAGTCAAAAACAGTAACACAAAGAACACCAAAAGATGGTGTTAATTTAAAACCACAGTTTTACCAATGGGCAAAGACAGTACAAGAATATTGTGCCGAACAAGCTGTGATATTAAGTAAGGAAATATAAAGGAGAGTAAATGATGCAAAACTTAATTAAATCTGAATTTATAATTTGTACAGTAGATGAAGACTGGTTTTTACACTCTGTAGAATTATGTTCTCAGGGTTTAGACAAAAGACGTTCTGCCTGTGTAGAGCTTAATGTTTGGCATACTTTTGATACTAAACTAGAAGCATTGGAATATTTAGCAAACAACCATCAAAAAGGTTATACAGATTTTGTCATATTAGAAAAATATAAACTTGTTGAAGCAAAATCAAAGGAGAGTAAATAATGATAGGTTTTACTTTTCATATGAGACAAGGTGTCTATATGCAATTAGTTTTATTTGAAAGATATAGAATAATTGATATAGATATAGGAGAAAGAAAATCACTCGCATCCAGTCCTAGATACAGATGGTTTGAGATACGAATTTGCGGTCTAGGAATAGATTATAATATACAAGATGAAAAGAGATGGTTTAATTCGTTCTACAATAAATTATGGACAAGAGGATAAAAAATGAACCCAGATGCTCCAACTGTATAATTAAATAAGATCATCACACTTAACAGCTCAACAAAGCCCTGAGTTTTACAGCTTGGGGCTTTTTATTTATATTTATATTTATATCTTTATTTATATATATAACAGTATGTGTACTGTTTCTTTGACGAGTATGGTGTAAAAGTTACCCAACCAACGACACCACACTCTACCCATCAAAGTAAACACAAAGTACCCACATACAATAAGAATAATAATTACAATAATAACAATAATACTTTAGATCAGTACAGAAGAAAAGTTACCTTGACATTCTTATTTTATTTATTATAATTGCTTAACTTGAAATATTAGAAACTGGCACTGAAGATACAATATCTGGTAGAGATTAGGCTGTAAAGCGTATATTTTAGGTTATATGGAACTTTTTACATGGTAGCTACCATAAAAGTATATGAACGATAAAAAACCTGATAAACAGGAAAATAACAGGAATGGTAAAGGACAGTTTGCAAAAGGCAAATCTGGCAATCCTAAAGGCAGACCAAAGAAAGGTCTAGCAATAGCTGATATTCTGACTCAAATAGGGTCACGCATCAGATCACAAGATAAAACATTAAAAGAAGAAGTATTGGAAAAAGCATACGATATGGCATTAAGTGGTGATTTAAATGCCATTAAATTTATTGCTGAACGATTAGAAGGTTCTAGTGTTCAGCGTATGCAAGTTCAAAACGATAATCCTATAGAGGTGTTGCGGATAGTTGATGAATGAAATTAAAGCTGGACAAGATACGCTGGGAAATAATAAATCATCCAGCCAAGTACAAAATCTTATCATGTGGACGAAGGTGGGGAAAGTCTACACTATCAGCAATATTTCTACTACACCAAAAATTACAAGCTGGAGAACGGAGAATGTATCTAAGCCCTTATCATTCTCAAACCAAAAGCATTATGTTCCCAGTTATGAAAAATTTATTAAGCCAGAATAGTGATGTTAAGATTAATGAAACAGAACTATCATTTACGTTTTCAAACAATGCACAGATATTACTTAAAGGTGCTGACAACGCTAACAGTCTCAGAGGTATTAGTCTTGGATATGATGGGTCTAATGCTGTTGTATTAGATGAGTGTGCCTACATCAAAGAAAACGTATTTACAGAAATAGTTATGCCAATGCTATTTGATCACAATGCAAAGGCTTTATTGTGTTCAACACCAGCATCATTTAACCATTTCTATAATTTATATATGACTGGTCAAGGTCAAGACCCTAACTATAAATCATGGCAGTTTAGCACATTAGATAAGGGCATGATTTCAAAAGAAGCTGTGGCAGATGCAAAACGCACTATGACAGCAGATCAGTACAAACAAGAGATATTAGGTGACTTCGTAAGTATTGGTGGTAACAAAGCTGTGTGGAATTTTGATAGGAACAAGCACATAAAAGAACCTGTTGATATGCCACCAGTATTATACGCTGGTTGTGACTTTAACGTATCTATGATGGCAACCACTATATTTGGTGTTATATCAGATACAGTAGTAGTTGTAGATGAACTATATTTAGAAAATTCTAATACAGAAGCAATGGCAAAATATATAAAACAAAAATACCCACAAATAAAAGATACTTTTCCCGATCCTGCTGGTAAAGCCAGAAGCACAACTGCAAAGAACAATCACAGCGATCACATGATACTTAAACAGCATGGGTTTAATGTATTTGCTAGACCTAAAGCACCCCATGTAAAACAAAGACTTTATGATCTTAATAGATTATTACTAGATGCTGAAGACAATGTAAGGCTTACAGTGTCACCTAAATGTGAAAAGCTGATAAGAGACTTTGAGCTGTGCCAGCGTAAACCAGATGGATCGCTAGACAAAACAGACTTAAGTCTTACACACTTTTTAGATAGTCTAACATACTACCTAAATCTCAAACACAGTTCATACGTCAAAAACATTAATTATGCAGAGTTTTAAAATATGATTATTCCAGACCTCAGTAAGCAAACAATCACAAAGATTTTATCAGATGAATTAGATAGAATTGAAAGAAATAGATACAAAGAAAATGAAATGCTCATAGATTATTATGAAGGTATTGAAACTGATAAATACATTAGACCTTACTTTGATTCTATGACACTTAGCCAGATACCTATGTTTTGTAGCAATATTACAAGACGTATAGTAAAAGCTAAAAGTATTGTATATGGCAAAGAAGATATAGAAAGAATTGCAGATGAACGCTACAACGATTACATAGGTGATCTTAACTCTAAGTGTAGACAGTTAGAAGAGTTAAATTTTCTTTTGGGTAACATGGCTATGAAAACACAGTATAACCCAAACACAGAAAAGCTAGAATATCATCTAATCCCATTCTTTCAAGTATTCTTTTTAAATGGCAGTGATAGACCAAACGCTATTATGTATCCTATACAAAGACATGGGTATGAGCGTACTGATAAAGATATGTATGCTTTTTGGTCTGAGTCAGTTGATGGGCAACAGGGTATGCACTTTATTGTTGATGGGGATGGTAATAAGTACAAACAGAACAAAGAAGATATTAACCCCTATAATTCTCTTCCTTTTACATTTACTAGAAGAAGCCCAATGGTTAGAGATTACTTTAGCACCAATGCTTCAGACGTAGTTATGGCAAACCAGCACCTAGACATGGCAATGACTGAACTAGCACTGGCTATACGAATGGGTGCAACTGGTGGTATTAAATGGATTAGTGGGCTAGATGTAAACCCATCTGAACCTATCAAACTAGGATTAGATAAAGTGCTTGTATTGCCTAGCGATGTAGATTTTAACATGACAGCACCAGCAGGGGGTCTGCAAGAAATAGTAAATACAACTAAATTTTTTATAGAGTCTGTTGCTTCTAATAATCATTTACAAATTAAGTTTGCAGATGTAGGTGGTAATCCTGTGTCTGGTGAAGCATTGAAAATTATGAATATAGAAAACATTGAGCAACGGCAGGCAAGTATAGAGGATACATGGCGTAAGTTTGAATCAGAAAGATATGAGGTAGATAGAAGAGTGTTAGAAGTAGATGCAAACGTAACTCTTGATGAAGAGTTTTATGTAGACTTCCCTGAGATGTCATTCCCATTAAGTGATCTTGAGCAGTTACAGTTGCTACAAACTAAAAAGGATATGGGGATTATAACACAAAGAGAACTATTAAAAACTCTAAACCCTGATATAGATGATGCAGAGCTAGAAGCAAAGCTAGGAGAAATAAGAGAAGAACAGCAACCGCAAGCACCACAAGCTCAAGGTAGTTTAGTAGAAAGAATCATAAGTGGCTGATATATTTGATGTCTTTTATAAAGAACTTGATTCAATTAGCAAAGAACTGTTTAGCGATATTGAAAAACTTGGCACTACTCTTTCATCATTGTCAGATGCAGAAATTGTTGCACTTGGTAGACAGATTGACCTATTCACTGAGTTGCAAAATAAAGGATTTAATACAAGCTTTCAAAAGCTTATGAATGGTTACGATCAGCAGGCAGAAGAAGTGGTGAACAAGTATAGATCAATATTTGCTGACACACCAGATTTAGCAAAGTTAAATATAGATGCAGTAGCTAACGAGTTGCAATTATTAAGAGACTTAGATGGAGAAGCTTTGCTGGGAAGGTTAGCATCAGAATCTAAAAAGCTAGAAGCTAGTTTGTTTAGAGGTATTATAGCTGGTGAAACATCTACACAGATAGGTAATAGAATCAAAACACAGTTTGGTGAAGAGATACTAACAGGAGATGCTCGCATGATTGCAAGAGATGCGTTCAGTGAGTTTAGTAGAACATCCACATTTAAAGTATTTGATAACGTACCTGAACAGCGTTTTAGATATGTTGGTAGCAGAGATAAAAGAAACAGACCAGCCTGTAGATTTTTACTTGATAATCAAAAAAATAAAAAGGGTTACACTAAAAAAGAATTACAAGAGATAGGCAAACAGATGAGAAGGGGAGAGCTTGCATTACCTGTCTTTGATACTAATAAAAAAGTATTTATAAAAAAGAAAGAAAAAGCAGAATTTACACTTAAGCGTTTTGGCGGTTTTAATTGTAGACATTCCATTGTAGCAGTATGAGAGCAAACGATATACCAATATTTAGTAGAAGTTTTATGGATCAGCTAGGTAGAAAAGTAGCTGGTAGAATTATTTTAGATGCTGGTAAAGGAATATTTCAAAACAACAAGAAAAAATTAAAATATAAGTCTGAAACATATAAACAAGCAAAAAAGGCTGGTAAGGCAAGTGGTAAGGTTTCAGCAGACAGAACAACTAATTTTGTAAACATGAGATTAACAGGTGACACGCTAAATAAGCTATCAAGTTCACCCAGTAAAAAAGGTTTTAACATAGACTATGGTAATCCATTAGTTATACTTGGCAATGCAAAAAGAGATTATGACTTATATGGAATATCGTTCAAAAATTTATCTTTTATTTCTAAGTCTCTACAAAGAGAAATAAATAGAAAAATATCACAATATGAAAAAGAAGACATAGAAATCAACTTAAAAAGATAGGAGTTCATCAATGTCTGAAGATGTAAAAACAGAAGAAGTCAAAGTGGATGACGTAAAAGAAACCACGAATCAACAGGAAGAAGTTGTAAAAACGCAATCTGAGTCGGTGCCTTACGCTAGGTTTGCAGAGGTTATAGCAGATAAAAAGAAAATGGAAAGTAAACTGCAAGAGCTTGAAGAAGCACAGCAGAAAAAAAGAAAAAAAGAGTTAGAGAAGCAAGGCGAGTATAAAGCTCTTTTATCTGAGCAAGAAACTGAATTATCTGAAGCCAAAGCAAAAGCCAAGCAGTGGGAAGAGTATCAGACCCAGAAGAGGGAAACACTAATAAAATCTCACAACCTCAGTGAAAGACAAGTCAATATAGCCAATAAGCTTGATTTAGCAGAGCTTGAAAGCTATGTTGAAGATTTAAAAGACAATAAAAATAATTCTGTTAATACAGATAAGTCATTGCCAACATCTGGTAGAGTTAAAATGACTGGTAATCCTTTTAAGAGTATGACAAGAGCAGATAGAAGGAAAAACTGGGCTGAGATTCAGAAGATGTATGATGACTAATAATTAAGGAAACACATAATGGCAAACACAACCATTACTACTTCGGCAGTTAATAAACGGAGTATGTTATCAGAAGGGATTTTAGCTTCCCTTGAAAGAAACTTGATATTTGAACAAACTGTAGACTCATCCTATAATGATCTCATTAAAGGTGGTCAAGGTCAGGTTCTAACAATTCCAAAGTTTACAGAACCCACAGTATCAAGTAAAAGTGCTGGATCAGACGTTTCATTTAGTGCTGACACTCATGGATCAATTACATTGACAATGAATCAGCATAAATACGTTGCAAAGCAAATTGAGTCTGTTGCACAACTTCAAACCCAAGAATCTATGTTTGACAAAGAGGTAGAACAATTTGGGTATTCTTTGGCTAAAGCATATGATACATTCATAATGGGTACTTTAGAAGGTGCATCAAACCAGCAGATTGATTACAGTGCTGATGATACATTTACTGTAGCACTTATCAGAGAAGGTGTCTCCAAGCTTTTAGCTTCTGACTGTCCTTTGGGTGACGATACATTTTTGGTAGCTAATCCACAAGCATATAGTTCATTACTTGCACTAGATACGTTTGTAGATGCTTCTAAATATGGTGATTCAAGACCAGTTAGAACTGGTGAGATTGGAACCATTTTTGGTTTAAATGTATTCGTAAGTAGTGCTATCTCTGGTCAAGCTGACGGAGACGAGTCTGCTTTCATGTATCACAGATCGGCTTGTATTGCTGGTAGACAGATGGAACCAACAGTAGAACAAGACTATTCAGTAGTTGCTCTAGCAGATAGAGTTGTTGCTCACATGGTCTATGGTGCTGTTGTAGCATTTGATACTAGATTAGTTGAATACAACAACGTCTAAGGAGTTTAGGGGGGTAGCAATACCCCCCACCTCTTATGCCAACATTTGATTTTAAGTGTAAATGCGGAAACATTTTTGAGGAGTTAATACTTGAAAATGAAAAAATTTCATGCCCTGAGTGTGGTAACACCAAACTTAAAAAGCTCATGGGTACACCAAGAGTTATTTTTAAAGGTTCAGGGTGGACAACTTACGATGGTCAAGTGACCAAAGATTTAAATAATATGATTAAACAACATCAAAACAAAAGCTATTTAAAATCAAACGATGGACATACAACTGTAAATGATAAGTATGATTTAGAAAAAATCAAGAGCATGGGAAAGTAAAATGGCTTCACAACAAAATTTAACTAATATTGCAATCAGTACAGGTTTTACAACCTTGCTACATACAGAGGATTCAGATGGTGTTACATCATCATTTACAGATATATATGATGGTGACGGAACAAGGATTCCACTTGCAGTTAGCACAACTGCTGTAAAAATACCAGATGGGTCTTTTGATTTTGATATTGCTTCACATGATGGAACAAATGGTTTAAAGCTTGGGGGTACACTGGTAACTGCCAGTGCAACGGAGATTAATTATTTAGACATTTCTAGTTTAGGCTCTGCACAGGCTAGTAAGGTTTTAACTACGGATGCAAATTTAGATATATCTGGCATACGCAATCTAACTGCCACTGGAACTATACAAGCACTTAATTTTACAGCTACTGGTGATACAGCAATTGGAAACAGTGTTGCAAATGATACGTTAGCTATAAACTCAACCATTACAACTAATCTTGTCTTTGAGGGGTCTACAGACAATGAGTATGAAACTACATTAGCAATAACCGATCCTACTGCTGATAGAACTGTTACTCTCCCTAATGCCACAACTTTATTGGTTGGGCAAGACACTACAGACACTTTAACGAATAAGACCATAGACGTTGATAATAATACTCTATCTAATGTAGAGTTGGATAATTTAAAATCTGGCGTTTTAGATACTGATTTAAGCTCTGTAAGTGGTTCTGATGACACTGTAGCCAGTGCAAAAGCAATAAAAACATATATTGATACACAAGATTCTAACATAGCAAGTGACACACTAACATTTACAAATAAAACATTTGATGTTGAAGCTACAGGTAACAGCATTTCTAACATAGATGTTGCAAACCTAAAATCAGGTGTACTTGACACAGATATTTCTAGTGTATCAGGTTCAGATGATACGTTGGCAAGTGCTAAATCCATCAAAACGTATGTGGATTCACAAGATGCAAATATTGCATCAGACACTTTAACTTTTACCAACAAGACTTTTGATGTAGAAGCCACTGGCAATAGTATATCAAATATTGATGTAGCAGATTTAAAGTCAGGAGTATTAGATACAGATATTTCTTCAGTATCAAGCTCTGACGATACCCTAGCATCAGCTAAAGCAATTAAGGCATATATTGATGCACAGGATACAGCATCAGATTTAGACTTTCAAGGTGATTCAGGTGGGGCATTAAGTATTGATCTGGATTCAGAAACTTTAGATATAGCTGGTGGAACTGGAATAGATACATCAGGATCATCAAACACTTTAACTGTAGCTATTGATTCAACTGTAGCCACTTTGACTGGCTCACAAACTTTAACAAACAAAACACTTACTAGCCCTGATATAAATGGTGGTACAGCAGACAGCTTAACAAGCTTAACTGTGGCAAACAATGTAGATATTGGAAACCATACTCTAACAGCTAATGGTCTTACTATAGATGGCACTTTTACTGATGGTGCTTTATCTATAGCATCTGGAAGTATTACAAACGCAGTCAATGGCACATTTAGTGGCACTGTTCAAGCAGAGCAACTAACTACAACAGATGATGCTACAATATCAGATCAATTAAGTGTAGATGGTACAATGACTATATCCACTGGTAGCATTGTAGATAGTACAGGAGCAATAGATTTTGGAAATGAAAATTTATCAACAAGTGGTACGCTTGGGGCTGGGGCTGGAACACTAACGTCATTAAGTGTGTCAGATGGTAATATTACCAACGTAGGTAATATTGCTTTAGATACAATATCAGCAGATGATACCTCAATAACATTTTCAAGCCCAGTGAACTTCAATAGCCAAGCTACCACTAATGTAAATATTGATTCTGGTAATATTGATGGAGTAACAATCGCAACATCAAACATTACTGTAGGGTCATCAAAAACATTAGATGTGTCTGCTGGAACTCTAACACTTGCTGACAATCAAATATCAGGTGACAAGGTTGAGGGTGGAACCATTGCAAGTACAACAATATCAGCACTTACAACTGCTGGCATAACAGCTAGTGCAAATTTAGATATTGGTGATTTTACCATTAGAGCAAATAATTTTCTTGCTGACTCGCAGACTGCAACACAAGTAGCATTTTATGGAGCCAATGGAGTTTTATCTGGTGACTCAGATATGACTTTTTCAGGCTCTACTTTATCGGTGACTGACTTAGCTGTATCTGGTACACTCACTACTACTGGCAGTGTTCAAGAGGTATCTACTACAAATCTAAATGTTCAAGACCCATTAATATTATTAAACAAATATGATTCACAGCCTACCAACAATGCTTTTGATGCTGGTTTTATAATTAAAAGAGGTTCTGGTGATTCTGCACCAGCAAATGTAGGTTTGATTTTTGACGAATCTGCAAACCAATTTGCTTTAATTGATACGTCAGAGGATGGAACTACTGCTGGTAATGTCAGCATTACAGATTATGAAAATTTAAGAGTGGGTGCTTTAACTGCTGACGATGCTTCTACATTTTCATCTACAATATCCACAGCATCTGGATCAACCATAGGAAACCTTACTTTAGCAAATGGTAGCATTACTGATTCTAGTGGTGCTATTAGCTTTGGAAATGAAAATTTAAGCACATCTGGTACTTTATCTGCTGGGGCTATAACTGGAACAAGTTTTATTATTGGTAGTGCTGACATTAGTGAAGCAGAATTAGAAATATTAGATGGTGCTTCTGTAACAACCGCAGAGCTAAATATAATGGATGGTGACACCAGTGCAACATCAACTACAGTAGCTGATGCAGATAGAGTAGTATTAAATGATGCTGGAACAATGAAACAGGTAGCTGTCACTGACCTTTCAGCGTACTTTGATGATGAAATAACAGCTATGCCGAATCTTGTGCAAACGTCTACACTAAATAGTGGTGCAATCTCAAGTGGCTTTGGAAATATAGACATAGGCTCTTCTAATCTTACAGCAACAGGCACAATTTCTTTAGGTTCTACAGATTTAGGCGGTAACAATATAACAGATGTAGGAATTATAGCTGTTGATCAAGTACAAAGTGCTTCTAGCAGTGCTGGCTTTGTTATCTCAATGCTAGATAACGTAGACCCAGCCCTCTCATTTAAGGTAGGAACTACTGACTATATAAAGATTG
>CENV01013402.1_pt1 | contig 27286 bp, 23 predicted proteins | sample 530231 | NCBI WGS metagenome assembly CENV01 (sample SAMEA2619815, study PRJEB7988) | marine metagenome | biome: marine biome (ENVO:00000447); feature: surface water layer (ENVO:00002042); material: "saline water (ENVO:00002010), including plankton (ENVO:xxxxxxxx)" | depth 5 m
GTTTGGAACTTAATGGAGGAGGATGAGTACAAAGAGGTGCATGCCCGTAAAGACGTCCCTACCATTCCTATTTCGGATGAAAACAAAATTGTAGAGATATTACTTAAATGGTTTACCAATAAGTATCCAATGGTGGAGGGTGTAAGAAACGAAAACTTATTCAAGCTAGCCATGGCGTTCAACGACTTTGGTGTTAACAGGTCGCTAGCCGAACATATATGCCTGCAATATCAGTCAAGGGACTTCAAGGCATCTGAAATAAAAACTACAATAAACTCTGCATACTCCAATACCAAAAACTTTGGAAGTAAATATTACGAGGACACAGAAAAGATAAATGAAATAACACAAAGGCTTCGGCGTGGCGAAGCAAAAAAGAACATCCGCCAGCATTTAGAGGAGTCGATGCTGGAAAGCGAGGTAATAGACTCCATCCTAGACAAGGCAGAGGCTGAGTCAGAAGATAAGTTTTGGTCCAAAAGCGATAAGGGTGTTATTAAAGCTGTACCTATATTATTTAAAAAATTCTTGGAGGACAATGGCTACTATAAGTATTGCCCGGAGGGTTCACGAAACTATGTGTTTGTAAAGGTAACTAACAACTTAATAGATCATACCTCTGAGAAAGAGATAAAAGATTTTGTGTTAGGATACTTAGAAAAGATAGAGGACCTAACTATATATAATTATTTTGCAGACCAAACTCGCATATTTAAGGAAGAGTTTTTAACTCTGCTAGGTACGATAGATATTTTTTTTAGTGAGGATACAAGCACCTCATCTTACTTGTATTTTAAAAACTGTGCAGTTAGAATAAGCAAGGATGAAGTTGAGGCAATTGATTATGTAGATTTAAATGGATATGTATGGAAGGATCATGTAATAGATAGGATGTACAAAAAGTGTGATAGTACAGAGTGTGATTACCGCACTTTCATTAACAATATTTGTGCCAAAAATCCTGACCGTACACTTACTATGGAATCAACGATTGGTTTTCTAATGCATGGACATAAGAATTTATCTTACTGTCCAGCCGTGATTTTGAACGACGAACAAATATCAGACAATCCTGAAGGTGGAACTGGTAAGGGTATATTCTTTAACGCTCTTGGCCACATGAAGAAACTTGTAACAATAGATGGCAAAGCTTTTAATTTTGAAAAATCATTTGCTTATCAATTAGTCTCAGCTGACACACAGATTTTATGTTTTGATGATGTCAAAAAGTATTTTGAGTTTGAAAGACTGTTTAGTGTAGTTACTGAAGGTTTAACTTTAGAAAAGAAAAACAAAGACGCTATAAAAATTCCTTTTGCTAAGTCTCCAAAGATAGCTATTACCACAAACTATGCTATCAAAGGACATGGTAATTCCTTTGCAAGACGAAAGTGGGAGCTCGAGCTTAATCAACATTATAATAAAAATCATACTCCTTTAGATGAGTTTGGCAGGTTACTGTTTGGAGATTGGGATGACCAGGAGTGGTGTAAGTTTGATGGATATATGATATGGTGTTTGCAATTGTATCTTAAAAAAGGTTTAATAAAATCAGAGTTTGTAAACCTTAAAATTAGAGTGCTCTCTGCTGAGACTTCTCACGAATTTATTGAGTGGTGTGGTTTAATAAAAGGCATGCAACCAAACAGCAAACTCAAACCCAAAACTAAACTCTATAAAAATGATTTGTATTTTGATTTTATAGAGGAGTATCCTGACTATGGACCTAAAGCTAAGATGACTATATCAAGGATGAGATTTTACAAATGGATAAATGCTTACTGCATTTTTAAATATAACATAGCTCCTGATGAGGGAAGAGACGGAGCGGGTAAATGGTTAATAATTAAAACACACCAGGGATATGGCGAACAAACAAATGTTGATTTTTAAAGAACCATGAAGTTTAGGGATTATCAGCTGGATATTATAGACAGGGGCGCTGAAATTTTAATACGCCACGGCTTTGTTTATTTAGCTATGGAGGTAAGAACAGGTAAAACTTTGACTAGCTTAGGCATCGCTTCAAAGCTTAAAAGCCAACACGTTTTGTTTGTTACAAAAAAGAAAGCCATAAGCTCCATACAAATTGATTATGATATTTACTCACCATCATACTCTATTGATATAATAAATTATGAAAGCCTGCATAAGATAAAATCTTTTTACGATTTAGTAATATTAGATGAGGCCCATAGCTTAGGTGCATTTCCCAAGCCCTCTGGAAGAACTAAACAAGTTTTAAAAATAATTAACAGGTGTCAGTGCAGGGTTATTCTATTATCTGGCACACCATCTCCTGAGTCTTACTCACAACTGTATCACCAGGTTTATTTCTGTTACAACAATCCTTTTAGATCATACAAAAACTTTTATTCTTTTGCCAAACACTATGTAAATGTGGTTCAAAAAAAATTTGGCACACACCTGGTAAACGATTATAAGAACGGCAAGGATATTATACTAGAACATTTAAGGCCATACATGATTAGCTACTCACAAAAGCAAGCTGGTTTTAATGTAGAAAACTTTGAAACTATCTTGGATGTACAGATGAAAGACTCCACAAAATATTTAATTAAAAAACTTAAAAAAGAATTGGTTGTTGAAGGAAAGGAAGAGGTTATACTGGCAGATACAGCCGTAAAATTAATGTCTAAAATACATCAAATCTCATCAGGAACAGTTAAATTTGAAAGCGGGAACGCTAAAACCTTGGACGACACTAAAGCTAGATTTATATATGATAAGTTTGGTGATAATAAAATAGGAATATTTTATAAGTTTCAGCAAGAGTGGAAGGTTCTTAAAGATGTATACAAAGATAAACTTACCAACGATTTAGCAGAGTTTGATAGTTCAAACAAATCTATTGCTCTACAAATCCAAAGTGGACGAGAGGGTATTAGTTTAAGGCTAGCCGATTACTTGGTTTATTACAACATAGATTTTAGTGCCACCAGCTATTGGCAGTCTAAAGATCGTATGACAACTAAAGACACTAAAATTAACCATATCTATTGGATATTTTCAAAAGGAGGGATTGAACATAAAATATATAAAGTAGTTGCACAAAAGAAAAAATACACCTTAGACCATTTCAAAAAGGATATTGAAACCTTATAAAATGATTTAGTAAATTTGCATAATGACGGAGCAACAAATTCAATTAAAAAAAATTAAAGAATTAGAGGAGCTTGGTTATTATGTTTTAAAACTTGTAAAAACAAATAAGAATGGTATACCAGATATTCTGGCGCTACATCCACAAAAAGGTGTTCGGTTTTATGAGGTTAAGACAAGACGAGGAAAAGTATCGAAACTACAACAATATAGAATGGATGAGCTCAAAAGACACGGATTTTACGCGGAGGTATACAAAGGATGATTATTATTACGAACTTGAAGAGCAGTTTTTAGATGCTCTAGATAACCTTCCTGTGCACTACAGCACATCTATCTTATTGCAAATAGATAAAGCTTTGTCTAAAGACTACATTGAACCTAACAGTTTATTCTCTGCTCACTACGGAGCGGTAGCTGGTGTGGTAAAATCTTCTCCACCATTGTTTTTTAGCGTACAATTTATTACTTTAAAAGAAAGATATCCGGTTTTATATAAACTTAATATCATAGATAGTGATGATTATTTAGATTACATAATACAAAAAAAGACTTTAGAACGTGAAACTCTCGAAAATCAAACAGTTAGTTGAAGAAAAATTTGACTCCAAACTAAACAGAAGATCACGTAAACGCCCTTATGTTTATCAGCGTGCTGTATATTTTAAAATATGTAAAGAAAAAGCTAAATGCTCGTTAGAGCAAATAGGTAGAACTGTAAATAAAGACCACGCTACTGTTCTTCATGGTATTAAAATTTTTGATTTGTTTGATGAATGGAAAGAAGACGAATACATCAAAGTTTACCAGGAAGTCATAGATATATTAGAGGATATTGAGGCAAAAAAACGCATGAATACACACTTAACGCGCAAGAATTTTAATGCACATATACTAAATAAAATTATCTATTTGAGGGGTGAGGTGGAAAAATTAAAAAAAAATTATTAACTTTATGTTCATTAATTGATTAGCATGAGTTATACAATTAGTGATATACAAAGAATATTAGATTTTAAAAGCTGGTCTAAAAGAAAAAAAATAGATACGCTGCTAGAAATAGACATGTATTTGTATTCTGATATTGGAACAGATTCTTCTAAGACTGAAGTAGACACAGCTAAAAAATCGTCACGTAAAATATATCGTGCAATAAAATCAATTGATAATGAGATGGGGGGAAGATTACTAATGCATAATTAATCTGCCATGAATATCGCCCCGTTTGAAAGAAAGAGAATCCAAAACATCAACTTTATAATGGATGATCTTCACGGCTCAATAAATAATATTTACGAAATTTTGATGGACAAAGACTATCATCAGTTATCTACTGAGGTCTCGGACTTGATGCGTAAATTAAAATCCGTGAACGAATCTGTTAAAGATGAAATATAAAGATTTTAGACCTCGACTCAAAGGAAACAAATTATTAGCTTATGAAAACCTCAACACTCCCGAAAGACGTATACTAGTCATAGGAGATTTACATGAGCCTTTTACACACCCAGACTATCTGGATTTTTGCAAAGAAGTTTATGGCAAACATTTACTAAACCAAGTTATTTTTATAGGGGATATCGTGGACTCTCACGGGTGGAATTACCATGAGTCAGATCCAGATGGTATGAGTCCGGGGGATGAGCTCAGTTTAGCCATAAAAAAAATATCGTTTTGGTACAAGTCTTTTCCCAAAGCTGATGTATGCATTGGCAACCATGACAGGATGGCGTCCAGGAAGGTGTTCTCTGCGGGAGTACCACAAAAATGGCTACGCTCATACAACGATATATTAGGCACACCAGGGTGGAACTGGATAGAAAACGTGGTATATGACGATGTATTGTATGAGCACGGAGAAGGTGGGCAAGCCCAGATGAAAGCAAAAAATAACATGATGAGCAGTGTCTGCGGGCACACGCACACGGAGGCTTATGTAAGATGGTTTGTAGGCAAAAGATTTAGGGTGTTCGGCATGCAGACGGGCTGTGGGATTGATATTAAAAGTTATGCCACGGCTTACGCTAAAAATTTTAAAAGGCAAGCGCTTGGAGTAGGCGTTGTACTAGGAGGGCATACAGCATTTAACTGTATGATGGATTTATAATTATATGATATGGATATAAAAGACCCCAAAATAGAAATGCTTATAGTGCTTTTACTAAACACCTTTATAGTATATGTGTTGTGGAAAATATTATTTTAGTATAAAAAAATTTCTTATCTTTAATATACATTCCGTGTAGACTGGGATTAATAATAGAGTCGCGGGTGGAGAGAACGCATCCAAATCAATCGTTACATATGTTTAATTTTTTAATTTAGATGTATGAAAGATTCCAAAGTAAACAATCAGCAATACACATATAGAGGCATTAAATACACAAATGATGATGTAAAATCTTCTAATAAAGATTCAAAATCTAAAAGAGTGTATAGAGGTGTAGAGTATGTATAATAAATTAAAGGGCTGTGACGGCCCTTTTTTAATCATCCTTTTTATCTTGGTAATAAATTTTTCTTTCGGCTCTAATCAAATCTTTATATAAAGGTATAAATCCAGTCATACCTATCAATTCAAATGCCGTTAAACTCTCTAGTTGTTTTTTAGCTTTGTTTCTTCCTTCTTCCGTTTTAAGGTTTAAAGAACGATCAATAGTCTCATAGGTCCTTTTTAACGCGTTAGCATAAGGACCATATGGACCGGCTAATATAGGAATCAAAGTTTCTACATCGCTTTTATACACGGGTTTATCCAACTGTATCAAACTGTAAACAATTGAATTATCATAAGAATTGTATGGCGCACCGTCACGCAATTTTTCTAAGTAATTTTTATTTATATATTCAATACCTAAATTTACAGGAAGAGCAGGTATGTTGCCTAAATTTTGTCTAAACAACAAAGTCATGGCGCTACCCACCGCTTGCCTAGCAGACATAAGAGAGTAGTCTTTATCTTCCTCTGGTATATCTTTTCCTCTAACTTCGGCATATAAAGAATCCATATATTGAGAAAGTAAATTATACAATACAACATAGGCACTCATACGAGCTAAAACTCCTGCAAAAAGACGAGCTCCTTTTTCTCTTGAAATTTCCCCGCCCCTTATTAAAGCAGAAATACCAAATCTAGCTGTAGCATATTCGTTCAAAGTAAAGCGAGCCATAAAAGAATTAAAAAATCTATAGTAGTCAGCCGCCGACCCGTCGCCTCTTCTCACATTTGCTATTATTGTATTAAAAGGATTACCTGAGGTTATTAATTGAGTGCTAGATCTATCCGCTAAAAGCACCGCTTCATCCAAAGCTGGTTTATATATTTTGTCTAAATATTTAGAGGTTCCGTTTGCAATCTCGTCTAAATCTTTTACCGTTAAATTTATATCTTCATTATTAATTTTTTTAACATTTTTTTGAAACTCATTTGCAAATTTGCTGACCCATATTGGACGAGCTATTACTCTGTCTGCACCGCTCATTAAAAAATCACTAATTTTAGATACAGCCTTATAAGTCATGCCAGCGGTGTTTTTAATAAACCCTAATTTTTTTTGTATTGGACCTTGAAGTTTTCTTCCTTTTTTTAAATTTAAAAAATTATCTACATCCGCATATTTTGTTTCACCAGATGTAGCTCCACTTAATTTTGCCACCTCCGAGGAGTTTAGGTTTTCTAAAAACCTTATGTATTTTTCATTAGCTTTTTCACCCACCTTCATAGAAAAATTTCTATATTTAGTATAACTATCTTTTATTACTTTAGGGTCCTCAGAAATCAGCATTAACGTATTTCCTAATAATTCCGCTCCAAATCTTGTAGCTGAGCTCAAAAGTATTCGGTATCCTATTTTACGAGCTTCACCTTCAAAACTTAATTTACCAATGCTGTTTGCATCTATAAATGAACGTATATAAGCGGCTTCTAAAAGCTCCCTCACTACATTATTTAAAGCTAACCCCGCTTGTCTTTGCTCTTTGGATTGATTTAGAAAAATATTTTTTAATCTTTTAGTAATTCGTTGAACTTTATCGGCAGTTGGTTTTAGATAAAAAGCAATAAGAGTTTCTTGAGCGCCTCTTAGTAAAGACTCGAAAGGGTCGAAACTCATTGGCTTAGCTCCTTCTGTTCTAAATATTTCTGTGCCCCCTTTAGTGCTGTCATAAAAAGATTTAGCTTTTTGTATTAATATGTCTACATCTTTTTTTGATGACTCTCTCAAAACTACACGGTGCGAATAATTATTTATAAGCTCAGGGGAGACATCTAATCCTGCTCTATCAAAAACAACTTTAATTTTATTTTCTAAAGCTTTGTTTTCTTTATCTAAAAACTTTAGTGCTTTTTTTTGTTGGGGATTCATTGCGGCTAAAATATCCGCCGATTTTATTTGACCGTTTTTTTCAAACCTATTAGACAAATCTTTTAAAACTTTTAAATCTAGCTCATTATATATCTCTCCTCTAGCAGCTTTTTCAATTGTCAAATTTAAAATGGTAACTGGGTCAGGGGAGATATTTGGGTTGTTATTAGTTTCAAACTCTCGCGCTATCTGATACAATCTTATCATATATCCTAAACTAATGTTTTCATTGTGGTCTTTAGATAAAGAATCGGCTACATCTATAACTTTGTTTTGAAGTCGTCTAAAATCCTTTCTAAAAGGATTAAACGCAGCCTCTAAAGGTCTAATTAAGGTTCTATAAAATTGTGTTCCAGTAGGGTTTCCTAGCGGCGCATCAATATAAGCAGTAGGATTCTTTCTTATTGCATCCTCTGTAAGGCCTATTTTGGTTTTTCTAAACAAGTTTGCAATTCTAGTTTCTAAACGAGACACACTCAACTTAAAATAATTTTTTTTAATTTTTTTAATTATTCGGCTTAGTTCAACTATTTGTTTATTTTCTATTTTATCCTGTCGAATGTCTTCTTTGGTTTTTACTTTTTGCTTTGGAACTCTTTTTTTACTAGCATCTACCTCCGGCTCTGGTTCTGTTACTGTCTGTTGTCTTTTATTTTTTTGTCTCTCCAAAGTTTTATCTTCTAAAAATGCTTGGGTTTGTAGATTTTCTAGTGAAGGGCTTTCAGCAACAGCTTTGATGTTTTGTTTAGTTGGTTTAAGACCAGTTAGCTCTGTGAATTTTAGTTTGGCCTCATTTTCTAACGCAGAGGCCGAATCAAATAGTTCTTTGTATTTAGCACGTGTACGATATTCTGTAATAAACTTTACAACTTCTTTGGTTTCAAATTCAAGTCCTTGCGGGTCTGTGTAACCATCCTCAATATTTTTCCCTCCTTTTTTTATCCAAGTTCTAACAAAATCTCTTCCGTATTCTTTTGCCAATCCTTTTGCGCCTAACTCTTTTTTCACACTTTCAGGACTAAATTTTATATTATCAAACATAGAGGCTAGTCCAGAATCAAATGATGTCTCGAGCGCTGTCACATCTTTTTTCTCGGCTTGTAAAAGCTCAATTGTTTCCGCGATCTGTCTTGGGCTGTTTGAATTTTCTATGATAGCTCTGTTAGCTTCTTCAGGGTTTACAGTCGAAGCATCAAATTCAGTAAGAGCAAAAGGTATCAATCCCTTTTCTATAAAACTTTTTTGCAACCTGTTAATTTGATTAGCAGGAGCAACATTACCTTTAGTATCTACTATATTTACTAGTTTGTTGTTTTTAATTTGTGCTACATATTTTTTATTGAGGGGCTTCTCAACTATCTCGGTTTCAGTAACTTGAGTAGCAATTTCAGTTAAAGTTTCTTGTATTACAGGCATACCTTCTCCATAATCCCAACTGTTTATATTTTCAGGCTTAATATTTAATTCGGCTTCTTTCTTGCTTTTGGTAGGGAGTATACTGCCTGTTTTTTTATTTCTAACATACCATTTTCCTTGGCCATCTTTATTAATTTCTAACCCAGCTTTTTCATTTCGGTTATCAATTATTTCAAAATCATTAGCGATATCATTAGGATCTTCAGGCAAGGTGTAAGTTACCTCCTGGGTCTCCTCAATTTGAGTCTGAACCTGCGTGGGGTCGGCTGAGTCTTCGGTTTGCTGGGGTGCAGTCTCTCCGGGAGCTGTTGTCCCTTCGGTGTCTCCCTCTCCCACTGTTGGGCTATCTTGGGTAGGTTGCGATACATCCACCTCCGCTGGGCTTGGCTCTTGAACGGCATTGGTTATTTTATTTATTTCTTCTTTAACAGTTTTTTGAACTTCCTCTGTGTCAACAGGGTTGTTTTTTAAGTCTGTTAATCTTTTTTGTAAAGGTACTAATTTATTCAAATTTTCTTCGGACAAATCAGGATAGGCTTTTTTGAGGTTTAACTTTAATTGAGCTTCCTCCATTTTAGCGTCTAACACATTAGAAACTTTTTGGTCATTGACCACTTGTAAATTAGCATTTATTAATTCCTCTGGTGTAGCTTTTTCAATAAATTCAAGAAACTGATTTTGAGATACTCGATTAGCTACCCCTGTTTCTCCTTTTATAGTATATTTAGGTGTTTTAAATAAAGTAGTAGCTCCTGAAATTGATGCACCTGGTATTTCAGCAAAAAACTCTAAGCCTATGTCCGCTACATCTTGCTCTTGACCTGCCACAGCCCTGCCTACAGATTCGCCTACCGCCCCACCTGTACCTTCTATACCAACTTGTGCTGCTGCGGATTTCAAAAGGGCTCCCTTGGCTACACCTCTAGCTAATTTACCGCCCACTTTATTTGATAATCCAAAGGTCAACGCCTCTATTAGCCCTATTGCAACCCCTCGTTTTAAAGCTCGATTTTTAATATTGGAAATTGCCTCCTCGCTTTCAAGTACAGTTCTAATACCCTCTGGAGTAAAGTTTAATCCTTGCTCTGCTAATTCTTCTTGTAAAAACTCAGTAAAAGCCAGCGTACCTTCTAAAACCGCAGTTCCACCAGCTACTGCGCCTCCTACGCCGCCCGCAACTGATCCAAACAAAGCTAAAGGTCCGCCAATTGCTGTCAGCCCCGCTCCCGTTGCTGCACCCCCTGCTGCACCGATTCCAGCTCCTATAGCTACATCTGGTGCTATCATCGAAGCAATGGAGGAAGCCACCACCTCTGGTATTACATCTAAATTTTTACCCAAAGCTAATATAAAAGAACCTACGTCTTTACCTCCTTCTTCGTATTCTTTTTGAAACTTCTGCATGCCTTCGGTAGTTCCAATAGCTTGCATTTCCTGTACAGCTTTTATGTAATTATTAAGCTCTGTATCTGATACTTCTCTTCCTTGTGTAACTATATTTAACACATCATCAATGGATTGCGCTTGAGCTCTGCCTTGATTCCACGATTTTATTAAGTCTGAGCCAAAGCTGGTCTCTTCCTGAGGCGGTTGTATTGAAGACCTAACAGTTTCTTGTTGCTCCGATATGCCAACCTCCGATACAGAATCCGTACCGTCTTTTTTTTTTACAGCCCAGGCTGATTTAAATGTATCTAAGTCAGTTTGCTGGCTGAGTAGACGGGCAGATAAACCTTGATTATAAAGATTTTCAAGTTGAGAATCATCAGCAGCAGAAAATTGTTCAAAGGTAGTAGCTTGACCTAAGATTCCATTTTGCATGTAAACTTCATAAAGGGCTTGCAATTCATCCATGATTTATAAAATAACATTTCCAAATGCATCTAACCTTACATTTGAAGATTGAATTATTTCATTAAGCAATGCAGCAAAAGATTTACCTTCTGATTTAGATTCATAGTCTATTTCAATCGTATTAGGATTACCATCTCTGCCTTTTGTTCTTTTTGGGTCTTGAATACCCAAAGTTTTTAATTTTTCTTCGGTTAGTAAAGAAAATATATTATCGGGTATGTTTGATATAATTAAGTTGTCTCCTGTTAAATACCCTGGATCATTAGAAATAATAGTAAGACTTTGGAGCAATTGCTTTTCTTTTCCATCGGGCATGGAGTCAATAACCTTTTTTATTTCTGGCTCTTCTCCTTCGTCTGGATCAATATTTTCAAGTTTTTTTAGTATACTATCTCTGTTTTTATTAGTCTTATTAGCGTCTTGAACAGAGTAAATGTCAGATAAAGATTTGACTTTCAATTCGCCAAAGCCTTTACCTGGAGTTACATTTCTTTTTTTGTTGCTTTTAAAATATCTATCTTTGGCGTTTTCAGCTTCACCTAAATCTATCCTAGAATCTATAGCTCTAGTTAGTGCTACAGCACTTTCTTCTGCATCAAATACATCATCGGTAAAAATTTTAGGTATAATTTTATTGTTTGGTATTACTCCTGTTTTCGGGTCTCTTTTAAATTGTATTATATATTCCTGCTCCCCATCTACGATTTGGTCTATATCGTCTCTTAACCCTGCTATTTTTTTAAGAGTTGTGTCAGTTTCAAAACCTGTGGTTAAATTATATGCAAGACGATAGACAGAATCTGCTTGTCTTTCTGTTCCTGTTAAATTACGGGTTGTATTAGTTTTAGACTGAGGATCTTTGATGGTACGATCAAAACTGTTTAGTAATTTATTTTTAACAATTTCTTTTGCTTTATTTAATTGGTCTTCAGTTAGCTGAACATTTCCATTTGGATCGTAAATAATTTTGTTTTTATCAGTGTTGTTAATATCAAATGTTAAAGAATAATCCTCTCCACTATGGTCTGCTAATATACTAGCAGCTACTTTAGAATTTATACCACCAACAATAGAGTCAACTTCATTTTTTAATGCAGCGTCTATTTCGTCGTTAAAAATTTGCCTGTCTTCTTTATCTAAGCTTGACAATGTGGTAAGCCTTCCTCTAGAGTCTTGTAAAGTTACTTTACCCAAAGAATCAGATATACTTTTAATTTTTTCATCTAGCTTATAATTATCAAATGTTTCACTTGATAATTTAACTAGCTCAGAGGCATCCATAAAGTCACCTCTTCGAGATGATACATTTCCATTTTCATCTAAAACACTAACATTAACAGTTCCTGTAAGAGGATTTATGTATGCACCACTTTTAGCAAAGTTTAAATATCCTTCCATTTTGGCTTTTAGGTCTGCTTCTAAAACACTAGCGCTACCGTCCTGTATTCTTTGCATAGCCTGACTATAATTTTCGTTGAATAATTTACCAGCTTTAAACATTAAGTCAGTGCCGCTTTTAAGATTGGCTCTTCGTTGATAGTATTCTTGCTCTGATAAGTTACCTGATTTAAGAGCCTGTAAATCTCTTAGCGCTTGTTGTGATGCTTGTTGTGAAAAATCAGAAATAAATCTATTAGCCTCTGCATACGCACCTTGCGGTTGATCTAATAGAGTTGAAGCAAATTCACGGCTTTCTTTGTCTATAGCTTCTTTTCTTTTTTTTCTATCTTGAAGTTCTGCCTCTAAATTGTCAGACATTTGTTTACCAATGTCAGCCCAATTTATTATATTGGGTTTACTGTCTCTAACATATCCAAATCCTGTTGACATATCTTACTCAGTTAGTAAATTTCCTGATGCATCTAGGGAATAATCGGCGCTAATTTCAGGAAGCGCACTTACACCAGGTAAGGTATCTTGAAAAATATTCATATCTGGAAACCTACTTAAACTCATATTGCCTTTAAATTTTTCTGATAAATCTACTACCTCGCCAGAGTTCATTCTAAAAAATCTGGAGTTAGGGTCGTCGACTAGTTGGGAGGAAACTCTGAGCGGTTGTCCATCATCCGTAAAACTATTTGCTACCGTTTCAGTTTCTAGACCACTTCCTCCTCCATACAGTTCAGGTAATCCTGCTAATTGTTTTCCAACTCCAATTAAGCCTTCAGCTCCTGCTTGATTTAACTCTCTCTGTCTGTCTCTTGCGTCAGCAGCCATAGATTGAAAACCTCTAGCTTCACCTAAGTCTAAATTAGATAATTGAGTTTGCAAGCGTCTGTCTTCCAAAGCTGCTGCTCTTTGTATACCTTGAAGCTCTTGACCCATGGCCATTCTATTTCTGTTTTCTAGATTTTGTTGTGCTAATGCAGCTCTTGTAGCGCCTGCAGCCACACCTCTTTGATCTCCTTCTTGAGCAGCTTGAACAATTTGTGCCGCTGTAGATATTCCTGACTCTCTAGCTAATTCGTATGGTTCTTTTTGTATAGAAAGCCCTTTTAAATAGTTTACTTGTAATTTATCTCTTGCCGCCTCGAGTGCTTTTGCAGCTTCATCAGCGGCTCTATCAGCAGCTCTTCTTTCTTTTCCTGCTTGAATAAAGTTAGAAGCTGTTCCAGCGGCTGATGTTGCAAGACCTGCTACGGTTAGTGCGGTTCCTATTGCCATACTATAATATTTTTATCATTTCTTGATTATATTTATCTCCTTGTTTATATCCTAATTGTTTGTAGTGTTTTTGTAATCCTGTGTGCTTAAGTAGTGCATAAGCATATTTAGCTCCGCTTTTTTGACAGCTTAATGTAAGAACATCAATTAACATAAGCAAGGCTTTTTTTCTTTTAGTTTTGTCTTTATACTCTTTATTAGAAATTATCCAATCTACCCAGGCTACTTTTGAATTTGTCATATATATAAAACCAGCGCAAATAGGTATATCACCTTCTAATATCATCATACCGCCAGCGCCATCTTCTGGTAAAAAATCAATTTCAGGCGCTTGCCAATTCCAGTCTTTCCACCACTTAACTAATATATTTTTATAGTCAGCGATTTCTAACTGTCTAATATTAAATTCCATTCTAGAGCAAAGATACTAAAAATTAAGGATAGCTTTTCTGTAGTTCGGAAGCAACCGCAAACAATTCAGCTCTTTGAGGACCTAAATTTTCTAAATTTAAAATAGCGTAGTGCCCCAAGATGCCGTGTGACTCCGCAATATTATTTTTTACCGCGATCATTAAAGGGGTAAGTGTATTAGGACCTGTAGCTCCAGGTATAGTTGAGTCAACAGTAATGCTGTCAGTTGCTATAGCCGTTATAACCCCAGCTAGAGCAGGAGAATTAGTTAATTGGTTTAGGTAATATAAGTAATCTCCTATACTAATTATTGAATCAATCGGCACGCTAAAAGTAAAAACCCTTGGATTTGTCGTAGTATATCCGGTTGTGTTTCCTATACCATTTACTGACCTCATGTTAAAATTAGAGAGAGAGCCTGGTATTTGAGAGGTGTTTTTTATAGCTGCATAATAAACCCCTTCTTTCAATTCAAACCACGTAGAGTTTATAAACGCTTCATTGTTCATGTTGGTGTTAAATGTTACGTTCCAACTAGAATCAGCTTCTAAACTTATTGTTCTAAAAAGTTTTTGCTCAAGCGGACTTTCGTTAATTACAGTTGTCATTGAACAATTGTACTGCTGGCCATAAAAATAATTTCTTCTTTGATTGGTGTTATGCCTGTATAGATTGCCGCCCTTGTAGGTGTAAAAATAGTTGTTCATACCTATCATATAATCAGGGTGATAGGAATAAAAAGAAGGCCAACCCTTTACGCCATCACTATAACTAAGGGTATATTGTTCCCCAGCTGGAACAGTAGGATCTGGAGCTGGATTAGGTGAAACAGGTGTGTAAGCCACTATACATAATTTAATTACAAATATACGACAAAATTAAATTAAGGTAGGCACAGGTGTCGCCGTAGGTGTAGGAGTTGGTGGCACAGGTGTAGGAGTAGGCGTAAGTGTGGGAGCAAAAGTAGGCGTAGGTGTCGGAGTTACCTCATGACCTGCTATGCATATTCTTCCAGTGCCGCTTGTTCTTCCATCAGGATTTAGTATGGTAAGCTGAAAGTTTAATATTGTATAATCACCAGCAGGAAAGGGATTTATAGGATTAGGTGGATAGTAAACAGTAGTGGGGGCACTTGAAAAAGCAGGCTGCATTATCGTGTGGGGATAAAATTTTATAACCTCTTGCCCCATGCTGTCTAAAATTACCCCTGTAGCAATTACACTTCCGCTTCCGCTTATCCATGTGCTTGTAATATTTGGAGCATAACCAGCATCAAGGGTTAAAGAATTAGACACAATAACATCTTGCCTTGACACTACATTGTATGCAACATTATCAATACCTATGTATTGTTGAATTATGGGACTAGTAGTGTGACCTCTGTTAACTATACCGCAAGCAGTAAAACTCATTTGTATATTATTTATACAAATTTACAATTTATTTTCTATGCCTTTATAATAATTATTTGAGCTAAGGCATAGATAGAGTTGTTGATTCTTGCATGCTCCTCTGGAGTAAACCCATTATCGCACGGTAAATTCAAAGACGCTCCTTTATTTAATAGCAACAACACCATTTCAGGTTTGTCATATATACAAGCGTGTATCAATAAAGTCTTCCCATTTATTTTTGCGTTAGGGTCAATTATATAATTGTCTAATTTAGTTTCTATAAATTGGTAATTATCGTTAGATATTGCCTCTAAAACTTGGGTTTCTAAATTATTATTAATTAATGTAGGTGATATCAGGTATATGAAATAGGATATAAGACTAGCGAAAGGTAAGGATATAGACATAATGGTTAAGATTTAGACCACAAAAATAATATCGTTTATTTCACTGGTAAAATAAAAAATTTAAGTTTTTTTTATTATTACGAATTTGGTAAAATATCCCTCTCTATTTTATCAATCCACTTATTTTTTTTGGTGTAGGGCCAGATAATACATTTGCTAGGAAAATCACCTATAAACTCAGAACTTATTTGTATTATTTTGAGATTTTTATACTTGTCAAATTGATGACTTAAAATATCTTTTCGATATATCTGATTATTATTTTTATCCTCATAAATTATTGCAATAAATTTATAGTTGTCAAAATCTAATTGATTAGGCAAAAGAGTTATTGTGTGGTTTACTTTTTTTAAAAATGTGTCATCTCTTGCTTCAGGCGGCCAATTAGATATAGCGGCTTGTTGAACCGAACGGTCAACAAATTTTATACCAGCAAAGCGTTCATATTGTTTTATAATTCTTATATCACCCATCATGCCCTTGAATTGTTTTTCCATGCACGGAGTACAGATTGCATCATCAATACCTAGTAGGTTTTTTACTCTAGTTTGTGATTGTTCATTGGCAATATTCCAAGTATTATGATCGTCCCAGTGTTTTTTTCTATTAGCCCTAGTGTACTCATGCCAAGCTACAACTTTGTGTGGATAAAATATATCATAACCATAAGTATATGCGCGAACAGCTATGGATATTTCCTCCCCATGAAAATAAAGAAGCGGGTCGTGTGGCACTTCCTTACAAAACAAACCCAAAGTAAATGCGAAATGGCCAGAATAAAATCTACCCAAAACAGGCTCGGTAGGTTTGTCCTCCATGTAAAACGGTTTGAACATTGGAATCCCTGAGTTGTTAAATTGATGAAAAGACATCCCCCAGGGAGTATTAACTCGAGACTTTGGATCATCAGTTGGATCGTATGAAGGAAGGTATGTGGTTATCAAGGGTTTTATATGTCCTTTTTGTTGCAGGCTTAGAAACATTTTAATAAGGGTTTTATCCCAGTTCTTTGCGAATCTATGGTGTGAGTCCAGCTGAAGAGTAAAGTGCTCGTTATTGTAATGTTTTTGGATTTCTGCTCTAGCCCAACACGTGCCCCCTGATTCTTGGTGGGGTATGTCTATAATAATAAACCGACCATCGTTTTTGTATTCATTAAGATTGTCCCACTTATCCTCATCGCTATATTGATGAGCGATACATATTGTTATATTATCTGGATAAGCAGCATTTTTTAATAAGCTTTTGATGGTAGGTTTTAGCTCTGGATCTCTATAACTAGCTATTTGTACAAATATAGAATACATTAAATTTAAGTAAAATGTATTACAAATATAAAATATATTTAATACCTACTCCCATATTTGTTTTACACTTTTTACCACTTTCCTACACTATGATCCACCATAGAAATTACCATAAAATGGCTGAGAGCTACCAGGTCCTTGACTACACGAGGAGCAGTCGCCTGAAACTAGACCATAACCTATACCAACCACTGGAGGTGATGTAGAGGTAGCATATTGATTAGGGTTTGTTGTTTCTCCACTTATGTAGTAACATTGACCATTATCTGGATTTACATAAACCATTCCAACGCACGCACCGCTAAACTGAGGATCTGTAGTAGGAGACGCCGCTACAATATTAGTTAAAGGTGCCTGACCTGGATTCCCAGGGTTTGGAGAGCAAGGAGAAAATGTATAATAACTAGAGCTAGCAGGACACCCCCTCCCTGGAGTTGTAAAATTAGGCTGTCCATCGAGAACCCCATTACCGTCTATATAGTTCCATCCAGTTAGTTCAGTGTGTCCAGCTGGAATGTTTTGAAGTTCTTGCCCTATTTCATATATGGTAGTTCCTCCATCATTAGTTACTGTGTCGTAAACCCTAAGCTGATTGGCTGAAACCAAATATTTATCCCTGGTCAAATCTGGACATTTTACCAATTCATAATTATATGTTTGAGTTAAATTAAATACTGGACACCCAACTTCATTTGGTACATTATTAATAACTAAACCTGCTCCTCCAGATTCTAGTAAATTAGAAGAAGGACGAGTTGTTAAAACTACTGACGCCGCGTCGTAATAATAGTACTGCTCAGGTGTAGTGTTGGTTGTTATAAATCTTTCATTGGCAGAAGGTTTCAATGCATCTGTCCTTTCTATGTAACCTCCACTCGGCAATGAGCCATCAGCTGAAGTGCAGGGCGTTAGATAATAAAACTTAGTTGCATTAGCGGTTGGGCGATGTAATGTACCTGTAAGAACATTTGTGACACTATTACCGCTAGTTGATATTGTGCCATCTGGATCAGTTGCATTAAATTTTGCGCTACTTAAAAATTCATTATTTCCTAATGCCGTAGCCGTTATTGTAAATTCAAAAGGACTGCCTGCTTGGCCGCTTATTGACACAGGACCGGCAACCGGCGTTCCTCCATCATACCCGTTTCCTGATAATTGGTAGTCTACTCCCAAGACCGGACTATATCCTGTGCCCGCTATTCTGTTGTCTACCGTTTGAGTAGCGGTATATAAACTAGGAGTAGGAGGCGTTGGTGATGCACAGCTAATACAAGTTTCTACCGCTTGAAGTATTCCGTTTACCTGTTGACGCGAAACGCTTTCATCAGAATAATACCCGTCACTAGCCAAAATTGTTAAATTTACATCTGTAAAAACAGAATTTGCTGTCGATAATGTTGGGCCGTCTAAGTAAAAAAGTTGTGCTGACATATTTTTAAATTTTAAGATGGACAAGTTATTGAAGCATTCCAAATAGTTTTAGACGATGGGCCGTAAATTTTTAAGGTTGCCTCCGCTGTTGCTGTTGTTTTTGTAAAAGTAAATTTCGCATACCCAGGTGTTTGATTTGGCCAACTCCCCGAAGGGTATGGCGGTATATCTGCTAGTGGGTTTTGCTGATGAGGAAAATTACTATATAAACCATTACCTCTAGATGGAAAAGGTTGATATCCGGCTCCCGTTCCATAAGGCAACCCACTAATAGGGTCACTTAATCCTGTTAAAGATGATTTTAATTCATTATAATTATACTCATCCGAAAGCCCATAATACCCAGTGTCTATTACTACCGCTCCGTCAAATTCTAAAATAAATCTATCTGGAATATTTCGAGCATCAATAGTAAGGGTTACATCCCCTGTAGCAGATCCTAAAGTAACTAAAGCTGTTGCGGGGTATATTTGTGTTCCTTCATAAGCTTGTTCTGAATCACATGGTATTGGTTCAGTAAATGTACAATTACAACACGCCGCAAAAGCAGTAGAGTCTTGACATAATATTTGAGCTGTTGGATTTCTATAATCCCAAAGTAAATACAAGTTGTTATCAGCTAAAGTCATAGTAGGCATAGTAAAAGTGGCGTAATTTTGATTTCCGTCTTCCACTATAGGTGTTGCTTCAGCCGAAGCACTTACTAAAGATAAAATATCAGTAGCAGTATTAGCATAGGTAGTAGAGCTTCGTAAGTACCTAAGCTTATTAGTTATTGAGTTAAACACAAAAGTATCAGTCGGAAATTTATTGCTAATTATGCTTACAATCGAGCCCTCCGCTGGAACTGTATTAGAACCTAAGTTACCACTTAAAACTTGATACTGTGATATAACAGGATTTGTTCCTGCTTGTAATTCTACAAGGTTAGATTGAACAGGAGAACTAAATATATTATCTGTCCATCTATATTCGTTGTGTATTGTTTCTAAAGCATTCACATTGTTGTTTATCGCAATATTATAAACATTTATTGTAGATACAGTAGGACAACTAACTAACACCTCTATAGTGTCATTAGAACCAGATGAAGTAGAAACTTCTATTGTAAGCTCCGTGGTGCTAACTTGATTCTTAGGAATATCAAAACTGCCACTTACATAAACTAGGCCAGATGTATATTCGACATTGTTATAGTATGCGCTAATTGTATACCCAACACCAGTGTTTGTATCTTCAGTAACTACCGGTGTTAAGCCGGCTTCCGTTTCTATGGGTTGTAAACTGCCCGCAGGAGTACTGAATTCAGTTATAATATCATCCTCTTCAGCATTTGGTATAGTATAAGTTACTGTTACAGTACCTACATCTTGCCCAATGTTTACACAATACACAGTTGGTCTGCTTGGTATGATAGTTAGGTTTTCTGACACATCACAGCCAACGCAAGGAGTTATTTCAAAAGTGTTTTGAACATTTCCTGCTAATACAAATTCATCTGTATAAGGGTCATAACCCCCTAGCTTTTGAGTGCCTAATGAATTAATAAAAAAATCTCTAAACCAAGATCTCATTCCAGCGGCTGAGATAACTGTCAAAGACTCCATACCACTGCCTCCGCCTCTTAATCTAATAACTACTCCTCTTTTTGCATCTACAAAATATTTATCAGGACCCCATACAGCAAAACTCTCAGGATTAGAACTAATACCATACTCTTCATCTCTAGCTATCTGTACACCTAACACTTGAGGGACACTAGTTAGCGCTCCTCCACCTGCCGCGTCAGTCAACAAATCTTTCCCTACAGGGACATAGGATATTTTATCTTCTTGAAGTGTTAATATATCCGTCCTTCTAGAATACAGTTTTCTAATTGGTCCAAATGAATCTTCAAGTGGAGAAAAGTTTGCTAATCCTAAATTAAATTCATTTAGTTTGTTAACATTTGACTCATCATTAAATACACCACTATACGTTAAATCAGCAAACCTGTGCGCCTCTTTATATATCTGAGAAGACGTGGTTGTTGTTCTGTTGCCAAAGTTTAGCGTCTTTCCTGATACTGAATCTCTAATTTTATAACTTTCTACTCCGTTACCAAAAGAAATACAGTTATAAAAACCTGTGTCTATAATTGCATCTTGCGCAACTACTAGCCCTGAGTTGTCAAAATCTATTATTTGATCTTGCGTATTTCCACTATGCTCTCCATTTGCGTTTATTGAAAAGGACAAATCATTTTCATACCATACATCTGGCAAAGCATCTGATGGTTGTGTTTCAAAAATTACTGTCTCTGCTGCTCTTACCACCTCTATGTTTACCTCTAAATTTGAGGACTTAGTTCCAGAACAACTTTTTTCGCCGCTAATGCCTAAAAAAGTTTCACCGGTTGTTGAGCTCTGTAAAAATTTAAAAAAGTAAACTCCAAAACTTCCAGATATATCATTATCTGAAGGCGATGTTCCACTAAATGTTCCAAGAGTGTTGTCATAACTTATTGTGCCTACATAGTTTCCATTATTACTGCCACAAACAAACGTAGAATTTAACTGTATAATACCCGTTGTTGCTGTGCCTAAATTTTCACCATCAAAAAAACTTTTAAAATTAGAATAAGTTTGTGACGCAATAATTGTTTGCTCAAACGTCCACACTCTTTTTTCACAATCTGCGCTACACCTATCTCTTCCAAATCTAGTTGCTAATATTGATATTTTTACTTGGCTTTGAGCAGGTATATCATAGTCTATAAAACTTGTAGCGCCTGAACCCCCTGGGTTGGAGATGCTAACCGGATAAAAAACTTTAGGAAAAGTATTACCTGCTCTTCGCTTTGCAGACCTTGAGCCGTAGCTTATAAAATTACCAGTTTCATCACCTGTTTCTATTGAAAAATTATTAGGAACAATCTTCATGTATGTTCCGGCAGGTGCTTTAATTAAATCACCAGTAGGATTTAAAGGGTTGGTAAACTCAATAAAGCCTTTTGCTTTATTTTCTTTTTCTAAAACAATAGCATTAACACAATTATCTTTTACCCCGGTTGAATCAGCCTTTACTATTAGTCTATCCCCTGCCTCAACTTTGTTTGCATTTTCTCCTTCAAGTAAAAAGAAAACAGCGTTATTGTTGTCTTCTTTAACATATTGAGAAACATATATAGTTTCATAAGTCTCTTTATCTGCTTTGATACAAAATTTGTAACGAGTTGCCCAAGCAGGAGCAATCTGTGCCGGAGCTCCACCTGCTTGCCCACCAGGTATATTTACAATGATTTTATTGATAAATCTAGAATCGCCACATGTAGTAGATACCGTATTAAAAGGACTAACCAAAGCCGTAGATGATCTGTTAAATTCATCCATATATATAATGCCTACTTCGTAACCTCTGTTGCTGTGTAAGCTGTAATTACTAGTAGTAGACACAATAGTGCTACTGGCAGATAACAGTTGGTAATATTCGTAAGTGGTATTTGCTCCATTAACCCACTGCATAGCTAAAATTTGCAAACCTATTGTTGTTTGATTAGGAAAGGCAAATATTTGAAACCCCTCTGGCGCTGTTGTAACTCCGCTTGCTGTTTTGGTAAACCCGCTTAATGTTGCAGGTATTTGGCAGTTAAATTCATCTGAAAAAGTAAACCCATTACAAGAATTGGATACAGATTGGACATTAGAAGCATCTCCGATTTTAGAAACAAAATCGGTATCTGTAGCTAGTTCATAAGGAGTGTTATAGTCTTTTAAAAGCACATAAGTAAAGCTTACACTTATAGCGCTTGTTGTATCAGTAGGAGCTACACCTGATGAAGTATAAAAAGCGCTATGTGCAAAAACAATATCCCATGTTATTTGTGTTCCTTTCTTTAAAGATATTTGTCCTAAATCAATGGTAAATATACAAGGCGTAATTGATATGGAGCTTCCGTACGTATAACTGCCTTGACCCGTGGTTGTGATTAATTCTGAAAATTCAATTTCATCACTTTCAAGGGTAGTATTATAAGTAAAATTTACAGCATTGTTTTGAGAGTCAGTCAAATTATTACCCTCAAAATAATTTCCATAAACTAATCTATTGCCCATTATAGTTTGCGCTTGAGCTAACTTAGGAACATTATCAAATAAACGTAATATTTCATTCTCGGGCAGAACTGTAAAAACTTTTTGATTACTAAAAGTAAATGTAAAAGAGTTGTTGTCCCCTAAACCTAAGTCTGCTTTATTAAATGATTCTACAATTTTAATAGTAGGGTCATTCATATCTTTAAACAACAACTCAATACCTGTTACTAAAGAACTTCCAGTCTCAAAAGTTACGTCAACTGAATTTATTGTGTTGAGCATACCTTCGTTTAAGAAACTATTAGGTGTAAATTGAAAAGATCCCGCAACAAATGCCGGGTCGCTAAATTGTGAAACAGCTGAAAACTCTCCATTTTGATACTGGTATCTATACGCAAAACATATAAACCTATCTTCTAAAAAAGTTCCAGCATTTGGAATTGTTCTTGTAACTATTGTAGGAGAGGATGTAGGTGGTTTTTTAATAACCAACAAACTTTCAGCACTAAATTGATCTATTAAAGCCATATTAGTTGGTTAATGTGTAGGTCACCCCACTGGTTAATGTTACACCCTTAAGAGAAACTGGCCCTACAGACTCTGGGTTTTGTTGATTACCATTGTCATCTGTATAGGCAAATGCCATACTCTCATATCTAGCTGTCCACGTTCCACTTGAACCATCATCTCCTGTAATATTTCCTGCTATTGTTCCATTCCCAGGATTTCCATCACCTGAAGCTAAGATAAGTCCAATCTCCGTTATTCCTGCATAAGTGGTAAAACGTGTTAAGGCCAATGAGGATGCGTTGTTAGTTCCTTGTATTCCAAAGCCTGGCGTTATGTCTAAACCAGGGATAATAGTTGAATAACATCCTGTTCCGGGTAAATTTATTTGTGTTGTAGTTGGTGATACACCAGCGCCAATTGCGCCTTGTGCTGTCGGACAACCAAATATAGTCCCTTGATGAAATCCTACTGTGTTTAATCCTAAATTGTTTGTTGAACCAGCGGTAAATTTCCAAGCATCTGACGTAGTTGGAACAAGGTGTGAAGGTGTGGTAGTTGGTTCAGCAGGTTCATTATAGTTGTTCTTAATATTTATAAAACGAGGAGGGTTTTTAAAATCCGTAAAAAATAATAAATCTCCAATCTTATTCACGCCTGTTATTAAGAATTGTGGATCAAAATTTAACGTAGTGTTTATACCACTACCATCATCTATGCTTACTACATGATAAATAAGGTTTGCGGTAAGAGTGTTAAAACTTACAATCATATCCAGTTTGCCTGTCAATCCCAATGTAAATGTAGGATCATGGACAAACCAGTATAAAGTTTCGTTAGCTCCATCTTCATAAGCTCCAATAGTTCTTGCGTTGGAGCTAAGATTTACGTTGGTGTTTGTATCAGGGTCAACAAAATAAAGCTCAGTAAGCTGAGTGTTTCCTTTTGTATTTTCTACCGCTCCGATTTCAGACTCTTCGGTAGAACCTAGGCGTAAGTTCAAAGCATCTATGTACTCCCCATTAGGAAGAAGCCTTTCGTCAAGGCTTTTGTTCATACGCCCTAATACAAAATTTCTTTGAGTCTTTGACATTTTATTTTATCCACTTGTTTTCACCCCTTAAATTCATTAATAATCTGCTAGGATGAATATTGCTTAGTCTAATTTTTGCATTTCTTAATAATGCGGTTTTATCTTTTCTTGCTCTATTTACAATGTATTCTTGCACCCCAAATTTATTATTAAGCAACGCATATTTTATATAAGCGTAGATGTATTCTTCAAAAAGTTTATTGACACTAACAGCATCATCGTTTCCGTTTTCTAAGCCATCAGATATATATTGTAATATACACTGCTCGTTTGCCATAGTTGAATCGAAATTAATAACACCAGCTTTTCTGTCAACAGTAAATGTTGGGTTTACGTTAGCGGTTTCTGTGTTTAAGCCGTAACGAGCTCCAATACGAGAATCGTAAATATCATTATCCAAATTATTAAGTCCTGGGTTTGCGTTTTCATCATTAAGGTTTCTTAAATATATACTCTCTAAAGACCCGTTAGTTCTAGCGGTGTCTAATCCAGAGGTTTGTGTGTTTACATTATCGTCTGCATCATAAGTAAAAGTTGAAGAGCCAGACTGTACAAATGAAGTAGCAGACTGTACTTGAATATTCTCAACTAAATCTCTTATGACATTATCTTTGAACAAAGACAGTTTAACCCAATTAACAAAATCAGGTGGAAGAACAAATTTTAAATCATCGTATATAGTCAGTTGTAAAGATTTAATAATTTTAAATGCATCATAATTAAGTTCTTGTATACCTCTTTTGGCATGAAATAATATTTTAAACCTGTTCACATTGTTTATCAGCGCATGGTTACCTTGATACATTAACAAAAAATTTGTTACCACATCTTTTAATGAAACATATTGGTACGAACCCCAGTTGGCATCGTTAGGAGTAGCACCGTCATTGGTATAATATTTTTTTTGATCTATATAAGCCATAATTATTCTTCTTGGTTTTGCATTTGTTCTTCAATCTGTCCAAATTTAAATACGTCTCCCTCTCTTATCGAGATACCTGCGTATTGTAATATTTTAGTAATTAAATCATTAGCATCATCTTTGGGGAGTTCAAAGTCTTGATAATCAGCTTGGCTCTGGTCAAAAATTGGCACACCTCCTGCTATTGTTGAAAAGGACCATTTGGGATCCAAAGGATATCTAATATACTGAGACTCGATGTCTGTTGCTCCATTAAAAGTAGAAGGAAAAATTGTTATTAAATTTGACTGCTGAGTATAAGCAGGAAAGTTAACTGATGGAGCGGTTAACAAAGAGTTATTTAATAATGTAATTTTTTTCTGAGATACTCTTTCAGCTTCACCTTTAAAAACAGCTCCAGATGAACAAAGAATTTTGTTTATAATATAATAGTCGGAGGGAAGTGTGTATACATTACCAGCGCTTTGAGTTAAAGTAGCTGTAACAGAAAAAGTATCTATAACCTCTTCATACCCTTGCTTTATATCAGCATAGCCTGTCCCTGAGATACGGGCATTTTCTTCATTAATTTGTCTGTTATAATTAGCAAAGTATTCATCAAAAATATCTAGCTGTGCTTGCTTTGCAAATAAATTAAAATCAGCTGGTGATAAGTAGCCGTAATTGTTTTTATTTATAATTGCTAATACAGTATTTCGTACAGAGTTTATCATCGAACTTCAGTTTGTACAAAGATACGCAAAAAAAAAGAGGTCATTGATTTTGACCTCTTCTTAGATTTACTAGCTTATGTAGCTAAAATTATGCTACAGCTATGGCTGTTACAGTCATTCCTGTTAAGTCCACTGGGACTACAGCATTTGTCCAGCTTGTTTCAGCTGCTTTTACTAAAGCTGCATTTACGTTTTCTGCAAATCCTGAAGTCAAACCTGTTCCTGTAATTGATAATTTTTTAGTTCCATCTAGTAGGTAAATTGTAGCTGCCGTAGACGAGTTAGTCTCAGCAAATAAAATTTTGTCAGCACTTATGTGAGCATTCCCTGCATCATCAGAAGAGTTAATTGTAATATATTTTGCCATTTTTAAAAAATTTATGGGTTAAACAAAGAACAAAGATACAACAAATATTTAGGTATTTTTGACCACGCTTTTTAGGTGTTTAAACATTTCTATACCATCATCGCTTTCAAAAAAAGATGCCGCCATAAATAAAGGATCTTCACCATAAGGAACATTCATAAGTTTCTTTTTGTTTGAAGCAGTGTTGTACCATATTTCTTTTTTATTATTTCTAAGCGTTAACAGCTTTTTGTCAAAGAAAGATTGAATGACTGCATTAAGTTTTAATGCTGGGTCTTTAATCATATTTAAAAAGTCCTTTGGAGCAGTTTTAGCAAATATTAAAATCTCCCTTTTTAATTCTTCAATTGAATATGTAGTGGGGTCTTTTTGAAATAAAACACGTGTTACGTTTTCTATTTGCTCTACACTCAAACCTCTGGCCTCTATCAAAGCATCAACTTCTAAGTCAAGAGCTGCATTTTTCTGAGCCGCTTCTTTTTCTTTATTTACTTCCACAAATATTCTACCATTCCCTGGATGTAATTCTAAAAACTTTTGAAGAACTTGATTGTTTTTGGGAACAGACAAAAATCCATTTTCAAAAACTATTGGCTCTAATATAGCAGTATCATCCTGTTCGTCTTGAAAAGGACTCTTTTGATTTCTAGCATATCTTAGAGGTTTGTTTACACCTGTTTCTTCATCGAACCAAAGTAAAGGAAATCTTTGTGTGTGTCTTGAAGCTAGTATAAGAGACAAAGGTGCGTTCTCTCTGGTAAGCCTATAGGCTTTATTTTTATATGTATTTTTCATTTGATTTAATTTAAAATTTATAAAAAAAAGGGAGCGTTAGCCGGGCTTTTACATGCATAGCAATACCCCCTTTTCAACTATCAACTATTATTCTTGAAATAAGAAGAAGTTGTTTGCACCCATTGTACAAACAGCTCTCTCTGACAAGAAGTTTACTTGCATATTATCTATATCTGTTGTAGCAGCGCCACCAGCAGATCCAGTTATCCAAGTTTTGTAACGTCTGTCTTCAGTCTCAGAAGCCCTATAACGTACATGTAAAAATGGTCTTTTAGCGTTTTTACCTAGAATTTGGTCATAAACACTTGTTGATCCGGCAGGAACTAATAGACCGTTGATACGACCTGATCCAGCTCCAGTTGGAAGACCACCTCTCATTGTAGGATCGTTTAGATATTTCCAGTCAGACTTATAAAAGTCATAACCTCTTCTAAATCCA
>CENV01028807.1_pt1 | contig 27210 bp, 25 predicted proteins | sample 530231 | NCBI WGS metagenome assembly CENV01 (sample SAMEA2619815, study PRJEB7988) | marine metagenome | biome: marine biome (ENVO:00000447); feature: surface water layer (ENVO:00002042); material: "saline water (ENVO:00002010), including plankton (ENVO:xxxxxxxx)" | depth 5 m
GGGCACCGCCGCCGACATCATCAAGAAAGCCATGGTCAAGGTGGACGGCTGGCTCACTGACAGTGACTTCGACGCCCTGATGATCATGCAGGTCCACGACGAACTGGTGTTCGAAGTGGCCGAAAGCCAGGTGGATGCCCTGGTCAAGGAAGTGAAACGACACATGGAAGCCGCCGCCGAACTCAAGGTACCGCTGACCGTGGATGTGGGCGTCGGCGATAACTGGGAAGAGGCACACTGATCCGACCATTAACAACAACAAGAGGCTGTTGCCATGGTGAAGAAAACCGGCGCCCCCGCGCCCACCCCCAGAGCCCTGAACCTGCTCTGGTTCGTGACCCTGTCCGCGCCCATGTTTATCGGCGTGGCCCTGTGGCTGGCGGTGCGGTTCGGAGCCTTCCAGCCCGTCGCCGAACTGCTGCCCCAGGAAACCCTCTGGCAGCTGTCGCTGGGCGCCATGGCCCTGACCCTGCTGGTGGCCCGCCCGCTGCGCAACCTGATCATGAAACCGGAGGCGGTGGCCCGCCGCTCGCTGGCCGGTCGCGTGGCGCCGGAGGGCCCGGCGGCCCTGGCCGCGGTCAAAACCCAGACCACCATGTTCGCCTTTCTGGGGATGCTGGACGCGGTGGCCTTCATTATCGTGGCGCTCAGTTTTATGCACGCCGACGCCGCCCTCGGCCTGATCAACGGCGTCTACACCCTGACCCTGGCGGTGGTGGCCAAGCCGGATTTCCCCCTTTTATTGAAAGAGACCGAGCAGATTCTGCGGCGCGGCCAGTGAGCCCGGGAGGCAACCATGGAAAAGCAATTCTGGCGGGAAAGATGGCAAAACCGGGAACTGGGCTGGCACCTGCCGTTCGTTAACCCGGTGCTCAAACGTAACCTGCCGGCCCTCAACCCGGCCGCCGGCGCCCGGGTGTTCGTGCCGCTGTGCGGCAAGACCCTGGACATCCGCTGGCTGCTGGAACAGGGCTTCACGGTGGTGGGCGCGGAACTGAGCGAACGGGCGGTGCGGGAGCTGTTCGAGGAACTTGGGTTCGAGCCCGAGGTAACATCCTGGGACGGCGGCCATTGCTGGCACCATGGCGACCTGACCGTGTTCCAGGGCGACCTGTTCGCGCTCACCGCCGCCGAGCCGGGTCCGGTGGATCTGGTCTACGACCGCGCCGCCCTGGTGGCTCTGCCGGAAGAACTGCGCGCCCGCTACGCCCCCCACGTCGCGACCCTGACCGGCAACGCTCCGCAACTTCTGATCAGCTTCGAATACGACCCGGCGGAAATGGACGGCCCGCCGTTCCCGGTCCAGCCCGACGAAATCCACCGACTGTACGGCGACCGCTACACCCTGGAAGAACTGTCCCGCCAGGAAGTGATCGACAGCCAGGACCGCTTCAAGGAAGCCGGCGTCACCTCTTTCGTGCAGGTGGCCTGGAGGCTGAATCCGCTAAAGTAAAGCAACTGTCCGAACTGGTAAAAGTGGTAGCGGAACACTTCGAGGAGATCGAGAGGGCTTGGAATGAGCACTTCCGCCAGCGCTAAGGCAGTGACCTTCGACAACGAGACCATGTGGGTGGAGCTGACTGACGGTCGCGCTCTCGGGGTCCCGTTGGCCTGGTTCCCAAGATTGCTGCATGCCACGCCGGAACAGCGGGCGGCCTGCCGGATCAGCTATACCGGCCAGGGGCTCCATTGGGAGGAACTGGATGAGGATATTTCCGTCGCTGGCCTGTTGGCGGGGCGCGGGGATATCACCGAGCCCCGCCACGACGTGGCTTGACGCTCCCACACTGAGACCCTCTTTTACGTCCTTCACCTTGTGATCCGGCCCGGGCATGCCACCCTTTTCCCATGCATTGGACGCCGGCCCCGGGCCGGCGGTAACCGACCAGGAGAAGGAGAACCCCATGCTCAATGTCAGCAGTGAGACCGTGTGCCGGCTGGTGGAGCTGGCCCAGACGTTCCAGTCCCAGGAAGCCATCATCCTGCCGGACGACGGCAGCAACCCCATCGATCAGCCCGGCGACGCGCCGGCGCCGGCCAGTGGCGGCGGTGAGCCGTCCCAGGCGGAGTTCCGCACCATCATCGCCGACCTGGAGCCGGACCAGCAGACCGAGGTGGTGGCGCTGATGTGGCTGGGGCGGGGCGATTTCCAGGAGGACGATTGGGAGGGGGCCCTGCGGCTGGCCCGGGACGAGTGGACCCCGGAAACCGCGGATTACCTGCTGGGCCACCCGCTGCTGGCGGAATATCTGGTGGAGGGGCTGGCGGCCTTCGGGCTGGGCTGCGACCTCTGATGCCGGGGGCGGGCCGGCGCTATTGAACAGCGCCGGACACGTCTTGTTAATGAACAGTGTTTAGCAGTCGGCGGTTTCTGCTGTATCTATTGAACGGCGTTTAAGGGACGTTCAAATAAGAGACAGGAGAACCGCATGGCTTTGTTGAATCCATTGAGCCGCTGGCTGGCCGGGGCGCTGATGCTGACGCTGGCCGCCACCGGTGCCCGGGCGGCCGGGCTGATGACCCCCAGCGACGGTGATACGCCGCCGCTTTCCCTGCGCGAGCAGCACGTCACCGTGGACGTGGAGGACGGCTACACCGTCACCGAGGTGGAGCAGGTGTTCCACAACCCCCACGACCGGGATCTGGAAGCCCACTACCGCTTTCCGGTGCCGGAGAAGGGCACGGTGGCGGAGTTCGCCGTGTGGATCGACGGCAAGCCGGTGGTGGGCGAGGTGCTGAAGAAAGAGAAGGCCCGTCAGGTCTACGAGCAGGAAAAAGCGGCCGGTCGGGACGCCGGGCTCACCGAGAAGGACGGCTACAAGGCCTTCGATGTGCTGGTCAGCCCGGTGCGGGCCGGTCAGGACACCCGGGTGCGGCTGGTGTACATGCAGCCGGTGGACGAGGACACCGGCGTCGGCCGCTACCTGTACCCGCTGGAGGAGGGCGGGGTGGACCAGCGCCAGCTGGACTTCTGGACCGCCAACGAACGGGTGGAGGAGCATTTCACCTTTACCCTGAACCTGCGCACCGGCTACCCGGTGGCGGCGGTGCGGGTACCGGACCAGCCCGGCGCCGCCATTACCCAGCAGGGGCCGCGCCAGTGGCGGGTGACCCTGGACAACCGGGCCGCCGCCTCGCGGGCCGGGGAGCCGGCTGGCGAGCCGGGCGCCGAGGCGGAAACCACCGCCGATGACGGCAAGCCGGCGTTCCGCCTGGATCGGGACCTGGTGGTCTATTGGCGCTACCAGCCGGACCTGCCCGGCAGCGTGGATCTGGTGGCCTACAAGGCGCCGGGCAGCGACCGGGGCACCTTTATGATGAGCCTGACGCCGGGGGACGATCTGCCGCCGGTCACCGGCGGCCGCGACTGGGTGTTCGTGCTGGATGTGTCCGGCTCCATGGCCGGCAAGCTGGCCACCCTGGCCGACGGCGTCGGTAAGGCGCTGGGCCGGCTGCAACCGGAGGACCGCTTCCGCATCGTGCTGTTCAACGACCGCACCCGGGAACTGACCCCCGGCTTCGTGGCGGTGACGCCGGAGGCGGTGAGCGATTACGTGAACAAGGTGGCCACGCTGCAATCCGGCGGTGGCACTAACCTCTACGACGGCATGAAAGCCGGCCTGAAATCCCTGGACGCGGACCGGCCCACCGGCATCGCCCTGGTCACCGACGGGGTGGCCAACGTGGGCGTCACCGAGCAGAAGCGTTTTCTGGAATTGCTGGACCGTTACGACGTGCGGCTGTTCACCTTCATCATGGGTAACAGCGCCAACCGGCCGCTGCTCACCGCTCTCACCGACGCCAGTAATGGCTTCGCCCTGAGCGTTTCAAACAGCGACGACATCGTCGGCCGGCTGATGCAGGCCACCGGCAAGCTTACCCATCGGGCCATGAACGACGTGACCCTGGACATCGAGGGCGTGAAAACCGCCGATCTGACCCCCGAGCGCATCGGCTCCATCTATCGGGGCGGACGCATCGTGGTGCTCGGCCATTACTGGGGCGACGGCCCGGCGCAAGTGACCCTGAGCGCCAAGGTCGGCGGCGAGACCCGCCGCTACCAAACCCGCTTCCCGTTCCCCGCCGAGGGCGGCGCCAACCCGGAACTGGAACGGCTGTGGGCCTACGCCACCATCCAGGACCTGCAACGCCGACGTGACAACTTCGGCGCCGACGCGGACCTGGAAGACGGCATCACCGACCTGGCCCTGGAATACGGCCTGGTCACCGACTACACCTCCATGGTGGTGCTGCGCGACGAGATGTTCGAGAAATACGGTATCGAGCGCCGCAACGCGGACCGCCGCGACCTGGAAAAACTGGCCAAGGCCCAGCGGCAGGCGCAGGCGCCGGCCGCCAACCGGGCCGACCAGGGCCAGCCCATGTTCCAGCAACCGCGCCCGTCCATGGGCGGTGGAGGCAGCGGCGGTGCCGCCGGCCCCTGGTCCTTGCTGCCGTTCCTGGTGATGGGCGTGGCCGGCCTGCTGCGCCGCCGGCGCTAGGCCAGCCGGTCCAGAAAATTACCGATCGGGAAAATTTTTGCCTGCGGGACATGCAATCAGCGAAATATTCCCGATCGGTATGATTTTTACCAGGGCAGCACGCTGCCATCGGAGTGCCAAAAGGTACCGGTGTTGTCCAGGTTCAGCTCGTCCATGCGCTGCACCAGGCGGTGGGCGGCCTGCTCGGCGGTGATGTCGCCGTTGTTGCCGGTCATGTCGGTTTTCACGAAGCCCGGGTGCAGGATCGCCACCGGGATGCCCCGGTCCTTCAGGTCCACGGCCAGGGACTTGCCGGCGGCGTTCAGGCCGGCCTTGCTGACCCGGTAGCCGTAGCGGCCGCCGGAATCGTTATCCTCCACGGACCCCATGCGCGAGGTCATCAGGCCCACCCGGCTGCCCTCGCGCATATTGTCGAGCAGCGCGTGGGTGACACGCAGCGGGCCCAGGGTGTTTACCTCGAACTGCTGGCGCATGGTGTCGAAGTTCATCTCCTCCAGGGTCTCGTTCTCCATCATGCCGGCGTTGTTGTAGAGCACGTCCACCTGCGTGTCGCCCAGCTCTTCCTTGAGCGCCGCCACGTCCTCCGCCTTGCTCACGTCATAGCCTTCCAGTACGCGGATGCCGAGATCGTGCAGGTCTTCCTTGCCTTTCTTTTCCGCCGGGCTGCGGCACACCGCGATGACGTGGTTGCCCCGCGCCTTCCACAGGCGCGCCATGTCGTAGCCGATGCCCCGGTTGGCGCCGGTGATGACGATGGTCTGACTCATGGCACTGTCTCCTTTGCCGTTGCAATGAATGCGTGGGCAACAGCCTGGGGTCCGGAGGTCGCCGGTTCAAACCGCGGAGGGCAAAGGCAACACTCTTTTACGTTGCCCACGGCGCTGATGCGCCGGCCCGGGCTCGGCGCGGCACGGCCGGGTCTGGTACATTCGTGGTCCTTTCCGCAATTCACAGGACACGACCATGACCATTGCCGTAGGCGACAAACTCCCCGACGTGACCATCAAGACCAACGGCGCCCAAGGCCCCGAGGACCTGTCCACCGGCGACTTCTTCAAGGGCCGCAAGGTGGTGCTGTTCGCGGTGCCGGGCGCCTTCACTCCCGGTTGCTCCAATACCCACATGCCGGGCTTCGTGGTGAACGCGGACGAGATTCTTGAGAAAGTCGACGCCATTGGCTGCATGGCGGTGAACGACGCCTTCGTGATGGGCGCCTGGCAGGACAACCAGAACGCCGAGAAGATCACCATGCTGGCCGACGGCAACGCCCAGTTCACCAAGGCGCTGGGGCTGGAGCTGGACGCCAGTGGTGCTGGCCTGGGCATCCGCAGCAAGCGCTTCGCGCTGATCGCCAATGACGGCGTGGTGGAGTACCTGGGCGTGGACGCCAAGGGTGTCGAGGAAAGCAGCGCCGAGACCGTGCTCAAGCAGCTCTGATCCGGTTCTCCCCCGTGCCAGGCACGGGGAAGGTGAGGGGCGTGCCGGTGCCAATCGGCGCGCCCCTTTTCGTTTGGGGCGTTGTCTTTTTGCGACAGACGGCCGGCAAGGCACCTCGATCCGCGCATAGCACGCTTTTGGTTATAAATAACAAGATATCCAGCACATTCCGCTATTTTGGCCCGTCCAGAACGTAAAACATTACCAGGACGTTACATGTCGCACACATTTTGAAGCGCCCGGGTTGCGTTTGAGTGGCGCCGTAACAGCTCTTAAAGCAAGGCCGACATTTTTTCATTGCCACCCTTTGTACATTCCAATTGTGCACTGTCGCCCTTCTGGTCCGGTTGTAGGGGGGAGGGGACAGCGACTGATACGGATAAAACTCAAGGAGGGTGGATCATGTTCCGGTCCCTGGCGAAAACACTGGTTTTGATGATGATGTTGGCGGCTCTGGCCGCCTGTGGTGGCGGCGGCGGCAGCAGCGGCGGCGGCTCAACGGGTAATGGCGGCGCGGAAACGCCCAACAACCCCGATAATCCGGATAACCCGGGTGATCCCGGCGACCCGGGCGATCCTGGTGATCCGGGCAACCCCGGCGACCCGGACGATCCGGACCAACCGGGCAACCCCGGTGACGATATGGACGACGAGGAGCGCGCAGCCACCGTCGGTCTGATCGACTCCAGCAACCATTTCACCGCTTCCGTTTGCCCCAGCACGGTGCTGAACGTGCCGCTGGGCCAGGCCATCGACGTGGTGACCTGTGAAAACGAAGCGCTCACCGATATCTCCCTGGGCAACGACAACCTGCTCGGCCTGGTGTGCGCCGACACGGTGGCCGGCACCGACACCGCCCTGGTGGAAAGCCTGTCCGACGTGGAATTCCTGCCCAACTGCGTGATGGAAAGCACCGTTTACCTGCGCGACACCATCACCGGCCTGCTGGACGGCACCAGCCCCGTGACCCAGGAACTGTGCCCGGACGCGGACAACCCGGTGCTGTGCGTGGTGGACGTGCTGGAAACCACCCCGGAGACCCTGCAGAGCGTGTTCACCGTGCTCGGCTGCGAGGACGCCTTGAACCCGCAAACCTGCCTCACCGGCGTGGCCAACAACCTGGCCAGCGGCGAGCTGCTGATCAGCACCGCCAACACCCTGACCACCGCGGTGTGCCCGCTGGCCAGCAATGCCGGCGAGTTTGATCCCCAGGCCTGTATCACCCAGGTGCTGCAGGGCGTGGGCTCGGTGCTCAACCTGAGCGGCCTGCCCGGCGTGGACCAGATCTGCGGCGCCACCGCCGATCCGCTGACCTGTCTGCTGGAATCCGGCGAACTGCTGGCCCCGGTGACCGATGCTCTGGGCGAGGTGCCGGTGGCCGGCGACCTGGTGAACAGCCTGCTGGGCGCCATCGATAGCGATCCGGGCAACCTGGACCTGCTGGAAACCCTGCCGCAACTGCTGGCCGGCATCCCGGTAGTGGGTGACCTGATCGGCGAAGCCCTGGAAAACGGCGGCGGTGAAGACGCCAACCCGCTGTTCGCGCTGCTGGAACAACTGCAAGGCCTGCCGGAGATGGTGGCGGAAGTGCCGGTGCTGGGCGACCTGCTCAACGGCCTGGCCGGTGGCGATGCCGGTGGCCTGCCCCTGGATGGCCTGGACCTGGAAGCCCTGTCCCAGGCACTGACCAGCGGCGATCTGTCACAACTGAGTGAGCCGGTGCAGGAAGTGCTGGACCAGGTGCCGGTACTGGGCCCGCTGGTCGGCCAGCTGCTCGGCGCGGTGAACTGCGAATCCGGTGACCCGCTGCAATGCCTGACCTCCGCCAGCGACCAGCTTGGCCAGTTCCCCGAACTGCTGGGCGAAGTACCGGTACTCGGCGACCTGCTCAACCCGCTGCTCGGCACCCTGATGGGCGCGGTCGATGGCGGCGGTGAAGGCGGCGACCCGCTGGCCAACCTGACCGGCGCGCTGGACCAGCTGCCGGTGGCCGGTGAGCTGCTCAACGAAGTGCTGGGCACCCTGCTGGGCGGCGAAGGCGGTGTCGACCCGAGCAACCCGGGCGACCTGCTCAACCCGGCCCTGGGCCTGCTCGAAGAAGTGCCGGTGCTGGGCGACCTGACCAACGAACTGCTCGGCGGCCTGCTCAGCGGCGGCCCCCTGGACGGCGAAGCCGGCTTGGAAAACCTGCTGGGCGGTCTGCTCGATCAGGACTTCGCGCTGATTCCGGCGGTGGGCACTCTGCTGGAACAGATTCCCGCCCTGGGTGAGCCGCTGGTGATGGTGCTGGACACCGTGGCCGGCGACGAGGGCCTGCTGGAAACCGTTCTTGCCCCCATCTCCGATGTGCTGGAAGGCATTCCCGGCCTGGGCGACCTGCTCGGTGGCCTGCTTGACGGGCTGTTCGGCTGGGGCTGAATTCTCCCTCTCTCTCCGTAAGTGCCTATGCCCCGGCTTCGCCGGGGCTTTTTTTGTCCCGCCAGTTCGCCGTAGGAGCGGCTTCAGCCGCGATGCGGATGGCACGCCACCACGGATCGCGGCTGAAGCCGCTCCTACATTGCTTTCCAGCCCTCGCGGCGCCTAATCAACAAAAAAAGTCACCCGGGTCTGGACAGCCCGCCGCCGGCGGGTATGTTTATGCTTTTTTCACGCCTGAATGGAGCGCGTATCGATGGATCAATACACCGGGCAGCTGCAAGCCTTCCTGAATGAGAACCTGGTGCCCTACGTCTGGAACATGCTGGCGGCCCTGCTGGTCTTCCTGATCGGCCTGTGGATCGTGGGCCGCCTCAGCAAGTGGATACAGACGCTCCTCGGACGGCGCCTGGACACCACCGTGGCGCGTTTTCTCGGCCGCCTGGTGCATGTGGTGCTGTTCCTGTTCGTGGTGATCGCGGCCCTGGACCGGCTGGGGGTGCAGACCACCTCCCTGGTGGCCATCGTCGGCGCCGCCGGCCTGGCGGTGGGCCTGGCCCTGAAGGACTCCCTGAGCAACTTCGCCGCCGGCGTCATGTTGATTCTGTTCCGGCTGTTCCGGGAAGGGCACTATGTGGAAGTGGCCGGCACCGCCGGCACGGTGAGCGAAATCCGCATCTTCGCCACCGTGCTGACCACCGCCGACAACAAGGTGATCACGGTGCCCAACGGCAAGATCATGGCCGGCAACATCGTCAACTATTCCGAGAAGCCCACCCGGCGCCTGGACCTGGTGTTCGGCGTGGCCTATGACGCGGACCTGAGCCAGGTGAAGCGGATTCTGGAAGAGGTGGTGGCCGCCGAGGAGCGCTGCCTGCCGGAGCCGGCCCCCACCATCGCGGTCAGCGAACTGGCGGACAGCTCGGTCAACCTGGTGTGCCGGCCGTGGGTGAAAACCGCCGACTACTGGGCGGTGAAATGGGCGCTGACCGAGCGTGTCAAAGGACGCTTCGACGAGGCCGGCATTGCCATTCCGTTCCCGCAAATGGACGTGCATCTGGAGCAGCCGGAACCGGCCGCCGAGGCCCAGCGGGTCTGAGCCCCCGGGCTCAGTGCAGCTGGTCCGGTTCGCGGGTGAAGCGGTGTGGTGGCAATACCACCCTCCGCACCCGCTCCCCCAGCACTTCCGTTTCGCCCTTATAGCGCTCGCCACCGGTGACCGTGAACTCAAACTCGTAAAGCCGCCACAGGCGCAGGCGGCCGTGGTCATCGCGGCGCGGCCGCAACCGCTTGAGACCCACGGTCTGGTCGAGTAACAACACCTGTTCCTGTTCGCAATGCCGGCGGGTGGCGCGCAGCGCCGTCTCGCGGATGCGCTGGGCCCGCCAGAACAGCGCCGCCATGATCACCAGGGCGGCCAGCAGCAAAATGTCGGTAAGGGCGAGGTTCACGGGCGTCGTCGCTGTCTGCAATTCCAGTCATGGTAAGCGGCGGCGGCCGGGCTGGCCATGGTCGCCGGGCCCGTGGCGTGGGCCGTCCCGCCGTTCATCAATTCTTGTAAAGTTCGATTGGCGGCCTCTATCCGTGGTCGCCATGCCCTGCGACTGTATCCCAAAGCATGACGGCAATTGAAGCGGCCTGGAATTCCCGGTGCCGCCGCTCGCCGTTTTTTGGTGCCGCGCCGCCGGATGGTTCATGCGGGTGCGCGGACAGCAGTAGGGAGAACCCGTAATGAGTGACAATCGCAAGCCAACCACCACCGACGCCGGTATCCCGGTCGCCAGCGATGAACATTCCCTGTCCGTGGGGCCGGATGGTCCGATCGTACTGCACGATCACTACCTCATGGAACAAATGGCCGCCTTCAACCGGGAGATGATTCCCGACCGTCAGCCCCACGCCAAGGGCGGCGGCGCCTTCGGCCACTTCCAGGTGACCCGGGACATGAGCCGCTACACCAAGGCGGATTTCCTGCAGCCGGGCAAGAAAACCGACGTGCTGATCCGCTTCTCCACGGTGGCCGGTGAAGCCGGCAGCCCGGATACCTGGCGTGATCCGCGCGGTTTCGCGGTGAAGTTCTACACCGAGCAGGGCAACTTCGACATGGTCGGCAATAACACGCCGGTGTTTTTCGTGCGCGACCCTATGAAGTTCCAACACTTTATTCATTCCCAGAAACGCCGCGCCGACAACGGCCTGCGCGACAACGACATGCAGTGGGATTTCTGGACCAACGCGCCGGAATCCGCCCACCAGGTCACCTGGCTGATGGGCGATCGGGGCGTGCCCGCCTCCTGGCGCCACATGAACGGCTACTCCAGCCATACCTACATGTGGGTGAACGCCGACGGCGAGCGGTTCTGGGTGAAGTACCACTTCAAGACCGACCAGGGCATCAAGTGCATGACCCAGCAGCAGGCGGACGAAATGGCCGGCAGCGACGCCGACTACCACCGCCGCGACCTGTTCCAGTCGATCAAGCGGGGCGACCACCCGAGCTGGACCCTGCATGTGCAGATCATGCCGTTCGAGGACGCGAAAACCTACCGCATCAACCCGTTCGACCTGACCAAGGTGTGGCCCCACGACGATTACCCGCTGCACGAGGTGGGCAAGCTGACCCTGGACCGCAACCCCAGCGACTTCCACAGCGAAATCGAGCAGGCCGCCTTCGAGCCCAACAACTTCGTGCCCGGTACCGGCCTTTCCCCGGACAAGATGCTGCTGGCGCGGGCGATCTCCTACGCCGACGCCCACCGCGCCCGGCTGGGCGTGAACTATCGCCAGATTCCGGTCAACGAACCGAAATGCCCGGTGCACAGTTACAGCAAGGGCGGCGCCATGCGCATGCGTAACGCCAGCGACCCGGTCCATGCTCTGAATTCCAAGGGCGGCCCGGCGGCGGACCCGGAACGTTATCCGGAACAGGCGGTATGGGCGGCGGACGGCGAGTTCGTGCGCGCCGCCTACACGCTGCGCCCGGACGACGGCGACTTCAACCAGGCCAACGATCTGGTCAACAAGGTGATGGATGACGCCGCCCGGGACCGGCTGGTGAACAACGTGGCCGGCCATGTGCTGGACGGCGTGGAAGAGCCGGTGCTGTCCCGGGTGTTTGAATACTGGCGCAACGTGGACGCCACCATCGGCAAGCGCATCGAGGAAAAGGTGCGCGCCGAGAAGAAATAGCCGTTCGCCGCCTGCCCCGTAGGAGCGGTTTCAACCGCGATCGCGGCTAAAGCCGCTCCTACGGGGAGTGGGCAGGCTCAGGTTCGCAGCCGGTAGCCGGTTTTGAAGATCCAGGTAATCAGCCCCACGCACAACAGCATGAACAGCAGCGTCATGCCCAGGCTCACGGCCAGATGCACGTCGGCTACGCCATAGAAACTCCAGCGAAAACCACTGACCAGATACACCACCGGATTGAACAGCGTCACCGTCTGCCAGAGCGGCGGCAGCATGTTCACCGAGTAGAAGGTGCCACCCAGAAAGGTCAGCGGCGTGACGATCATCATGGGAATGATCTGCAGCTTCTCAAAGCCATCCGCCCACACCCCGATAATGAAACCGAACAGGCTGAAGGTCACTGCCGTGAGCATCAGAAAGCCCACCATGGCGAACGGATGGGCAATACTGAAATCCACGAACAGCCGCGACGTGGCCAGAATCAGCAAGCCCAGAATGATCGACTTGCTGGCCGCCGCGCCCACATAGCCGAGCACGATTTCCAACGGTGAGATTGGCGCCGACAGCACCTCATAGATGGTGCCGGTGAACTTGGGCATGTAGATGCCGAAGGACGCGTTGGAAATGCTCTCGTTGAGCAGCATCAGCATGATCAGACCGGGAATGATGAAGGCGCCATAGCTGATGCCGTCGATCTCCACCATCCGCGAACCGATCGCCGAGCCGAACACCACGAAATACAACGAGGTGGAAATCACCGGTGAGGCGATGCTTTGCAGCAGGGTGCGCCAGGTGCGTGCCATCTCGAACAGGTAGATTGCCTTTACGCCATGCAGGTTCATCACTGGTCTCCCGTGCCACGGTGGTGGACCAGGTCCACGAAGATATCCTCCAGCGAACTTTCGCGGGTGCGCAGATCGCGGAACTCGATGCCCTGTTCGCCGAGCCGGCGCAGCAGCCCGGCGATGTCGCCCTGGTCGTGGCGGGCGTCGAAGCTGTACACCAGTTCGTAACCGTCCGCTTCCACGGCCAGGTTCAGATCCGCCAACGCCGCCGGGACCGTTTCCAGGGGCGCGGCCAGCTGCAGGCGCAGTTCCTTGCGGCCCAGCTTTTCCATCAGGGTGCGGGTGTGCTCCACCACGATGATCTGGCCGCCGCTGATCACGCCGACCCGGTCGGCCATTTCCTCTGCCTCCTCGATATAGTGGGTGGTGAGAATAATGGTCACGCCCCGCTCGCGCAGGCCGCGTACCAGATTCCACATATCCCGGCGCAGCTCCACGTCCACACCGGCGGTGGGCTCGTCGAGAAACAGAATGTCCGGTTCATGGGCCAGCGCCTTGGCGATCATCACCCGCCGTTTCATACCGCCGGACAGCGCCATGATCTTGTCCTTGCGCTTATCCCACAGCGACAGATCGCGCAGCACCTTTTCCACATAGGCCGGATTGGCGGGCTTGCCGAACAGGCCCCGGCTGAAGCTCACCGTGGCCCACACCGTCTCGAAGGCATCGGTGGACAGCTCCTGGGGCACCAGCCCGATGCGGCCCCGGGCCGCCCGGTAGTCCCGGCGGATGTCATGGCCATCCACGGTCACGGTGCCCGACCCCGGGTTGACGATGCCGCAGACAATACTGATCAAGGTGGTCTTACCCGCGCCGTTGGGGCCCAACAACGCGAATATTTCGCCCTTGCGGATGTGCAGGTTCACATCGCGCAGGGCGGTGAACCCGGACTCGTAGGTCTTGCTGAGCCCGTCGATGGCGATGATGTCGGACACGTACGCTCCTCGCGGCTGAACGGATGAAAACGCCATTCTACGTCTTGTGGCGTGACGAAAGGGAAGGCAGCATAAAAACTCAACCAATATTGAGGTCAACAATGACGAAAAACACCCGGCAAGGCGGAGTCACCGGCCAGGCTCCCATGGACCCGCCGGCCATCGATATGGGCAAGGCCCTGACCGTGGGCGAGGTGGCCAAACGCAGCGGCGTGGCCGTGTCCGCGCTGCACTTTTATGAGCGCAAGGGCCTGATCGAAAGCCACCGCAGCGCCGGCAACCAGCGCCGCTACCACCGCGACGTGCTGCGCCGGGTGGCGGTGATCAAGGTGGCGCAACGGATCGGTATTCCGCTGGCGGAGGTGGCCGGTGCCCTGGCCGCGCTGCCTCCCGGACGCAGTCCCACGGCGCGGGACTGGTCGCGCCTGTCGGCGCGCTGGCGTCAGGATCTGGACGAGCGTATCGAGCATCTCACCCAGCTGCGCGACCAGCTCGACGATTGCATTGGCTGCGGCTGCCTGTCGCTCACCGCCTGCCGCCTGCGCAATCCCGGCGATGAGTTATCCGAGCATGGGCCCGGCGCCCGCCGCTGGGTGGAGGAGGGGCCTTGATGCCGCCGGGGCGTCGCCTCAAAGCAGCGCGATGCGCAGTTGCAGGCCGGCCAGCGTGCCACGGTAATCCTTGATCGAGACCGTGGACAGATTGATCTGATAGCCGAGATAGGCATTCACGGTAAGGCGTTCACCGAGCGCCTTCTCCAGCCCCAGGGTTCCCCTGAAGCGCCGGTCGCGCCGGTCGTCGTCATCATAGTGGCGGGTGAACACGCCGGTGCGCGCCACCAGCTCGGCGCGTTCGTCCAGGCGGCGTCGCACCGCCAGGCGTGCGCCCACTTCCTCATAGCTGAAGCGCTCGGCGTCGGCGGAGCGCCGTTCCAGATAAAGAAAGCCGGCGGTGCGCCAGGCGCGGTCCGGAGCCCACCATAGATGCATGGCATCAAGAAGGTATTCGCTCTGGTCGTACCCGGAAAACGTATTGGCGTCATTCTGCTCGCGATAACCGAAGCGGGCGCGCAATTGCAGGATCTGCCGGGCTGCCGGTTTCATCCTCAGTGCCGGCGCCAGCCGCAGACGGGAAAAGACTTCCTGGCCGGGATCGCGGGCATGGCGCGCCTCGGCCTGGAAACGGAACTGATTCCAAAGAGGGTGCGCCAACGGCACCGCGTGCGACAGGCTGGCGTCATAGAACAGGCGGTCGTTGTTATCGGCCTGGGGAAAATGTTCACGCATCACGCCCAGGTTCAGGTCGGTCCAACGCCCGGCTTCGCCGTTGAAACGCCGCCTTGCTTCCAGGCCGTAACCGAAACGGGTTTCAATCCGCAGGTCCTCGGGACCAAGATCGTAAACCTGTGCCCGCTCGGCTTGGGTCAAGGCATCCACCCGCCAACCCTCGGCGGCCATTACCGGGACCGGGAAATATAAAAAAAAGAGCATACATACCGGCCGGAATGAATGTCGAAAGGCGCGGGCTTTTACAAGGCCTTCACGTTTCCCTCTATACATCCTCTATAAAACCTCTCGGGAAAGAGTAGCAAAGTGTTTCATCGGGGTTTTGCGGCAACTGGATGGACTCATATAAAAACGAGAAAGCCGTCCTTTGCGCGCGCAGGCAATATATGATCCCTGCCCTCAGGAAGCTTCCGTTTTTTAATTTTATGAAAAAATTTTAGTCAAAGGGGTTGGTGTGCCGTATTCCGTAATGGTGTTGGGGGGCGATGGTTTTTGTGGCTGGCCGACGGCGCTTTCGCTGTCGGCGCGCGGTGATGACGTGGTCATCGTGGATAACCTTTCCAGGCGTGCCATCGACGACGAACTCAAGGTCTCGAGTTTGACGCCGATCGCTCCGATGGACGAGCGTCTGGCCGCCTGGCAGGAGGTATCTGGAAAACGCATCGCGTTTCACGATCTGGATATCGCGCGGGATTATGATCGGCTGCACGCATTGCTTGATCAGTATCGGCCGGACGCCATCGTGCATTTCGCGGAGCAGCGCGCCGCGCCCTATTCCATGAAGTCGCCGGCCACCAAGCGCTATACCGTGGATAATAACATCAACGCCACGCACAATCTTCTCGTCGCCCTGGCCGACCTGCGGCTCGACAGTCATCTGCTGCACCTCGGCACCATGGGGGTGTATGGCTACGACCAGACCGAGGCCGAGATCCCCGACGGTTATCTGGATGTGAAAATGCCGGGGCCGGGCGGTGAATGGCGCGACCAGCAGATCCTGTTTCCCACCTCCCCGGGCAGTGTCTATCACCTGACCAAGTCCATGGATCACTTGATGCTGCAGTTCTATGCCCGCAACGACGGTTTGCGCATCACCGATCTGCATCAGGGCATCGTCTGGGGAACGCAAACACCGGAAACGGAAAAACATCCGGCCCTGCTCAACCGTTTCGACTATGACGGCGACTACGGCACCGTGCTCAATCGTTTTCTGATGCAGGCCGCCATCGGCCATCCGCTCACCGTGCATGGCAGCGGCGGTCAGACCCGTGCCTTCATTCATATTCGGGACACGACCCGCTGTGTCGGACTCGCGCTGGACAATCCGCCGCGCCGGGGAGACCGGGTGCGCATTCTCAATCAGGTGGCGGAAACCCTCCAGGTCCAGGAGCTGGCCGAGCTGGTAGCGGAGCTCACCGGCGCCGACATCGCCCATGTGCACAACCCGCGCAAGGAAGCCGCGGCCAACCAGCTTCGTGTTTCCAATGCCGGCTTCCGCAGCCTGGGCTTCGAACCGATCATGTTGCGTGAGCAGCTGTTGGCGGAGACCGTGGAAATCGCCCGGCATTATCAGGCGCGCTGCGTGGCGGAGGCCATTCCGGCGCGGTCGTTGTGGACACCGGAGAATCAATTCGGCGTGGTGGAAGGGGAGCAACGGCAATCATGAGTGAGTTCGCCCGCTTGATCGCGCTGGCCGTCGTCACCTTTCTGGTCGCCATGGTGGTGACGATCATCTCCAATCCTGAACTGACCCGCTCGGTGGCCGTCCGGCTGGGCTTCGACTACGGCGAGGAGAACCTGTTCGGCGCGCGTATGCCGAGCCCGATGGCGCCCGACGGGCGTAACCTGGCGGTATGGCGTCCGGCGCCCGGGCAATGGATCGGGCTTAGTGGCTTTCCCGACAGCACGGACGTTAGGTTCCCGTTACCGTATGGCATCGACGCGTCGGAGGGGCAACTGCAACTGGTGCTTAACAGTCAGATGGTGGCGGGCGGTGACGGCAGGGTCGCGGTTTGGATCAATGGCGTCGAGCGCGACGCGCTGGTGATCCGGCCCGGCGAGGAGCGGCGTACGCTGGTGTACCGGCTGTCCGCCGGGGATCTTGCCGGCGCCGAGGTACGTGTGCGGCTGACCGGTGACGGCAGCACCAATCAGGGGCGGATTTGCCCGTCGGACACCCGCGACCTGGGCGTCGCCGTGGAGGTGGACGCGGCCAGCGCGCTGGTGCTGGACCCGGGCGAGGCGCGCCCGGGGGCGGAGGCAAGGCTGTCGACGCGGGTCTCGCCCCTGCGGCTGGAGCCTGGCGAGGACGCCGCAACCGTCGCCTGGGCGGTATGGGCGGCCCAGTATCTCTCGCGTCAGGACGTGCCGGCCGTCCTGGGTGGTGATCAAGCCGGCACGATCAGGTTGGACCCGGCGGCGCGGGAACCTGTCTCGCTGGATCAGGATGACGGTCTGCGGGTCCAGGCATCCCGGGAGGGCATCGAGCGGGTGGCCCGTCTTCGCGGCGGGCTTTTCCCGGTGCTTTATCAGCGGCGCTGGCCGATTCGGGTGGCGGACCTGGGCGCCGACACCGACACCGCCAGTTTTCGTGGCAGCCGGCGCTGGACGTTGACGTATCGGCTGGCCGACCTGCCCGGTGGCCGCGCCCCGGATCGCCTGGATCTGGCGCTGGCGGTAAGCCGTCTGGCGGAACCCAGCGACTGGAATCTGCGCGTTACCCTGAACGGGGCCCTGATACATTCCTCCAGCGCCGACGGCCGGGAGGAGCGTATAGAGCGCGCCGTGCGGTTGCCGGCCTGGCAGCAGGGTTTGTCCAACACCATCGAAGTGACGCTGGTGGATCCGTCGCCCAACCAGGGCATATGCCGCGCCGGCCCGGACGCGGCGGCGCAACTGCTGCCCACCAGCGAATTGCACTGGGTGGGCGGCGATCCGGTCAATGCCCGGGAGGCGTTGGTGCGGCATCTGGCCGAAACGGAAACGGTGGCGCTGGCCGTCCCGAGGCCACTGAGCCTGGTTACCGCCGCCGCCGCGTCCAGGTTGCTGGGCCAGGTTCTGCCAATGACCACCGGCATCGATAACGAAGGGGCCGGCCCGCGCATCACCGTGCTGAGCACCGCCGACCTTGATACGCTCCGGGCACCGTCGCCGGCGGAAAGCGAAACCCGCTTTCTGGTTTATCGGCCGGCGCGGGAAGCCAAGGAGGTCCGGGTGGAACGGCTTTCCCGGTCGGCCCCGGTGGCGCCGTCCGGAGCCGATGACGCTCTGCTGTTGATCGAGTGGTGAAAAAGGCCGCGCCGCCGGCGAGCAATCATCAGGCGCTCTCCCGGGACCAGTTCGTGTCCGCCGACAGCGCGCCGCGCCGTTTGGCGCGACCGGTGCCACTCCACGCCGCCGGGCAGGTGCTATGCGTGACCTTGATTCTGGCCATGGTCGGCACCTGTCTTCTGCACCAGGTGCCGGTGTTGGCGCGCCTTTTCCCGGAAGGGGATCTCTACCTCTCTCGTTACGCCGGCGCCTACACCGTCCCGGTGCGGTTGTTCCTGTTCAGTTTCTACATCGGTTTCGCCAGCGCCATGGCCGCTTCGGTGAAGGGCCGCATTCTCTATGCCGTGGATCTGTGCCTGACTTTTGCGCTGGTATGCGTGATTTTCGATTGTCTGGCGTTGTTGGCGCGCGTGTATCTGGACGTGCCCATGCATCTGTACATGGCTCTGCCGATTTCCGGGCTGGCCGGTTTACTGGTGTTTTCCGTGCGCATCCTGCGCCATGGCGATATGCCGCGCCGGGACGACAGCCCGATGCGCAAGCGCGCCCACCCCACCCAGTTTCTGGTGGCGGCGGCCACCGTCTCCCTGGCGGCGGGCTGGTCCATGGGGGTGGCGCGCATGCAATTGAGCGGCATTGAAGAGCTTCGCCACCTGGCGCTGTTGGGTGGCATCGGCACCGGGGTGTTTCTGTTCTTGCCGTTGCTGTTCGTGTTGCTGAACTGGGTGGCGGCTTTTCATGCGTTGTTGTTTCCGCCGGGCCGTTTCGCGCCGCCGCTGACGGTCATCGTGCCGGCCCATAACGAAGCGCACATCATTGCCGAGACCATTGCTTCCCTGGATGCCGCCGCGCTGTGTTACGACAACACTGTGACCCTGCTGGTGGTGGACAACAACTCCGGAGACGACACCGTGGAAGTGGCCCGCGCGGCGCTCGCCGAGGCGACGACAATCCAGGGTCGGGTGCTCACCGAGCGCGAGCCGGGCAAGGCCCACGCCCTCAACCGAGGCGTGGCGGAAACCGCCACCGATTTCGTGGTGCGCATCGACGCGGACACACAGGTTTCGCCGGAGGCACTGCGAATCATGCGGCATTTTTCCAACCCGCAGGTGGCGGTCGCCGGAGGGTTGGCGTTATCGCCGGGCGGCGGTCTTTTCGACGGCGTGCGGATGTTGGAAGTGATCCTCAAGGTGGGGCTCGATCAGGTCGCCTATGGCGCGGCGGACGCCATCATCGGCATACCCGGCATGTTCGTGGCCTATCGCGTGGCGCCGCTGCGGGCGGTGGGCGGATTCGCCAGCAACATGAATGGCGAGGACACCGACGCGGCCACCCGCATTGGCGAGTCCGGCTATAGGTTGGTGGTGGACCCCACCGCCACCTTCGTCTCCGAGGTGCCGCGTACCTTCGAGCACATGCGCGAGCAGCGCCATCGCTGGTTCCGGTCGTTGTTTCATGTGATGGCGCGCAACCGGCAACACTTCCGCCTGCGTAACTTTTCCATCCGCAGCAAATTGGTCATGCCCTATATGCTGATCAACACGGCGCGGCGCGCCATTGCCCTGCCGTTCCTGCTGTTCGCGTGCCTGTTCCTGCTGATGGCGCCGGACCCGCGCAGCACCATCAGCACCCAGGCGATCCTGGCGTTTCTGATGGGCGCGCCCATGGTCATGGTGATTTTCTCCGCCTTGGTGATGCGGCGATTCCGCGCCCTGCTGAGCCTGCCGCAATATCTGTTGTTCCGGATGTTCCGGTCCTACCTGACCCTGGAGTCCATGTTGTCGATCACCTTCAACGGTTTCAGCGAACGCTGCCAGGGTCGCCGCCGGGGGCGAAAGCCCTAGCCCTGGTCCCACTCCTCCAGGGCGTGTTCCAGCACTGCCGGCGCCCGCCGCCGGGAAAGCAACGGCGATGAATAAGGGTAAATTCCGGTAAAGCGGGGACGGCGTGGCGGCGCTTTGGCGGTACAGTAATAACCCTGCAAACTCCAAGGAGATGGAGACCATGAATCTGTTCGAAGCGCTGCGCGCCGATCACGACACCCAGCGAACGCTGCTGGATCTGCTGGTCAAAACCCACGGTGATAGCGAAGGCCGCGAGGAACTGTTCGAGAAGGTGAAGAAGGAACTCTCCGCCCATGCCGCCGCCGAGGAGCGGGCCCTGTACGTGCCGATGATGGAGCAGGACCTGACCCAGGAAAAAGCCCGCCACAGCGTGGCCGAACACCACGAGATCGATGAGCTGGTGGAAGAATTGGAGAACACCGACTTCAGTTCACCGGGCTGGGTGGCCACCGCCAAAAAACTCCAGCATCTGGTCACCCACCACCTGGACGAAGAGGAACAGGAAGTGTTCCAGCTGGCCGGCCGCGCCCTGGATGAGCAAGCCAAAACCCGCCTGGCCGGCACCTACCAGGAGGAAATGGCCGCCGCCAAATAGGCCCGCGGCACGCCGCCGGGACCCCCACCGCCAGGCCGGCGTGTGTAAACAGCACCGCGTCATTCCTGGCCGGCCTGCTTCCCATCCCGGGCGATGCGCGCCAGGGTGCGGCCGCTTTTCACCGACCGGTTCTCGGTGGAGGTGGGGCTGCGGCGGGCGTCGGCCTGTTCGTCGTCCATCTTGATCAACAGCCACTGGGGCTTGTCGCCGCCGCGAAAGCGCTTCAGCGCGTAGCCGCCGCGCAGCTTGTCGCCGTCCAGCCAGACTTCCAGCAGGCCCCGCCGCCAGGCCTCCGCCATGCTCACCGGCGGGTCCTTGTCGGCGAGCAGATTGCGGTACTCGCCCCGGTCCCAGACCATCACCGTGCCGGCGCCGTAATGCCCCTCCGGAATCACCCCTTCGAAGTCCGCGTAGTCCAGCGGGTGGTCTTCCACCTGCACCGCCAGGCGCTTATCGCGGGGATCGGTGGAGGGGCCCTTGGGCACCGCCCAGGATTTGAGGGCGCCGTCGAAGGCCAGGCGGAAATCGTAATGCAGCTGGCTGGCGTCGTGTTTCTGGATCACGAAGGTGGGCCGTGTGCCCTCGCCACCGGCGGGCTCGCGGCTGGCATCCAGGTTCCGTTTGCGGCGGTAGTCGCCGAGCGTGTCCTTACTCATGATCGAGGCTGCCTCCCGGTGCGGGGCGGAATCTCCAGCATAGCGCCGGCGTGGTGACGGAATCAGCGGCCAAGCGTAAAAAAGTTTCAATCCCGCGCGCCGCCGGCCGGTTTGCGTTAAGGTCATTCGAGTAAGGGACAGCGAGGAGACGCGCTACCGTGAGTATTCTGCAACTGCCCCACGCACCGCCGGCGGCGGTGCTGATCGACTGGCATGCCACCCTGGTGGACACCCACGACGCCATGTACCACGCCGTGGACGATGTGCTGCCGCGCCTGGAGGAGCTGGGTCTGTGGGACCGGCTGCTGGAGCCCCAGGACTCCAAGACCATCGAGGACGCCAAGCTGGTGAAATACGTCCGCGAGCATCACAAGCTGCACCCGAAGATCACCGCCCAGCGCAAGATTTCACGGACCGACATCTTCGAGGTGCTGTTCGGCGCCGACGGCGACGCCAAACGGCGTATCCATGAAGCCTTCGATGCCTGCTACAAAAACTACGTGGACGACGTGCACCCGCTGGAGCCGGACATCCGCCCGCAGCTGGAACGGCTGCGCGCCGCCGGGGTGCCGGTGGGGGTGATCTCCAACCGCAAGCGGGATTTCTTTGAACATGAGCTGCGCATCGTGGACGGCAACGGTTGGGAGGACCTGTTCGATGTGACCGTGTGCGGGGACGACGTGGAGAACCGCAAGCCGGCGCCGGACATGCTGCTCAAGGCCCTGGACCAGCTCGGCCTGACGCCCGGCGAGCATTGCTGGTATGCCGGCGACAGCACCACCGACGTGATCGCCGCCAAGGACGCCGGCGTCACCGCCATTTTCTATAACGGCGCCCATTGGTCGCAAAGCTGGCTGGACAAAATCTTCCCCGGCACCGTCACCCACCCGCACCGGCCGGACGCGGTGGTGGACAGCATCGGCGGGCTCACCCGTCTGGCCCGGCGGATGCTGGCCAACGGCAAACGGGTGGAACGGGCGCGGGCCTGACGGCGCGCCGGCGGGGCCTTCGTTCCGGGGCGGCGCTCAGGACAGAACCTGGCCGCCGTCCACCACCAGGGTCTGGCCGGTGATCCAGCTGGCCAGATCGGAGGCCAGGAACAGGGCCACGTTGGCCACCTCCTCCGGGGTACCAAGGCGCCCGAACGGAATGCCGCCGCGTATCCGTTGATAGAGATCCGGATTGTGCTGGCGGGCCTGGTCCCAGACGCCGCCGGGGAACTCGATGGAGCCCGGCGCCAGGCCGTTGACGCGCACCCCGTGGGGGGCCATGGCCACCGCCAGGCTGCCGGTGTAGTGCGCCACCGCCGCCTTGATGGCGGCGTAGGGGGCGGTGCGGGTGGAGGCGTGCAGGGCGGCGATGGAGGCGATATTGATGATGGTGGCCCCCGGGCTTTGTTTCAGGTGGGGCAGGCACAGATGGGCGGCGCGCACGGTGCCCATCAGGTCCACCTCCACGCTGCGCATCCAGCCGTCCTCGTTGTCGTCGCGGCCGAACGCGGAGGCGCAATTGACAAGCACGTCCAGGCCCCCCAGTTCGGCCAGGGCGGTTTCCAGATAGCCTTCCAGGGACGCCTTGTCGCCGATATCGCAGGGCGCGGTGTGCAGGGCCAGGCCGTCGCCGGCGGCGTCCTCGCGCAGGGTATCCAGGGCGGCCTCGCCCCGGGCGCACACCGACACGCGGGCGCCGGCCCGGGCGAAGCCCAGGGCGATGGCGCGGCCGATGCCCTTGCTGCCGCCGGCCACGATCACCCGCCGGCCATTGAAGTCGAATTGCATGGTCTCTCTCCCGTAAAACGAAAGCCCAACTGTACGCCCAACCGGGCCCCCGGGCAGCCGCAATTGGCCCGCTCTGAATTTGGCACCATGGTACATTCAGGTGCTGATACTTCCGCGAAACGGCGGCCACATAACAACAAGCGGCCACAACAAGCGGCCAACAACAGGAGGGCCACCATGGGCACCCCGATGAGCGATCCGCGCCAACGCCTGCACGCCTTTACCGACGACGCCCTGGGCGATCACGATGCCACCGGGCTGGCCTCGCTGATCAAGCAGGGCGCGGTCAGCGCCGTTGAAGTGACCGAAGCCGCCATCGAGCGCATCGGCCGGGTGGACCCGCAACTGCACGCGGTGGCCCTGGAAACCTTCGAGCGCGGCCGTGGCGAGGCGGCTCGCTGCGGCGGCGGCGCCTTTGCCGGCGTGCCCACCCTGATCAAGGACAACATCGACGTGGCCGGTCTGGCCACCGGCCACGGCTCGGCGGCGGTGCACACCCGGCCGGCGGACAAGGACAGCGATTTCACCCGCCAGTTTCTTGCCCAGGGTTTCGTTCTGCTGGGCAAGAGCCGGCTGCCGGACTTCGGTTTCAGCGCCAGCACCGAGTTCATGGACCAGCCGGCCACCCGCAATCCCTGGCACACCGGCTATTCCTCCGGCGCCTCTTCCGGCGGCGCCGGCGCCCTGGTGGCCGCCGGCGCCCTGCCCATCGCCCACGGCAACGACGGCGGCGGCTCGATCCGCATTCCCGCCGCCTGCTGCGGCCTGGTGGGGCTCAAGCCCACCCGGGGCCGGCTGGTGAAATCCGAGGCCTCCCAGGCGCTGCCCGTGGATCTCATCGGCGAGGGCGTACTGACCCGCAGCGTGCGCGACACGGCGCGCTTCTTCGCCGCCGCCGAGCGCTATTACCGCAATCCCAAACTGCCGGCCATCGGCGAGGTCACCGGCCCGGGCAAGCGCCGCCTGAAGGTGGGGCTGGTGGTGGATTCCATCACCGGCCGCGCCACCGACGCCGCCACCCGGGGCGCGGTGGAAGACGCCGCCCGCCTGCTGGCGGACCTGGGGCATCACGTGGAACAGGCGCCGATCCCGCTCAAGCCGTCCTTCATCGACGACTTCGTCACTTATTACGGCATGATGGCGTTCATGGTGCGCACCTTCGGCCACCGGCTGTTCGGGCCCGGCTTCGACCGCGCCCGGCTGGACGACCTGACCCAGGGCCTGGCCGGCCATTACCGCAAGCGCATGCTCAAGACGCCGGCGGTGCTCTACCGGCTGCGGCGCAGCTGGCGGGAGTACGCCCGCGCCTTTGAAAACTACGACGTGGTGCTGTCGCCGGTGCTCGCCCACACCACGCCGAAGCTCGGCTACCTGAGCCCCACCCAGCCGTTCGAGACCCTGATCGAGCGGCTGATCCACTACGCCAGCTTCACCCCGGCCAACAACGCCTCCGGCAGCCCGGCGATCTCCCTGCCCCTGGGGGCCACGGCGGAAGGGCTGCCCATCGGCGTGCAACTGGCGGCGGTGCAGGGCGGCGAGCGCACCTTGCTGGAACTGGCCTACGAAGTGGAGGCGGCCCGGCCCGGGCGGCGCATTCAGGACGCTTGACCGCCCCCCTTGAAACCCTTTTGAGCGTCTTTATATTCACATTGCCAAGCCGGACCGGGGTCCCGGGCCGGCTTCAACATCGTTGCCAATCTGATTCTGATCCCAAATCTCAGGAGGTGATTTGATGTCAGTGCAGACGCAAGCCCGCCCCGCCCAAGCCGACGCCCGGCGGGATGATCCATACCCCACCCGTCTTTCCCGTCGCCCGGATTTACCGTGGCTGAACCGTCGCGAGCCGGTGGTCCAGGGCCGTGCCGAGGACGGTCCGCTGAGCTCTTCGCAATTGGATGAGTTCGAACGCCGCGGCTTTCTGTTCGAGCCCGGTTTCCTGGGCGAAAACGAAGTGGCGGAACTCACCGGCACTCTGCATGAGTTGTTGAGCCGAGAGGAGTTCCGGGGCCGCGATTTCAGCGTCACCGAGCCGGGCAGCAAGGAAATCCGCTCCCTGTTCGCCGTGCATGTCCTGTCTGAACGATTTCGCGAACTAGCCGAGGATCCGCGCCTGCTCGGTCGGGTACGCCAGATTCTTGGCGGCGACGCCTACGTGCACCAGTCCCGCATCAATTACAAGCCCGGTTTCCATGGCAAGGGCTTCAACTGGCATTCCGATTTCGAGACCTGGCACGCCGAGGACGGCATGCCCGCCATGCACGCGGTGAGCGCCTCCATCGTGCTCACCGACAATCACGCTTTCAACGGGCCGCTGATGCTGATCCCCGGCTCCCACAAGGTGTTCGTGCCTTGCCTGGGAGAAACCCCGGACGACCATCACAAGCAGTCCCTGAAAACCCAGGAGTTCGGCGTGCCCGATAACCAGGTGCTCCGCGAGCTGATCGACCGGGGTGGCATCGAGGCGCCCACCGGCAAAGCCGGCGGTTTGCTCCTGTTCGACTGCAACACCCTGCACGGGTCCAACGCCAATATGTCGCCGGACCCGCGCAGTAATGTGTTCTTCGTCTACAACCGCCGTGACAATGTCTGCGTGGCGCCCTACGGGGCCCGTCGTCGGCGGCCCTGGTTCCTGGCCCACGAGCCGGGCGCTAGTCGTCCTGGCGCTTGAACTGGGTCAGGATGCTGGAAAAGTCCTTGCCGCCATGGCCCTGGTTGGCGTGGCTGGCGTACAGGCTGCGCGCCAGGGCGCCCATGGGGGTGGCCGAGCGGGTCGCCAGGGCGGCGGTGAGCGCCAGGCCCAGGTCCTTGTTCATCAGATTGACGCCGAAGCCGCCCTCGTAGTTGTTGGACGAGGGCACATTCGGCATCACCCCGGGCCAGGGGTTGTACACCTGCAACGACCAGTTGCTGCCGGAGCTGGCCTTCATGATCTCGGAGAGCACCGCCGGGTCCAGGCCGTGGTCGGCGCCCATCTGCAGCGCTTCGGCGGTGCCGATCATGTGCACCGCCAGCAGCATGTTGTTGCAGATTTTCGCTACCTGACCGGCGCCGCTGTCACCGGCGCGGAACACGTTCTTGCCCATGGCGTCGAGCACCGGGCGGGCCTGTTCCACCGCCGCTTCCGGGCCGCCGCAGATAAACGTCAGGGTGCCGGCCTTGGCGCCGCCCACGCCGCCGGACACCGGCGCGTCGATCATGGCGAGCCCCCTTGGGGCCGCCGCGTCCGCCACCCGGCGGCTGGTGTCCGCGTCGATGGTGGAACAGTCGATGATCAGGGTGTCCGGGGCGATGCGCTCCAGCAGCCCGGGCTCGTCGCCGCCCAGGTAGAGGCCGGTGACCGCCGCCGCCGAGGGCAGCATGCTGATCACCACCTCGGCGCCGTCCACCGCCCGCGCTGGAGAGTCGGTGGTGTGCACGCCGCTTTCTTCCGCGGCCACCAGCAGGGCCGGCACCAGGTCGAAGGCGGTCACGTCGTGGCCGGCGGCGGCCAGGTTGGCGGCCATCGGCCCGCCCATGTTGCCGACGCCGAAAAATCCGATCTTCATGTTGTTCTCCTTATAAAAACGACAAGTCCTTGAGCACCCGGCGGGCGATGATCACCCGCATGATTTCGTTGGTGCCCTCCAGAATTTGATGCACCCGGCTGTCGCGCACATAGCGCTCCAGCGGGTATTCCTTGATGTAGCCGTAGCCGCCGTGCAACTGCAGCGCCTGGTTGCAAACGTCGAAGCACAGGTCGGTGGCGAGCCGCTTGGCCATGGCGCAGTAGGTGCTTTTGTCGGCGTCGCCCTGGTCCAGCTTCCAGGCCGCCAGGCGCACCATCTGTTGCGCCGCCACCAGATGGGTGGCCATGTCCGCCAGGGCGAACTGGGTGTTCTGGAACTCGGCGATGGGCTGGCCGAACTGTTTGCGCTCGCCCACGTAGCCCTGGGCCTGGGTGAGCGCGGCGGTGGCGGCGCCCAGGGAGCAACTGGCGATATTGATGCGGCCGCCGTCCAGGCCGCCCATGGCGATGCGGAAGCCCTGGCCCTCGTCGCCGATGCGCTGGTCCGCCGGCACCCGCACGTTCTCCAGGGTGATGGCCCGGGTGGGCTGGCTCTTCCAGCCCATTTTCTCCTCGTTGCGGCCGTAGCTCACGCCGGCCGCGTCCGCCGGGATCGCGAAGCAGGAGATGCCGCCGGCACCGGGCCCGCCAGTGCGCGCCATCAGCACCAGCACATCGGTGTCGCCGGCGCCGGAGATGAACACCTTGGCGCCGTTGATGACGTAGTCATCGCCGTCGCGCTTCGCGGTGGTGGCCAGGGACGCCGCGTCGGAGCCGGCGTTGGGTTCGGTGAGGCAGTAGGAGGCCAGTGCCTGGCCGCTGATCAGCGGCGCCGCCCAGCGCGCCCGCACCGCGTCGCCGCCGAAGCGGGTCAGCATCCAGGTGGCCATGTTGTGGATGGTGATGAAGGCGGTGGT
>CENV01036236.1_pt1 | contig 27027 bp, 18 predicted proteins | sample 530231 | NCBI WGS metagenome assembly CENV01 (sample SAMEA2619815, study PRJEB7988) | marine metagenome | biome: marine biome (ENVO:00000447); feature: surface water layer (ENVO:00002042); material: "saline water (ENVO:00002010), including plankton (ENVO:xxxxxxxx)" | depth 5 m
CCCATGTCCTCCGCCAACCCCACCTATCGCCTGCTGATCGCCCTGGTCCTGGCGGTTGTGCTGATCGGCCTGGATCAGCGCAGCCGCTGGGTGGACCCGTTGCGTTACGTGCTCGGCTACATCACCGCGCCGGTGCAATATCTGGCGCACCTGCCCGTGGACGCCGGCAACAGCTTCATGCGCCTGACCGAAACCCGCACCCGCCTGATGGAATCCCGTGAGCGCCTGGAGCGCCAGGTACTGATCCTGGAGCAGAAGGTGCAGCGGCTGGCGGTGCTGCAGGCGGAAAACACTCGCCTGCGCGAGCTGCTCAACTCGTCCGCCAATCTGGACGCCTCGGTGCTGGTGGCGGAGATCATCGGCGTCGATCCGGACCCCAACCGCCAGGAACTGGTGATCAACAAGGGCGCCCGCGACGAGGTAACCCAGGGGCAGGCGGTGCTGGATTCCGAGGGGCTGATCGGCCAGGTGGTGGAAACCGGGCCGCTGTCCGCCCGGGTGCTGCTGATCACCGACGCCAGCCACGCCATGAGCGTGCAGGTGAACCGTAACGGGGTGCGCGCCATTCTCGCCGGCACCGGCCAGGGCAGCCGCCTGCGGCTGCTGTACGTGCCGGACACCGCCGACATCCGCGAAGGCGATCTGCTGGTCAGCACCGGCCTGGGCAAGCTCTATCCGCGTGGCTACCCGGTGGCCCGGGTGGTCAGCGTGAACCACCAATCCGGCGCCTCCTTCTCGGACATCGAGGCACAGCCCACCGCCCATCTGGACCGGGTCAGCCACGTGCTGCTGGTGCAGTCCATGGAGCCGGTCAGCGCCCCGGACATGAACGCCGACGGCGGCGCCGAGGCCAGCGCGACGGAGGGTGCCGATGCGGATCAATAGCGAGCGTCCCGCCGGCACCGGGGTGATCCTGGTGACCTTCCTGTTGGCGGCGCTGCTGGAAGTGGTGCCCCTCAACGACACCCTCAACTGGGTGCGTCCGGAATGGATGCTGCTGGTGCTGCTGTATTGGGTGCTGTCCCTGCCGCACCGTATCGGCGTGTTGTGGGGCTTCATGGTGGGCCTCTATCAGGACGTGCTGGTGGGTACCACCCTGGGCCAGTGGGCCCTGGCCTATGCCCTGGGGGCCTATTTCATGCTGGCCGCCTACAAGCGCATGCGGGTATTTCCCCTGTTGCAGCAGAGCGCGGTGGTGTTTCTGCTGGTGGGGTCCGCGCAACTGCTCGCCTATCTGATCCAGGAATCCGTGGGCCGTACCCTCTATCCGCCCTATACGATTCTCTATTCCGCCGCCGCCAGCGCGGTGATCTGGCGCCCCATGTGCGGGCTGCTGCGCGGGGTGCAGCTGCGTTTCCTGGTGCGCTGATGGCGGTGCCCACCTCCTCCCTGCTTTATCTGGCCTCCGGCTCGCCCAGGCGGGCCGAGCTGCTGGCCCAGATCGGCGTGCCCTTCACCGTGCTGCGCGCCCCCGGTATTGATGAAACCCCGGCCCCTGGTGAGTCGCCCCGCGCCTATGTGGAGCGCATGGCCCGGGAGAAAGCGGCGGCCGGCGCCAGCGGCGCGCCGGCGGGTGCCCCGGTACTGGGCGCCGACACCGCGGTGGTGCTGGGTGACCGGATTCTCGGCAAGCCCGACGACGCCGACCACGCCCTGGCCACCCTGGAAACGCTCAACGGCCGGGAACACCGGGTGATCTCGGCGGTCTGTGTGAGGCTCGCCGACAGCCACCGCCTGGCGGTGTCGGAAACCCGGGTACGTCTGCGCCAGTTGGACCGCGCCACCCTGGCCGCCTACGCCGCCACCGGCGAGGGCCTGGACAAGGCCGGCGCCTATGGCATCCAGGGCCGGGGCGCGGCACTGGTGGCCTCCATAACGGGCAGTTACAGTGGAGTGGTCGGTCTGCCCCTGGCGGAGACCGTATCGCTCCTGGAATGGGCCGGAGTTCCCTATTGGCAGTGACGAACCGCAGCGCGCGCTGGCGTAACACCCTGCGCCGCCAGCTCTGGTGGCTGGTGGCGGTGCCGGTATTGCTGCTTGCCGGCTATGTGGTGGTGGCCCGACAGTTGATGTTGTTGGTGCCGGATTACCGGCACGACCTGGAGACGCTGCTGGAGCAGCGCCTGGGCTTCCCCATCGAGATCGAGGACCTGAGTGGCGAGATGGACGGCCTGTCGCCCCGTTTCCAGGTGCGCGGTCTGACCCTGCCGGATGCCGACGGCGAACCCGCCCTGCGCCTGGACCAGGTCTCGGTCAGCGTGCGGGTGCTGCCGACCCTGTGGCACCGCCAACCCTATCTGCGCGAACTGAGCGTACGCGGCGTCGACCTGCATCTGGTCCGTGACGCCGACGGCGGCATCCGCCTGCGCGGCCTGGACGCCCTGCGCCGGGACGACGGCGACCCCAAGGACGCCCTGCGTACCCTCTATCGCCAGGACCGTATTCAGATCGAGGACGCCCGCTTTTCCCTGGACTGGCCCGGTTTACCGCCGCTGGCGGCCTCGTCCCTGACCCTGGCCATGGTCAACGACGGTGACCAGCATGATATCTCGGTACGGGTCGCCGCCCGCGACCGGCCTTTCTCGGTGGACGCCCGGCTCAGCCTGGACGGCGCGCCCCTGTCGCTGGAGCAGGTCAACGGCCGGGGCTACCTGGACGTGCGGGGCGAGCGGTTGCAGGAGTGGCTGCCGGAGAGCCGCGACTGGCCCCTGGATCTGGCCACCCTGAACGGCCAGGTGCGCGCCTGGGGCCGGGTGCGTGATGGCCAACTGAGCGACGGCCAGGTGCGTCTGACGTCGTCGGACGCCACCCTCACCAACGGCACCCACCAATGGCCGCTCAGCGATCTGAACCTGGACGCCCTGTGGCGCCACGGCAGCGACGGGGAAAGCCAACTGTCGGTCACCTCGCTCACCGGCGAAACACCGGCGGGAGCGGTGGCGCCGGGCCCGGTGGCGCTGCGCTGGCGCACCGAGGGGGAGCGCCGTCGCTGGCGTTTCGAGGGCCGTGATCTGGCCATCCACGCCCTGACCCGGCAGCTCGCCCAATGGCCATTCGCCCTGCCCGAAGGGCTGGACAAGGTGCGCGACCGGCTCCGTGAACACGAACCCCGTGGCGTGCTGGAGGCGGTCTATCTGCAGGGCGAGGAAGGTCGGGTGGATGCCCTGCAGGCCCGTTTCGCCGGCCTCGCCAGCGATGCCCTGGACCGGGTGCCGGGGGTAGCCGGGCTGACCGGCTGGCTGGCCGGCACCGCCACCGATGGGGTGGCCCGGGTCAACGGCGAGCCCCTGCAACTGACCGTGCCGCGCCTCTACGATCACCCGCTCAGCGCCGCCTTCAACGGGCCGCTGCGCTGGCACATCGGTGACGGCCAGTGGCGAGTGGAGAGCGGCGTGCTGCGTGCCGCCAACGCCGACGCCCGGGGCGTCGCCATGCTGCGGGTGGACGGCGGCGAAGGCCTGCCGGTACCGGAACTGCGCCTGCTCGCCGATGTGATCGACGGCAACGGCGCCCGCGCCAGCCACTATATTCCCCTGGAGAAGCTCAAGGATTCGCTGGGCGACTGGCTGGCCCAGGCGTTCCAGGGCGGCAAGCTGGAGCGCGGGCGGTTCCTCTACCAGGGGCCGGTGAAGATCGAACCGGAGCGCCAGCAGGATCGCACCTTCCAGATGCTGTTCCAGGCCCGTGACGTGACCCTGTCGTTCCTGCCGGACTGGCCGGCGGCCACCGGCGTGGACGCCCAAGTGCTGATCGACGGTCGCCGCGTCACCGGGCACGCCGATCGCGGGCGGTTGCTCAATAGCGACGTGACCGACGTCAGCATCGATCTGCCGGAGGTGTCGGCGCCGGAGCAGCGTCATATCGTGATCCAGGGCCTTGCCAACGGGCCCGCCGCCGATCTCGACCGGCTGTTCCACGACACCCCCCTGAGCAAGCAACTGCCCGACGGCCTGCTGGACTGGCGGTTCCGCGATGGCCGGGTCAACGGCCACCTGTTGCTGGACCTGCCCCTGGCCCGGCCGGGTCCGGCCCCCATGGTGATCGTGGACGGTCGCGGCGAGGGCATCACCCTGCGCAACGACCCGCTCAATCTGACCCTCACCGAGGTCACCGCGCCGGTGTATTTCCATCTCAAGCGCGGCATCACCCTGCGTACCCTGGAGGGCCGTGCCCTGGGCGCCCGTTTCCAGGGCAGCTGGCTGACCCGGGGCCCGGACAGCCAGATGCAGCTCACTGGCAAGGTGGACGTGAAGCGCCTGCGCGACTGGCTGGACGCGGACTGGCTGGCGCCGGCCTCGGGCACCCTGCCGCTGGAACTGGAACTGGCCATGCCCTGGCAGGGCCGCCCGTTCCGCCTGGAGGGCCGGTCCACCCTGGAAGGGGTCAAGGTGGACGCCCCCGCGCCCCTGGGCAAACCCGCCAATCAGGCCCGCGGCAGCCGCCTGGTATGGCGCCAGCAGGGCCGCGCCAAGCAACTGACGGTGTTCTACGGCGACCTGGGCGAAGGCCGCTTCGTGCTCGGCGACAACAGCCTGGCCGGCGCGCTGCGCCTGGGCGGCGGCGACTTGCCAACGATGCCGGCCCGGGGCTTGAACATCGAGGGCCGGGTGGCGCGGGCGTCGGCGGCGGACTGGCTCGATTTCATCGGTAATCTGACACCGGCGGACGACCCGGGCCGGCCGGGCGGCAAAAAAGGCGGCAACGGCGCCAGCGACCTGATCAACCGGGTGACGTTGTCCATCGACCGGCTCGACCTGTTCGGCAGCGAACTGGCCAGCGCCCGCTTCAGCGCCGCGCCCCGGGGCCGCGATTGGGAACTGGGGCTGGCCAGCCCGGCGGTGGCCGGCACCGTGCGGCTGCCGGAGAACTACCGGCCCCGGGGCGATACGCCCCTGGCGCTGACCGTGAATCGGCTGAGACTGCTGGCCAACCCGTTGAGCGGCGAGGACAAGGCCGCTGGCGATGGCGGTGAAGGCCGCCCGGCGCCGCCGATCCAGCCCTCCCGGGTGCCGATCATGGACGTGGACCTGCACGACCTGCGCCTGGGCGGCCAGGCCCTGGGCGCCTGGTCCGGGCGCCTGCGACCCATCGACGGGGGCGTGCGCGTGGATGACCTGCGTGGCCAGTGGAACCACCTGAATCTGGACGGCCAACTGACCTGGACCGAGGCCGGCCAGGGCCAGCGCAGCCGCTACCAGGGCAGCATCGCCTCCGACGATCTGAAGGCCGCCTTGCAGGCGCTGGGCATGCCGGCGCTGGTGGTCACCGACGACGCCCGGGCCAACGTGGACCTGGCCTGGAACGACTGGCCCCTGCGGCCGGACTACCTGGACCTGAACGGCACCGCCACCCTGGATATCGGCGAATGCCAGTTGCCGGACCCGGAAGGCCGCACCTCGTTGCTGAAAGTGCTGGGTATCGTCAACCTGGCCAACCTGCAGCGCCGCCTGCGGCTGGACTTCTCGGACCTGTACCGGGAAGGCCTGTCCTGTGACGGCATCGACGGCGATTTCCGCTTCCAGGGGCCGCTGCTGACCACCCGCAAGCTGGCCATCGCCTCGCCGTCGGCGGCCTTCGAGGTGAGCGGCGAAGCGCAGCTCGACAAGCGCACCCTGGACCTGGAAGTGGGCATGACCCTGCCGCTGTCCAGCAACCTCTACGCCGGTTGCCTGGCGGGCCCGGCGGTGTGCGCCGGCATCTTTGTGGTGGAGCGCCTTTGGGGTGATAAGCTGGACAAGACCACCACCATGAAATATCAGGTTTCCGGGCCCTGGGGCGAGCCCAAGGTCAAGGAAACGGAGGGTTTTCTTGAGTAAAGCGAGCAACGCCACGCGGGTGGCCGCGGTGCAGATGACCAGCGGCACCGACACCGACGCCAACCTGGCCGCCGCCGACGGCGCCCTGATCCGGGCCGCCGAGGGCGGCGCCCGGCTGGTGGTGCTGCCGGAAAACTTCGCCGGTTACGGGGTCGACTACCGGGCCCTGGGCGAGCGCCACGAGGCCCTGTGCCAATGGCTGGGCGAACGGGCCCGGGATCTGGGCCTGTGGATACTGGGCGGCAGCCTGCCGGCCCTGACCCGGCCGGACGGCAGCGCCGTGCCCGCGCCCCGGGTGCGCACCCGGGCGGTGCTGGCCGGCCCGGATGGCCGTATCCAGGCCCGCTACGACAAGCTGCACCTGTTCGACGCCGACGTGGCCGACGCCCAGGGCCGTTACCGGGAGTCCGACGTGTTCGAGGCCGGCGACCAGGTGGTGCTGGCGGACGTGGCCGGCCTGCGGGTGGGCCTGGCGATTTGCTACGACCTGCGCTTCCCGCTGCTGACCCGGGCCCTGGCCGACGGCGGCGCCGACCTGATCGTTTATCCCAGCGCCTTCACCGCCACCACCGGCGCCGCCCACTGGCAGGTGCTGCTGCGCGCCGCCGCCATCCACAGCGGCTGCTACGTGCTCGGCGCCAACCAATGCGGCCGGCACAGCGACCGGCGCGCCAGTTACGGGCACTCGCAGCTGATCGACCCCTGGGGCCGGGTGGTGGCCGAGGGCGGCGACGAACCCGGCGTGGTGCTGGGGCTGGTGGACCCGGCGGTGCTCGAAACCGTACGCTCCGGCTTGCCGGTGCATACCCATCAACGATTCCAAGTGAGCGGTCCCTATGAGCTTTGACAAAGAACGGATCTCTGACCAAGAACGGCTCTCTGACAGCGAACGCCTTTCCCTGGCGTCCGACATTCTGCTGGCGCCCGCCGACCTGGGCACCGACCAGTTGCAAACGCTGCTGGGCGGCAAGCTGGCGGGCAGCGCCGACTACGCCGACGTCTACTTTCAGCACAGCCGCCATGAAGCCTGGGTGCTTGAGGACGGCCTGGTGCGCGACGCCAGCTTCAACCTGGAGCGGGGCGCCGGCGTGCGCATCGTCAGTGGCGACAAGACCGGCTTCGCGTACAGCGACGACATCTCCCTGGACACCCTGCGGCAGGCCGGCAACGCCGCCGCCGCCATCGGCCGCCAGGGCGGTGACAAGCCGGTGCGCATCGAACCGGCGCGCTCGGTGCCCTGGCGCTATGAGGCCCTGGACCCGCTGCCCGGCTGGAGCAGCGAAATGAAAGTGGCGCTGCTGCGCGAGATGGACCGCCTGGCGCGCTCCCTGGACCCGGCGGTGAAGGAAGTCACCGTCAGCCTCAGCGGCGAGCAGGACGTGGTGTTGGTGGCCGCCACCGACGGCACCCTGGCCGCCGACGTGCGCCCGCTGATCCGCTTCAGTATTTCCGTGATCGCCGAGCGCGATGGCCGCCGCGAGCGCGGCAGCGCCGGCGGCGGTGGCCGGGTCGCCTACGACTGGCTGCGCCAGGATGGCCGCCTGGAGAGCTGGACCCGGGACGCGGTGCGTCAGGCACTGCTGAACCTGGAAGCCCAGCCGGCGCCGGCGGGCACCATGCCGGTGGTGCTCGGCCCCGGCTGGCCCGGCGTGCTGCTCCACGAGGCGGTGGGCCATGGCCTGGAAGGGGACTTCAACCGCAAGGGCACTTCCATGTTCAGCAAGAAGATGGGCCAGCCGGTGGCCTCCGATCTGTGCACCGTGGTCGACGACGGCACCCTGCCGGACCGGCGTGGTTCCCTGAACGTGGATGACGAGGGCACCCCCAGTGGCTACAACGTGCTGATCGAAAAGGGCCGCCTGGTGGGCCACATGCAGGACAAGACCAATGCCCGGCTGATGGGCGTGGCGCCCACCGGAAACGGCCGCCGGGAATCCTACGCGCACCTGCCCATGCCGCGCATGACCAACACCTACATGCTGCCCGGCGAATCCGAGCCCGAGGAAATCCTGGCCAGCCTGGACCGGGGCATCTACGCGGTGAACTTCGGCGGTGGCCAGGTGGACATCACCTCCGGGCGCTTCGTGTTTTCCACCAGCGAGGCCTATCTGGTGGAGAAGGGCAAAATCGTCTGTCCGGTGAAAGGCGCCACCCTGATCGGCAGCGGCGTGGAAGTGATGAACAACATCTCCATGGTCGGCAACGACCTGGCCCTGGACACCGGCATCGGCGTGTGCGGCAAGGACGGACAGTCGGTGCCGGTGGGGGTGGGCCAGCCCACCCTGCGGGTCAACGCGCTGACGGTGGGCGGCACCGCCTGATGAGCGTGGCGGTGGCCGAAGTGCTGGCGCGCATGCGCCTGTTCAACGGCCTGGACGCGGAACAGCTGGCGGACGCCGAGAAGCTGGTGTTCGTCAACCGGGTGGCGGCCGGCGACACGGTGTGCCGGGAAGGCGACCGCAGCGATTTTGTCTGTTTCGTGGTGCGCGGCCGCCTGGATATTCTCAAGGCCCAGGGCGAGGACGGCGGCGCGGCGGTGATCGCCCACCTGACCCCCGGCGACTCCCTCGGCGAAATGGCGCTGGTGGACCACCAGCCGCGCTCGGCCACGGTACGGGCCGCCGAGGACACCACCCTGGTGGTGCTGACCCGTAAGGGCTTCGAACAATTGCGCCGGCGGCAGCCCCATGCCGCCGCGCTGATGATGGAAAACATCGCCCGCCTGCTGTGCGAGAACCTGCGCCAGACTTCCTCGCGGCTGGCCCGCTTCATGTTGCCCTAGAGGACTTCCATGCCACGCCCTTTGCTTGCCGCTCTGCTGTGCTACGGTGCCGTGCTGCTGGCCGCCTGCGGGCCGGAGCAACTGCCCGGCGACTACCGGTTGCCCGACGGCGCCGTTTACGACGGTGAACGCCGCGATCAGCTTTTCCACGGCCAGGGCACGCTGACCTGGCCCAACGGCCGGCGCTACCAAGGCCAGTTCGTGGATGGCCTGATGCAGGGCGACGGCCGCCTCAAGGACCCGGACGGCTGCGTCTATGAAGGCCAGTTCGTCGCCGGCCTGCCGGAGGGCGAGGGCCGCTATGTCTGCCAGGGCATGGTTTACCAGGGCACCTTCGCCGGCGGCGAACCGGTACAGGGCCGGGTGGAGTACGACCAGGGCGACGTTTACCAGGGCGCGCTGCGCCAATGGCAACCCCACGGTGAAGGCACCTGGACCGGCGCCGAGGGCGGCGTTTACCGGGGCACCTTCGCCGACGGTGAAATCGTCCAGGGCGACTATCTGTACGACGGCGAGCGGGTTTACCACGGTGGCTTCCAGGACGGCTTTTTCCAGGGCGAGGGGGAATTGTTCCTGGCCGACGGCGAACGCCGCCGGGGCCATTTCCAGCAGGGCGTTCTGGATGGCCCGGGCCGGCGCGTTACCGTCAATGCGGACGGCAAGGAAACCACCGAACAGGGATTTTTCTCCCACGGCGAATTTTTCTCCGAACCGGACGGCTACCAGCAACGCCGCCGGCAGCGCGCCGAGCACGTGGAGCAGCGGCTCTATTCCGAGGAACGACGGCTGCAGCGGGCGCTGACGGCGTTATTGCCGCAAAAGCGTGGCCAGCGGGATATCTATGTGCTGCTGGTGGGCGGCGACGGCCGCCAGACGGTGTTCACCCGCGAAGTGCAATGGGTGGCGGAACGCCTGGGCGCCCACTGGGACCCACGGGGCCACCTGCTGACCCTGGCCAACGGTGACCACGGTGGTTTGCCGCTGGCCACCCGCACCAGTGTGCACGAGGCGCTGACCGCGCTGGATAGCATCGCCGATCCCCGCGAGGATCTGATCTTCGTGCATCTGGTCAGCCACGGTGGCCGCGATGGCGAGCTGGTGCTCAACCAGCCGGGCCTGCGCCTCAATGACCTGACCCCGGCGGACCTGCACGGCTGGCTCGACGCCATGCGTCCCCGTTATCTGTGGCTGGTGGTGTCGGCCTGCTACTCCGGCCAGTGGATCGAACCCCTGGCGGACCGTCGCCGGGTGATCTTCACCGCCGCCGCCGGCGACCGCACCTCCTTCGGCTGCGGTGACGACTCGGAACGCACCTGGTTCAGCGAGGCGCTCTATGGCGAGGCCCTGGACAGTCAGGGCCTGGACGATCCGGCGGCACTGTTCGAAGCGGCCCGCGCCCGGGTGGAGGCCATGGAGACGGAGCAGGGCATCGAGGACGGGCAACGCTCGCGGCCCCGCATGTCCCTGGGGCCGGCGTTCCTGGACTGGTGGTAGCGGTTCACCGGGCCGGCTGCTGCCACCGGCGCAGCACCCACAGCAGCGCGCAACACAACGCCGCCGCCACCACGTTATAGAGCATGGCCGCCACGAACGCCCGCACATGGGCGGTCGCCGGATCCAGCCCGCCGGCGTCGCGCAGGCCGCCCATGAACAGGATGCCCATCACGCACACCCCCAGGGCCGCGCCCACCTGTTGCAGGGTGGCCACCACGCCGGAGGCCATGCCGGCCCGATCCGGCGCCACCACTCCCAGCACCTGATTGAGCAGCGGCGTCATCACCAGCCCCTGGCCGAACCCCACCAGCATCAGCACCGGCACCCACCAGGCTGACGGGCCGCCGGCCCCGCTCAGCCCGATCTGCGCCACCATGGCCGCCAGCGCCAGGGCATAGAAAGCGGCGCCGGCCACCAGCACCCGTGTGCCGGCCCGCGCCACCCAGCGCGCCGCCAGCAGCGAGGAGGCCATGAAGGCGGCGCTGGCCGGCGCGAACAGCAGGCCGGCCTGGAGCGGGTCCAGGCCCAGTCCGGTTTGCACCAGCAGCGCGAAGCTCAGGAAAAAGGAACTGGAGGTGGAATAGACCAGCATCACCAACAGGCAGCCCAGGGCGAAGGCGGGCTGGCGCATCAGCGCCATGTCCACCAGCGGCATCCGGCCCTGGCGGCCGCGCCCGGCCTGCTGGCGCACGAAGGCCGCCAACAACAGGCCGGCCGCCAGCAGCAACGCCCAGGACCAGGCCGGCCAATGATGGGACGGCCCTTCCAGCAGCGCCACCAGTAACAGGGTCAGGCCGGTGGCGGCCAACAGCAGACCGGCGCCGTCCAGGGACGGCTTGTCCGCCAGCCGGGTTTCCGCGATGCGCCCGCCCAGCAGCAGCGTCACCAGGCCGATGGGCAGATTCACCAGGAACACGGTGCGCCAGCCCAGCCCGGCCACATCCAGATGCACCAGGGCGCCGCCCACCACCTGGCCGGCGATGGCCGCCAACCCCAGGGTCATGCCCAGCCAGGCGAACGCCCGGCGCTGGGCCTCCGGCGCGTACAGCACCCGCAGGCAGGCATAAATCTGAGGAAACAGCAGGGCGGCGGCGGCGCCCTGGAAGAAACGCGCCACGATCAGCCCGGTGGCGGAACCGGCCAGGCCACACCACAGGGAAGCCAGGGTGAACAGCGCCATGCCGAGCAGATAAAGCCGGCGCCGGCCGAAGCGGTCGCCGAGCCGGCCGCCGGTGATCAGGAGAGCGCCGAAGGCCAGCTCGTAGCCGGCCAGCACGAAACCGATCTGGGCGAAGCTGGCGTCCAGATCCCGCTGCAGGCTGGGAATGGCCACATTGACCACGAACAGATCGAAGATGGTGACGAAGCCGCCGAGCAGCAACACCGGCAGGCCGGGTACGCCGGCGCGAGGGGGGGACGCCATGGAATGCTCCACAAAGAGTTGGGAGGCGCTATTCTGTGCTCTGGTTATCGCATTACAATTTAGCTGTTTATGCTATTACACCCGGTAAGCCCCAATGCGCCCCGAGGAGGGCCCCATGACCGTGCCGCGCCTGCAACGAACCCGCCATGAACTGGCCGCTTTTCTGCGCGCCCGCCGGGAGGCGATTACCCCGGCGCAGGTGGGGCTGGCGGAGTCCGGCCGCCGCCGCACCCCCGGCCTGCGCCGGGAGGAGGTGGCGACCCTGGCCGGGGTGGGGGTGACCTGGTACACCTGGCTGGAGCAGGGCCGTGACATCGGCGTCTCCTCGCCGGTGCTGGAACGCATCGCCCGGGTCCTGAAACTGGACGGCACCCAGCGCCGGCATCTGTTTCTGCTGGCCCAGAACCGGCCGCCGGTGGAGCCCGGCCGCACCTGGTGTACGGTGCCGCCGCTGGTGCGCCGGTTGATGGACGACTGGCCGGATCACCCCGCCTATGTGCTGAACCTGCGCTGGGACGTGCTGGCCTGGAACCGGGTCGCCGAGGCGCTGTTCGGCTTCCCGCAATGGCCGGCGGAGCAGCGCAACCTGCTGTGGTTGCTGTTCACCGACGACGGCCTGCGCCGGCGCTTCGTGGATTGGCACGACGATGCGCCGCGCATGCTGGCCAGTTTCCGGCGGGATTTCGTGCGCGCCGCCAGCGACCCGGCCATGACCGGGCTGGTGGAAACCCTGCAGCGGGTGTCGCCGGAATTTCTGGAAGGGTGGCGCAGCCAGGACGTGGTGGCGCCGTGCAGCGGCGCGCGCCGGCTGCTTGGGGAAGACGGCCCGCGGGTCTACCAGCACAGCACCCTGATCGTGGACGAGGATCGCCACCTGCGGCTGGTGGTGTACGCCGAGGACCCGCGGCAATAACCCGTTTCGGGGCGCAAAGGTCAACGATTTTGCGTTATCCTTGTGTGCTGCGCTTTTAAGTATTTACTTCATTGTTTTCGAGGCCGTTCATGTCTCCATCCTCCCGGACCCCCGGCGCCCTGCGCCGTAGCGGGCCTTTATTGGGTTTTCTGGTCGCGCTGATGCTGCTGGCGGCCAATATGCGCACCGGTATCGTGGTGCTGGGTCCGCTCGCCGACGGCATTGGCGAGGACCTGAATCTGGATGCCGCCTCCCTGGGGCTGCTGACCACTCTGCCGTTGCTGTGCTTCGCGGTGCTGTCGCTGTTCGCCCCGCGCCTGGGCGACCGGTTGGGCCTGGAGCGGGCGCTGCTGATGGTGCTGTGGCTGCTGCTGGCCGGGTTGATGGCCCGGGCCTTCGGGTTCTACTGGCTGATGGTGGGGGGCACCCTGGTGATGGGCGCCGCCATCGCGGTGATGAACGTGCTCACTCCGGGCCTGGTGCGCCAGCGCTTCCCCCACCGGGTGGCGGCGGTCACCGCCCTCTATTCGGTGACCATGTCCTGCGGGGCCTCGGCGGCGGCGGCGCTGGCGGTGCCGGTGCGCGATCTGTTCCAGGGCGACTGGCGCTGGCCGCTGGCGGCCAGCGGCGCGGTGGCCCTGGTGGGGGCCCTGGCCTGGCTGCCGATGCTGCGCGTCAAGCCGCTGCGCGGCACCGTGGCCGGCCCTCGCCCGTCCCTGTGGCGGCAGCGCGATGCCTGGATTCTGAGCCTGTTCTTCGGTTCCCAGAGCCTGCTGTTCTATACGCTCACCGCCTGGCTGGCCAAATTCTATGTGGACGCCGGGCTCGGCGAGGCGGAAGCCGGGCGGCTGCTGACCCTGTTCACCATTACCGGCATGCCCGCCAACTTTCTGGCGCCGCTGCTGTTCGCGCTGCTGCGCCGGCGCCGCCGGCTGGCGGTGGGGCTGCTGCAGCTGCCGCCGCTGATCGGCATGGCCGGGCTGCTGGCGGCACCGCTCAGCGCCCCGGTGGTGTGGGTGGTGCTGCTCGGCTTCGGGCAGGGCTGCATGATCGCCCTGGGGCTGACCCTGATGGGCGTGCGCGGCGCCGACGCCCGGGTGGCGGCGGGTCTGTCCGGCATGTGCCAGTCCCTGGGCTATCTGCTGGCGGCCACCGGGCCGGTGACCCTGGGGGCGCTCTATGACCTGTCCGGTAACTGGATGCTGCCCATGTGGCTGCTGATGGGGGTGACCGTGGCCCAGGCGGTGGCCGGCATCCGCGTGGCCGAAGGGCCGCCGATCCAGCCGGACGGGGTGGCCGCCACGCCACCGGGTTGAACCGGAAAAGGTTTCGGTGATCGTAAATAGAGCGTCCGGAGAATGCATGGTTGCCGAGGGCGCCGGGCGTTCTTAGAATGCAACTCATTATCATTTTTCGGGGCGCCGGCGGTCCGTGCGTCACTAATACGTTCAAGGGTGGGGCGGCCATGGGCCGACCCGTGCCCATGCTGGTCTGATTCCATGTCCGAATCCTCTCTTTCTTCCCGGCCGGGGCCCCGCCGGCGTCGCTGGGTGCTCGCGCTCGTTGTGGTGGTGCTGTTGCTGGCACTCTGGTGGTTGCTGGGCCGCTCCCCGGATGGTGGTATGGCCGGTGGCCACCGGGGTGCCGCCTGGGACGGCCCGGTGGCGGTCAGCACGGTGACCGCGACCACCGGGCAGCTCACCGTGGAGGTACGCGCCATCGGCACCGTCACCTCCCTGAATACGGTGGTGGTGCGCAGCCGGGTGGACGGTCAGCTTGTGGAAGTGGGCTTCGAGGAAGGCGCCCGGGTGGAGAAAGGCGACCTGCTGGCGCGCATCGACCCGCGCCCCTATCAGGTGGCGCTGGATCAGGCCCGGGGGCAATACCAGAGGGATCTGGCGGAGTTGCAGGGCGCCCGGGAAGACCTGGAGCTGTACCAGTTGCTGGACCGCCAGGACTCCATCGCCGGCCAGCAGCTCAATCAGCAAAAGGCCCGGGTGAAACAACTGGAAGGCACCGTGGCCACGGACCGGGCGGCGGTGGCCGACGCCGAATTGAAACTGTCCTGGACCCGCATCGAGGCGCCGATCTCCGGACGCCTGGGGCTGCGCGCCGTGGACGCCGGCAACCTGGTCAGCAGCGGTGACACCGACGGCCTGGTGACGATCACCCAGATGGCGCCCATCGCGGTGGAATTCACCATTCCGGAAACCCGTTTGCAGGAACTGCTGGAAGCCCGGGGCGACGACCGGCCGCTGACCGTGGACGCCCTCGACCGGGACGAAAGCCGGGTGCTGGCCAGCGGCCAGCTGACCACGGTGGACAACCGCATCGACACCGCCACCGGCACCCTGCGCCTGAAGGCCCGCTTCGAGAACGCCGAGGGGCTGCTGTTTCCCAATCAGTTCGTCAATGTGCGCCTGAAACTGCGCGCCCTGGACGAGGCGGTGGTGATTCCCAGCGACGCGGTGCAGTACGGTTCCCAGGGCACCTATGTGTATCTGGTGGAAGACGGCAAGGCGACCCTGCGCCGCATTACCCTGGGCCCCACCGAGGGCGACCGGGTGGCGGTGGAAGAGGGGTTGAGCGGTGGCGAGCAGGTGGTGCTGGAAGGGCTGGACCGGCTGCGCGAGGGCCGTGAGGTGATCACCGAAGCGAGCCCGAGTCCGTGATTGCCCGGCACGCCGCGGGTCGGCGGCGAGCCCGATGGCGGGGGCGGCGCCCATGAGCATGTCGCGCCCGTTCATCCTGCGCCCGGTGGCCACCTCGCTGCTGATGGCGGCGTTGCTGATGGCCGGCCTGCTGGCCTGGCGGCTGCTGCCGGTGGCGGCGCTGCCGCAGGTGGATTATCCGGTGATCCAGGTGTTCACCTTCCAGCCCGGCGCCGGCCCGGAGGTCACCGCCCGCACCATCACCGCGCCCCTGGAGCGCCAGCTCGGGCGCATCCCCGGCCTTAAGCAGATGTCGTCCACCAGCGCCGCCGGCGCCTCGGTGATCACCCTGCAGTTCGACCTGGCCATGGATCTGGGCGTGGCCGAGCAGGAGGTGCAGGCGGCCATGAATACCGCCAACAACCTGCTGCCCGGCGACCTGCCCACGCCGCCCATTTATCGCAAGGTGAACCCGGCGGACGCGCCGATCCTGACCCTGGCGATCAGTTCCGCCACCCTGCCGTTGCCCGAGGTGCACGACCTGGTGGACACGCGCATCGCCCAGAAGCTGGCGCAGCTGTCCGGGGTCGGCCTGGTGAGTCTGGCCGGCGGCCAGCGGCCGGCCCTGCGGGTACAGACCAACCCCATGGCGCTGGCCGCCTACGGCGTCAGCCTGGAGGAGGTGCGCGCCGCCATCGCCGCCACCAACGTGAACCAGCCCAAGGGCAGTTTCGACGGGCCGTTCCGCAGCACCATGCTGGAGGCCAACGATCAGATCCGCTCGGTGGCGGAATACCGCGACCTGATCATTGCCTGGCGGGACGGGGTGGCGCTGCGGCTGGGCGACGTGGCCACCATCGTCGATGGCGCCGAGAACCGCTTCCTGGCGGCCTGGGCGGATCGCCAGCCGGCGGTGCTGGTGAACATCCAGCGCCAGCCCGGCGCCAATGTGATCGAGGTGGCGGACAGTGTCCGCGACCTGTTGCCGCAACTCACCGCCACCCTGCCGGCGTCGGTGGACGTGGCGGTGCTCACCGACCGCACCGAGAGCATCCGCGCCTCGGTGCGCGCCACCCAGACCGAACTGCTGTTCGCCATCGGCCTGGTGGTGCTGGTCACCTTCGCGTTTCTGCGCAGTGTGCCGGCCACCATCATTCCCAGTGTGGCGGTGCCGCTGTCGCTGGTGGGCACCTTCGTGTTCATGTACATGGCCGGCTACTCGATCAACAACCTGACGCTGATGGCGCTGACCATCGCCACCGGCTTCGTGATCGACGACGCCATCGTCATGCTGGAGAACATCGCCCGCCACCGGGAGCGGGGCGCGTCGCCGCTGGACGCCGCCCTGCGCGGCGCGGCGGAGATCGGGTTCACCCTGGTGTCGTTGACGGTGTCGTTGATCGCGGTGCTGATCCCGCTGCTGTTCATGGGCGACGTGGTGGGGCGGCTGTTCCATGAGTTCGCGGTGACCCTGGCGGTGGCCATCGGCCTGTCGTTGCTGATCTCGCTGACGCTGACGCCGATGATGAGCGCGCGCATGCTGCGCCGGCCGCCGGACCAGGACCCGCGGGCCCCGTCGCTGATGAACCGGGTGCTGGCGGGCTATGACCGCGCCCTGACCTGGGTGCTGGCGCGGCAGACCCTGACGCTGCTGGTGATGGTGGCCACCATCGCGCTCACCGGCCTGCTTTATCTGGCGGTGAAGAAGGACTTCTTCCCGGTGCAGGACAGCGGCGTGATCCAGGTGATCACCGAGGCGCCCCAGAGTATTTCGTTCCAGGCCATGGGTGAGCGCCAGCAGGCGCTGGCGGCGGCGCTGCTGGAGGATGACGGCATCGCCAGCCTGTCCTCGTTCATCGGCGTGGACGGTACCAACACGGCACTGAACAGTGGCCGCATGCTGATCAATCTGCCCGCCCACGGCGACCGGGACGAATCGGTGCGGACGGTGATGGACCGCCTGTCGGAACGGGCCGCCAAGGTGGACGGCATTCGCGCCTGGTTCCAGCCGGTGCAGGAGCTGAGCATCGAGGACCGGGTCAGCCGCACCCAGTACCAGTTTTCCCTGACCACTCCTGACAGCGACGTGCTGTCGGAATGGGTGCCGTTGCTGGTGGCGGCGCTGGCGGAACGTCCGGAACTGCGTGACGTGGCCAGCGACCTGCAGCAGCGCGCCCCCCAGGCCTACATCGATATCGACCGGGACATGGCCGCGCGGCTGGGCATCCGCGTGGCGGACATCGCCGATGCCCTGCGCGACGCCTACGGGCAGCGCCAGGTGGCGACCCTGTTCACCCAGTCCAACCAGTACCGGGTGATCCTGGAAGCGGACCCCCGCTTCGCCCAGGGGCTGCCGGCCCTGGAGCGCACCTACGTAAGCAACGGCGACGGTCAGCCGGTGCCGTTGGCGACCCTGGCCCGGGTCACCCAGCGCAGCGGCGCCCTGCAGATCAACCACCAGGGGCAGTTCCCGTCCGCCACCCTGTCGTTCAACCTGGCCCCGGGCGCGTCCCTGGGCGAAGCGGTGGACGCCATCCAGCAGGTGCAGGGGGAGATCGGCCTGCCCGGTCAGGTGGAGAGCCGCTTCCAGGGCGCCGCCGAGGCGTTCCGGGCGTCCCTGGCCAACACCCTGTGGCTGATTCTGGCGGCGGTGGTGGTGATGTATATCGTGCTCGGGGTGCTCTACGAGAGCTTTATCCACCCGCTTACCATTCTGTCCACCCTGCCGTCGGCGGCGGTGGGGGCGTTGCTGGCGCTGCTGCTCACCGGTCGGCCGCTGGATCTGATCGCGGTGGTCGGCGTGGTGCTGCTGATCGGGCTGGTCAAGAAGAACGGCATCATGATGGTGGACTTCGCCCTGGACGCCCAGCGCCACGAAGGGCTCGATCCGCGCCAGGCGATCCACCGGGCGGCGCTGCTGCGCTTCCGGCCGATTCTGATGACCACCCTGGCGGCCCTGTTCGGCGCCATTCCGCTGATGCTGGCCGGCGGGTCCGGCGCGGAGTTGCGTCAGCCGCTGGGCCTGGTGATGGTGGGCGGGCTGCTGGTCAGCCAGGTGCTGACCCTGTTCACCACCCCGGTGGTGTACCTGTTCTTTGACCGGCTGTCCCGGCGCCGGGGGGAGGCGGCCCGGTGAATCCGGCGGCGCTGTTCATCGCGCGGCCCATCGCCAGCGTGCTGATCGCCCTGGCGGTGGTGCTCGGTGGCCTGCTGGCCTGGCGGCTGTTGCCGGTGGCGCCTTTGCCCCAGGTGGACCTGCCGGTGATCACGGTGAGCGCCAACCTGCCCGGCGCCAGCCCGGAGAACATGGCCGCCAATGTGGCCACCCCCCTGGAACGTTCCCTGGGCGGCATCTCCGGGGTCACCTCGATTTCCTCGCGCAGCGGCCAGGGCTCCACCGACATCGTCCTGATCTTCGAGCTGGACCGGGATCTGAACGAGGCCGCCCGCGAAGTGCAGGCGGCCATCAACGCGGTGCGCGGCCAGTTGCCCGCCGGCATGCCCGGCAACCCGCAGTACCGCAAGATCAATCCGTCCCAGGCGCCGATCATGGGGCTGGCGCTGAGTTCGCCGAACCTGTCGCCGGCGCAGCTCTATGATGCCGCCTCCACGGTACTGGCCCAGAAGATCGCGCAGATTGGCGGCGTCGGCGAGGTGCGGGTGGACGGCGCCTCGCTGCCGGCGGTGCGCGTGCAGCTCAACCCGGGCGCACTGGTGTCCCGGGGCATCGCCCTGGACCAGGTGGGCGCGGCGATCAGCGCCGCCAATGCTCTGCAGCCCCTGGGCGTGGTGGAGGAGGGCGGGCAACGCTGGGGCATCACCCTCAGCAAGGCCCTGGACCGGGCCGCTGAATACCGGCCCCTGGTGGTGCGCGCCGGCGACGGCGCGGTGACCCGGCTGGACGACGTGGCCACCGTCACCGATTCGGTGGAGAACCGTTACACCAGCGGTTTCCACAATCAGCGGCCGGCGGTGATCGTGGAGATCAGCCGTCAGCCCGGCGCCAATATCGTCAGCACCATCGACGCCATCCGGGAGGAGCTGCCGGCGCTGCGCGCCTTGATGCCGGCGGACACGCAGCTGTCGGTGGTGATGGACCGCTCGCCGGGCATCCGCGCCTCCCTGAGCGAGGCGCAAACCACGCTGCTGATCGCCGTGCTGCTGGTGGTGCTGGTGGTGTGGCTGTTTCTGGGCAGCGTGCGCACCGCGCTGATTCCGTCGGTGGCGATTCCGGTGTCGCTGATCGGCAGTTTCGCGGTGATGTACTTTTACGGTTTTTCGCTGAACAACCTGTCGCTGATGGCGCTGATCGTGGCCGCCGGCCTGGTGGTGGACGACGCCATCGTGGTGCTGGAGAACGTGCAGCGCCACCGGGAGGCGGGGCTGCCACCGGTGCAGGCGGCGGTCACCGGCGCCCGCGAAGTGGGTTTCACGCTGCTGGCCATGAACCTGGCACTGGTGGTGGTGTTCGTCTCCATTCTGTTCATGGGCGGGGTGGTGGAAAAGCTGTTCCGGGAATTTTCCCTGACCCTGGCGGCGGCCATGCTGATTTCCCTGGCCCTGTCGCTGACCCTGACGCCCAGTCTGTGCGCGCGCTGGCTCAAGGATGAAAGCCATAAGGTGCCCGGGCGGCTGGCGCGCCGCAGCGCCGCCCTGTTCGAGGACCTGCGCCAGGGCTACGCCAGCAGCCTGGATTGGGCCCTGCGCCACCATGTGGTGACCCTGCTGGTGCTGGCGGCGGTGATCGGCGGCAATCTCTATCTGTACGTGGCGATCCCCAAGACCACGCTGCCCCAGCAGGACACCGGACAGATTCGCGGCTTCGTGCGCGGCGACGACGGCTTCTCGTTCCAGGTGATGCAGCCCAAGGTGGAAGCGTTCCGGCAACTGATTCTGGACGACCCGGCGGTGGCCGATGTCACAGGTACCTCCGGCGGCGACCGGGGCCTGACCAACGCCCAGCTCACCATCCGCCTCAAGCCGCGCGCCGAGCGCGGCGTGTCCGCCCAGCAGGTGGTGAACCGGCTGCGGGCGGCGGCGCCGCCGGTGGCCGGTGGTTTTCTGTTTCTGATGGTGGACCAGGACATCATGCTCAGCAGCCCGTTCAGCCGCAGCGAGCACGAACTGATTCTGCGCTCCGATTCCCTGGAGGCGCTGGATATCTGGGGCCGCAAGGTGGCCAATGCCATGCAGCAGCTGCCGGAACTTACCGACGTGGACGACGCCGGCAACGAGGAGACCCGCCAGATCACCCTGGACATCGACCGGGAAGCGGCGCGCCGCTACGGAGTGGATATGCGCACCGTGGCCACGGTGCTCAACAACTCCTTTTCCCAGCGCCAGGTGGCCACCCTCTATGACGAGCTGAACCAGTACCGGGTGGTGATGGAGCTGGACCCGCGCTACACCGCCGACCCCTCGGTGCTGGGCCAGCTGCAGGTGCTCACCGCCGACGGCCAGCGGGTGCCGTTGTCCACCTTCGCCACCTGGCATTACGGCATGGCGCCGGACCGGGTGCGCCACGAGGGCCAGTTCGCCTCCATGGGGGTGGGCTACGCCCTGGCGCCGGGGGTGGTGCTGTCCGAAGCCCAGGCCGCCATCGACGCCATGCTCAACCGGCTGATGCTGCCCACCGAGGTGCATGTGGCGCCGGAAAGCAGCGGCCCCAACCTGACCGGTGAACTGAGCCAGCCGATGCTGATCCTGGCGGTGCTGGTGGCGGTGTACCTGGTGCTGGGGGTGCTGTACGAAAGCACCCTGCATCCGCTGACCATTCTTTCCACCCTGCCGCCGGCCGGGGTCGGCGCGCTGCTGGCGCTGCGCTTCAGCGGCACGCCGTTCAGCCTGATCGCGCTGCTCGGTCTGTTTCTGCTGATCGGCATCGTCATGAAAAACGCCATCCTGATGATCGACTTCGCCCTGGCCGCCCAGCGCCGCCAGGGGCTGGCCCCGGCGGCGGCGATCCGCCAGGCGGCGCTGCTGCGCCTGCGGCCGATCCTGATGACCAATCTTGCCGGCCTGCTCGGCGCCGTGCCGTTGGTGCTGGGCCTGTCGGAGGGGTCGGAGTTGCGCCGCCCGCTGGGCATCACCATCATCGGCGGGCTGGCGTTCAGCCAGCTGTTGACGCTGTACACCACGCCGGTGGTTTATTTGTACCTGGAACGGCTGCGGCAGTGGTCGCTGCGCCGCGCCGGTTCCTCCGACACCGTGAAGTCCGCCCCATGAGCCCGCACCGATCCTTGCACCTCGTTCCGCTTCTCGCCGCCGGCCTGCTGCTGGCCGCCTGTACCCTGGGGCCCGACTACCAGCGTCCCGAGGCGCCCCTGCCCGCCGCCTTCAAACATGAGCAGGGCTGGCGCACGGTGCCGCCGCGAAGCTGGGAGGCCAGCGGCGAGTGGTGGCTGGCGTTCGACGACCCGGTGCTGACCGGTCTGCTCGACCAGGCCGCCGCCGCCAACCAGACCCTGGCCCAGGCCGAGGCCCGCTTCCGGGCCGCCGAGGCGCGCTGGGCCGATGCCCGTGCCGGCTACAGCCCGGTGCTCAGTGCTTCCGTGGAAGGCCAGCGCCGTGGCAGTGACCAGTCACGCAGCGTGGTCACCGGAAGCACCGTGCGCAGCGGTCGCATCACCGAGTCCTACGGCGCCGGCCTCAATCTCAACTGGATGCCGGATCTGTGGGGGCGGGTGCGCCGGCAGGTGGAGGCGGAGCGCGCCGGCTTGCAGGCCAGCGCCGCGGATCTGGCGGCGGTGCGGTTGAGCATGCGGGTGTCACTGGCGCAAAGCTATGTGCGGCTGCGCGCCCTGGACCGGCAGATGGCGCTGCTGGGCGAGACCATGGAGACCTACGACCGCTCCCTGGAGCTGACCCGCAATCAATACAACGCCGGCATCGTGGCCCGCTCCGATGTGATCCAGGCGCGCACCCAGGCCCAGTCCCTGCGTACCGAGCTGTCCGATCTGCGCAACCAGCGGGCCGCCGAGGAGAACGCCATCGCGGTGCTGATCGGCCGGGCTCCCTCGGACTTCGGCCTGGCCCCGGTGGACCGGTTGCCTGAATTACCGGTGCTGCCGGCCACCCTGCCGGCGGTGCTGATCAGCCGCCGCCCGGATGTGGTGGCGGCGGAGCGCCAGGTGGCCAGCGCCAACGCCGGCATCGGCGTGGCGCGGGCGGCCTGGCTGCCGGACCTGACCCTGACCGCCTCCTACGGCGTGGAGGCGGACCGTTTCTCGGACCTGGTCAACGCGCCGGTGCGGGTGTGGTCGGTGGGGCCGTCCCTGGCGCAGACCCTGTTCGATGGTGGCGCCCGGCGCGCCGCCAACGATCTGGCCCTGGCCAGCTACGACGAGCAGGTGGCGCTGTACCGGCAAACGGTGCTGGAAAGCCTGCGGGAAGTGGAGGACGCCCTGGCGGCGTTGCGCTACCTGGATGAACAGGGGGAGCAGCAGGAAGCGCTGCTGGCGCTGGCCCGGGACAACCTGCGGGTGGTGACCAACCGCTACCGCGCCGGCATGGTCACCTTCCTGGAAGTGGCCACCGCCCAGGATCTGGAACTGGACGCCCGGCGGGCGCGGGTGCGGATTCTCGCCGATCGCCTGAACGCCTCCATCGCGCTGGCCGCCGCCCTGGGCGGCGGCTGGGACCTGGACGATCCGGTGGTGCAAACGGTGGTGACACCGCCGCGCCCCTGGGAAGACGACGCTCAGTAGAGCGGGCTGTTCTTGTCCAGGTCGTTGAGCAGCCCCAGGAACCGTTTGCGCTCCCGCTTAAGGCGGGCGCGCTGCTCGAGGTCCGCCTCGTGCAGTTCACCCTCCGGCCGCGCCTTGAGCAGGTTGCGTACCTGATTGCGCAGCGCCTGGCGGTCGCCCTCCGGGTAGTACTCCAGAATCCGCTGCACGATCGGCTCGGCGTCGCGGGCGGCGGGGCAGGCCAGGATCTGCTCGGTCCATTGCTGCAAACGCTGCTGGCGCAGTGGATCGGTCAGTGATTCCAGGGCGGCCAGCAGGGTCTCGTAGTCGGAATCGTAGATCAGCCGCCCCACGTACAGTGCATGGCGGCGGCGGGCATCCGGGTTCTGGATGCGGCGCGCTTCTTCCAGGGCGGCGCGCAGCGGGTCATTGAGTGGCAGACGGGCCTGCTGGGCGGCCTTCAATGCCATCAGTTCCAGTCCCACATCCTGCAGTTCCTGCATTTCCAGTTTGCGGCGTGTCTTGCTCGGCGGTGGATCGTTATACTCGGTCATATCGTCAACGCGAAAAGAGAAAGTCGTATTTTATGTCCGAAAACGCCAGCGTGACAGCCGAACTCGGTCCTCATTCCCTGGGCGCCGCCCGCGATCTGGTCGCGCGCGTGCTTGATGAAGCCAAACGCCAGGGCGCCACGGCCGCCGAGGCGCGCCTGAATCTGGCCCAGGGCCTGTCCGTGGACGTGCGCCTCGGCGAGGTGGAAACGGTGGAGTTCCACCGCGACCGTGGCCTGGGGGTGACCGTGTTCTTCGGTCAGCGCAAGGGCCACGCCAGTACCTCCGACGACAGTCCGCAAAGCCTGCGTGACGCGGTGGCCGCCGCCTGCGCCATTGCCCGCCACACCGAGGAAGACCCCCACGCCGGCCTGGCGGCGGCGGATCAGCTGGCCGGGCCGGAGCCGGACCTGGGGTTGTATCACCCCTGGGCGCTGACCACCGAACAGGCCATCGAGGAAGCCCTGCGCTGCGAAAACGTGGCCCGCGACGACGCCCGCATCGTCAATTCCGAAGGCGCCTCGGTGAGCACCGGGGTCAGCGTGCAGGTGCTGGGCACCAGCGCCGGTTTTCTGCAAGGCCACGCCGGCACCTTCCACTCGCGCAGCGCCGCGGTGGTGGCGGAGGACGCCAACGGCATGCAGCGCGACTACTGGTACGACGGTAACCGCCGCGCGGACCTGATTGCCAGCCCGGAGCAGGTGGGTGAGGAAGCCCGCCGCCGAACCCTGGCGCGGCTGGGTGCCGAGGTGCCTTCCACCGGTCAGTGGCCGGTGCTGCTGTCGCCGGAAATCGCCGCCACGCTGTTGGCGCATTTCGTGTCGGCGATCAGCGGCGGCTCCCTGTACCGGCGCGCCTCTTTTCTGCGCGACCGGCTCGGCGAGAAGCTGTTTCCCGCCGGCATCGAGATTCGTGAGAACCCCCTGCTGGCCGGTGGCAACGGCTCCTCCGGCTTCGACGCCGATGGCCTGCCCACCCGCGCCCAGGCGTTCGTGGAAGAGGGCGTGCTCAAGCGCTATGCGCTGGGTCTGTATGCCGCCCGCCGGCTCGGCATGGACCCCACCGGCAATGGCGGCGGCGTGCGCAACCTGTCGATCAACGACACCGGCGAGGATCAGGCGGCGTTGCTGCGGCGCATGGGCACCGGCGTGCTGGTCACCGAGGTGATGGGGCAGGGCGTCAATCTGGTGACCGGGGATTATTCGCGGGGCGCCGCGGGTTTCTGGATTGAGAACGGTGTCATACAGAAGCCGCTTCAAGAGTTTACCATTGCCGGAAATCTGGGGGACATGTTTGCCGGCATACAGGGGAGCGGTACCGATGTGGATCGCCGCGGCAACATTGCCTCCGGATCACTTTTGCTGGCCCCGATGAAGGTGGCCGGCGTTTGAATCGTTGTTTCTGTTCCATTTTTTGAATGCAAGGGATGCTATCCATGAGTGAAGTCAATCCGTATCAACAACCGGAAGCCGAAGTGGTGCGCGATGGGGCGCTGCCCGACCAAATGCCCCTGGGGGGGCCGTACAAGATCACCGTGGGCCAGGCCATGTCCTGGATCGGCGATGGCATGAAACTGGTTTCCGGGCACTGGGGCGTGGTGATCGGCTCCTTGCTGGTCATTTTTCTGCTCGCCACGGTGGTGCAGTTCGTGCCGTTGATCGGTCCGCTGGCGCAACCGTTCCTGATGACGCTGCTGTACGGCGGTCTGGTGAAAATGTTCCACCGCATCGACACCACCGGCCAGTCCGATTTCACTGATCTGTTCGCCGGCTTCTCACAAAGAACCGGCCCCCTGTTGCTGCTGTCACTGGCGCAACTCGGCGTCTTTATCGCCATCGGCCTGTTGGTCGGTGTTGGTGTGCTGATGTTCGCCGGCACCGGCGCGGCGATGTCCCAGGGCATGGACCCGGGGCTGGCCAGCGGTGGCATGAGCGTGGGGGTTCTGCTGATGGCCCTGTTGGGGCTGGCGGTGATGGTGCTGGTGGCCTTTCTGTTCTACTTCACCGTGCCGCTGGTGATGCTCACCGACACCGGCCCGGGCCGGGCCATGGCGCTGAGCTTCAAGGCCTGCACCGCCAACCTGGCCCCGATCTTGATCTATGGTCTGGTGGCCATGGTGATCGTGGCCCTTGGCGCCATTCCGGCACTGCTGGGCTGGTTGTTCGTGATGCCGATCCTGGCCGGCGCTTTCTACCTGTCCTTCAAACAGATCCTTACCGAGTCATGACCAATCCCTACCAGGGACCCGAGGCGGACCTTGGCCCGGACGGGCCGGCCGCCGAGCGGGTCGGTCCGCCCCGGCGCCGTCCCATGGGCCATGGCTGGCTGTGGTGGCGCCGGGCCTGGCGGCTCACCGCCGCCAACCGGGTGCTGTGGTGTCTGGCGCTGCTGGTGTTCATGGCGGTGGTCATGGGCATCAGCCTGGTCGGGCTGTTCGTTCCGGTGCTCGGCAATTTCGCGCCCACGCTGATCGGGCCGGTGCTGGTGGCCGGGCTGATGCAGCTGGCCTGGCGGCGCTGGCACGATGAGGAATTCGATTTCGGCCAGTTGTTCGCCGGTTTTTCCGTGCGCACCGGGCCGCTGTTTCTGACCGGACTCACCCAGGTGGTGCTGCAGATCCTGTTCACCCTGGTGATGGTGGTGGTGGCGTTGGTGCTGTTCGGCCCGGAAATCGCCGCCCTGTTCTCCGCCGCCTTCCAGAGCGCGCCGGTGGACCCGGCCTCCATGGCCGGCCTGGGACCGATGAGCGTGATCAAAACCACACTGCTCATGCTGATCATGATGGCGGTGTCGATCCCCTATATGGCGATGATCTGGTTCCAGGTGCCGCTGGTACTGTTCGGCGACCGCCGGCCCCTGCCGGCGCTGAAGGAAAGCCTGGTGGCGGTGCTGCGCAACTGGCGGCCGATGCTCTGGTACGGCCTGGTGCCGGTGCCGTTCATGCTGCTGGTGGCGTTGGTGATCGGGTTGCTGCTGGCCGGAGCCAGCCTGGTGTTCGGCGGGGATAGCCTGGCCATGGTGCTGGTGGGCGTGCTGACCGGCCTGCTGGCGCTGGTGCTGATGCTGTTCTTCATGGCCGTGACCATGGTCTCGATCTACGCCTCGTTCCGGGACATCTTCGGCGTCGGCGACGACGAACCGGACGCTACTCCGGATTTGTGACGGCGCTGGAGCGCCGGTTGAAAGTTAAAAGTTTAAAGTTGAAAGCGCGCCCCGGAGGCCGTTCTGATATTCGACGCCCTGCACGCGAAATGTGTTCGCGCGGCGGAAACACAGGCATTGGCACGGCCCATTCCGCGCGCTTTTAACTTTCAACTTTAAACTTTCAACCCCTCCCTAAAGCAAACTCGCATACAAAATCGTCGCCAGCCCCAGAAACGCGAAGAACCCCACCACATCCGTGATGGTGGTCAACACCACCGAGCCGGCCAGCGCCGGGTCGATGCCCATGCGTTTCATCAGGATCGGAATCAGGGCCCCGGCGCCGGCGGCCACCACCAGATTGAGTACCATGGCCGAGGCGATGATCACGCCCAGGCTGGTGTCGTCGAACCAGAGGGCGGCGGTGGCGCCGATCACCAGGGCCCACAGCAGGCCGTTGAGGGCGCCCACCGCCAGTTCCTTGGTGAACAGATAGCGGGTGTTGCCCTCCTGCACCTGGCCCAGGGCCATGGCGCGGATCACCAGGGTCAGGGTCTGGCTGCCGGCGATG
>CENV01018934.1_pt1 | contig 27018 bp, 24 predicted proteins | sample 530231 | NCBI WGS metagenome assembly CENV01 (sample SAMEA2619815, study PRJEB7988) | marine metagenome | biome: marine biome (ENVO:00000447); feature: surface water layer (ENVO:00002042); material: "saline water (ENVO:00002010), including plankton (ENVO:xxxxxxxx)" | depth 5 m
TGAAATCGCCGTCGAAGAGGCGATCAAGCTCAGGGAAGCGGGCATCGCGACCGAGATCGTCGCCGTTTCCATCGGCCCCGCCCAGTCGCAGGATACGCTGCGCACGGCGCTCGCCATGGGCGCGGACAGCGCCATTCTGGTCAAGACCGACGAGACCGTAGAGCCACTGGCGGTGGCCAAAATCCTCAAGAAGATTGCCGAACAGCAAAGCCCCGATCTTGTCATCATGGGCAAGCAGGCCATCGACGACGATTCCAACCAGACGGCGCAGATGCTCTCGGCTCTGCTCGGCTGGCCGCAGGCGACCTTTGCCTCCAAGGTCGAAATCGCCGACGGCAAGGCCACAGTGACCCGCGAAGTCGATGGCGGCCTCGAAACGCTCGAACTCGCCCTGCCCGCCGTCATCTCCACCGATCTGCGGCTCAATACCCCCCGTTATGCCTCGCTGCCCAATGTGATGAAGGCCAAGAAAAAACCGCTCGAGGAAATCGACGCGGCCAGCCTCGGCGTGCCGCTGGCACCGACCTTGAGCGTCCTTTCGACCGCCAAACCGGCTGAGCGCAAGCCCGGTTCGATGGTGGGTTCGGTGGCCGAACTCGTCGAAAAGCTCAAGACGGAGGCACGGGTGCTATGAGCATTCTCATCCTCGCAGAACACGACAACTCCACCCTCGCCGTCGCGACCGCCAAGGCCGTTGCCGCTGCGCGCAAGATCGGTGGCGACATCGATGTGCTGGTGGCCGGGTCCGGTTGCGGCCAGGTCTCCGAGGCTGCGGCAAAGCTCGATGGGATCGCAAAGGTTCTGGTGGCCGACAGTGACGCCTACGCGCACCAGCTTGCCGAGCCGGTGTCTGAACTGCTCGTCCATCTGGCGGCTGGTTACAGCCATATCGTTGCCGCCGCGACGACCGCGGGCAAGAACGTTATGCCCCGCGTCGCGGCATTGCTCGACGTGATGCAGGTGTCCGATATCACGGCGGTGCTGTCCGAGAAGCGCTTCGAGCGGCCCGTTTATGCCGGTGCGGCGATCCAGACCGTCGAAGCCACTGCAGACAAGATCGTTCTCACCGTGCGCGCCTCGGCGTTCGACGCCGTGGGGACAAGCGGTTCGGCCGCTATCGAAGCTATCGATTTTGCCCCCTCGGCGCCGAAGGTCAAATTCGTCTCGCGGGACGCGGCGGTCAGCGCCGGGCCGGAACTCGCCAATGCGCGGATCGTGGTTTCCGGCGGGCGGGCACTGGGCTCGGAAGAAAAGTTCAACGCAATCATCAAACCGCTGGCCGACAAGCTCGGTGCCGCCATGGGCGCTTCGCGCGCCGCCGTGGACGCCGGCTATGCGCCCAATGACTGGCAGGTGGGCCAGACCGGCAAGGTCGTCGCCCCCGATCTCTATATCGCGGTGGGCATTTCCGGCGCGATCCAGCATCTGGCGGGAATGAAGAATTCCAAAATCATCGTCGCCATCGACAAGGACCCCGAAGCTCCGATTTTCGGCGTGGCCGATTACGGGCTGGTGGGCGATCTGTTCGAGCTGGTGCCGGAACTGACCAAGGCGCTTTAAGCGCCCTGTCTTGTCGCAAAAGGGCGGCGCCATAGCGCCGCCCCTTTCTTTTTTATTCCACGGTGATCGGGGAGCGTCCCAGCACCGACTGGTTGGCAACATCGAGAAAGCGCACCTCGTAGGTGCCCGGCTCATCGGGGATGGTCAGTTTGGTCGCCTTCTCGCTGCTCGCGGACTGCGCCTCGATCCAGGCGAAATCGGCCTGATCGGCCCGGGCCAGCGAGATGCGCGCGCCCTCGACATCGGCGGTCCAGGTCACAAGGATCGTTTCGCCCGGCGCTGCCGAAGGCGGCACATCGAGGCCGGCACCGAAATCGATGGCACTGCCCTCTTCGAGCACCTCGACGGGCGTCGAGGCCATGGTGAGACCGCCTTGATCGAGCACGTAGCGCACCTCATAGAGCCCCGGATCGGCCGGCGCCGTGAGGTCTTGTTCGGACGCATCGCTCACGCGGCGGTAGTCGGTATAGCTCCCTTCCTCGGCTCCGGCGGGGACAATCGTCACATAGTCGCTGCCGTTGATCGCGCCGGTATAGCCGACCGAAAAGCGCTCATTGGCGATCACCACGGTGGGGGCCGAAACGCTCACATCGCCCGCCACGACCTCGACCGGGGTCGACGCCATGGTCCGTCCGCCCTCGTCGAGCACATAGCGCACTTCATAAAGGCCGGTCTCGGCGGGCGCCGTCAGCTCCTGCTCGGACGCATCGCTTACACGTCTGTAGTCGGTATAGCTGCCTTCCTCGGCTCCAGCGGGGACGATTGTGACATAGTCGCTGCCGTTGACGGCTCCCGTGTAGGTCACGGTAAACCGCGAACCGATGGTCACCGTTTCGGGGGCGGAAACCGTCGTCTCGCCCTCAACGACCTCGATGGGCGATGAGGCCAGGGTCCGCCCGCCCTCGTCGAGCACGTAGCGCACTTCATAAAGGCCAGGCTCGGCGGGCGCCGTCAGCTCCTGCTCGGACGCATCGCTTACCCGCCGATAGTCGGCATAGCTGCCTTCCTCGGCCCCCATGGGGACTATGGTGACGTAGTCGCTGCCATTGACAGCCCCTGTGTAGCCGACAGTGAAGCGGGCGCCCACCGTTACGGTTTTGGGAGCGGAAACCGTGGTTTGCGGCTCGACCACCTCGATCGGTGTCGAGGCCATTGTCCGCGCGCCCTCGTCAAGGACGTAGCGCACTTCATAAAGGCCGGCGTCCGCGGGAGCGGTCAGTTCCTGTTCGGACGCATCGCTTACCCGCCGATAGTCGGCATAGCTGCCCTCCTCGGCCCCGACCGGAACGATGGTGACATAATCGCTGCCATCGACAGCGCCTGTATAGCCCACTGTAAACCGGGCCCCGGTGGTGACCGTTTCGGGTGCGGTGACGGTAACGTCGGCATCGACCACCTCGACCGGGGTCGAGCCGGCCGTTTCGCCTGTGCTCTCAAAAACATACCGCACTTCGTAAAGCCCGGTTTCGGCCGGCGCCCTCAATTCCTGCTCGGAATCGTCGCGCACGCGCTGATAATCGCCATAGCTTCCTTCATCGGCACCGACCGGGACGATGGTGACATAATCGCTTGCCTCGAGCGTCGGCGCCCAGCTCACGGGGAACCGCATGCCGACCGTTACGCTGGCCGGCGCCTTGATATCGACCTGAGCGACTTCAGGTTCGGGTTCCGGCTCTGGCTCGGGTTGCGGCTCGGGCAAGGGCGCCTCCTCGATCACCTGCTTGACCTCGGCCAGGGCGTCGGCCAGTTCGCCGGCATTGGATGCGGGCACGAAGATGCCGCCCGTGTTTTCGGCTATGCAGGAAAGCTGAGCGTATTCCTCGGACGCCACGTCAAACCCGATGACGTGGGTGGTGAACGCGATGCCGCGCTCTTCAAGATGGGTCGCGAGCGCGCAGGGGTCGGCCTCGCAATTTTCGATGCCGTCTGAAATCAGAACCACAGTGGCGGGGTTTTCGAGATAGACCAGTTCTTCTGCTGCATGCTCGACGGCAGCCGAGAGCGGCGTGCGGCCCAGCGGGTTGATGGCGTTGACCGCATCACTGAAAGTGGCGGGCGAAATCGGTTGCGGTGCAATTACCGTTTCAATGTCCCCGCAATCGCCCTCGCGGCGATGGCCGTAGGCCACGAGTCCAAGATTGGTCTCGTCCGGCCACTGGTTGACAAGGTCCCCCAGCACCTCGCGGGCAATCTCGATCTTGGTGACGCCCTCGATCTGGCCCCACATGGATCCCGAAGCGTCATAGACCACCATGACGTCCTGTGCCGGAGCCTGGCCAGCCCCCAGCCCGACAGCGAGCGCTGCTGCCATCACAAATGTTTGTATGCGTCTCATCCTCGTCCCCTTGGCGATGCGAAGTCCTCGCAGTGCAGCGGCCAAAATGAGCACAAGCAAAAGGCAATTCAGGCCGCGCGCGCAGTAAACGCAATTTTTGAACGCCTGACAATCGCTGCGGGCGGGACCGCGGCACCCCAAGACAAGGGACCTCAAAAGAGCCGCCGTTAACCAAGAGTTGACGGCCTCTGTTTGGTAGGCGTACGATCAAATCGTACTAGCAAGGGCCTTGTCTGCCGACGCTACTGTGCCGGCCAAACATTTCAAGGGAGAGAGCTAGTAACTTCAGGCTTTGGAGGAGGCCTCTTATGACCAGAACTAAGATTTTACTTGGCTTTTTGGCGGTCGCTGCGTCATCGGCATCATTGTTGGCCGTGCAGGCGGCAAGTGCCCAGGACAGCCCGATCGACAACCTCACACCGGTCACCGACGAAATGTTGGTCGATCCGCCCGATGGCGACTGGCTGATGTGGCGACGCACCTATGACGGCTGGGGCTACAGCCCGCTTGAAGAAATCAACAAGGACAATGTCGGCGATCTGCAGCTGGCCTGGGCCTGGGGCATGTCGCCGGGCGGACGGTCGCAGGAAACCCCGCTGGTTCATGACGGTATCTTGTACCTGCAGAATTCGACCCACCTCATCCAGGCCCTCGACGGGGCCACGGGCGACTTGATCTGGGAGTATGAATACGAGCTGTCCGAAGGGACCAACCCCAGCGGCCAGCGGTCCAAGGCGATCTATGAAGACAAGCTGATCATCGCAACCCGCGATGCCCATCTGGTCGCGCTCGACGCCAAGACCGGTCAGTTGATCTGGGACAAGCAGGTCGCCAATCCTGAATTTGGCTACAGCTTTTCGAGCGGGCCGATCGTGGCGAACGGCGTTGTCGTTCAAGGCATGACCGGCTGCGGCGGCGGACAACCCGGCGGCTGCTTTATCACCGGTCACGACGTCGAGACCGGCGAGGAGCTGTGGCGCGTCAATACGATCGCGCGTGGCGATACGGCCGAAGGCAACAGCTGGAACGGGCTTCCCGTGGAAAGCCGCCACGGCGGTTCGGCCTGGATCAGCGGGTCTTACGATCCCGAACAGAACCTGATCTTCGCCGGTGTGGGTCAGCCCTACCCTTGGATTGCCGAGATCAGCGGGCTGCTGCCTGAAAGCTCGGAAGAAGGCGTTACCAACGACGCTCTCTACACCAACTCGACCCTGGCCATCGTGCCGGAAACGGGTGAGCTGAAATGGTATCACCAGTACCTGCCCAATGACTCGCTCGACCTCGATTATGTCTATGAGCGCATGCTCATCGACCTGCCGTTCAATGGCGAGGACCGTCAGATGGTGGTGACGACCGGCAAGCTCGGCATCATCGAAGCCATTGACCGGGTATCGGGCGAATGGCTGTGGGCTCAGGAAACCGTGCCCCAGAACGTGGTGGCCTCGATCGATGAGGAAACCGGCGAAAAGACCATCAATCCCGACACGATTCCCCATATCGGGGAGACGACGTTCAACTGTCCGGCCGATCCTGGCGGACGGGCCTGGCAGGCGACAGCCTACAGCCCGCGCACCCAGATGCTCTATCTGCCGACAGTCGAGTTCTGCTCGAACACGACGCCGAACCCGCTCGATCCGGGCGAAATCTACACCGGCGGCGGCATGGCGACCTTCGCCCGTGTGCCCCATCCCGATGGTGACGGCAATATCGGCCAGGTCCGTGCGATCGACATGACCGACCAGTCCGAAGCCTGGCAGTACCGCCAGCGCCCGGCAGTCACCAGCTCGACGCTGCCGACCGGCGGTGGGGTGGTGTTCGTGGGCAGCCTGGACCGCAAGTTCATGGCGCTCGACGACGAAACCGGTGAAGTGCTGTGGGAAAGCGGACCTTTGAGCAACTCGCTCGAATCCTTCCCCATCAGCTACGAAGCTGACGGCAAGCAATATGTTGCCGTCGTTGCGAACTGGGCCTCGGGTCTGGGCCGTCTTGCTTCGCTGACCCCGGACATCCGGCTGCCACCGGACAATCCGGCAACGCTGTATGTGTTCGCACTTCCCGACTGATCGGAAGGTGTAATCTGAGAAGTGGGGCGGGCACGGAAATTTCCGGTCCGCCCCGCCTCTCTTAAGGAGGCCCGGTTTCGAAACTGTCTGTTCTCCACACCGATCGCTTCCCCGGCGAAAGCCGGGGCCCATGGGGGGCCGCCGCAAGCGATGGTGGCTCGCCTCTTGCTGCTAGACCCCGGCTTTCGCCGAGGAAGCGAAGAGAGGGAGGGCGATCCGTATTAAGGGAGCTCGAACTTGCCCATTGCTTTGCGCTCGACATTACCGCTTTTGTTCTCGGCGCTAGCCATGCTCGCAACGAGCACCGCCCCCGCGCAACAGCCCGAATTCTATGACGTGCCCTTCGCGCCCGGCCAGTGGAACATCGGCCAGCCGCTCGATGCGTCCCATCTGCGCTATTGCATCGACGAGCGCGACCCCGACTGGGAGATTGCTGGCGATATCGCCGATGCCATAGCGGCGGGGTTGCTGCTCGAGCCACAGCGCTATGTGGTGCAAAGTGACATGGTGCGTGAAGACATCACCAAAATCTACCAGACCCTGCTCGAACATTGCGACGTTCAGATGGGCTTCAAGCTCATCCCGGACGGTCTGCCCGAATGGGTGATCGCCACCCGGCCCTACTATGAAGCCGAGTATGTTTTCGCGACCACCGACCCCTCCATCGAGACGCTCGGTGATCTGGCACCGGCAACCCCCATCGCGGCGACGATGGGAACGTCGGCTCACCTGCAATTGTTCACCTATGTCCAGACGCTGGCGCCCGAAGAGCGTTTGCGGGTCTTTCCAATGGGCACCAACGAGCTTTCTCTCGATTCGCTGCTCAACGGCACCGCTGACGTGGCGCTGGTCTGGGGACCCAGCCTGTGGGCAGCGGAACGCGAAAATCCCGATCTGCCTCAATTGCACCTGGTCGACCCCAGCCCGATGCGGCCCACGACCCTTGGCGTGGCCGGACTGTTGCTCTCGCAGAACACCTATCTGCGCACCGCCATCGACCAGGCGATTGCTGCGCTGACAGCGGATGGCACGATTGGCGCCATCCTCGAGAATTACGATTTTGCGGCTACGCCGGCCCGGTGAACGGCCGGCCCCCGGCCCCTTACTTCTGGACGATCAGGTTGTTGAGCGATTCCATGTCCGAGGGGAGCGGTTCGCCGTCCGGAAAGCCGTTTTCCTGGAGAATATAGGCCATCAGATCGGCATAAACCTCGGGCGTATAGCGGCCCGGGGCATTGGGCGGCATCAGGGCGCTCATAAACCCGAACATCGCCGAGGCGGGCGCGCCATCGGCGAATTTCTGTTCGAATGCCAGGCCGCGCAGGGGCGGCCCCCCGATCAGCCCGCCGCGCAGGTCGTCGCCGTGGCAGTCTTCACAGTCTCTCTCAAATCTCTCTTCGCCGCGATCGGCTTGTTCGGACGAATAGTGCACAGGGCTGGTGGTGCTCTCGTCCTGCGCATAGCCCTGGACCGGAAGCGACAGCCCTGAGGCAAAAAGCCCCCCGCTCAGAACCAGCACCGCGACAGGGCTGCGAGTAAACATAGTCATAAATTTCCTCCCTTTGCAGACCAGCTGCCACAGAGGCCAATCATGAGAGAAGGCATCTTCAACTGGGGCGAGATGGTCCTTGCCTGCCCAGAATGGGCCGACACGAAGGGCATTTGCAAGCACTATATCGATGGCCGGAGCGTGCCGTGACCGAAGATCGGCATGCAGCGCAGTGGATGCCCGTTCAGAGCGCCAGTGGCTGCGCGCCGAGCCGCGATACCGCCCGCGCGCCTGCCGCAATGGCGGCGGCCATGGCGCCAGCCGGCGTTTCTCCGCGCAGATCGGCGGCAAGAAAGCCGGCCAGAAACGCGTCTCCGGCGCCGGTGGTATCGACGATTTTTACCGCCTCGGCCGGCAGCGCGATGGTGTCCATACCTCTTGCGGCGTAGATGGCCCCTTCCCCGCCGCGCTTGAGCACCACACGGGGAAAGATATCGAGCAGAGCCGCGATCTGGCGATCAGGGTCGGTCTGCCCGGTCAGAAGTTGAGCCTCGTCGGCGTTCGGGAAGATGATTTCGGCATCTTGCGCCCAGCCAGGAAAATTGCCGGGCCCTGCCGCTGCAAGAAAGCCCGTGGAGGCCGGGTCGATGCTCACCGGAATATCTCTTGCCTTGGCCCGCGCGGCGAGCGCCATGACGGCGGCGCGGGGTTTTACCTCGAACAGGGCGTAGCCCGAGATGTGCAGGCGATCCATGCCCTCGAGCAGTTCGAACGGCAGATCGGTTTCACCCAGATGGGCATTGGCGCCGCGGTCGGTGAGAAAGCTGCGCTCGCCATCGGTATCGACCAGACAGATGAGCGACCCCGTGGGGTTGGCTTCGTCCCCCGCCAGATGGGCGGCGACGCCCTGTCCTTCGAAATGACGGCCGAGCCGGACCAGGTCGGAGGCTCCGACGCGGGCGGCGAAATGGGCATCGACGCCCATTGCGGCCAGCCATACCGCCTGATTGGCGCCCGATCCTCCCGGCATCTGCCGGATTGTTGCCGGCGTATCGGTGCCGCGCGCCACCGGCCCTTCAGGCACAGCCAGAATATCGGTGATGACGTCGCCGACAACCAGGATACGGCCCGTCATGGTCAGTGACGCTTGACGAGGGCGGCGGCGATCTGCGCGGCGACCTTGGCGTTGTTCTTGACCAGGGCGATATTGGCCACCAGCGATTTGCCGTCCGTCAATTCGAAAATGCGGTTGAGCAGATAGGGGGTGAGATCCTTGCGGGTAACGCCCTGCGCCTCGGCATCGGCGATGGCGGCGGCGATGCGCTCGTTGATCTCGTCGGCATCGAGCGCGTCGGCCTCGGGTATCGGGTTGGCGACCAGAACACCCCCAGTCATGTTCAGCGCCGCCTGCGTCGCGATCAGGGCCGCAACCTCCTCGGGACTGTCGAGCCGGTAATCGACCCCATACCCGCTTTCGCGCGCGAAGAACGCCGGGAAGGCGTCGGTGCCATAGCCGATAACCGGAACGCCATTGGATTCAAGCACTTCTAGGGTTTTGGGAATGTCGAGAATCGACTTGGCGCCCGCGCAGACCACCGCCACCGGGGTTTGCGAGAGTTCGGTCAGGTCAGCGGAAATATCGAATGTGGATTCGGCACCGCGATGCACGCCGCCGATCCCTCCGGTGGCGAACACCTTTATGCCCGCCATCGCCGCGATCTGCATCGTGGTGGCGACGGTCGTCCCGGCGGTCAGACCCTTGACCAGAATGGCCGCAAGATCGCGCCGCGAGGCCTTGGCTGCATCCAGACCCGTCTTTGCCAGTGCCTCGAGCGTCTCACCCGCGACGCCCACATGGCACCTGCCGCCGATAACCGCGATGGTGGCCGGCACCGCGCCATTGTCGCGCACCACCTGCTCGACGGCCAGCGCCGTCTCAAGGTTCTGCGGATAGGGCATGCCGTGGGTGATGATCGTGGATTCAAGCGCCACGACCGGCTGACCATCGGCCAGCGCGTATTTGATCTCGGGAGAGATTTCGAGGAAATCGGACATGAAAGGACCTTGTGCGTTTGCGCGATGCAAACCACAGCTTTGGGGGATGCGCAAGCGCCGTCGGGCCTGGCTGGTCAGCGCCGCGGCAGGGTGGCGAAGAAATCGGCGTAGCCGCCGGCGCGGACTTTCTCGAGAACGGTCGAGAGGTCGTCGAGGGGATTGAGAGAATAATCAATCCGCACGTCGATGGCCGGATAGGGTTGGTCGGAATAGGTCTTTATCGCCGCCGACTGGATGCCGCGCGCATCGCCGCCCGCCACATCGCCTGCGGTGAGCGCGGCAAGCAGGCGCAGCTCAAGCGGGCCGCCGGCGCGCGCAAACGCTTCGGCCATGGCGGGGACGACATCTGTGTTGGCGAGGAGATTTCCGGCGATGGCGATGTCGGTTTGCAGATGCAGGCCCACCGCCTCGGTCAGTCCCTGCCCGCTCCAGCCGGCCGTTGCGCCGGTGCGGTCCATGACGATCAACTGCCGCCGGTCGCGTTCGGAATCGGCGGTGGTCAGCGCATAGACCACGGCCTCGGCGCCCTGCCCGGCGTCCAGCGCCGCCAGCCCGTCAAAGGCATAAAGCGGGTTGGTGTAGCCTTGCGTTGCCAACGCCCCCACCCCGGCCCGCGCGTGCGGCACCAACGAGCCGACGGCCGGCCCGCCCGTCGCCGTTGCGACACCGAACGAACCGTTTGTACGGTCATGGGCGAGAATTGAGAACGTCATGGGCAGTTTTTCTCCCTGATTGAATTTATAGCGATAAATGTATTGCCATGTCCATTTATGCTGATAAATTCATTAGGAGACCAGCGCCTCCAAGGCAAGCTCCGGGGGCCAAGTCAGAACCGGGCAACGATCCGGAATACGTAATTAAGTCGTCGCGTTCCCGAACCGAAAAAGTGGGAGCCACTTTTTCTCGGAACGCCAGAAGCTGCCAAATCGCGTTCCCGAACCGGAAAAGTGGGGGCCACTTTTTCTGGGAACGCTCCAAAGGAGAGGTTATCATGAAGAAGCTTTTAGCCGGGGCCGCAATCGCCGTGCTCATGGCCGCATCGCCGGTTGTTGCACAGACCCCGCCCAATGTCCTGATCGTGGGCCAGATCGCCGAGCCCCAGACGCTCGATCCGCAGGTTTCCACCGCGGCCAACGATTTCCGCATTCTGACCAACATGTTTGAAGGCCTTGTGCGCTTTGCCGAAGGCACGCTCGAAGTCGAGCCGGCCCTGGCGACGGACTGGACCATTTCCGATGACGGGCTGGTCTATACCTTCACCCTGCGCGAGGGCGTCACCTTCCACGATGGCACCCCGTTCAATGCCGAGGCGGTCAAGTTCACCTTCGATCGCATGCTCGACGAGGAACACCCCTATTACGATACCGGCCCCTTCCCGCTTTCGTTCAATTTTGCCGACGTGACCTCGGTGGAGGTGCTCGACGAGTACACCGTCGAATTTACCCTGGGCACCCCGTTCGCGCCGTTCATGACCAATCTCGCCACCAACACCGGCGTCATCGTGTCCCCGACCGCCGTTGCCGAATATGGCGAGGATTTCGGGCGCAATCCGGTGGGCACCGGCCCGTTCAAATTCGAGGAATGGCAGTCCAACACCCGGGTCGTGGTTTCACGCAACGAGGATTATTGGGGCGATCCGGCCGGCATGGAAACCGTGGTCTTCCGCCCGATCACGGACGCCAACACCCGCGTTGCCGAAATGCTTTCGGGCGGCATCGACATCATGGTGGAAGTGCCCCCCGACAACGTCTCGATGTTCGCCGAGGACCCCAGCTTTACCGTTTATGACGCCGTTGGTCCGCACACATGGTACGTGATGCTCAACGCCAAGGAAGGCCCGTTTGCCGATCCGCTGGTGCGCCAGGCCGCCAACTACGCGGTCAACAAGGAAACGCTGGTCAACGACGTGCTTTCGGGCACTGCCGACGTATCCGCCGGCCCCATCCCCCCGGCTTTCGCCTGGGCCTATAACGATGCCGTCGAGCCCTACCCCTACGATCCGGAAATGGCCGAGCAGCTGCTCGAAGAATCCGGGGTCGAAGATCTTTCGGTCACCTTCTATGTCACCGAAGGCGGCTCGGGCATGCTCGATCCCATCCCGATGGGCACGGCGATCCAGGCCGATCTCGAAGCCGTCGGGTTCGATGTCGAAATCGAGACCTATGAGTGGAACACCTTCCTTGCGAACGTGAACCCGGGTCTCGAAGGCAAGGCGGACATGGCCGAAATGGCCTGGATGACCACCGATCCTGATACCCTGCCCTTCCTCACCCTGCGCACCGCCGCATGGCCGGAAGACGGCGGGTTCAATTCGAGCTATTATTCCAATGTCGATGTCGACGAAATGCTCGATCAGGCCCGCATGGAAACCGATCCGGAAACCCGCGCCGCGCTCTATCGCGACGTCCAGCAGGTCGTTCATGACGATGCGCCCTGGATCTTCGTTGCCAACTGGAAGCAGAACGCGGTCTCCACGGCCAATGTGCAAGGCTTTGAACTCCAGCCGGACTTCAACCTGCTCCTACGGACCGTGACCAAGCAGTAGCGGCCTTGGGGGTGGGGCTGCCGGCCAGGCGCTTGCGGCCCCGCCCCACCGCTCGCTCACCCACCAATGTCATCCCGGGCGAAGACCCGGGACCCAGTACCCGGCAGCCTTCGTGCTAATCCACAAGCGCTGCCGCATACTGGACCCCGGCTCAGGGCCGGGGTGACCAAGGGGGGCATAAAGCACCGCTCGCTTCCCCAACGAAACGAGCCCCCGCCGCAAAAGAGGAAATGCAGACATGCCCGGCTATATCCTCAAACGCCTCGTCTCGGCCATTCCCGTCATCATCGGGCTGTCGGTGATCGTGTTCGGCATCATGGCGCTGATCCCCGGCGATCCGGCGCTGGCCATTCTGGGCTCATATGCCACCCCCGAAAACGTCGCCCGCATCAATCGCGAACTTGGGCTGGACCGCCCGGTCTGGGAGCAGTATTTCGTCTGGGTGGGGAATCTGGTGCAGGGCGATTTCGGGCGCTCGTTCATCCTCAACCGCCCGGTGATCGATGAAGTGCTCGAACGCTTCGGCGCAACGCTGATCCTGGCCGGTGCCTCGCTGGTGCTGTGCTCGATCCTGGGCATTTTCGCCGGGGTCGTTTCCGCCGTCCGCCAGTTCGGCTGGACCGACCGGATCGTTACCTTTTTTGTCCTGATCGGCATTTCCACCCCCGCCTTCTGGTTGGGGCTGATCTTCATTCTGCTGTTTGCCGTGCAATGGCGCGTGCTGCCCGCTTCGGGCATGTACGCGGTCTATGGCGGGGGCGACCTGCCCGACCTTCTGATCCATCTGATTTTGCCCGCCACCACGCTGGCCATCGTCGCCACGGGCGTCATCGCACGTCTCACGCGGGCGGCGATGCTCGAAGTGCTGCGCCAGGATTTCGTCCGCACCGCCCGCGCCAAGGGCCTCAATGAACGCGCGGTGATCTATCGCCACGCGTTCAAGGCGGCGCTGGTGTCGATCATCCCGGTGATCGGCATTCAGGCCGGGTTCGTCATGGGTGGTGCCGTTTATATCGAGACCGTGTTCCAGTGGCCGGGCATCGGGGCGATGCTGGTCAACGCCATTTCCACCCGCGACATCCTTCTGGTGCAGGGCGGCGTGCTGGTGGTTGCCGTCACATACGTGCTCATCAATCTTCTCGCCGACGTGGCGCAGGCCATTCTGGACCCGAGGCTCAAGACATGACCCAGGCAATCGCGACCGCAGACAATGCGCCTTCGTCGGCCCGGCTCTCAAGCTGGAGCCTGTTGCTCAACAACCGGCTGGCAGCCGGCGGGCTCGTCGTTCTCGTTCTGATCGGCGCCATGGCGCTGCTCGCCCCGCTCCTGCCCATCCCCGACCCTGACGCCACCCTGCCCGCCAACCGGCTGCAGCCGATCTTTTCGGATGGCCATTTTCTGGGCACCGACCATCTGGGCCGCGATATTCTCGCCCGGCTCATCTGGGGTTCGCGGGTCTCGATTGCCGTGGGGCTATCCGCCACGCTGATTGCGGCGCTGATCGGCTCGCTGATCGGGCTGGTTTCGGGTTACGCGCGGGGCATCACCGACAACATATTGATGCGCGGCATCGATATGCTGATGGCCTTTCCCTATATCCTGCTCGCCCTGGCCATCGTTGCCGTGCTCGGGCCGGGGCTGCTCAATGCGCTTTACGCCATTGCCGTCGTCAATATCCCCTTCTTTGCCCGTAACGTTCGCGGCATCACCGTGGGGCTGGCCAGCCGCGAATTTGTCGATGCGGCCCGGCTTTCGGGCAAATCGCATACGGCGATCCTGTTTTCCGAAGTGCTGCCCAACGTGTTGCCGGTCATCGTCATCACAATGTCGACGACCGTGGGCTGGATGATCCTTGAAACCGCAGGGCTGTCCTTCCTCGGGCTCGGCGCGCAACCACCCCAGTCCGATCTGGGCTCCATGCTGGGCGAAGGCCGGCGGCTATTGTTCAATGCGCCCCATGTTTCGATCATTCCCGGGTTGATGATCTTTGCCATCGTCATGAGCATCAACCTGCTGGGCGATGGCGTCCGCGACGTGCTCGATCCGCGCCTGCGGGCCGGCGATCTCACCCGCCCGCTTTCGGTGACGCGGATCGAGCGCAAAAAGGCTGCCGAGTCCCAGGACAAGGCAACTGCCATTCTCGACGTCCGCAATCTCGAAACCAGCTTTCAGCGCGGCCGGGCCACCATCCCGGCGGTCAAGGACATCTCCTTTACCCTCAACAAGGGCGAATGCATGGGGCTGATCGGGGAGTCCGGGTCGGGCAAGTCCGTCACTGCCCTATCGCTGCTCGGGCTTGTCGCCTCTCCGCCAGGCATCATCACCGGGGGTTCGGTATCCATCGAGGGCGAGGACGTCTTCTCGCGGTCCGAAAGCGGCATCCGGGCGCTGCGCGGCTCCAAGGTCGCCTATGTGTTTCAGGACCCGTTGACCACGCTTCATCCGCTCTACAGGGTCGGTGAGCAGATCGCCGAAGCCATCACCACCCATCAACCGGTCGGCAAGAGTGAAGCCAAAGAGCGGGCTATCGCTTTGATGGAACAGGTGGGCATCCGCGATGCCGCCGAGCGGGTCGATGCCTTCCCGCACGAAATGAGCGGCGGGCAGCGCCAGCGCATCGGCATTGCCATGGCGCTGGCCAACGATCCTGACATCATTATCGCCGACGAACCGACAACGGCTCTGGACGTCACCGTCCAGGCCAAAATTCTCGACCTGCTTCAGAATTTGCGCCGCGAACGCGGCATGGCGCTGTTGCTCATCACCCACGATTTCGGGGTCGTCGCCCAGGTGTGCGACCGGGTCGCGGTGATGAAGGACGGCGTTATCGTTGAAAGCGGGACGACGCCGGACGTGCTGCGCGACCCCCAGCACGACTACACCAAAAAGCTCATCGCCTGCGTGCCCGAACTGGGCAAGGGCAAGGATTTCCTCGCCACTGTCCGGCCCCTGTTTGCGGAGGGCAAACCATGAGCAACGCCATCGTCGTAAAAGACCTGGTCAAAACCTTCGGGGGCAACCGCACCCTGTTTGGTGGCAAGAGCCACGCGGTTCAGGCCGTCAAGGGCGTGACGTTCGAGCTCAAACAGGGCGAAACGCTGGCCATCGTGGGTGAAAGCGGATCGGGTAAATCGACAATCGCGCGCATGCTGGTCGGGCTCGAAACACCGACCTCGGGCAGCGTCGAAATCGGCGGCAAAGCCTATGATGCGCTGCAATCGGAAGGCTCGCGGGCCTTCGGGCAGATGATCCAGTATGTGTTTCAGGACCCCGTCGCTTCCTTGAATCCACGCAAGACGATAGACAGGATTCTTGACGTGCCACTCAACCTGTTGCGCGGCTATGATGCCGACAGGCGCAAGGCGCGAAAACGCGACCTGCTCGACGCGGTGCAGATGCCCAAGGACACGCTGGAGCGCTATCCGCACGAATTTTCCGGCGGCCAGGCCCAGCGCATCGCCATTGCCCGCGCCCTGGCGGCGGAAGCGAAAATCATGGTTCTGGACGAACCGGTCTCGGCGCTCGACGTTTCGGTGCAGGCGCAGGTTCTCTTGCTGCTCGACGATCTCAAGCGCGAGTTCGGGCTGTCCTATTTGTTCATCAGCCACGATCTGGCGGTCGTGGAATCGGTCTCGGACCGGGTCGCGGTCATGTATCTGGGCGAGATGGTGGAACTGGACACCGCCGAGAAACTGTTTGCCGCACCGGGTCATGACTATACAAGGGAGTTGATTGCCAGCGCGCCCCGGCTGGCCGCAGCAGCCCAGTAAGATGTTCCCGACAATCGCGATATCCCCAATCATCCCATCCTCCCCACCGCCGTCATCCCGGGCGAAGACCCGGGACCCAGTAACCGGCAGCGTCGGCATTTCAGCCGCGAGACCTCAGTGTACTGGACCCCGGCTCAAGGCCGGGGTGACCGGGTGGGGGGTGGAGCAAAAGTTATGAACGCCCTAGACACCCCAATCCCCCTCCGCCGCAAGCGCACCGACGAAATCGTCGATGCGATCAAGAAGACCATCATCGAGCACGGGCTGCAGCCGGGAGACCGGCTGCCCCAGGAGCGCGAATTGATGGAGCAGTACACAGCGTCCAAGGGCACGATCCGCGAAGCGCTCAAATCGCTCGAAGTGCAGGGGCTGATCCGCACCCGCACCGGGCCGGGCGGCGGGGCCTTCATCGACACCATGTCGGAAAACCGGGCGATGAGCCTTTTGTCCAACTATCTGTTCGCCAAGACGGTGACGATTGGCGATATCTACGCGCTGCGCAAGGTGCTCGAACCGCTCGTTGCCGTGAGTGCGATGGCCAACATGAACGAAATGGCCTACGAGCGGCTCAATGGCATCATCGCAATCTACGATCACGAACCTGCCGATGCCCAGGAGCGCTGGGACCAGCGCATGGCCGAACTCGATTTCCACGCCGTGGTGGCAGAATACGCCGACAACGCCCTGCTCGCCTTCACCTGCCGCTTCCTGCAGCGGCTTTTGAAGGATCTGGCCGTCTGTCACGACATCTATGTCCAGCCCAAGCCCGTGCTGCGTGCGCAGGGGATTGAATACCAGCGCAAGATGATCGCCGCCATGCAGGCGGGCAATGCCGACGCCGTTCACAAGATCATGTCGGATCATATGGCCTACGCCGAGCGTTCCATGCTCGACCTGCAGGCCGAGTTGAACGGGGATTTCCTCCACGACCCCGTGGCCCGCGGTGGAACCGAGAAACGCAAAAAGAGCATTAAATGATCGACACCGGATACCTCCAGCGCTGTCTGGAGGACCTCGTCAACACCCCCTCACCGGTCGGGATGACCGAACGCGCCGCCGTCAAGGTCGCCGCATGGCTCGAAACCATGGGCTATCAGGTCAGCTACACCCGGCGAGGCGTCCTCAGCGTCACCATCGGCAATGGCCAACCGCGACGGGCGCTGGCGGCCCACATCGATACGCTCGGGGCCATGGTCATCGGCTTCCATCCCAACGGACGTCCAAAGCTGCGCAACACCGGAACATGGGCGGCGCGGTTTGCCGAAGGGGCGCGCTGCACGATCTTTACCGATACGGGAGAATTGCGCGGCACCATTTTGCCGCTCAAGGCATCGGGCCATCTGTTCAACACCGAAGTCGATACCCAACCGGCCGATTGGGACAATCTGGAAGTGCGGATCGACGCATTTTCGGAGGCGGACGGAATATTTCCGCAAAGTTCAGCAATGTCGGGTCACCGAGAGCACAAGTCCACACCTTTTGGCGTCAATGTTGGCGATGTTGTCGCCATTGATGCGCAGCCCGAATTCCTCGAAAACGGCTTCATCGTCTCGCGCCATCTCGACGACAAGGCGGGCGTTGCGTGCCTGCTCGCGGCGCTCAAACACTTCTCCGACGACGGTATTTCACCCTCCGTTCCTGCCCAGGTGATGTTCACGATTTCCGAGGAAGTGGGAATCGGGGGAACGCACGGATTTGGTGAGCAGGTTCAAGAACTTGTGGCCGTCGACAACGGCGTCACCGGCCCCGGCCAAACCACAAATGACGCCGCCGCAACCATCGCTTTCCGCGATCGGACCGGCCCGTTCGATCTGCCCATCACAAGGCACCTTCTCGCGCTGGCCCAGGCCAATGACATCGCCCATGTGCGCGACACGTTCCGCTCCTACCGCTCCGATAGCGCAGCGGCAATCGATGCGGGCTGGGATCTGCGGGTCGGACTGATCTGCTTTTCGCTCGACGCCTCGCATGGCTGGGAGCGTACGCATATCAAGTCACTGGAAGAACTGACGAAATTGATCATCGCCTATATCGGCAGCGAACTGGTTCCCCTGCCCGTCTGAATGGAACGCGCACCGCTTATCCCCGTTATCGCCCTATCTGTCATAATGGATGGGCGACCGGTGGTCACGCGCGCGGAATCGAAACAGGAGCAGGGCCCGTTTCCTTTGGGTCTGTTGCGCGGGGCGGGCGGCGCACTGATTTTTGCGCTGCCCATGCTTATGACCATGGAGATGTGGCAGCTTGGCATGACGCTGGACCGCTGGCGTCTGCTTGTTCTGCTTGTCACCGGCTTTCCGTTCATGATGCTGCTTTCGCGCGAGATCGGGTTCGAAAGCACCCGCGACTGGCGCCAGGATCTGCGTGATGTGACCATCGCCTATGGCCTCGGCATAGTCACCAGCGCAGCCGTCATGACCGTTCTGGCCATTTTCGGCAATCCGGCCAGCCTGAGCGAAACGGCGGGCATGATCGCAATTCAGACCTTTCCAGCGGCGCTGGGCGCCATGCTGGCCCGCGGCCAGTTCGGCGACGATTCCGAACCGGCAAAAAGGGACGAAACCTTCAACGGCCAGATGCTCATCATGGCTGCGGGAGCGCTTTTTCTCTCGCTCAACGTGGCGCCAACCGAAGAGATGCAACTTATCTCTTTCCGCATGACTCCGTGGCACGCGCTGGCGCTCATCCCGTTGTCTTTGGCGCTCATGCATGCCTTTGTCTTTGCTGCCTCCTTTGCCGGCGGCAGCGAAATCTCGCCTGAGACGCCGTGGTGGAGCGCGTTCCTGCGCTTTACGGTTTCGGGCTATGCGATGGCGCTGGCAGTCAGCCTGGCCAGCCTGTGGCTGCTCGGCCAGCTTGATGGGATGAGCTTGCAGCGCGCACTGCGCGTCACCGTCGTCCTCGGCTTCCCAGCAGCCATCGGGGCCGCCGCGGCCCGACTGATTCTTTAGGAGCGAAAGATGGCATCTGGCGCGAGACAATCAGGCGAGCGGATCGAATGGATCGTTGCGGCGGCAAGCGTGGTGCTTGTGCTGGCTCTGGCGGGCTTCATTGGCTTTGAGGCCCTGACCCGATCAGGCGGTGAGCCTCGGGTGGAACTCGCACTGGAAGACCGCCTGCCCATCGCAGACAGCCATGTGGCGAAAATCAAGGTCCGCAATCGCGGATATGTCACGATCTCGGATGTGGTGATCGAAGGGGTTGTTGCTCTGGAGAGCGGCGAGACCGAAACGGCCTCGGTCACGCTCGACTACCTTCCCGCGGAAGGCAAAACCGAGGTGGGGCTGGGGTTCTCGCAAGAGATCGATCCGGAGCGGCTCACGCTCCGGATCGCTGGCTATACTTATCCCTGAAGATCTGCCGGCAGCAGGGCGTCGGGGATGTTCTGATAGCTGACGGGCCGCAGGAAACGGCGGATCGAAAGCGTTCCGACCGAGGTATGCCCGAAATTGGTCGAGGCCGGGTATGGGCCGCCATGCACCATGGCATCGGCGACTTCCACGCCGGTCGGGAAACCGTTGGCCAGCACGCGGCCCGCCTTGCGCTCGAGGATGGGCATCAGGGAACGGCCCAAATCGGTATCGCCCGCATCCATGTGGATGGTACAGGTCAACTGCCCCTGCAACGACTTGGCGATCTGGCGCATCTGGTCGGCGTCCTTGACGGTTACGATCAGGCCGAGCGGGCCGAACACTTCTTCGCCGAGGTCGTGGTTGGCCAGCCAGGTGTCGCCATCGGTCTCAAACAGATAGGGTGTGGCGTTGCGCAGGTCGCAGGTCGAAGTCAACAGCTCCTGGACACCCTGTGAGGCGGCAATCCTGTCGCGGCCATCGCGAAATGCCTTGGCAATGCCGTCGGTCAACATTGTTTGGGGGCCGACTTCGGAGAGGGATGCCTTGGCGGTATCGATAAAGCTCCGGGCCTCATCGCCCTCGATCACCACGGCAATGCCGGGATTGGTGCAGAACTGGCCCGCACCCATTGACAGCGACCCGGCCCAGCCCTTGCCCATCTCCTCGGCCCGCGCCTTGAGTGCTTCGGGCAGAACGAACATGGGATTGACCGAGCCCAACTCGCCAAAGAACGGAATGGGTTCGGGACGGGCGGCGCACAGATCGTAAAGCGCCCTGCCCCCACCGAGCGAGCCTGTGAAGCCCACGGCCTTGATATCGGGGTGCTGGACCAGCGCCTGGCCAACCGAACGGTCACCGCCCTGGACCAGCGAAAAGACGCCAGGGTGAAGGTCAAGCTTCTTGCGTGCAGCATCGATTGCCTGCGCGACGATCTCGCCGGTGCCCGGATGAGCGCCATGGCCCTTTACGACAACAGGACAGCCTGCAGCCAACGCCGCTGCGGTGTCGCCACCGGCGGTGGAGAAGGCCAACGGGAAGTTGGACGCGCCGAACACGGCAACCGGGCCGATGGGACGCTGGACCATTTTCAGGTCAGGGCGCGGCGCGGGCTTGCGGTCGGGCAGCGCCGCATCGTGACGGCGATCGAGATAATCGCTCTTCAAAATGTGATCGGCAAACAGGCGCAACTGACCGGTGGTGCGGCCGCGTTCGCCTTCAAGGCGGGCGGCGGGGAGCCCGGTTTCCTGGGAGCCGATTTCGGTGATGTCGGCCCCGCGCGCCTCGATCTCGTCGGCGATCAGATTGAGGAACGCCGCACGATCCTCGCGCGACGAATAGCCATAGGACCAGAAGGCCGCTTCGGCGGCCTTTGCGGCTTGATCAACCAGTTCGGGCGTTCCGACCGCGAATTCGTGGCTCGGACCCGATGCGGGCTCGGATGCGAAGGTCCCCGCGCCGGAAACCCATTCGCCCGCGATCAGATGCTTGCCGGATGGGGTGAAACTCATGGAAAATCTCCGAAAATGGGGGTGGATGGCTGCTGAAAAGCGACCGAGATTAAGTATGATTTATTGTCCGCGGAGCCTTTTTACAACCCCGCAATTCGCGCCAGGTCATAAGTTTCCGCTCAGATACGGGCGGCGGTCCATTCCACGATCTGACGCAGGATGGCATCAAGCGCGGTGTTAAGGGCGGCGACGACATTGGCCTGATCGAGTGATGGCGAGGGAACATCGGCGCTGAAGGTCTGACTGGCAATCACCGTGCGGCTGCGGTCGCTGACGAGTTGTATGGCCAATGCCACGCGGGCCATTGCACCGCCGGCACTGGTATCGAGTTCAAAGGCACGGATATCTGTCGACAGGATCACATCGAGCGCGATGGGGTCGGTCGGCCTGCCGATATTGGTGACCCCTGCGTCGCGAAACGATTGCAGCATGCGGGTCTGGACGAGCAGCGGCAGAGTATCGGACCACTGGGACTCGCTAAGGTAGCTGAGAACGCCGCCCGGCTGGCGCACAACGATGCGCTGGGTATCGTATGTCGAAATGGTCGCAGGCTCACGCACAACGATAGTGCGGTTGCTCCGGCGCGGAACAGGGCCGGGAGCACCTGGGGTCAGATCGTAGGTGACGGGCGCGCTTGCGCCCAGACCAAGGCATCCGGCCAGGGTCGAGGTGAGCCCGATGGCAGACATCGAGAGAAAGGCGCGGCGGCCGATTTTATTACGCATCTGGCTCGTCCCTTGTTTAACTTTCTTTATCGCGTTCCCGAACCGGGCCGTTAGTCACGGCGCGAAATCGCGCACGGTTTCTCCACCAAACACCAGTGACTGAGGATTGCGTTCGATTTGTTGCATAACGCGGTTGAACAGCTCAAGGCTCCGTACTGCCTCGTTGGCGAGGGTCGTATAGGCGCCCAATCCGTTGTTGGTGAAATTTGAAAGTTCCGCCGACAGGGCCAGTGTGCGCTCGTCGAGCGCGTTGGCCAGACTTTCAATGGAATTGGCCGCAGTTGAAATGTCGGCGATCACCCGCTGGCCTTCAGGTGAGGCGGCGACGGTATTTAGCGTATCGGACAATTCGCGGATCGAGGTGGCGGCTGCGCTGAAGTCGGCAAACAGCGACTGGCCGTCGTCGGACGCGACCATTCCGTCCAAGCGGTCGATGAGTTGGCGCAGCGCTGTTGCCGTGGCACCAAATTCCTCGAACAGCATGCGGCCGTCCTCGGTGGTGATCATGCCGTCGATGCGGGCGATGATGGTATCGGCTCGCTCGGTGGCATTGCCCAGCGTTTCAGTGAAGGTGCGCGTGTTGGTGAGGATCTGATCGACATTGACGGCATTGCTGCCCAGCGCGGTCGAGAAGGAGTCGATATTGTCCATGGCGCGGGCAATGACGTCGGGGTCCACGGCCGCCGAAGCGCGATCGATCAGGTCCAGCGTGCCCTGCAGACCGTCCGAGACGCCCGAAAGGTTGGTGGCCAAGGAGCGGGCATCGTCAAAAAAGCCCTGGATGTTGTCCGTGTTATTGGCGAGCGTCTGGGCGAAGGCACCGACGTCTGCCACCGTCGAGCGAACATCCTCGGGGGGAATGGCCGCCACGATCTCGCGGACCTGAACAGTCAGATCGCGCAATTCGTCGGCAAGCGGACCGATGCGTTCGCTGGTCGCCGTCATCGACGACAGGAAGCCGTCGACACCCTCGGAGTTGGAGGCCAGCGCCGCAGAAAACGATTCAGCATTGGCAATCGTCCGCGAGAGGTTTTCGCGGTTGTCGGAAACCAGAAGCTCCAGCTCGGACAGCGTGGCAGTGGCGCTTTCGAGCGCCGTACTGACATTGGAAACGACGGTGTCGAAGTCCGAGCCCTCGCCTGCCCCCTCGACCAGACCTGCCAACCCGCTGGACAAATCGTCGATGCTGGCAAGGGTGGAGGTGAGCCGCTCTTCGTTGTCCGCAAAAAAGCTGTCGATGCGCTCGAAGGTGGATTCGGCGTTGGCGATGATGTCGCGCGCGCCTTCCATTATCAGTTGGAAGTCGGACGCCTCGCCCTGCATCACGGCGATCGTCTGGCCCGCCTGTGGTTCGAGCCGCCCCGCTTCAAGCGTGCCGCCGAGAAGCTGAATATTGGCAAAGCCCGTCAGCCCTTGCACCTCGAGTATGGCGCGGGTGTCGTTCATCACCGGAGCGTCTGCTTCCACCGCGATGCGCGCGAGGACCTGGTTGGGGTCCTCGGGATTGATGGAAACCGCTTCGACGGTACCGACCGGGAGGCCATTGAACAGCACATTGGTGCCCGGCGTCAGCCCCGTGACGGCGCCATCGAAGACGATGCGGTAGGCAGCGCGTTCGGTTACCTGTCCGGCGATCGAGAACCAGTAGACAAAGCCCATGAACCCAGCGATGACCAGGGTCACAAAGGCGCCGACGATGGCGTAGTTGGCCTTATTTTCCATCGATCAGGTCTGCTCCAGATGGTGCTCGGCGCGTGGGCCGTGGAAGTAATCGACAAGCCAGGGGTCTTCGGATGCCTGCAACTGGGCGAGCGTGCCCACCTGCAACAGTTTTCCCTGACCCAAAGCGGCGATACGGTCGCAGACTGTAACAAGGCTGTCGAGATCGTGGGTGACCATATAGACGGTAAGCCCGAGCGCCGTCTTGAGGTTCAACACAAGTTCATCGAAGCGGGCCGCGCCGATGGGATCGAGGCCGGCGGTCGGCTCGTCGAGAAAAATGATATCGGGGTCGAGCGCAAGGGCCCGGGCCAGAGCGGCACGCTTTATCATCCCGCCCGACAGTTCGGACGGATATAGGTTTTCCGAATCCGGGCCGAGACCGACGAGATCGATCTTGAAGCGGGCGATTTCGCGGCGCAGCTTTTTTGGGATGTCGAAATGTTCGCGCATCGGAAATTCGACGTTTTCGAGCACGGTCAGCGAGGAAAAAAGCGCGCCCTGCTGGAACAGGACGCCCCAGCGGCGCTCTATGGCGACGCGCTGGCTATAGGACAGGCTCGCATAGTCCTCGCCGAACACTTCGATGACGCCGGCGCGTTTGGGCAACAGGCCGATCAAGGCACGCAGGGTTACCGACTTTCCCGAGCCTGAAGGGCCGATGACGCCAAGCACCTCGCCCTTGCGCACATCGAGGCTAAAGCCGTCGATGACGTTTTGATCGCCAAAGCCGACGACGAGATCGCGGATGGAAATAATGGGATCCGGCGTTGCAGCATCGACCATTGGTCAGACTCCGATGGCCGCAAAGAACATGGCAAACAGGCCATCGGCGACGATGACCAGAAAGATCGACCGCACGACCGAGGCCGTTGTGTGGCGGCCCAGGGATTCCGCGCTGCCCTGCACCTTGAAGCCCTCGTTGGCCGCGACCAGCCCAATGATGACGGCCATGAAAGGCGCCTTGACCATGCCGACAAGGAGAGTTTGCATGTTGAGAGCACCCTGCAACCGGTCGAGAAAGATATCAAAAGGGATGCCGCCATAAACCAGTGCGACGATGGCGGCGCCCACGAGGCCCGAGAGAGCGCCAATGAAAGCCAGGAAGGGCAGGCCGATCAACAGCGCGATCATGCGCGGCAGGATGAGCACCTGATAGGGATCGACGCCCATGACCTTGAGCGCGTCAAGTTCCTCGCGCATCCGCATGGAGCCCAGTTCGGCGGTTATGGCCGAGCCTGATCGTCCGGCGATCATGATAGCGGCAAGCAGGAGCCCCACTTCGCGCAGCATGAGGATGGCAGCGAGATCGACGACATAGATCGCAACGCCGAAATTGTTAAGCTGGAGGATGGATTGCTGAGTGATTATGGCGCCGACCACCACTGAAATCAGCACGACAATGGGCACGGCCCGAAAGGCGATCAGATCGAGCTGGTTGACCAGTGCGGCAAAGCGGAACGGCGCACGAAAGGTGAGCGTGGCGCCGGCTGCGGCCATCACCCGCCCCAGAACGGCATGAATGGCCACCACATCCACCAGCGCGTTGGCCGTCATGCGGCCGAACCCGTCGAATGGCCGTAAGAGCCAGGGCAGCGTGGGCTTGGCCACGGGGGCGTGCGGCTCTATAGCATTGACGTGGCTGAGCAGCGCTTCCTGCGCCTCGGTGGTGCCGGTGATTGCGGTTTGGACGCCCTGTCCCATCTCGTCACGGCGTCGCGCCAGAAGGAAGGCCCCGACCGTATCGAGCGCAGTCACGCCGGTCAGGTCGAACTCGAGCCGGGCCGGCACGGAACGGTCCGCAAAGGCGGCCTCGATTCGCGACTGGATCTGCTGTGTCCATTGCGTGGTCCACGCGCCGGACAGCCGCGCGACAAGAGCACCGTCAGCATCGGACATCTCGATCTGGGGTTCATCCACCTGACTCATGAAGTGCGCGCTTGTCGTTCCGTGCTGGTCGAATCCGAAGCCCTTGGGGCCGTTCATGTTTTCTTAACATGGAGGAACAGGCTTGTCCTGACCGGGGTGGCACCGGCGCCCGCGCGCAAGAGAGATGACCGGCAGGTGATGCATTTGTGCACGTCGTAAGGCACCGCTCGGGACATGGCGCCCGGCGTGGTGTTCTTGCGGTTGGCTGGGAAAATGGCGGAGAGGAAGGGATTCGAACCCTCGAGACAGTTACCCGCCTACGCCCTTAGCAGGGGCGCGCCTTCGACCACTCGGCCACCTCTCCGAGGCGGGTGGTAGCCCGGAATGTCGCGGAAGTGCAAGGGGTTTTTGTCGCGAGAGGTGAAAATGGACGGGCGGGGGGCAATTTGCGGTTCGTGGAACCGGCGGGGCGGGCAAACCGTTTTGAAACCAGCGAACAAAAAGGAGAAGACAAAATGAATCGCGATCAGATGGAAGGCAACTGGAAGCAGTTTACCGGCAGCGCCAAGGAACAGTGGGGCAAGCTCACTGATGATGACCTTGATGTCGTAGCCGGAAAGCGTGAGCAGCTCGAAGGAAAGATCCAGGAGCGCTATGGCAAGTCGAAAGACGAAGCCAAAAAAGAGGTCGATAACTGGTTCGACCGCAACGGCTGGTAAGCGCCAAACAGCGCTGAACGAAAAAGGCGGCACCGGTGGGTGCCGCCTTTCTTTTGTTACTTAGCGCGTTGATTGAAAAGAACTTTTTGCGCTTCCCTGTCGTCAGCGAGGTTCATCTGCTGATCCTCGGGAAGCTTGACCGCCAGACCGCGTTCGACCGCAGGGCGGGCCTTGAGGCGCTGCTGCCAGGCGGCCACATTGGGAAATTCACTTAGGTCCATGCCCTGCTTTTCCCAGCCGAGCGACCAGCTCAGCGAAGCCATGTCGGCGATGGAATACTCACCAGCGATGTAGTCCTGGCCTTCAAGCTGCTTGTTGAGCACGCCATAGAGGCGGTGGGTTTCGTTGACGTAGCGATCGATCGCATATTGAATTTTTTCAGGCGCATATTGCTTGAAATGATGGTTCTGACCGAGCATCGGGCCGAAACCACCCATCTGCCAAAACAACCATTCGTCCACTTCTACCCTGGCGCGCGGGTCACGGGGATAAAACCGATCGAATTTTTCGGCGAGATATTTGAGGATCGCGCCGGATTCGAAGACCGAAATGGGCGCACCGCCGGGGCCTTCGGGGTCGACGATGGCGGGAATCTTGTTGTTGGGAGAGACCGCGAGAAACTCGGGCTTGAACTGGTCCCCCTTGCCGATATGGATGGCGTGAACCGTATAGGGAACACCCAATTCCTCGAGCATTATCGAGACCTTATGCCCATTGGGCGTGGGGAAATAATAGAGATCGATGGGTTTGGTCTGCTCGGACATGGGGACTCCAATCTGCCGATTTCAGGTGTTGGACGGCACATCATCGTAATTGACCGATGAATGCAAGGCCCGGCAAGGAAAAACCGGGGCGCTGGGGCGCCCCGGTCTGGTTTCAGGCGCGGGCCAGGACCATGTGCGGCTGGCCGTCGCTGGTGCGCGAGGGGGTTATTCCGTCGCGGTTGACCGTTGCATCGACGCGATGCCGGAAGGCGGAAAAGCTATCGAAAGCAACGACATCGACCGGCTCGTCGAACTGGATGGTCAGGCGGAACATCTCCCCTGCCCCCAGCGCCTTGACGCCGATGATGGTTCCGGTAAAGGGCTGCTTGAGATAGGTGCCGGAGACCTGCTGGCTGACGGCATAGGCCGGGCCGCGGGTGACGGGAAGCACGCCGGCGGCGGTGTTCCAGTCCCGGAATCCATGAAATCTCGCAACCATTTCAAGGGCTTGCGATTGCGTTAGAGTTCGACCGGCGTCGAGCTGGGCGGCACGATACTTGCGCGCCTCGGTCTTGAGGTCGGTCGTGGTCAGATGGGATGCAGG